>OBZH01000081.1_pt1 | contig 121546 bp, 82 predicted proteins | sample 1476881 | NCBI WGS metagenome assembly OBZH01 (sample SAMEA2580230, study PRJEB22360) | human gut metagenome | biome: human gut; feature: human-associated habitat; material: faeces | place: Denmark | collected 2008/2010 | reverse complement strand
GAAAGTCGGGGCTTTGTGCTTAAAAAAAAGAAGGTGCGCATTTTGACACACCTCCTTTGGGTTTAATGTGTATCTTATACTTAGAAATTAATGTCATTAAAACTGTTCACCAGTAACTGGTAAGTGATGAAACCGCCTGAACTGGAAGAGTATTTTGTATAAATGGCTGTTATATCTCCCGTTGCACCGGCTTCGGGCAATGGTTGTAGGGCGAAGTTTGAATATCCGCTTACACGTACAATGTAGTTACCCTTATCTTCGGTGGTTGTACCGCCATAAGAGAACCATGCCGAACCATAATAACGTTGGTTATTATAGCTATATGCATACGTGGGTGTTAATCCTTCGGATATATAAGACTTGCTAGTGTATGTAGCCTCGGTTTTACCATTCTCATAAATAGCCTCCAGATAGGAAGGATAGAAGTTGTTACCGGATGTACCTTCTTTATAGGTTAATCCTTCGAAACGAACCAGGCGTCCCAGCGCATCGTCGTTGAGTACTGTTTCATAGTTGCTTGGAGTAATAACTAAAACATCATTCTCCGTCAGTTCTCCCATAGCACCCGGGCAGATATGTTCGTTTATCAACAGTTGGTTTTCCAGATTGCGGTTTGCATAGTTTTTCTCAATATCCGCTTCCGTAGGCGGCATACCGAGACTAATCATATACCGGTAGTTGCCGAGAGCCATTCCTTTGGTCTTCACATAAATAGTCTGTCCCATGTGATAATACACATAGTTGCTGACCATTAGCTTTAGTTCGATGCCGGATTGGGAAGTCTCGTCATAGATATAAAGAGATTTATAAACGTTCCCGGCCTGGTCGCTTGATATTACTTTACCACGGATTACATAATCCTCTGTGATTTCTACATATTTGCCAAGTCCGGCAGTTGATCCCGGAGCATATTTGGCATAATATATATCTTTCAACTGTTTGATTGTAATGATTTGGTCTTTGTTGAAATCTGCCTCTGTCCAGACTTTAGCCGGTGCAGGATCATCAAAGTCATTGTAGCAACCGGTAAAACTGAGTACAGCAGCTACAACCATACATATTTTTAATAATTTGCTCATAGTTCTCATTTTTATTCGTTACAGATTAGAAGCGGAAATAAAGATTCAGATAGTAAGTCGAACCAAACATATAGAAATATTTGGAGTCAAATGGCTGATAAGTCTGGTAGCTTGTATCTTTGTTCTTCAACAAACGAACCTGTTCGTAACCACCGGTCTTGATGTCCTGGTCGTTGAGAAGATTCTTCATTTCCAGGCTGAATCCAAGAGTGTACTGGCGCTTGATAAACCAGTTCTTACCAATGCTGGCATTTACTACATAGGCAGAGTTGAATTTCTCTTGGCTACGGAGTTCTGCAACATCTTCTTTTGTCATACCCGGAGTCAATACCGCATCTGTACGATACAGCGGACTCATGGATATGTACATATTGCTGTAATAATTCAAATCCAGTGAAGCATAGATATTCTTGGGACCACGATAAGACAAACCGATATTCATTGCTTTCTGCGGAGTACTTTCTACGCGGAAGTTTTTCCAGTATACCTTACCTTCGTTTTTGATCTCACCACTATTATCCTGTATCTGAACGTAGTTGGGATTCGAATCGTATGTATATTGTCCCCAGCTAAGTGCACCGTTCAGGTAGAATCCGGCGTCGAGCGGAATAGAAGCAGCAACCTCCACGCCAAAATGACGTTTGTCAATACCGCTCATCGCAAAGTTGGAGAAAGTGGCTTCTACGTCGTCATAGTAAGAAAGAACCTTGTTCTGATTCATAAACTTGGTATAATAGCCGGATACACGTGCCCTAAGTTCTCCTAAACGGAAATTATAGGAACCGTCTACACCGAATACTTTTTCTGCGGAAAGTCCCGGAGTAACGGCGTTACGTGTACGCGGTGATACAAATGCGGACTGAAATTCCGGCGAATCTTGCATATACATGATATTAGCCTCGATAGAGTGCGCTGCCGAGAATTTATAGCTGAAGTTGGCTTTTAATTTATAAGTCAGATAATTAAGTTTCTTAGAGTCGCCTTGAGAGTCATCCAGGAACAAACCTTTCTTCCATAACCCGTGACGCCATAAAGAAGCATGACCGATCTCGCCGCCCAGGTTGACACCCAGTTTGCCGAAACTCATTTCATACTGAGCCCATGCGCGTGCGTTGAGTACATTTCCGTAATAATCATATCCGTATTTATCTCCTTTTTTGGCAGCGCGTGCATGACCGTATTTTTCATAATATTCCATGTCGTTCTGATAAGGAATCGGATTTAATCCGCCCATGTCACGTTCGGCAAATTTGTCGATGTCTACCCAGTAATCGCCACCGAGCAGGTCCTTCACTTCGCTATAATACTCCGTACGGTTACGGCGTAAATTTACTCCTCCATTTATTCTGGAATTATTGCGGAACGTATGAGAGAACTGTGTATAGAAGTTCCAGTCCAACTGGTCGGTATGGCGTTCTTCTATCATATTGATAGAACGGTGTCCCGGACCATACGTTGCATTTTCTTCCTGATTACGGTTGATGTCATACAGTTGTCCCCAATTAATGTGCCGGATATTATCCGTATTGGCACGCCATGCTTCATCTAACCAGGCACCGTAAGTAGTCCCGTTAGAGTAGCTGGGCAAATATCTGTAATAGTCGGGGCGTGGGTCGGGACCGGCATACCAGGTAAGTGCCGAATAACCGTTCTCTCCGAAGCGTACGGAAGTAGCCACGTTCAGTTGTGAACGGTCGTTGATGTCATAAGTGTAATTCAATACAGCGATAGGCTCGTGATAATTACGTACACGTGCATTACGGCGTTTACCGCTTTGCCAACCCCAGTTCGGGTTGTAATAGTTGTTTCCGACTAGATCATACACTTCCTGAGTGGCAGCTTGTTGAGTACCTCTTTCTGTCGGAGCACCTAATACGCTCAAAGCCAAACGGTGTTGGTCGTTGAATTGTTTTTCTACGGCAGCGAAATATCCGAATGCATTGTAATATACACCACGAGCGTAAGAGTTACCTCCCTGTCGGGTTGAAACGGAGAAGGCGTATGACCAACCATTATCTTGCAGTCCTGAGGCATACGTCACCATACCACGGAAACGGTATGTTGAGTTGCCATTTACAAGACTGGCACGGAATCCTTTACGCATTTGTGAAGGACGCGTATTGATGTTGGTTGTACCGCCGAGGCTACCAATACCCATTTCTCCCATATTCAATCCTGAAGTAACTTCCTGATTACGGGTAGCGTCGTTTAACCCGCTCCATAATGACCAAGGAGAATATCCGGTCAGTGCATCATTGAACAGGATACCGTTCAAGTATACATCAGTATAGCGTGAGTCGTATCCGCGAAGGTTGAAACGCATCTCGCTGAATTTGTAGGAAGCGATGTTGTTGAATACATCTTTGGATGCCGACAGTGATGAAGGCAATGATTGGGCATCGTCCAAAGTCTCCGTATCAAATTCTGCAAAAATAGCATCGTCCACAGTAGGAGATTGATTGTCGGGTACTAACACTACATTGTTAATGTCCCTTATCAGTTTGTCTACTCGGACCGCAATGGACAATGGCTCATATTCTGCCGCTTCAAAAGCCAGTGAATATTCACCTTTATTCAAATTCTCAAATATGAAGTTACCTTTTTCGTCAGTTGTCGTTGTGACGTTGCCCGGTGTTAAAGTGACTTTCACACCGTCAATAGCCGTACGCGTGGCACGTGATACGACTTTACCCTTGATTCCGCCGTTCTGTGCAGCGACAGTCAGCGAAATCAAAGATAATACCATGATTAGAAAACTCTTTATTTTCATAAGTATTTCAGTTTTATTTGCTTATATAGATATATACAGGGAAATGGTCGCTGAATCCACCTTGGAAATTATTTCCGACATAGGTACGTAGTGGATACCCCTTGTATTGTCCCTCTTTTTGTATCATATAATGTTGTTTGAAGATATTGCCGTAGAATTTTGATCCGGGAGCTTTTTGTATTTTCAGTTTTCCGGTAGATCCTTTGGCAAGATTTTCAGATATAACAATATTATCAAATATGTTCCACGCATCACCGTAAGCTAATGTACCGTAACCGGCTTTCAGCATATCGGCATACGGGGCGTATAAATCACCGGCAGACAAATCTTTCATTTTTAATTTGGCTCCTAACCCTTCGGTTATACTTTTATCTGTCGGATCATCATTGAAGTCACCCATCATCACTATTTTAGTTGCCGGGTTGGCCTGCAGTACAGAGTCTGCGATGCTGCGCATCTGGCGTCCAACCGCAATACGTTTGAACTCTGAAACATCTTTTCCTCCCAGGCGAGAGGGCCAGTGAGCTACCATAAAGAAGAACGGTTCGTCTTCTATGGTTCCCCACATAGTCAGGATATCGCGAGTCTTGAAGTCCGGCAATGAAGGAATGACGGTCTTTACAGGATATTGTCCTTCCAATTTGAATACATCCGGACGGTAGAGGAAAGCTACGTCTACTCCACGGGCTTCGGGTGAATCGAAATGTGAGATCCGATAATTACCCGGTGCCAGCTTGGGGGTAGCTACAATGTCTTCCAGTACGTTCCGGTTTTCTACTTCCGATACCCCGATAACGATTGGATACTCTTTGTCGATAGCTGCCATACCGAACAATACTCGTTCGATATTGCCAAGCTTTTTATTATACTTGGCTGTATTCCATTTTTTTGGTCCTTCGGGGGTAAACTCGTCATCTTTAACTTCGGGATCATTGATCGTATCGAAGAAGTTTTCGAGATTATAGAATACCACTTTGTATGGTTTCTGACCAAAACAAACGGAAATCAGCAGTACAAAGAATATGGTGCAAAATAATTGTTTCTTCATAAGCTTGTATCTCATTTTATTCCCCATTGGGCGAGATCTTTCTGTTGCTTCACAGAACTATCTACTTTGGGGAAGAATGTAAAACCTGTTTTTTCTTCAATATCAGCTACTGTTGTGCAAATACTTTTCGGTATAGAATTTCCATAGCCTTTTTGTTCTACCCAGAAACCAATAGATATTAATTCGTTGGGTGAGCAATCCTGCACCTTTTTATTCGTAGAACCGCTTTTTGTGCGTAGCAGTACTTTGAAATAGTTTGTAGGAACGGGTACGGAACTACCTACGCCGTCTGTGGTTGTAGTTGCTCCGGGACCGAAATAAGCTCCGGTCACTACATACAATGTATCACTACAACTGTAACTGCGGACTTTTCCTTCAAGAGTCGCCCACATCTGTTGGTTCAGGGAACCAAGCTGTGGTGTCATATTCGACATATAGAATGTCTGCGCATTCATTTCATCTGTACACACGCGGTCGGCAGATGCTATCTGATGACCACGGTCATAACTACCTTTATAAGAATGCTCTACACAATTTGCCTGGAAACTTTGAGGAACAATAGGGTCGAAAGCCCAACGATTGGTACGTTCTACATTCTTTCTTAAGTAGGCGTCATGTATCGGATATGCTACCCATAAAGCGGCTTTCTTAGTTTTATCGAAACAAATCGAATAGTTACGAATTGTTTGATTGTTTAAGAGCCCATAGTGAGTAACATATTGATAGTTAGTGTTTTCTACTTTAGTAGGTAGCTCAGCCCATGAGTTAAACGCCGGCAGATTCTCTTGGGATTCTGCTAGCTGTACCAGATCAAAAGTCTTTTGAGCATTCTCTGCAAAACGCAACGTTAGTTGTGCTCTTCGTTGAGTTTTTCCAGAATTGGTCTTATAATATACGTATAGTACATTAAGTCCATCTGCTATCTGTCCACTTTTGGTCGTTATATTATAATCTTTACTACTGAAAGAACACCATTCTGTTCCTTCGGTCACTTCTGCGTGCCATTCCGTACCGGTTTTACCGGATAGAATGATTGCTGATGATCCGGAAACTGATTTCACGGTCGAAGATATTTTCCAATATGCTTCTCCGTCTTCGGTCGGGGATACCGGGTCGTCGTTATTGCTACACGCAAATGCACACAGTATCAGCACCGTAAAGAATACGGACTTTATTGCTGCTGCGTAGTATTTGGGGGGTGATGTCATTTGAATTTTACTTAATAGTCATTTGGGTAAACTCATGGAAGGGCTATTTAGCCTTTCCATGAGAATATTATTAGAAAAAAATTATTCGTAAATAAGTACTAACTTAACGAATTGAGCATTTTTTGCATTCCCGACATAAATTCTATATTTGGTATTAACAGCCGTTTCTGATAAATTATATGTGTAATCCATTCCTGATTCCTGATTCCATAAAACAGCTGCTCCACCTACCACATCTACATTTGATTCATCTGCGATTCCTACTGTTACAGCTTTAGAAGCATTGGAACGGGTTGTTGCAGTAACCTTTACTAACTTTTTATCTGTAATGGCTGGTAATTCTATATAAGCTCCTTTTTGTCCAATAATTGTGTAATAATCGCTACCAGATTTTGCTCTATAATATCCATTACCGGATGAACCTGCAAATGTATATTCATAGCTTCCAAAAGTATAAGTTTTGGTATCAACAAGCTTAGAGGTTGGAAAATCAGCGGGGTAATTCTCTGCTTTTGTTAAATCCAAACTGATAATAGTCTCATTTCCTGAAGGCTTACCGGCAACGGTGATTGGTACTTCTACTTCATTTCCACCAACTAATGAAATCGTCAAAGTTTGAGAATTTGTAGTAGCATTAGGATTAGGGTTGGCTTTAACAGTGATTTTTGTTCCTTCAACTGTTGCTGATACTATGTCACCTGTTAATCCACTGAGTTTAAAAGTTGGAGACTCTGAATTTGCTACAGTAACATCAATTTCTTTAGTACCACCTTCAGCGGGGAAACTTAATGATGTAGGAGTTACTGACGTTATTGTCGGTCCTGTTGCTTCGAACTCTTTAACATCTTCCAAATTACGAGGTAGAAGTTGTGCACTAGTTTTATAGGCAGCAGCTATACCTGTAAGTGAACCGTTTTCTTTAGCTATATATGCTACATTATTAAAGCTACTTGCACCTTTATTTATATATACAGTTAAATCACTTCCGTTAGCCTTGAAAGTATGAGTCGAAGCCTTATCGACCTCTGTTTTCCAAATGCCTGCCGTTTCAATAGTTACATTTTCTATTTTTACAGGCATACAAGCAAAGTCTAGAAGTTTATCTACGGTAATAGTAACAGGCTGAACATTATTGCCGGAAGATATCTTTTCAACTTCTGCAGCATCGAAGCCACTGATTTGTGGAGCACTGTTATATACTTGCATTTTCGCACTCTCTTTGCGCAGTGTAACTTTTATCTCATCACCGAGAGAATAAGTCTCAGGCTTGATAGTCGTATTGTAAAGAGTAAGTGCATTGCCGGCGGTAGTAGCACCTTTGGTCATTACGTATAATGTACCATATGAGCAGTTTTGTGCTTCCGGGTCGCCACAGATAATACCTTGAATTATATAGTCATTATCAATAGGAGTTGCTTCTGTCGTTGCTTTTATCTTCGTAACCAGATCTGCAATGCTTATAGCTTCCGGAGCACTAGCAGTGAAGGTTTCTACAGAACCGTAAATATCTCCGGTTGAAGTTGTTGCGTATGCACGAACTGCATATTGGCTTCCACTTGTGAGTCCTGTTACTGCTACTGCCCAAGGAGAAACTTTTTCTTGAGCTTTTGTCTTAGCTACATTTGCCCAATCAATATTTGTAACATCTCCGGTGTATTCTATATATTGTACACCGACTTCTGTTGCAGAAGCAACGTCCATGTTAACGACTGAACCGCCAAGAGTTGCAGATGTGCCATTTACTTGAGTTGCTTCGGCAGTAGAAACAGCAGGATCAGTATTTCCTAAATCAATTTCTTGTCCGCCATTGCCGGTGGATAGAGTGATATCATCAAGACGGAAAGAAGAACTTTCTGATGATGCTGTAAACTTAATATATATGTTGTTGATTCCTTGCTTTAAAGTAAAGTTGGCAGTTGCGAGGATCCAATATGGATTATTAGCATCTCCATTATTCTTGGTATATGCAAGTGGAACCCATTCTGTTCCATTGGAACTTAAAGCAACTTTAAACTTTTCTATATTAAAAGTATTATCCCATTCTCCCCCTTCAGGCTTGTAAGAGTAATTACCTCCAAATGTCAGTTTAAGATTTGTTTGGTCAGTAGTAAGTCTTATTTTACTAATTTGGAAGATGCCTGTTTTTGTGAAAAGAGCAACATTTGGTCCGGAAGCTCCTTCGTATGCGTCTATGTTACTTTTACCTGTGTTGCGGATGCTAACTCCTTCTCCTAAATAAGTAACATCTACTACTCCTTCTCCTGTTTTATTCCAATCATTATAATCTGCAACATCAGGATTACTACTAACATCTCCTGTTCCGAATGTCTCATTGTAAATAACAACAGCAGGAACAACATTTCCGCTTCTAATCGTAACTTCCTCTTTCATCAGCACTCCTACCTTGTTAGAAATCTGAATCAGGACTTTCGCTTCGTCTGTAATACCTTCGGGGATACTCACCTGAACTTTGTCAGAACCGTCACCTTCCATTTTGGAAAGTGTCACCCAGGTTTTATCGTCCAGTACAGTTGCTGTCCAGTGGCGGTTTGCTGAAATTTCAAAATAAGATTGACTTCCCTCTACCGGGGTTCCGTCGGTATCAAATACTAACGTTTTTGGAGAAACCTCCAAACGTGGAGCTTCAGTGTCGTCGTTATCGTCAACGCAACCTGCAAATAATGCTGTAGCCATTACAAACATCGTCGTAACGAACAGTTTGAGAAAAGTTAGATTTTTCATTAGCGTTTTTAAATAAATAGTTAATATTTCTTGTGAATTGTTTGTTATCATACGTTTCGATTTAAGTAATTAGCAAACAAAGATATTTTATTTTACGAAACTAACAAAGCTTTGTGCCACTATTTTTGTGTTACAATAAGGTTAAATTTGAGTTACAGCTTTACAAGTTGATACTGTTAAGGAGTGTAACAGTATGTAGGGGTTAATAAAAAATAAAAAATAAATAGGAAGGTTTGTAATAATACTAAAAAGAATAACTGCTTGTTACAACTCCGTAGGAATATAAATGTGTGCTTATGTAAAATAATAGCAATGGTTCGGGTATTGTTATGAGATAATAGTCGGGTGTCCTTTCTGTCTTATGGTTGTAAATGCCGATAAGATTTGAGAAAATGTATAGTACTGTTTGATGTTTGTCTTTTAATACCTATATTTGTCTATATTTCATTTTAGAGAGGATAGGCATTATGAATAATACTTTTAGAATATACCCGATAGGGATACAGAATTTTGAAGACTTGCGTAATAATAACAACGTATACGTTGACAAGACGGAGTTGATATATCGGTTGGCTAATACCAATAAGGTTTATTTTTTAAGTCGTCCCCGCCGCTTCGGGAAAAGTTTGCTGGTTTCCACTTTGGACGCTTATTTTCGGGGAAGAAAAGACTTGTTCCAAGGATTGGCAATGGAACGTTTGGAGAAAGAATGGAATGTCTATCCGGTGCTGCACATAGATTTCAGCATGACGAAATATACCACTATGGCTGATCTGAACGAACGTTTGAATCTTCAACTTTGTGAGTGGGAGCGAATTTATGGGAGCGCTCCGGAAGAGGAGGGCTATGCAGCCCGTTTTTCTGGGATAATAAAAAGAGCATACCAGCAAACCGGTTTGCAGGTAGTAGTGCTTATTGACGAATATGATGCACCTTTATTAGACAGTAACCATTTGCCGGAACTGCAAAATGAATTACGTGAAGAAATGCGGAAATTCTTTAGTCCTTTAAAGGCGCAAGGAGAATATCTTCGTTTCCTTTTCTTGACGGGAATCAGTAAATTCAGTCAAATGAGTATTTTCAGTGAACTGAATAATTTGCAGAATATCAGCATGCGGGATGATTATAGCGCAATTTGTGGTATTACCGAGCAGGAATTACGTACGCAACTGAAAGCAGATATTGAGATGATGGCACAGGCTAATGGCGAAACCTATGAGGAGGCCTGTTTGCACTTGAAACAGCAGTATGACGGGTATCATTTTAGCAAAAAGTGTGAAGACGTTTATAATCCATTTAGTTTGTTTAATGCATTTGCTCAAAAGAGCTATGAGAATTTCTGGTTTTCTACCGGAACACCTACTTTCTTGATAAACATATTGCAGCAGAGTAATTTCGATATCCGAGAATTGGATGGAACTACGGCTACTGCCGAACAGTTTGATGCTCCTACAAGTGTTATCACTGATCCTCTCCCTGTGCTTTATCAAAGTGGCTATCTTACTATCAAGGGCTACGATTCGGAATTCCAACTTTATACTTTGGCTTATCCCAACAAAGAAGTGCGGAAAGGATTTATCGAGTCTCTTATGCCCGCCTACGTACATTTGCCGGCACGTGAAAATACGTTTTATGTGGTTTCTTTTATCAAAGACTTGCGTGCCGGAAAACTGGTTGAATGTCTGGAGAGAATAAGGGCTTTCTTCGCTTCGATTCCCAATGATCTGGAGAATAAGCAGGAAAAACATTATCAGACTATCTTCTATCTTTTATTCCGCTTGATGGGCCAATACGTGGATGTGGAAGTAAAAAGTGCTATCGGACGGGCTGACGTAGTTGTAAAATTACATGATGCTATTTATGTCTTTGAGTTCAAGGTAGATGGTACACCGGAAGAAGCGTTGGAACAAATAAACAGTAAAGGATATGCTATACCTTATCAGCCGGATCATCGAAGTGTTGTAAAGATAGGAGTTAACTTCGACAGTACGACAAGAACTATCGGAGACTGGGTTATTGCTGAAGAATAGTGACTGTTGGGCACTGTTCGCAATTCCTATTGATTTTTCCAATTCCTCTTTCAACCTATCACCACCCTTCTGAAACCCTTTACAGATCGTACTTACAGAACGGTGATAGGTTGTCGTTAACCTATCACCGTATCCTTCACCTGTCACCGTACCGATAATTGTATATTTATGCTCTTTTCGGCTTGATTCGGACAACTTTATAGACATTGCCGCGCTTGGCGTGTATGGAAGGCACTTGATTCCTCTGCAATATTCTTCCAAACTGGATAATGTTGCAATTGGAAACGCGGATTCTACTATCATGTTGCACCTGTTCCAGTATCTCGATGGCGAGAAGTAACTCGTATTCTTCCTCATCTTCCCGGGCAGCTCGGAAATATTGGTGGAATAATTGCTCTGCAATGGGGATCACTTGAAACTCCTGATTGCTTTCGGTCATAACCTTTTCATCTTCGGCATTGAACCAATAACGTTCTCCTTTGTAAATATCGTGTATGGCTTGCGCGTAAAGTTGTTCATAGTCGATAGGAGAACAATCGATCGGACCGGTTACGGCGATGACGATATAACGTCGGCTGCCGGAAGTGTCGGTCAGTAAATCCTTGTGATTGCTCGTGCCGATGAATGAGGCATAGCGGCGCAACTCCTGTGTCGCTACACCGTGAGGACGGCGGGTGTTGACTACCGGTTTTTGAATGATATGTTTCAGGAAAGCCTGTTGACTCTCCCTGTTTTGGTCGAACTCGTCCATGTTGATTAAGCTAAAAACATTCTTGATTAAATAATTAGCTGTAAATCAGTATAATATAAGAGTAATTCTGATTGTTAAATATGATTTACAGGGTTGGGAGCATTATAGACTACTTATATTGTTACTCGGTACTTCTCTTGATTGGGTAAGAACAAATAATGTGTCTCGGACGTGTACATTATGTAACTTGCGTTACTTTGATTTAGAGTTATCTCTAAATTCTTCTAACTTTAATCAGTCTACGATAATAGCTTCTTCGACATCATCAGGCAGGAGATTATATCCTGCATCCTCTGTCGTTTTAACTACGTAGTCTGTAGGAATATCTATATTCATAGCTTCCTCTTGCTTACAGTAATATTCGTCCTGTAAGGTTTCTAAGGTTTCTTCATCAGGTATTGTTATAATCTTCGGAATTAACGGAAGTGTTGCTGCTCCAATCATTCCCGAGATAGAATGAATATAACTCTCCCTAATGAATAAGTAATTTATAGATATGTTAGGGTGGATTGCCTTACAAATGAATGCAGCTATTGCAGCATTAACACCATTAACGATGAAATATGACTTAGCCAATTCATTCAATGAGGCAATCTTTTCAAAGTCCAGCTTAAATATGGTGTCCTCCATTCTATTTACGGTAACTTTTACAAACTCAACCTTAGTTAAGTTCTCAATATTATCGCGTACAGCATCAAATGCTTTAGCAAATCTTATCTTATTATAGAAGGACCTCTCTACTAAATGATTAACAATCTCTTTATTAGAGATTTTAGACACCATATTAGCTGATATTACAAAGGAGTTAGTTCTATCGAACATCTTCTTAAATAGCATATCATTTCTCATAATTATTCATTTTAAATGTTTAATAATTAGTTGATTATGATATGTGCCTATCAACAGACCACGATTCCACCTCTTAACAATTCTCATAACTCGTATAAATGCTGTTATATGGACTTGTAACGTTTAAAGATGCTCTTATGCACAATCAAGCGTTTGCTGCTAATGGTCTTGCAGTAATTAATGTACACTAAACCAAAGAACACATTATTTTTGTTGCAAAGGTAGTAAAGATTGGCTTATAATGAAATAAAAGCAGCATAAGAGTTTCCTCAAATGCTGCTCCGTTCAAGTAGATTAGTTAATTAGTTAATCTTCTTGTAGGTGGTCGTAGTAATATCATCCAATTCCAAACCGCCATCATCCGTGTTGTCCCAATCTTCAAAGGCAAGTATCAACTTAGTAGCTGTAAGTTCATTGACTGTAAGAACATCAGAATAGCCGTCACTATAAGAGATAGTCAGTTTATTGTCTTTTAAAGACCAGCGACTTGTTTCTATGTGCCCACCGTCCACATAACTCTCTATGCAAGTACCGTCAGTTTTGAACTCCCATAAGCCATTGGTATATGCTTCGTCAGAGGTAACAACTTCCTTGCCATTCTCCACCTTGTGAATCTTCTCCCATGTGGATTGCCATTTGCCTATAAGGTTGGCTTGGTCAATGATTATCTGTTCATCTTCATCATCACTACAAGCTGTAAAGTTTACAGCTAACATGACCATTAATAAGGTCATTCCTAAGAATCTTAAAGTTTTCATTGTTGTTAAATTGATTATTATTTACGATTATAAACTACTATGTCCGTTGTTATTTAGATATGCTGATAAGGTTTATTCATAAACTTTTTCATCAATCTTGTTACCCGACTTATCATATTCCACTTTCTTGTAATAGTGTCCGTTCTCATCTTTATATTTGGTAGAAGCGGGCTGTCCGTTTTCATGATAGATTGTTCTTGATATAACTTTGCCGTCCTTATATTCCTTTGTTGTACCGTTCTTAAATTTGACTGTGCCTGTAAATGCTTCATCGCTACCTTTCTCGTATCTGTATCCATTGATAGATTCGGTATCCTCGCTATTGACGGTTTTGTTAGAATTACCACAGCTGGCAAATGCTATGATAAGTGAAATGATTAACAAGTATTTCATAATGATAATGATATTATGCCTACCTGTTCCCTATGGATAAGCCGTTACAATAAAAAAGGTGTGGGAACTGTATCTGCCTTATCCTGTTTCTTGGGCTTCTCGCATTGCCTTTTGGTACGGATAAAGCAACAGCCACCCACACCAAAAGGTATATAGTTCACCTATAAGATGAGTATATATCAAATGTGTGGGTGCTATTGCTATCATCTTCGTACCGTTTTTAAATTTTGCGAGAATCTAAGAAACAGAAGATAATTTCAATAACACCTTTCGTTAAATATGTCCTTCCAACTCCCTATCTCATTAGTTCATTGGAATTGGTGCAAAGATAATGAAAGGTTTTAAAATGTCGGGAACGAAGTCAGGACAAATAGTGAACTTCCTGCTTTTAAACACGTTCCTAACAGGATTAATCATTCATAAATCTAAAGAATTGCACTTTAGATATGTCTGAAATCAGTATTCATTAGATTTGGGACAGAACCGTTCAGACTACAATAAAAGATGATTTTAACAATTCTGTCCCATATCTCAATTATTAGAAGCTCAAACAGTCATAAGTCTGTAAGATTTCCTCCTGCCTTAGTCCCAAGTATCTCTTAGTAATGGCAACTGAACTATGGTTGAATAGTTCCATCAGCTTTACTAATGCTAACTCTGCATTATCACTGTTCATATTATAAACCTGTCTTCCAAAAGTCTTTCTAAGAGAATGGCAACTAAAGTTCTTAATCTTTAACCTGTACTTCTTCTTCACCTCTTTAAGAATGATGTTAATTCTCTGGACTGTGAAGATAGTGCCTTTCTGACTTATTAAGATAGGTGCATTGATTCCAACAGGATTTATATGCTCGTAGCACTCCTTAATATGCTGCTGTAACTGTGGATTCAGTCTGATAGTCCTTACCTTGCCTGTCTTTTTCTCAATTACTGTAAACTCGTCAGTATCTAATATCTGCTTCCATCTTAGAGATAGAATATCAGATATTCTTAATCCTGTGAAGCATCCTAAAGCTATAAGGAGTGAGATTTTATAATTCTCGTCTTTGGCTAACTTCCTTATGAGGTTCATTGCATCAGACCAAACAAGATAGTCTGCCGTTGTGCTTGAATATTTAAGTGACATAATGTTCTGTTTTATAATGAAATGAATAGAAGTGAATATTAATTCTGAGTTGGATTTACTAACTCACTGATTACTAAAGGAACATTCACTAATTATCAAAGTGAATATGATAAGGACACCCAACTTAAAAATAGAGTGCCCCTTACCTTATTATAATTGTCCTTCATCAGAGAAGCTGTAATATCCTTCATCAGTAAGTATGAGGTGGTCTATTACTGTAATTCTCATAAGTCTTGCAGCTTCTTTGACTTGCTTAGTAATCTCCATATCCTGCCTACTTGGTTTCATGCTACCGCTTGGGTGATTATGTGCAAGAACAAGAGCTACTGAATTGGTTAGTAATGCAGCTTGCAGAATTATTCTGACATCAACAGATGTTTCAGTAATTCCTCCCTCTGATATGAGTGTGTAGCCTAAAACTTGGTTGGCTTGGTTCAAGAATAGGACTTTGAAATATTCCTTGTAACAGATAGTTCCCTCTCTATATGTTGGAAGCAAATATCTATAAGCGTCCTCTGAACTGGCTACCTTATGCAGCTTCTTGAATTTGGGCTTGTAGGACAGTTCCACTTCTCCCACAGTATAATCTATATCCATAATGTACAATGTTTAATAGGTTGGTAGAAATAAAGAAAGGACACCAACTTAATGATGTCCCTTCCTCTCTCAATCAACAATCCACTCAGCCCAAGAACCAAGCGTATTCACTATCTCCTAATTTGGCACGCTGGATGCCTTGTACAAACTCTGTACAGTTAAGATTCCTCTCCAAGAAGTTATCTATGTAACTTGACTTCACAGAGCCATTGAGCAAGTTAAGTAACTGCCAACCTGTAATGCTGTCCCCTGTACTCTTGAAGTTTGCATCAGAAACAAAAGCCCTGCAAGCTGCATTAACTTGGCTGTCCCCCAACAATAGACGAGGTAAACGTTTCTGTTGGTTGGGCGTAAGAGCTTGATATAATCTCATCCTGCCTATTATCTGACAGAACTCGCTTGTGGAGATTGACATCTGCCCAAGTGTCCTTAACAGATGTAGGTCTTTGGATGGGTTGTAAGCATGGAACAGATTCAACGCTGCTGCATATAGTTCCTGTACGCTTAGGACTTCTATCTTATCCTGCAAGCCGTCAGTAGTTAGCATTAAATTTGAACACACACGATTACGAAAGCCTATAAAGATTTTAAATCTCTCCACAGATTTCTTACTGTACAGGTTAATCTCGTTATATGCTCTTACTCCACCAATGGATAATGCCAAACGATTACCGTATTCATCATGTACAATAGACGGGATTTCAAAGCAGAAACACATTCTCTGATAGAACAGAGTCTTCTCTTCATCTGTCAGTTCAGATGCTTTCTTACCTAATGCACTTGGTATTCTACCATTGATAGGGTGTGAGATTCTAATCTCTGGCATATCAAACTGCTCCCCATGAAAGTAATCCTTAGCTGCATCTACTACTGCACCTATAAAGGATTGGTGGCTTATGGTTTCCTCCATTGATGCAAAACTTGGAATGATGCAGTCTTGCTGTAAGTGCTGTAAGGTTACTTCCTGCGTGTTGGCTTCAATGAAATGGTTTACTCTCTTGGGTGCTGTTACTTCTTCCACAATGATTGCTTCTTCTGCAAACTCACCCATGTTTAATGATTCTCTACGCTGTGCCATAGCTGGCATAATTACTAAATCTCTCATAATGAAATTGAATTAAATGGTTATTGATTGAATGGATTTAACAAGAACAAACCTAAAACACAAGTGAATTACTTTGCTTGCATCTTAGGCTGTTCTATGTCTTTCCCTAAAGATTCTTTCAAAGGAAATGAGGAGCATTAGTAAATTATTGGCAGGCTGTGGCAATAGTGCATCGTGCCTATTCTTGGATTAATAAGAATGCTTATTCCTGTCAGTCATCAGACTGCATTTCTAAAGCATTCTTTTTATTTAAGAGCTATGAGGGGGGAGTTTAAAGGGGTGTAGTAACGTTCATAGGGTTCAGTTCAACTATCGGGTTCAGTTCAACTATCGGGTTCAGTTCAACTATCGGGTTCAGTTCAACTATCGGGTTCAGTTCAACTATCGGGTTCAGTTCAACTATCGGGTTCAGTTCAACTATCGGGTTCAGTTCAACTATCGGGTTCAACCTTCGCTTCGCTCGGTCTCACAAATTTATAGCTAAGAATGCTCCCTACCTCAAATTCTTATGAATTGGGACAAAACTATTCAGACCATAATAAAGGTTGATTTTAATAATTCTGTCCCAATATCGTACTATTCAAGCGAGTATTTCTCTTCAAGTGGGATGTATCCTTTAAGGCGAGTGTTGGGTATGGTTATTCTGTCAGAAAGTTTGAAATATTTACCCAAGTAGGTAGCCTTGACCTGTAAGGGCTTACCGTTATCATCCACAAGCTTATATTTGTCATATATGTCCTGTAGGGTGGTTACTATCTCATTCTCCGAATATGGTTTGCCTATTATAAATGTGTTATGGATTTCATCTATCGGTACGAAGTAAATCTCCTTCTTATGTGCGGATTTAAGCTGCCGTTTCATGGTGGCTAAATCATAGTCGATTTCTATAATCTTATCCATGCCGAACTTCTCATAGTACTTACACAGTTCGGGAGCTTCATGTCTTAAAGACCTCAATTCCTCCTGTTGTTCTTCGGTAAGGAATTTCAAGACCAATCCTTCGGGTTTTAATTCCTGCAACCGTTCCAATATCTGTAACTTTCTCTCTCTTGACAATGGTTTAGCCTTTACAGCTTTAGGTTTCTCTTTATAATGCTCATAATGGTACGACACATTAAAATGCCCTGTCTCATTGTAAGCATTGTTTAAGGATTGTAAGTCTTGGTAGAGCGATTCAACTTTGGACTTCTGAATGTCGCATTCTACCAAGAACGGGTTTACCTTTCCTTTGTAATCATCATTTCTAAACAGTAACTTGTAAACGGGGATGCGCTCCTGTATCTCTGTCAGAAGCTGCCTTTCCCTGCCTGTAAGAGTTTCCTTTAAGTCTGCAAGCATATTATAGACCTTCCTCTGTGCTTCCATATCGTCAATGATTTCTTCACGAGATTTAGGCTTTAAACCCTCCTTCCAATTTGTAATATGCGTAATGTTGCCAATTCCTGCACGAAACCTGCCTGTTATTTGGACGGAATGGGTGAAAGGGTCAATCATGGTTTGTGCCTTGTTCAAACAGTCTGTAACCATTATTATATCGGGCTTATCAGGAGTATCTAAATCTACTGCTGAATAGAACCTGCTCGTAAAGAAGCTGTACTGCTCCAATATCTCACCTGACATGAAGCTGTCGGAAGCCTTGTAACCGTCCTCATGGAGTTTATTAATGGCATTATCCTGATTGGAGCAATATATCTTACTCTGATTCCTGATGTCTGCTTTATCTATCAAGGTCTTTGCGTAATCAGGCGAATTTAAGAATATGGCTTTCTTGTTATCGTTCAAGGATATTTGTTTTAAACACTCCAACTGTACGTTATTCGTGCCTATTAATGATAGATTCTTCTTGTAGTCGTAAGTGGGTACAATCTTGATATGACTGAATGAATGCTTGGTAAATCCTTTTAATTTAGGTGATAATGGAGTGGCTGAAATCAATGCCTTGTTGTCAAAGCTAAAGAAGTCGAAGAATGGCAGGATTATATCAGGTCTGAAATTTGCATCCTGTACAACTTTCTCGCATTCATCTATAAGTAGGAAGAAGTCTTTAAAGAGGTTTACACCTGCATATTCAGCCGCTTTTTTGACTTTGGAATAGCTTTCAGGAGTTACTATAATCTTCTTGTAACGTATAGACTTGTCAAGTAGATATTTCTTGACATCGTAATCCGTAACTCCTTCACGCACTCCCAACAAGTTCGGGTATTTGGCTTGCTTGCTGTCAATTACAGGAACATTGGGTTCAATGATTATGGAGTTACGTTTGGCATATCTTTCATCCAATTCACAGGTTGTAGCTCCTTTGGCAGTCAAGGTCTTATCAATAATGGCATTGCTTGGCAGACCGTCAGGGTAAAGGTCTGACATATATTGATTCTCCCGAATTTCAACGGGCTTTAACTCCAAGTTGGTATTCTCTATCATAATCTGAATTTAAAGTTTAATCGTTTGAATTATGGGACAAAAGTAATAATAATTATCCTTATTATGGTCTGAATAATTCTGTCCCATTTTAGTAAGATTTGGTCTAAAGGTAGGCATATTATTCAAGTTCCCTTAACGGCTGCTGCAATCATTCCCTATATCGGACTTCAAAGCCGTTCCTGCTGCAAATCTCTTTCATTTCTTCTAATGTATAGTAAGCATCCACTTCATCACTGTCTGTCAGTAATGTGTTATTGGGAGTATAGAAGTTCCGTATGTCAGGGTGGTACTGTGCCAATGTGTCTTTAATGAAGTAGGCGCACTTCTGTTGAGCCTTTCGTGGCTCGTAGAATATGTTGAACATTCCTTCAATGGTATCAACCTTCAGGAAACAGTAAACCTTGTCTATGTATAATGGGTAAATGCCTTTCACGTATTCACGGAGAACTTTCATCTGCTTCTCAAGGTCGGCTTCCACCTCTTTAAAATATTGCTCCGTAAAGTCCGTACTGTTGAACCGCTTGATGTTGAAATCTGACAGTCTTATCCTGTCCGTCAGTCTATCCATTTGAGCTTTTATGGATGAAAGTTCCTTCTCTATCTTAGACTTCCGTTCTTTGTAACGATTCTTATCTATGTCATTATCCAAATATAAGTCCTCCAACCTTGTAAGTTTGGTTTCCTGCTCCTTATAAGATATTTTAAGTGCTTCCTGTTCCTCAATGGCTTTACTTTTGTTATCGTTCTCTCCTGCAATAGCTTCAAGACGTTGCTCGGCATTCATCTTACCGACATAGAACAACTGTTCCTTTACGAAGTTCCATATTATAGGATTTACAATCCTTTCATTTAGATAGACTTGGCTCTTGCAACCTGTCAGACTGTTCTTATCGCTCGTGCATTTGAAGTGTACGGTATCTCTTTTATTAGAGTGCAGCCTTGTGTAGAATGCTCCGCATATGGAACATTTGATAAGTTTCTGTAACAGGTACTTGGTGGCTCTCGGATAAGGGGTGGTGGTTCTGTTGTTAGCCAGTTTCTCTTGCACCTTGTTATAGGTTTCCTCGTCTATAATGGCAGGAATATCAAAGTAGAATGTATCGGTAACCTTGTCTATCTCGTCATAGATATTGGCTTTCGCTCTACCTGTGTAAGCTCTGTTGTTTAGTATGAACTTGGTATTACCAATGCTCTTTAGTTTCTTTATATCAGGGTACTTGCCGTAGATATATCTCGTAGTGGTAATCAATGCCTGCCCTTCTTCAAGGTACTTGTCGAACATCTCTTTCACGATTGGAGCATATTCATTCTTGACTAAATAGCCGTTCTTCTGCCTTGTATATCCGAATGGTGGGAAACCTGCAAACCATTGTCCCAATCCTGCCGAATCCCGCTTGCCTGATGCCATTCTAAAACGGATTGATGCAAGTTCTTCCTCTGCCTGTTCAAATGCCTTGCGTAGCTCCTTCTCAAATTCTAAATTGACCTCACCTGTCTCTACGTCAATAGTCCATTTCCTTTTATCTCTAAAGTAGATTGGAATGCTGTAATCCCGATTAAACTTATCAACTAAAGTTACTCCATATAGGAAGTTTCTCGTCAGTCGGGAGACCTCCGATATAAGAACGACATCTATTTCATCATTCTCACAGGCATTAATCAATTCATCAACAGATTTACGGTTGCCCTTACGAATATCATCCTTACCCGTCACGTGTTCACCGAAGACTTTGGCGACTTCCAATCCAAACTTGCTGGCGACTTTCTCAAGTTCCAACTTCTGACGGTTATAATCCTGTATATTGGTGCTACATCTTAGCAATAATGCTGCTCGTTTCATCTTCTTAGTGCTTGAATTTCAGCACAAATATAGCACTTTAAATTTAATCATAAAAGTTATTAGTTTAATTGATGAGTGCGAAACGGTTGAGAGATAGTTCGGCATCCCTTTTGTTGCTGAAGTCAATGCGGTCGGTGTAGTAGGGTTGCAATTCGGTCGGTAGCAGATTCCGGCAGAAAGTGGATTTCCGGTAAGCTTGCGGACCGACTAACAACGGTACCGTGCAATTTGCGTAGTTGCGGTCAGTGTGGCGCCAATGAGCCACCATATTCAGGAACCAGCGATAAAACAGATCAGGCCAGTGGATATTGTTGCAAGGAACACGGGAAGCAAGCTCGCGGATGCGGTCGCGACCGTCCCAACGGATATCCACGCCGAAAAGGAAATCTTCGATAGGGTTGAAAACCGGAATACGGTCGGAGTCCAGATAACGGGCAACATCCCTGTCCCAAAGGTTGAGTCCTTCGAGTCGTGCGTTCATGGCGATGCTGTTGCGCGTGCGGTTGGTGACCGGACGGAAGCAAAAACAGAACGTGTTTCGTTCGCGATATTCGGTGACGGTTGTCATCGTGTTGTAACGAAACTCGTATCGGCGTTGCATAAATTCTTCTGTCCGGAGTTCCAGTTCCTGTTCGGCTGATAAGGGGGACTTTTTTCCGAAACCTTTGGCGTTCAGGTATACATTTTGTACGGTTTGGCGGATCAGGAATTCCTTCTTTTGGGTGTAGAAGTGTGCAATGGCCCAACGGGCGGTTTCCTCTTCCGGTATGCCTGACTGAAAGCAGTTTTCCGCAAGTTGCACTAAGAGAGGCTTGAGGTCATCGTCCGAATGGAGATGCACGTTGGGATGAAGTTCGCTTAATGAATGGTAAGCCTTATTCAGGGCGACCTCGAAGAGGGCGGATAAGGTGTCGAAACTGTCGTATCCCGGAATCAGCCGTTTGAATGGGGAGTTTTCCGCTTGCACGGTTTCTTTGTAGGTGGTGTCCGACGGCATTTCTAATGGTTGGCGCATATAAATGACGGTAGAGTCGGGATTGTAATAAAGTTCCGGATCGTAGGTTTGCCGGCAGAATTGATCCAATGTCGGTTTTTTAAGTTCGATGGCATAGGAGAGTGCCGGTTGACACAGGCCGACGGCTTTTCTGTAAGCGTGAGCTTGGAATATTTCCGCTTCTTCCCGGCTTTTGGGTAGTGATTTGTCCGGGCGTGTGAAACGCAGCCATATTTTTACGGAGTGTCCGCTGGAACCCATGAAGGCTGCGAGGGTTTGAGTGAGTTCTGCCGCTTCCTGTTTCACACGGTTTACTTCCGTCCTGTTTGCCAGGTGGTTTACTTCTATTTGCACGATGCCGTTGTATGCGGTCATTTGTGTTCCGTTGGTTGTTTTGCGGAAGTTGGCGGCAGGGATGACTTTCGTCAGTTTTTGCGCTTCTTCTAGTTTGCAGTCCGGTGATGCGTGACGTATGCTTGTCCGTAGATTACTGATCGGGCGGGCTTTCGTTTCATGCTTCATCGCTTCTATTTGTAGGGTAATATCTAGCGTTCGCATGGTTAATGTCCCGCTGTTGTCCCGCATCAAAGTAAGTTTCATGTCAAGTGTGTTTATTATTTATTCCTTTTTTATTAAAGGCTGATAAAGGTAGGCTTTATAATCCGGTCGGGCAAACTCTTTCGTATTTATTTATCACTAAAACTTGGTTAAGTTTTATATGCCTTTTTGCTGCCTGTTCCATACGGGGAAACGATCGGTTTCATCGGTGAGAAACTCTAGTTTCTGCACCTTGAAACTCTGGTTTCAATAGCTTGAAACTTTAGTTCCGGCAGCTTGAAACTAAAGTTTCTTCGCCTTGAAACAAATTGTAACAAGGCATGAAACGGAAGTTACCTCTGAGTGGTACTCTTGTTTACAAGAGGCATTTATCAAATTGGGCGGTGATAGGTGATAGGTAAGGTGATAGGTTACTGACAACCTATCACCGTTCTGTAAGTACGATCTGTAAAGGGTTTCAGAAGGGTGGTGATAGGTTGAAAGAGAATTTGCATTTTTCCCTTTGTAGAGAGTAGTTGGAATATACGGAATTTCTTGTATTTATTTCCATATTTCTACTGTATTTCAAAATAAACATATATCTTTGTCATACGCTTTCTGCTCATCGGCGTGATGAAACGGTGGAAAGCGGTTATTATTTTAAATGGAATATGACGTATTATCTCTCTTACCCGAAATCTAGCAGTTTCTATTCACGGAGAGATGATACAACAGATATTCCACGTGAACGGCTTGTATCAACATATCCGTTAGGAGATGTGTTATATATAAACGATTGGCGTGGATGTCTGTTGTTATCATTGTCTCGTGAAAAGGTTCGCTAGGCCTAGGGTAAAGATAATGGTACAACAGCATTCACGTCTTTTTTGTATCCGGGCGGTTATACATTACCCCAGAAAAGTCTAACCTAACCACTCCTTACTCGTCCGAAATGCAAAAAACGTGGATGCGTGTTGTCCCACATAAACAAAATAACATTTACTTTTTATTGTGGAACACATTAAAAAAGAGCATTATGCCGAAATGGATTAGCATAGAAAAAGCAGCGTTTAAGTATGGGATTAACGAAGAGGTGATCTGGCTTTGGATAGAAATGAATAGATTTCCGGTAGCGTACACTAAGGAACCGCCTGCAGTTGACGAAGAAGGTATGGACGATTTTTTGCGTCGAGGTAAGGATCGGGTTATGGCGGAATATATTGATACATTAGAAGAACTGTGTATGCAAAAAACAAAGATTTGTCTTTTGTATGCCGAAATTATAGGTGCTCAGGATAAGGAACTGCTGTTGCAGAGGGAAAAAATCGCTCGAATGAATGAGATACAGATAGCCATGAGAAGACAAGGCGAACGGATGCAGGACTGTGCGAAGGTGCTTATGAAATACGAAAAGCCTTTTCATATCAGTTGGGTAGATAGATTATGGAACAATTTGAAGCAGTTGTTGTCAGGCGTGAAGCATTGGACGGGGCTGAAATAAATAGAGCGTATAATATTTTTTATCTATTCTTTTTACTTTCTTAACTCCGAATGTTTCGTAACTGTTGGGAAACCACCTACTTTTATCCCCCAAATTTGCAACATTCCGAAATGTTGCACGTCTAATAAAATAAGAACTAAATCATTCTAGTTATGAAACACAGACTGTTGCTACTATTACTATTCGTGTTCACTGCATCTGTGGCGGGGTGGGCGCAAAAATCCGTGGCTCCTTCTTATACAATCAAAGGTGTGCTTCTGGATTCTTTGACGCAGGAAGGGGAACCGTATGCTACAATCAGAATTACAAAGAAAAATGCTCCGGAGAAAGCGCTGAAAATGGCGGTGACCGGTGCGAACGGTAAATTTCAGGAGAAGCTGAATGTGCCGGCAGGAGATTATGTAATCAGTATTTCTTCGATAGGTAAAGCGCCTGTGGTGAAGGAATTTACGTTGAAATCGTCAACTAAGGTGGTTGATTTGGGGACAATGCTCTCGGCGGAAGCCAACAATGAGCTGAAAGGGGTGGAAGTCGTGGCACAAAAGCCTCTGGTAAAGGTAGATGTCGATAAGATAGAGTATAATATTGAGGATGATCCCGATTCCAAGTCCAACAGTATATTGGAAATGTTGCGTAAAGTTCCTTTGGTGACGGTGGACGGGGAAGATAATATACAGGTGAACGGAAGCAGCAGTTTCAAGGTACACGTGAACGGAAAACCCAATAACATGATGAGCAATAACCCGAAGGAAGTGTTGAAAAGTATGCCTGCCAATTCGATTAAATATATTGAGGTTATCACTTCACCGGGAGCTAAATATGATGCGGAAGGAGTGGGCGGTATCCTGAATATCGTGACAGTAGGCAGCGGATTTGAAGGATATACGGCTACTTTCCGTGGAAGCGCGAACAATAACGGGGCAGGTACCGGTGCTTATGCAATGGTGAAACAGGGGAAACTAACCCTTTCCGCCAATTATAACTTTAATTATAATAACAGCCCGCGCGGCTATTCGGACAGTTATCGTGAGAACTTTGAGTCGGATACGGAGAAATATCTTGAGTCCGGCAGCAGTTCCAAGTCAAAGGGGAATTTCCAGTACGGGAATCTTGAGGCGAGTTACGAGATTGATACGTTACGGTTGCTGACGGTGGCTTTCGGGATGTATGGCAGCAGTAATAAGAGTAACAGCGACGGTAGTACCGTGATGTACGGAGCAAATTACGAGGATGTTGCTTATAGCTACCGGACGGACAATCATGGAAAAAGTTCGTGGTTCTCCATAAATGGAAACGTTGATTATCAGCGTACTTCCAAGAAGAACAAACAACGGATGATTACGCTTTCTTATAAGGTGAACACACAACCTCAGACGAGTGATTCTTATAGCACTTATCTCGATATTCTTCCGGATGAAAGAAAAGATGAACTGATAGAAAATCTGAAGTTGTACAATTACCATTCGGACGGTAAGACGAATACTATGGAACAGACCTTTCAGGTGGATTATACGACACCGATCGGCAAATTGCATACGATTGAAACCGGCGTGAAGTATATCTTCCGGCGGAACTCCAGTGATAATAAGTTTTACGAGGCAGCAGGAGGCAGCAATGATTATGCATACAACGAGGACCGCAGCAGCGATTACCGTCATTTGAACCATATCCTGTCCGCCTATGCCGGATATACGTTGAGATATAAGGACTTTACTTTCAAACCGGGACTCCGCTACGAACAGACCATACAACGGGTGAAATATATTGTCGGTCCGGGAGAGAATTTCCATACCAATTTCAGTGACTTGGTGCCTTCCGTCTCTTTGGGGATGAAGATCGGCAAAACGCAGAACATACGTGCCGGTTATAATATGCGTATCTGGCGTCCGGGTATCTGGAACCTGAACCCTTATTTTGACGATCAGAACCCGATGTTTATCAGTCAGGGTAATCCGGATTTGAAGAGTGAGAAAAGTCATGCGTTCGATGTGGCTTACAGCAGTTTCAGTGCTAAGTTTAACGTGAATGTCTCATTGCGTCACTCCTTTAATAATAATGGAATCGAGAGAATCAGCCGTTTGATTACTGCCGAGGACGGGGAAGACTTTGGCGGCGGTCATATAGCACCGCACGGGGCTTTATACAGCACCTATGATAATATAGGCAAGAACCGGAATACCGGCCTTTCCCTTTATCTGAACTGGAATGCTTCTCCGAAAACACGTATTTATGTGAACGGACGCGGAAGTTATACAGATATGAAAAGTGAGGCGCAGGGATTGCACAACTATGGTTGGAACGGCTCTTTCTACGGGGGTATCCAGCACACGCTTCCTTTGAAGTTGCGGTTGAGCCTGAATGGCGGTGGAAGTACGCCGTATATCAGTCTGCAAGGAAAGGGGTCCGGTTATCAATATTATGGTCTTAGCCTGAACCGCTCGTTCCTGAAAGAGGACCGTTTGTCTGTGAACTTATATTGTAATAACATCTTTGAAAAATACAGGAGCTACAACAACCATACGGAAGGAGCCAACTTCGTGTCAAAGAGCAGTAGCAAATGGCCGAGCCGTAGCTTTGGAGTCAGTGTCAGCTACCGGATCGGAGAACTGAAAGCCAGCGTGAAGAAAGCTGCCCGAAGCATTAGTAATGATGATGTGAAAGGCGGCGGAGGCGGAGGAAACGCCGGTGGCGGAGGTGGTCAGTAAGACCACTTCCACCGACCGTGATTCCTTATTGTTGTCTCACATCCTGTTTGTTGGTATTAAAACCGAGTTTCGTCAATCCGGCTTGTACATCGGGGTGGCTCATAAAGAGTTTCCATAACAGGCCTGTTCGGTAATTCTCGATCATGACGGCGATAGGTCCTTGGTCGATAGCCAGATAGCGTTGCGGATACCAGTTGTCCGTTTCGCTGAAAGCGTCGTAGAATCCGAAAGGACCGAATACTTTGTCTCCCATATTATATAGGTGGCGCATCACTTGCAGAGAATATTCTGGGGTGTAGACGATAGACGAAAGTGCGGCGGTGGGGGAGATGACCCCTTTGTCGTCCTGCTCGTTCGGCGAGTGGGCGGCGTATCCGTCGACGGAGTAACTGGCGGTCAGCCCCCAGCAGTCCGGCCCGAAACCTTTATAGTGTTTGGGGTTGCGGATACAGTAGGCGCGGTTGACTAGCGTCAGGTTACGCATTTCGTGGAAGTAGCTGGGACAGTATTCGTCTTTCAGTCCGACGGGGTCGAGGCCGAGGAAAGAATATTGTGCCCAGAAAAGCGGTCCGGCTTCCGTGCCCTGGTAGCGAAGATGCAATTCTATACCTTCCACCTTGTGCGGGGAAACAATCGCTCCGTTCTGTGCCCAACCGTCATGATAGACAGCGGCAGGCACTCCGTGCGTCGGTGAAGCGGCGGCAAGGATATACATAATCATGCATTCGTTGTAGCCATGTATGGGGAAATCCATTTCCCAGCCGTAAGTAGGACTCCAATGCCAATAAAGAACGTTTTGTCCGCCTTTGCGGTACCAGTCCCAGTCTACCTCTCGCCAGAGGCGGTCGATACGTTGGGCTATGGCCTTTTCTTTGTCATTACCGTTTGCGTAGTATTGGTGCACGGCTAGAAGGCCCTGCATCAGGAAGGCGGTTTCTACGAGGTCGCCGCCGTTGTCTTTCTGACCGAACGGCTTCACTTTTCCGGTATCACCATACCACCAGTGCGGGTAAGCTCCGTGAAAACGGTCGGCCTTTTCGAGGAAGGAGACGATACGTTCCATACGTGCCAATCCTTCTTCGCGGGTGACGTAGCCGCGGTCTATACCGGCAAGGATAGCCATGATGCCGAAGCCGCTACCGCCGGAGGTGACCACGTTGGCGTCATTCTGCGGATATACGCCGTCTACGTGATAACGTTCGGGGGCAAGACCGCTGTTGGGTTCTGCACCTTCCCAGAAATAAAGGAAAGTCCTTCGCTGAACGGTATCCATTAAGGCGTCATCCGATAGTGAGTCGGTGGCGGCGGTGAGGTTGCTGCTGCTTTTTCCCTTACAACTTTGGAAGGTCAGGGTAAGGGTGGATAGAAACAGTAGCATGAGAGGGAGTAGGCTTCCTGTTGTGATTCTTCTATGATGTTTATTTTTCATAACTGATACTATTAAGTTTGGTTTGTAAAAGGGGCAAGAGGCGGTTGTATCTTCATTCCCCTCCTTCGGGGAAGGAGGGGTGGCTGAAAGCCGGGGTGGTAGGTGGATACACAATGCTGATAATAACCGACTTACGCATTCACCTACCACCTCCCCCTACGGGTACTCCTCCTTCCCGAAGGAGGAGAATTGAGTTACTACCGACTTTTCACGGTTACTTTAGTTCAAAGTGAATCTTGCTGTTTTCACATCCCGGCTGTTGGTACCGATCATCACTTCGAAATCTCCCGGCTCCGCTACCAGTTGCAGGTCATAATTGTAATATCGCAACATTTCCGGAGCAATCTTGAAACGGACAATCTTCATTTCACCCGGTTCGAGAAATATCTTCTGAAAACCTTTCAGCTCTTTCACCGGACGGGTACTGCTGCCGACGACGTCGCGGATATAAAGCTGTACTACCTCCGAACCGGGCCATGTGCCCGTGTTGGTGACTGTCACTGCTGCGGTCAGCGAGCCGTTCATGTCCATGCTGGAATGGCTCAAGTCGATATCGCTGTAAGAGAAAGTGGTATAAGAAAGTCCGTAACCGAACGGATAGAGTGGCTCGTTATCCACATCGAGATAGTTGCTGCGGAACTTCTCGAACCATTTACCCTGTCCCAACGGGCGTCCGGTGTTCTTATGCGCATAATAAAGAGGGATCTGTCCGACGTTCTTCGGGAAAGTCATCGTCAGTTTGCCGCCCGGGTTGACATAACCGAAGAGGGCGTCGCCGATAGCGTAGGCCGCTTCGCTACCTCCGAACCATACATTCAGAATAGCGGGCACGTGTTCCTGTTCCCAGTTTAGCGTAAGCGGACGACCAGTGAATAACACCAGTACTACCGGCTTTCCGGTTTTCAGTAATTCTTTTAACAGGTTTTGTTGTACGTCGGGGAGGTCCAGGTTAGTGCGGCTGCTGCTTTCCCCGCTCATTTCTGACGATTCGCCCAAGGCTGCGATGATGATGTCCGAGCGGCGGGCTACATTCAAGGCTTCGTCCAGCAATTGCTGGTCGGTCCGGTTGTCGCGGTTCAGTGAACGGCCGAACATGGTGGCGCGTTCTTCGTAGGCGGCGTCACTAATCAGGTTGCTGCCTTTGGCATACATGATATTCGCTTTTCCGGCAGTCATCTCTTTCAAGCCTTCCACCAGTGATGGGCAACGGTCGAGCACGGCGGCTACGCTCCATGTTCCGGGCATATTGGCACGGCTGTTGGCTAGCGGGCCTATCACGGCGATGTTGCCTTTAGGATTAAAAGGCAGCAGAGGGTTGCCGTTCGGATTTCCGTCGGGGCTGTCGTTTTTGAGCAGGACGAAACTTTCTGCCGCAATTCTGCGGGCAGCGTCGCGGTGTGCCTTCGTAAAGATGTCACGTGCCGGACGTTTCGGGTCGCAATATTTATACGGGTTGTCGAACAACCCCAGTTTGTATTTCGCTACCAGGATGCGGCGGCAGGCGGTGTTCAATGTTTCCATAGAAACCTTGCCTTCCTGAATGGATTTTTTCAGAGTACCTACAAAACCTTCGCTGACCATATCCATATCCACTCCGGCGTTGATGGCACGTGCCGTTACCGTCTGGAGGTTGCCGATACCGTGGTCTATCATTTCGGAAATACCGGTATAGTCGGTGACTACAAATCCGTTGAATCCCCACTGACCGCGCAGGATGTCCGTCATTAACCATTTGTTGGCAGTGGCCGGAATGCCGTCCACCTCGTTGAATGATGCCATGACACTGCCTACGCCTGCTTCAACGGCGGCTTCGTAAGGCAGCATATAGTCGTTGAACATCCGTTGGCGGCTCATGTCCACCGTATTGTAGTCACGTCCGGCTTCACTTGCTCCGTACAGGGCGAAGTGCTTTACGCAAGCCATGATTTCGTCATTGCGTTTCATATCTTTGCCCTGATAGCCGCGCACCATGGCTTCGGCAATCATAGCTCCCAGAAACGGATCTTCACCGTTACCTTCGGATACACGTCCCCAACGCGGGTCGCGCGAAATATCCACCATTGGGCTGAACGTCCATGAGATACCGTCGGCGCTGGCTTCTACGGCTGCAATGCGGGCGGATTCTTCGATAGCCGCCATATCCCATGTACAGGAGAGTCCGAGAGGGATAGGGAACATCGTTTCGTATCCATGGATCACGTCCATGCCGAACAACAACGGAATGCCGAGGCGTGACTCTTCCACAGCCTGTTTCTGTACCTCACGTATTTTCTCCACCCCTTTCAGGTTGAACAGTCCTCCCACTTCGCCTTTCTTGATTTTGCCGGCGATGTCGCTGCTCTTGGCTTGTCCGGTAGTAATCTCTCCCGTGACGGGAAGGTTCAACTGACCGATCTTTTCTTCGGTGGTCATTTTTTTCATCAATGCGTCGATGAAACGATCCATGTCTTGTGGCGACTTCTGAGCGGATGCGGTCAGGAGTCCTGTCGCAAAGAACAGGATTAATAAACTTAGTTTCTTGTATATCATATTATTATATTCTATTTTGTTTTATTGGTAATCGGGATTTTGCACCAGTACCCCTTTGGACTTGTCTATTTCAGTCTGAGGCAATGGAAGTAAAGCGTTCTTGTCCTGATAATTCTTGCCGGCAGCTTGCAATACTTCTTTTGCAATGCCCCAGCGGACGAGGTCGTAGAAACGGTCGAACTCAAGTCCCAGTTCCACACGGCGTTCGTGGCGGATAGCTTCACGCAGTTCTCCCTGGTCGGTAGTGGTCACTTTGGGAAGAATGTTGGTGTTGGTGCCTCTGGCACGTGCACGTACTTGTTCCAGGTAGTCGATTGCCTCACCGGAGATACCCTTCTCGTTGGCGGATTCGGCTCCCATGAGCAAGACATCTGCATAACGGATCAGGCGGATGTTCACCCAATATCCTTTATTGGTATATTCTTTACGCAGGGCAGGGTCGGTATAGGCTTTCTTGTTGAAGTAAGCACCTATTGCCGGAGAGACGGGAGATTCGCCGTAAGGCTCGTTGGTATTTTCCGGAGTAATCGGTTCGCTGTCCGATCTGCGGAAGTAAAGCAGGGTGGCGTTCTTGCGCGGGTCGCCCGGTTCGTAGGCTTGCGCCATAAGTTCGGTTGCCATGTGCCAGCCCCAGCCCAAGTCCCATTGGTCCGCTCCGCGCACACCTTGCACTTCGCAGAATTGGCTGCCGATAATATCGCTTTGAGGAAGGGCGGCAGTAGCGGTACATTGCAGTTCGAAGATAGAACCGCCGCTATTTTCGCCATCATCGGTGAAGATTTCATTATACGGAGTTCTCAGGTTGTAGAGCCCTTTCTTGATGACATCGGTGGAGGCAGTGTACATATTGTTCCAGTCGTTACGCATCATATATGTACGTGCGTGCAAAGAACGGGCGGCTCCCCATGTCAGTCGTCCCAGGTACTCGGTACTCCATGTTTCCGGCAGTGACTCCTCGGCGGTTTTCAGGTCGGCATCAATCTGCTCGTAGATTTTATCGACGGTGGTTTTCGGAATGTTGGCTTCCGAAGCGTCGTTGATCTTGTAAGTCACCAGAGGGACTTCGCCGAATGCCCTTACCAGGTTGAAGTAGCAATAGGCACGGAAGAAAGAGGCTTCACCTTTGTTGATGATGTCTTCGGCTTCGGTCTGTCCGGTAGTTTCTTTCTCGGCAATGGCGTCGAGGATGTCGTTACACTGATAGATAACGGCGTAGTTCTTTCCCCAATAAGCACCTAGCAGACCATTGGAGGCCGTGTATTTGAAGTCGTCATACATCTCGGCTACATCCGACCCGTCACTGGCAATACTTCCCTTTTCTTCGTCTTCGGAACGGAGACAGTGGATAGCGAGGGCGGTAGTGCCTGCGGTGATATCGTAGCTACGCATCATCGTGTAGACATTGTAGATTTTACCGTTGACCAGCGCATTGGGATTATCGTCTTCTGTAAACTGTCCTTGCGGACTGCGGTCCAGAAAGTCACTGCAACTGCCCAAAGTGAGTGCGGCCGCAGCAATAAAGGTTGAAAATATATATTTATCTAGTTTCATACAATTATAGTTTTAAAGATTAAAGTTGCTGAAGTTTCGCAAGGGGCCTGCATGGTTTCTCCTCTTTCGCCCCTACGCTACTATCTTGCCATTAGAATGTCAGGTTGATACCGAACGTATAGACTGCCGGTACGGGATAGCTTCCGTTATCTACGCCGAATGCGGTGGCGGTTCCTCCCAATTCCGGGGTATATCCGGTGTTATGCTTCCATGTTTTCAAGTTTTGTATGTTGACATACACTTTCAGGGCTTGCAGGCGGATTTTGGCAAGCAGGCTCTTGTCGAATGCATAGGCAAGTTGTACGTTACGGATACGGAAGAAGTTGCCGCTTTCGATGTAATAATCCGAATTCAGGTAGTTGATAGAGTGCTTGGAGTTCAGCAACGGTTGGGTATTGGAAGTACCTTCCCCGTGCCAACGGTCCAGCCGTTGTTCGAGGTAGTTGAACTGGGCGAAGTTATAGTTATCCCACGTGCGGAATATCTTGTTACCGCCTTGTCCCATCATGTCGATCCCCAACGACCAGTTCTTGTAGTTCACTCCGAGGGAGAAACCGTAAGTTACTTTCGGGGTAGGATTACCTATCATGGTACGGTCTTCCGGAGTAATTTCTCCGTTTCCGTCGACATCTGCGAATTTCAAGTCACCGGGGGTGACGGTGGCGAGCGTGTTCTTGGGCGATGCGTCTATGTCGGCTTGCGACTGATAAACGCCTTCTACCTTATAACCGTAGAAGTAACCGATCGGATAGCCTGCCATTGTATAACTTTGCTGCTTGTCTCCGGCGATGATAGAGTATCCTTCCTGAACCAGACTCTTCACTTCATTTTTGATGGTGGTCAGGTTGGCACTGACAGAATATCCCCATTCGCCGATCTGGTCGCGCCAGGTCACAGCCATTTCTACTCCTTTATTCTGAATCTGTCCCAAGTTACCTATCCCCGGAATTGTTCCGGAAATACCGGGAACTTCGGCCAGCAGGTCTTTCGTATTCTTCATATAATAAACACCTTCAAAATGCAGTCGGTTGCGGAGAAGATTCGTTTCAAATCCGGCTTCCCAAGCTTCCACTTTTTCCCAACGGAGATTTGGATTGGGCAGATAGGCAAGCTGATAGCCCGGATAGATGATAGACGGTTTGCCGAATACGGCGGAATAAGCGTTGCTCAGTAACGGCTCGGCAGGGTAGGCTTTATCTAGGTTCTGATTACCCAGCGTACCGTAAGAAGCCTTGATTTTCAACATATCGAGCCATTTGATATCTTTCATGAATTCTTCTTCGGACATCAGCCAGCCGCCTCCCAGAGAGAAGAAGTTCTGCCATTCGTTGCCCGTATAAGAGAAAGCGGAAGAACCGTCGCGACGGAACGAACCGTTGAACAGGTATTTGCCTTTATAGTTGTAGATAACACGTGCAAGCATGGACAGTGTGCTGCGTTCCCACTGCGTGCTTCCATTGGTGGCAGTGGCTGCATCACCGATACTCACGAACCATTTGTCCGGATCGTTGGGAATCACCAGACCTACACCTTGTTTGCGTGCTCCGTCCAAGCGGCTCAGGGAATTGTAATAAGTCGTGAAACCTGCAGTAGCAGTCAGGTTATGGTTGCCATTGTCGAAGCTGTTCGTATATGTCAACACATAGTCACTCTGTACTTTCGTTTCATTTTCCTTGAACTGGCTGACCTCGGTTTTGCCTGTTCCCAAGGTGGCTATATTCCTGCTGACAGTGGGGTCGTACACTTTGACGATAGGCTGGTATGTCCGTCCGTTATTGGAAGCATAGTCCATAGAGAACATCGCTTTGAAGTTGAAATGTTTCAGGAAGTCCACTTCACCGTAGATATTACCGGACGCCCGGTAGTTCTCGGCTTTGGTGGTGTTTGCTCTCAGACTGACGTCTACCATTGGATTGTTGATCTGTGCTTTCTGAAATTCCGGCAGTGCACTGTATAGTCCGTATTCATCATTATATACCGGAGCGATCGGGGTGGCACGGAGGGCATTCAGTACTTGTTTGGAGTCGGCGGGAAGCATACGTGCCCCGTTGAACTGGAAGCCGACTTTCAGATAATCCGTAATCTTGTAATCGTTACTTGCATTAATCGTCACTTTGCTGAATTTCTCATGTTCGATGTTGCCCTGTTCATACGAGTAACCTACGCCCAGATAGAAACTATGTTTGGGCGAAGCTCCCGTAATGCTTATATTATTGTTGGTGATAAAAGCTGTCTGGAAGATTTCATCCTGCCAGTCGGTATTTGCATTCCAGCCGGTGAAGTCGAACGGGGCGTCTTCCTGATTGGCGAGCTGCTCGCTGTATAACTCACGGAATTGCGATCCGTTTACCAGCTTCACCTTATCTACTACTTTCTTGAAGCCGAAGGAGGTGTTTATATTTACCAGTGTTTGTCCTTCTTTGGCTTTTTTGGTGGTGATGATAATCACACCGTTAGCACCACGGACACCGAAGATCGCCAGTGAAGACGGGTCTTTCAGAATCTCCATGGATTCGATATCCTCCGGGTTGAGGAAGTTGATGTTATCGTTGAATAGTCCGTCAACGATATACAAAGGTTTATATCCGTTGATAGAGTTTGTACCGCGAATACGAATTTCCGGGTCGGAGCCGGCACGTCCGGAGTTTACGATTTGCACGCCGGCCACTTTTCCCTGTAAGGAAGAAAGCGGGTTCATGGCAGGTTTGTTGGCAAGTTCTTCTCCTTTGATGTTGGTGATAGAACCTGTCAAGTCCCTTTTCTTAGCACTACCATATCCGATAACTACCGTTTCGGCTAGCACTTGCGAATCTTCTTTCAGGGTGACGTTGATAACGGTCTGCGCACCGACCTTGACGCTCTGCGAGGTCATTCCCACATAGGAAAATGCCAGTACGTCGTCCGGGGTGACAGAGATTGAATACTTACCGTCCATGTCTGTAATGGTTCCGGTGGAAGTTCCTTGTACGAGCACCGATGCGCCTATTAGTGGTTCATTAGCAGCGTCTGTTACCGTACCCGTCACCGTCTTTGTTTGTGCAAAGGCAGATGCAGAGGTAAGCAATAAGCAAGTGAGTGCCACTATGCTCTTAAACCAAGTGGTTTTCTTCTGAAGATGTTGTAAAAGTCTAGTCCTCATTGCATTAAATTTTTCCATTTGTTACTATTTAGGTTGAAGTCTTTTTCTGCCGCTATTTGGCGAAAGTAACAAAGTGAACAAACGAAAGGCAAAAAAGATTTTGGAAAATACAGGAATGTCCGATTTTAACACAAAAGGAACCGATGTGAAATAGCAATAGTGACCTTAAAACATTTCTTCCGCTGTCTCTATGCAGTGGAAGACATCTTCTTTGTTGCCGTTGAAAGGACCGGATTTCTCGATTTTCAGTGTCGACATCGCAGCGGCGAAACGCCCCGCCTCCTCAATGCCGGTTCCGGATACCCGTTGATACAGATAGCCGATTGTATATGTATCACCGCAGCCTGTCGCGTCCACCACTTGCGCAGGCTTATAAGCCGGGATACGGAAAAAGTCCGTCCCGTTGAAAATAAGTGAGCCCATGCTTCCCAATGTAACTAACACTTCTTTTACTCCCCATTCATGCAACCGCCGGGCGGCTTCGTGAGGATCGGAAAGTCCGGTCAGCACTTCCATTTCGTGTTCGTTGACTTTCAGGAAATGGATATATCGTAAGGCTTCCCGCTTGTCGGTCCAGTCTGTCGGATATACATGAGTGTCACGTACTTCACGCAGGTAACCTTGTGAGTCTACTGCAATCAATCCTTTTAGGGAAAGCTCCTTGATTACTTCCAGTGAGAAGTCGTCGGCTAGCAGGGAGCCGAGGTGGTAAATCTCCGCGTCTATCTCACGGAGTTGGGAAGCGGTGAAAGGATCAGCTTTTGCCAGTACACGTTGGGTACGGTCATCGGGATTGGTCCCGTAGATGTTCTCGAAATATACGGAATGCCGGCTGGGCAATGCAGTGACATCAATGCCGACCTTACGCAGCTGTTTTACAACGTTCATTTCTGTTGCACCAACTGCCGTGACCAGTGTATAGTCGATATCATTGAAATGACGAATGGCGTGTGAACAGTAAAAAGCGGTTCCTCCCGGCATATAAACAGTGCTTTGAGGGGTAACTACTTTATCTAATGTGATGTGACCAATACAGCAAAGTTGATGTTTCTTCATATTGTAAGCAATTAAAAAGCCTCCAAGAATGTATCTTGAAGGCTTTCTAGTTTATTTTGGTGCGGATGATAGGACTCGAACCTACACGCCTCACGGCACCAGATCCTAAGTCTGGCGCGGCTACCAATTACGCCACATCCGCAGGTAGCTTTTTTGTTTAGCGGTGCAAAGATAGGAAGATTTTCTGATTTGACAAATTATTCGGCAATAAAGTTATTCGTTTAGTATCTCAAATGCCTTTTCTATCAGTGTATCTTTATTCTCAAGTTGGTCTTCCTTAGACATATTGATAGCAACATCCGGTGCGATACCTTCTTCCAACGGCTGTTTGTTCTTATCGAAATGCGGGCTGGCGGAGAAGCGGATGCTCCAACCGTTCGGCAGTTCGGACGAGAACGGAAGGCCGGAACCACCTCCGGTCCGGTCGCCCAACTGGATAATTTCTGTATCTTCTATGCTGCGCATCGCATTGACAAAATCGTTTGTTGCGCTGTAACAACGACGGTTGGTTAATATCACTACCTTTTTCTGCCACCGGATACTGTTGGACGGTTCCAGATAAATCGGTTCCATTTGGGAGAAATCATTATGTCCCGGTCCGGTCTTGTGCTGAATGTATCCGGTCAGCGTCTTTTGGTTGGTGAACCGGGCGGCGATACGGGTGGAGTTTGTCAAGTTTCCCCCTCCGTTGTCGCGTACATCAATGATTAATCCGTTGCAAGGTGACAGGTAGAGAAGAACCTCATCCAGATTACCGTTTCCTACCCCTGCACTGAAACTCTCATAACGGATATATCCTATATTATTGTCGAATATCTTATATTTCAGTCCGGCTGCTGTGTAGTAACCGCTGCTGGCACTGCCCAGATAGGTCTGGTAAAGAATGTCTTCCCGGTAGTTCCAATCATACCCCTGATACCACTCATCATAGAAAGAAGTGCGTTTGGCGGAAGAAAGATTGACGTGCCCGTCTTTCAGGGTATATAACATCTGACTCAGAAGGTCAAACAAATCATCGTTGGACATGGTCGGTACCACCAGTTTTCGGTATTTTTCGTGTACGGCATCCCAGTCAATGCCTTTTGCCTCCAGAAAACAATACTGTTCGTCAATGATCTTCCATAGTTGCTCGAAGTTGCCTACGGGATCATTGGCGTACTCTTCTTCCCTGATGCAACCGGTCAGCGCCGGCAGGCAGCAGATTAGTAAAAGTAATTGTATAATCTTATTTTTCATTCTTCTTATCTATCGCTCTTTGAAATTTCAACATTAAATCTTTCGTTCTCTTAGTAGGCCCTTACCGATGAAGGCAGAGGGGCTGTTCCTTTTTTATTTCGGATTCGGTATAGGTCTTTCACAAATCCTACCATGAATACATGAGAGTAGGTATGTGTTTTGATATTGTTTACTTTGTATTGTTGCAAATCAGCCAGATAGCTGAAACGCATCTTGGTATATCCTATCGGCAGGTCAATCGAGAGCATTTGCCGGAGGGAAGGCTGGTTGTGCAAAGAAGTGAATTTAATCACTCCGCCGGCATTGCCCAATGAGAAAATCTCGTAATAAGACTGCCCGTAGTGCGGCGAGAACAAAACTCCCATGACAGGAAGGTTCACTTGATAGCGCAACACCATTGGATAGCGTTTGATTTTGAGATGCCAGATAGCCATTCCTGAAGCGTCCAGATTGACGTATGCCCTTGCGGAAGCCGGATTGTTCGTGTTACGGAGATTGTAGACAAAGCCGCCGTTGGCGTCTATCAGTCCTCCGGCCAGTAATTTGAAGTTCTCCGTCAGGCGGAACTGGTAATGCAGGCCGTAATTCCAGTTGACTAATCCGGAGAATGTATTGTTGTTGTCGGCACGGTTATGCGTATAGCCGATATCTGCCTGAAAGAAATTCTGTACGGAAACATTGCCGTCGAACAACTTTGTCATACGGATTGTTTCGCGGGAAATGCGGAAGTCGATTCCCTTATATTCCTGTGGTGACAGGTAGGTGTCGAACACATTGGTAAAACCGATGCCGTACATGGTGGCACGTGTTACATAACGATGAGTCTGCAGGGAATCAATCTGTGCCTGTAATTTTGTGCAAAGGGCGAACAGGATGCATCCTGTCAGCCCCAAGTATATTAGTTTTTTCTTCATCAGAATAATTTCATCTGCCCGGTGATTTCATCAATAATATCCCCTTCGCTTTTGTCACTGTCCGGATCCAGATTTTCGGGTTCTTCACTTGCCTCTTCCTGCGGTTCCTGTTCCGGTTCGGGGAAGCGGGTCGGTTCGAGCTCGTTAATCGTCTCCACTGTGTAAGTGGTGATACGTTTACCTTTAGCTTTGAATCCCTTGACAGCAATAAACTCGTCCGCATCGATTTCCAATGGTTCTCGGAAACTGTCGTGTCCGCCGAATATCACTTCCAGACGGGGATAAAACTCGTCGGTCAGCAGGATGAGGCGGTTATTCTTGTTTTCGCCCAGATAGTTCTGCTTACGGTTGGAACCTTCGAAGCAGAAACGTTTCAGGTACGGGTAATTCTGCTGGTCGGCATCATATAGCGCGGCAGTCCATACCTTGTTGGAGTCGAATTTCTCGACAATACTTACGTTGTCTTCGTAGTGATTGCTCAGGTCGAAGTTGCTGGTGTAAAAGTCACCGTTGTTCAGCACAACGAGTATGGTGTCGTCGCTCTGGAACTCGCCCAGATATTCGCCGCGTCCGTCATAATTGAGACGGAGGATATCACGGTCAAACCATACCTTACGTCCGCCGAGTGTGGAACCGCCTTTCTGTTTCAAGGCTATCTTGTGTACCGGCAGGCGGGTCAGGATAACTCCCTGTGCTTGTCGTCCCTTGATACTGATCTCACTAAAGTCACGCTCGAAGATAATACGCCGCACACGCGGATTCGGTTTTAAAGTCACCTTGATGATTTCGGCTTCCCCGTTCGGATTGGCACTGAAATAAGTGATACGTGAATCCGGTGTTCCTTGCGTGACGTCATATTCGCGGTCGCGGACAACGGAAGTGACTGCAAAACGCTTGATATAGGTTGTGCCTTCCTTGCCGTCGCGGTAGGTGACATTATAGATTGTACGTTTGTCATTCTTCTTGAAGACATTGACATAAAGTATGTTCTTGCCTACAAATTTCTTGTCGGCTACCGGAGTGACGATATATTTCCCGTCGCGGAAGAAGACAATCACGTCGTCGATATCCGAGCAGTTGGCTACGAACTCGTCCTTCTTCAAGGCTGTTCCGATAAATCCTTCTTCGCGGTTGATGTAAAGTTTTTCGTTGGCTTCCACCACTTTGGCGGCTTCGATCGTGTCGAAGTTACGCAGTTCGGTACGACGAGGGAAGTTCTTGCCGTATTTGTTCTTCAACATCTGATACCAGTTGACGGTATAGTCGACGATGTGTGCCAGGTGGTCGTCAATTTCGGCAATATCCTCTTTCATCCGGGCAATGAGTTCGTCCGCTTTGTCCGAGTTGAACTTCAGGATACGTCCCATTTTGATTTCCATTAGTTTGAGGATATCCTCCTTGGTCACCTCACGGATAAAGCTCGGATAGAACGGGGTCAGCCGTTCGTCGATGTGTTCGCAGGCAGCGTCCATATCTTTGGACTGCTCGAACTCTTTGTCTTTATAGATACGTTCTTCGATAAATATCTTTTCGAGGGAAGCGAAATGCAGTGCTTCCAGGATTTCCCCTTTCTTGATTTCCAGTTCCTGCTTCAGCAAATCCAGCGTGTTGTCTGCCGATTTTTTCAGGACTTTGCTGACGGTGAGGAAATGAGGTTTGCTGTCGTCAATCACGCAGCAGTTGGGAGAGATGCTCACTTCGCAGTCGGTGAAAGCGTATAGTGCATCAATCGTTTTGTCCGACGAAGTGCCGGGGGCGAGGTGTACCAGTATTTCTACGTTGGCAGCCGTATTGTCATCCACCTTGCGGATTTTGATTTTTCCCTTGTCAACAGCTTTCAGGATAGAGTCGATTACGGATGAAGTGGTTTTTCCGTAAGGGATTTCCGTGATAGCAAGGGTTTTGTTGTCCAGCTTGTTGATTTTCGCACGTACTTTTACGGCTCCGCCACGTTCGCCGTCGTTGTATTTGGCTACGTCGATAGAACCACCCGTCTGGAAATCGGGATATAGTTGGAACTCTTCTCCACGGAGGTAGTTGATAGAGGCATCGCAAAGTTCGTTGAAGTTGTGCGGCAGTATCTTGGAAGAAAGCCCGACGGCGATACCTTCCACTCCTTGCGCCAGCAATAACGGGAATTTCACAGGGAGAGTGACCGGTTCCTTGTTTCGTCCGTCATAAGACAATTTCCATTCGGTAGTCTTGGGATTGAAGACAACATCCAGTGCAAACTTGGAAAGGCGTGCCTCGATATAACGGGGGGCGGCAGCACCATCTCCCGTAAGGATATTACCCCAGTTACCCTGACAGTCGATTAGCAAATCTTTCTGTCCGAGTTGCACCAGAGCGTCGCCGATAGAAGCGTCACCGTGAGGGTGGAACTGCATCGTGTGTCCCACAATATTTGCCACTTTGTTATATCGCCCGTCGTCCAGACGTTTCATAGAATGCAGGATACGGCGTTGCACAGGTTTCAAACCGTCGTTGATATGGGGTACGGCACGTTCCAGAATAACGTATGAGGCGTAGTCCAGAAACCAATTCTGATACATGCCTGTTAACTGGTGTTTTACGTTTTCGTCCCGTGCGTCCGCCGGTTTGTAGTCTGAATGTTCTTCCGGTATCTCGTTAATTTCGTCACTCATAAATCAATCTTCACTTTGCTTTTACAACAAATAATCTTCCTGAACATCAAAAAAGGGGATGTCCACGCAAAAATACGAAATAAATTCATATGAGGACGAAAAGAACTCACGTTTTTTATGATACTGACAGCTTCATTAATCTTTTAGCAGGCACCGGATTTGCTTTCTGAACATACAGGTTAATGGGATAAAGAGTCATATTCTTGATTTATTTGACCGGTTGGCGGAGTTGACTTTGTGTATATTTAATTCTGCCGATAGACTTTTTTAGTAGAAATGTGTTCAAATCCTCCATAAAATGTGCTTATTTTGTTCATATAGATTGAAAACCGTACTTTTTTACAATATTTGTGTGTATATAAATTATGCACCTCCTGTATTTTTGCTTATGTTTGAATTTATCTATTAATATATTGAGTTATATGAAACACCTTAAAAAACACATCCTGGTGATATTGTGTGCATTACAAGTACAATATTCTCTTGCATTGAATCTTCAAAAAGATTGGTTGATTGACGGATCATCCTATCAAGCCAAAGTGACAACTACCGATAAAGAATTGTGCCTTAGTAACGGGCTACTCTCACGTACATTCATATTATCTCCTAATGTCGCAACGATTGCATTTGACAATTTGATGAATGGCAATGCAGAGCTGCGTGCTATCCGTCCGGAAGCTGTATTGACCATTAATGGTATGGAATATCCGGTAGGAGGGCTTTATAAACAACCGGTTCAAAATTTTCTGAATAACGATTTTATTGAGGATATGATAAGTTGCGACACTGCATTCACGTATGTGAGCCATACAGTGGGAGAAACGATCGAACGTTTTCCCTATCGTCCCAAACAAGAATGGCTGTCGAACAAAAATCCATGGCCGGCTCCCGGCAAACGGATTGTTTTTACATATAAAGCTGCCCCACGTGCACCGGAAATGATACGGAATGTGACGGTAAAAGTGATCTATGAGCTATATGATGGGGCTCCTATCCTGTCAAAACAGATAGAAGTTGAAAATCAAGGAAAATCTTCGATTGTTCTGAATTCTTTTAAATCTGAAATACTGGCTTTAACGGAAACAGCTCCCAAAGTGCACTATGGTGAACCGCATGAAATACGTATGTTGGCTCAGGAACCGGGTACTTACACTCGTAATTATCGGAAATCTCCTGCACAGACTGACGCGCCTCGTGAATATATAGATCGCTTTACACAGCTCTTTGTAGTGACTGATTATGCCATGGGAGGTGATATGGAAGCGATGAAAGACAATCCGGCAGTCCGTTGGGTGTTCGACCATCCGGAATATGAAGCTACCGGAATACGGTATTACGGACAGTACAAACCGGCGCGTTTAGAAGTATGCCCGCCTATTGGTCCTGATTATGAAATAACTCCGGGAATGACTTTCCGTTCATGCACAGCTTTTGAAATGCTGAGAGATGCCACTGATAATGAACGCCGCGGGTTAGCGGAATGCCGTTTTTGGAGAATGATGGCACCCTGGACTCAAGAGAATCCTATTTTTATGCACGTTCGCCGCTCGGATGAAGCTTCTGTTAAGGCCGCCATAGACCAATGTGCCGCTGTTGGTTTTGAAATGGTAATAATGACTTTTGGCAGCGGGTTTAATATAGAAAACAATTCTCCGGAATATATGGAAATGATGAAACGGCTGAATGCTTATGCTCACTCTAAAGGTATAGCACTCGGCGGATATTCGCTATTGGCAAGCAGAGGCGCCAAGACGGAAGATGCTGCTATCAGTAGAAAGACAGGAAAACCTGCTACAACACGGGAAGAGGGAAGCCGCTTTGGAAAATCTCCTTGTCTTGCTTCTTCATGGGGAGATACTTACTTTGGCAAGTTACGCTCATTCTTTACGCAGACGGGTATGGGGGTATTTGAGAATGACGGTTCTTATCCCGGAGATCCTTGTGCTTCGACACAACACAAACATCATCGCGGCTATTTGGATTCCCAATGGAAGCAATGGGAGGTGATACGGGACTTTTATCGTTGGTGTCGTGAACAGGGCATATATTTGAATGTTCCCGATTGGTATTTTCTCAATGGCTCCAACAAAACTCCAATGGGATATGTAGAAACAAACTGGTCGTTGCCCCGTGCATATCAGGAAATTATTGAACGCCAAAATATATATGATGGAACTTGGCAGAAAACTCCGACTATGGGCTTTATGTTTGTTCCTCTTACACAATATCATGGAGGCGGGGAAGCTGCGACTATTGAGCCTCTTTGCGAACATTTGGAGCATTACCAGATTCGTTTGCAGAATCTATTCGGGGCGGGAGTCCAGGCATGTTTTCGAGGTCCCCGACTGTATGATACGGAGGATACTCGCAAAATGGTAAGTCATTGGGTCGCTTTTTATAAGAAATATCGTCGTATTCTAGATTCTGATATTGTTCATTTACGTCGCCCTGATGGCAGAGACTGGGATGGTATCCTGCATGTTAATCCTGACATTCAACAGAAAGGCTTTCTGGCTGTGTATAACCCTCTTTTAACTGACATCGAACGCACTATTCGGGTACCATTATACTATACCGGTTTGCATGATAAAGTTCGGGTAAAAGAACAGGATGGCAAAGCTCGGACCTATACTGTTGACAGAGACTATTCTATCTCGTTGAAAATTAGAATACCCGCAAAAGGATTTAATTGGTATATCTTTGAATAAAGACATTTATAAATGATATGCATAACTTTTTAAAGATTCATTCTTTCATTATTTAACTCTGCCAATAACAGATTTACTTGACAACGTCTTATTTATATTGTATATTTGTAATCGACTATTGTCTTTTAGCTAAAAACCGGAATAGATGAAAAAAAGAATTGCTTTTTGCTATCATAGAGGATCTTCTTGTACCTTGGAATGGTACTATAATTTGACGACATAGACGTTTGGTGTCTATGGAAATAGACTCACAAAAACGATTTGGGGAATAAAGGCTGTGGATTTATTATAAATTCGCAGCCTTTATTGTTGCATAATATTGATATATTCGCTTTGGAAGGGCGTGCGAAAGTTTATAATAAACTAGGGTGACGTTTATAATAAACGATTCATTTATTTATTAGAAAAGGTTTAATCGATTATGGATAAAGAGTAAACACTTTTTGATTTATTTGAAACGCATTCATTGAAATGTTTTAATTTCAACTATTAATATGATAAACTATAATAACATATTCCGACTTTATATTTTTGAACAAAAAAGAGGAGGCTTATCTTCTTTTCTCGTTTCCCGTTTCGGCGAAGAAGTTCAGGAATAAGATAAATTAATACCCTACCTGTCTTATTTATGAGATAAATCCCTATCTTTGTGGCACTTTTTACGAAAAAAGCAAATTCAAATTAATAGATATAGAAAAGAAAATGGCACAAGAAGACGTTTTTAAGAAACTAGTATCGCACTGTAAAGAGTACGGTTTCGTATTTCCTTCAAGCGATATCTACGACGGACTGGGCGCTGTGTATGACTACGGTCAAATGGGCGTTGAATTGAAGAATAATATCAAGAAATACTGGTGGGACAGCATGGTGCTGTTGCACGAAAACATTGTCGGGATCGACTCTGCCATATTTATGCATCCTACTATCTGGAAGGCTTCCGGACACGTTGATGCATTCAATGACCCATTGATTGACAACAAAGATTCCAAGAAACGCTATCGTGCCGACGTACTGATTGAAGATCAGTTGGCTAAATATGACGATAAAATCAATAAGGAAGTAGCGAAAGCTGCCAAAAGATTCGGAGAAAGCTTTGATGAGGCTCAATTCCGTTCTACCAACGGACGTGTGTTGGAACATCAGGCAAAACGTGATGCTCTTCATACCCGTTTCGCAAAAGCACTGAACGACAATAATCTGGAGGAACTTCGTCAGATTATTATTGATGAAGAAATCGTATGCCCGATTTCAGGAACTAAGAACTGGACAGAGGTTCGTCAATTCAATCTGATGTTCTCTACCGAAATGGGTTCTACTGCCGACGGTTCTATGAAGATTTACCTTCGTCCGGAAACGGCACAAGGTATTTTCGTAAACTATCTGAATGTGCAGAAAACAGGTCGTATGAAAGTTCCTTTCGGTATTGCACAGATCGGTAAGGCTTTCCGTAACGAGATCGTTGCTCGTCAGTTCATCTTCCGTATGCGTGAGTTCGAACAAATGGAAATGCAGTTCTTCGTAAAACCGGGAACGGAACTTGACTGGTTCAAGAAATGGAAAGAAATCCGTCTGAAATGGCATAAGGCGCTGGGCTTCGGCGATGCAAGCTATCGTTATCATGATCACGATAAATTGGCGCATTATGCAAATGCTGCAACTGACATCGAATTCCTGATGCCGTTTGGCTTCAAAGAGGTAGAAGGTATCCACTCCCGTACCAACTTCGACTTGTCACAACATGAGAAGTTCTCCGGAAAGAGCATTAAATACTTCGACCCTGAACTGAACGAATCATATACTCCGTATGTAATTGAAACTTCTATCGGTGTAGACCGTATGTTCCTTAGCATTATGAGCGCCGCTTATTGCGAAGAACAACTGGAAAATGGTGAAAGCCGTGTTGTTTTGAAATTGCCTGCTGCTTTGGCTCCGGTGAAACTGGCGGTTATGCCGTTGGTGAAGAAAGACGGTCTGCCTGAAAAAGCGCGTGAAATCATCGATGACCTGAAGTTCCATTTCCATTGCCAATATGACGAAAAAGATAGCATCGGCAAGCGTTACCGCCGTCAGGATGCAATCGGTACCCCGTACTGTGTAACAGTCGATCATCAGACATTGGAAGATAACTGTGTGACATTGCGTAACCGCGATACCATGCAGCAAGAACGTGTGGCTATCTCTGAACTGAATAATATCATTGCAGACAGAGTAAGTATCACTTCTCTATTGAAAACTTTACAATAAACCTTTGACGAATGAGTAAAAAGATCTATTTATTTTCTTTAGTATTGCTGGCTCTGACGTTTACTGCTTGTAGTGAAACAGAGGAGGCGGGTCGCTATGATAATTGGCAGGCACGTAGTGAGGCATTCATTGATTCTATTGCAAATGTATATAACAGCGCCGAGAATAAGGCTTTGCCGGATAACGACCCGGAAAAACTTCATGCTTACAAAGATCCGACTAATAATCAAATGTTGTACGTTAAGAAGATTAGTAAGGATGAAAATAGCAGTCAGAAAAAACCACTATATACTTCTACGGTAAGTGCATATTATCGTATGACTTATTTTAACGGAGATGTGGTGCAGCAGAACTTTAATGGGATTAAACCTAGCAACTACGATTCACCATCCAAATTTTCTTTGGACGGGGTAATTACAGGCTGGTCATATACATTGATGCATATGACAGAAGGTGAATTATGGACTTTGTATATTCCTTATCAGAGTGGATATGGCTCCGGTACTAGCGAAGACGGTTCTTTACAACCTTATTCGGCATTAGTCTATAACGTAAAGTTAGATAAGATTGTAGAATTATAATCTTATATAGTATAATAAAGATAAACAGGTGTTGCGTCTATTATGAAGTGCACCCCAAAAGTTAGACAAAAAACTTTTGGGGTGCACTTCACTTTTCGGACACTCTCTTTCTTCATCAATTTACAAAACAGAGAGCATGATACAGTTCATTCCTGTTCCTCTCCTAAAATTCGGTATAGGTTAATTAGACTTTGTATTTCGGTGAAATGATTGGCTGTTTGCGTCAATTACTTTCTTTACCGAACCATGAAGCAATAATAACTTTTGGGCATGATCGTGGTCTAATCCTAATTCCTCCATAATCATCCGTGTTCCTCTTTCCACTAACTTTTGATTGCTCAATTGCATGTTCACCATTTTGTTTCCTTTCACCCGTCCGAGTTGGATCATCACAGAAGTGCTGATCATGTTTAGAATCATTTTTTGCCCGGTGCCGGATTTCATTCGGGAACTGCCTGTGACATATTCCGGTCCGACGATCATTTCAATGGCAACATCTGCTTCTGCTGCCATAGGAGAATCGGGATTACTAGTGATGCAACCAGTCAGGATCCCCTGTTTGCGTGCTTCGTGTAAAGCTCCTATTACATAAGGAGTAGTGCCGGAAGCGGCAATGCCGATAACGGTATCCTTATTGTTGATGTGATGTTCGGTCAATTCTTCCCAACCACGGTTTGTGTCATCTTCGGCGCCCTCTACGGGATTGCGCAAGGCCGTATCACCTCCTGCTATCAGTCCGATAATCCAATTGGGAGACATTCCGAAGGTAGGGGGAACCTCCGAAGCGTCCAATACTCCTAAACGGCCGCTTGTCCCTGCCCCCATATAGAAGATACGTCCGCCTTGTCTCATGCGGGGGACAATCAGGTTGACAAGGTGCTCAATCTGCGGAATTGCTTTCTGTACGGCTGATGCTACCTTTTGATCTTCACGATTGATGTCTTCCAGTATTTCCCGTACGGATTTCTTTTCCAGGTGATCGTAAAGCGATGGTTGTTCGGTTATCTGCATAATACAAATTGCTGTTTACCAATTAATTGTAGATAGAGAAATTATTTTTGATGATATTGGATTAATCCTTCCATTGGACTTTGGAGGATTTTACCGACTTGAATCCCTGTTTGCTGTGCTGCCTCTTGTAATATATCCTTATAACAATGTGCAACAGAACCGATGAAATGTGCCGGATATTGCTTATAATCATATTGCATTACATTTCTGCGAAGGAAAGCAATGAAGCTATTGAGCACGAGTGTGCGGATAGCAGGTTCGTCCAGGTGTTGAGCCAGGAAAGGAGAGAGGCTTGCCAAAAAACGGTTCGGGAAAGGCTGGCGGTAAACCCGGTCGATGATTTCGGGGACTGTCAGGTCGAATTGCTTTAAAAAAGCCTCTTTTATGGTTGACGGAAGCTGGTTTTTCAGTACATCGCCTACCAGCAGTTTACCTAATACTGCGCCGCTTCCTTCGTCACCCAGAATAAATCCAAGAGGTGAAATGTTACTTATAATCTCTTCGCCATTGTAAAAGCAGGAGTTGGAACCCGTGCCGAGGATACAGGCAATGCCTGCTTCGTGTCCACATAGTCCGCGGGCGGCGGCAAGCATATCCGAATTGGCTTTTATATTTCCTATGACGGGCAGGCTGTCGGCAATTGCCCGTCGGAGGACGGGAGCTTTTTCGGGCGTACATCCTGCACCGTAGAAATAAACGGAGTTTATCGTCCCTTCCGGTAACTGTGGCAGGAGAGAGGCAGTTAACTCTTGTTGGATTTCCTCTTCCGATTGGAAGAAAGGGTTTATCCCTTTCGTTCCAATTCGTTTAATCAGGGTGCCGTTGAATACGATGCACCAATCGGTTTTGGTAGAACCGCTATCTGCAATAAGTATCATATCTTAATGTATATTTTCTTTTTATATAATATATAGCCTATTGCCCAGTTGAGAAGGACAAATAGAATGGCATAAGCAAGGGAACCGCTTTCATTACCGAAAACGGGCTGAAGGACACCGGCATAAAAGACTTGCTGCAAGGAAGTGTTTTCTCCCTGATATGTGACGGTAATGACACCTAGCAGGATAGCGAGAACATCTGCCAGTACATAGATAAAGAGCGGATTTACTCCGAAGGATTCGAAGAAACGGCTCCATTTCTTGTATCCTTTTATGTCGATAATCCAGACGAGTAAAGCCAGAAAACTGGAACCTAATCCGCAAGTGACCAGAACAAAAGTCGGCGACCATATCTTTTTGTTGAACGGACATCCATAGCTAAGCAGGAAACCTGCGAAAGTGAGAATCGTACCGATAAGAAAGAGACGTTCCAATTTTTCGCGGATATCTTTCACTTCCATTAGTAGTTTGCCGACACAAAAGCCTATCAGTACGTGTGCAATAGAAGGGATAGTGCTTAGAAGTCCTTCCGGGTCGATGTGATTGTCCTGATACATGTGTGCATCTCCCAGGATGCTACGGTCTACAATGGAAAGAATGTTCGTTTCGTTGTAGGCAAAGCCGTTGCCGGTGATGAGGAGTATGAAGTAACCCACTAATAAGGCGACGATCAGATAAGGGATATACTTGTGTTTAATAAGCAAGGCAATTAATGCGGATGCTCCGTAGCAAAGGGCAAGCCGTTGCATCACTCCCAGAACCCGGATTTGGGCAAAGGGAAGCGGGTCGTGATAGTAGCAAAGCAAGGCAAACCAGTTGATGGCTATCCCGATAAGGAAAATGACAATCGTTCTTTTGATAATTTTCAGGGCAGCGGGGGTACTGAACGTGAAGTTATACTTTCTGAGTGAAATGTAAGTAGAGATTCCCATGATAAACATAAAGAAAGGAAAAATCAGGTCTGTGGGGGTGAGACCGTTCCATTGAGCATGTTTAAGAGGGAAATATACATATCCCCATGAACCCGGATTATTCACCAGAATCATTCCTGCGATAGTAATGCCTCGCATTACATCAAGTGCCAACAGACGTTTGTTACTTGTTACATTCATGACTGTTACTTGTTAATGTGTTAAGTTATTAAGTAAATTGTTTATTGTTTCTTACCGAAAGAATCATCCAGCCGATTGCGAATCATCAATGAGGCTATAATGCCGGGTATGGTGCAAATACAGACCCAGATAAAGAAACTGGTATATCCGATGTGTTCCTGTATCCAGCCTGCGGGCATTCCCGGAATCATCATGCCCAATGCCATAAATCCGGTTCCGATAGCATAATGAGCAGTCTTGTGCTCGCCTTCCGCAATATAAATCAGATAAAGCATATAGGCAGTGAAACCAAAACCGTAGCCTAGCTGCTCAATGGCGACACAAATAGATATTAGAATGAGGTTATCTGGGGTTGCTGCTGCCAACCAGATATATAACAGGTCGGGGAGATTAATCGCTAATGCCATGGGTAATATCCATTTTTTGAATCCGTCTTGGGAAACGAGCAAACCGCTGATGATTCCACCGAATAAGAGAGCTGCAACGCCTATGGTGCCATAAATCATTCCGACTGTTGTTGTAGATAGAGCCAATCCTCCTTTTTCGATACTATCCAGAAGGAAAGGTGAGGCGATTTTGGCTAATTGAGATTCGCCCAGTCGGTAGGTGAGCAGGAAAAAGAACATAAGACCTATATGTTTCTTCTGGAAAAAAGAGACAAAAGTTTTAAAGAAGTCTTCTAGCAGTTTGCTGGGTGTCAGGCCTTCCCGTTTGACGTCGGAATCGGGATAAGGGAGCATGAAACGATGATAGATAGTGAGTGCCAAAAATAGTCCTGCCATAAGATAGAAAGTAATGCTCCATGCCAGAGGTACATTATTTTGTAATGTTTCCAGCCAACCCGCCAACATCACAAGAACTCCTTGACCGAAAATACTGGCAAACCGGTAGAACGTATTCCGAAGACCTACAAAGAAGGATTGTTCCTTGTTATTGAGTCCGAGCATATAAAAACCGTCTGCTGCAATGTCATGAGTGGCGGAACTGAATGCCAGCAGCCAGAAAAAAGCCAGGGTGAATTGTACGTAGTGTGTTGTCGGGATGAAAAAGGCAATACCGGCAAATCCGGCTGAGATAAATCCTTGCATGGTAATAATCCAGGCTCGTTTCGTTTTAATCAGATCAACGAACGGGCTCCATAAGGGCTTGATAGTCCACGGCAGGTAAAGCCAGGAGGTGTAAAGAGCTATTTCTGTATTCGATAACCCCAGACGTTTATACATGATGACAGCGATTGTCATTACTGCTACATAGGGAAGTCCTTCTGCAAAGTAGAGGGTTGGAATCCAGCTCCAAGGGTCTCTTTTCAGGGTTGGCGTTGTCATGGTATTCATTGGGTTCTATTTATATTGTTGCTCGATCGCACTACCGGGGTAGTAGTGGGATAGTATTTCTTTGTATTTATAGCCTTGTTCCCCCATTACGGCGGCACCGATCTGGCAAAGTCCCACGCCATGTCCCCAGCCGGATCCCGTGAGGATAAACCGGGAAGGGATTTCTTTTTCATCTTCTTTGTATTCTTTGTCCACAACGAAAGCGGAGCTATATAAGTGGGAAGATGATAGGGTACGACGGATCTCCAACTCTTTGCCGATGATGAGAGTGCGTAACGTTCCTACTATTTTCAATCGGACCAGCCGTCCTGAAGTTCCCCGTTCGACCGGAATCAAATCAATGATTTTTCCGAACTCGATTCCTGAACGTTTATGAATCAGTTCCGAGAGTTCTTGTTGGGAGTAGCAGACTCTCCAACGGTAAAAGTCTGTTGTTTCCTGGTCATAATTATTCAATACCTGACTCAACACTTGTTTGTTATGGGTGTTGCAAAAGGCCGTAGGAGAAGTACGTATCCATTTATCGGCTTCCGCTTCTTTTGTCAGGTCGGGAAGTCGCGTTTCTGTTTTACTATCCCGTTGCCCGATAAGATAGGGATGCTTTACATTCTCCCAGCAGTTCTGGAATTCTTCGAAAGCGCCGCCGCAACATTTAGAGAAACGAGCGTCACAAATCTCTCCTTCATACATAAGTACTTCACCCCGTGTAGCAAAAACAGCTTCAATTGCCTGTGGAGTTGAGGTGCGTGTAATGCCTTGATAACGCTGGCAATGGTCATCGGCACATACATCAAAGTTTTTGTGGGCTTCATGGTCGTACCATTTAATAAGTTGAGAGGGGAGAGTTGAAAGTTCAAAGTTGGCTGTGTTGTCTGGGTGCATAATAACTTTCAATTTCCCATTTGCAACTTTCAACTTATTAAGCAGCCAGCTTCGGGAAATAACGGCATGTGCTTTTAATAGCTCCAAAGAAGCTGTTGCACTCATCTCTGATGAAATCACGTTGGTGAGATAATCTTCAATAGGAATTATATTGATAGCAGTCAGTCTGTCATCTTCAACAATAATCTTCAGTTCACCTTTGAATCTTTGAACTTCTTTACGTTCCCAATGGAAGTTGATGCCTATGGTTACGTCTTGCAGTTCAAAGAAAGAAGAAGTATCTTGTTGGGGAGTGAAGGAGAGTTCGTCATATTCTTTCTCCTGCCAACAGATTTTTCCTTTCCGATAGACAGCCTGTTGTATTCCGCAGATTGCTATTCCGTCAGAAGATATAAATTCTTTCGGGAAAGAGAATCCAATCTCTTTCCCGGAAAGAATACCGACTGTAATGACAGGCTCCTGCATAAAGTTTTACACTTCGTCTTTTCTGAATAATTCGTCACATAGGGTTTCAAACTGCTCCGGTGACAAACTAATTTCCTTGTAAATATCAATAATCTCTTTTGTGTTTAATTTATCCATATCCTCCTCTCTGATAATAGGGAAAACACCACCCATTTCTGCAACAGCAGGACTTATTAACAATCCTTTTTCCCCTTGGTTATAGTAACAGTCGGGACGATGTTTGGAACGTAGGAAAATGACGCAATTCCAAGCTACCACTTCATCATCTTCGCCATGCTTTGTACTGTCAATTGCATACCAAGCTATTATATTGATTAAAGGTTCTTTACCGTAAAAGGTAGAGAGGATGTTGTAGATATTCTCGAATTTCTCTATTAATTCAGACCTGAGAATTGATGCTAGACCAATGCTGGTTATAAAAGTATTGTTTGCATAGCTATTTACGATAGCCGGGACATCGTCGAAGTCTGTTTGTTCTATTATATCGTTCAGAAAATCCTTGAAAAAGGGAGTAGATAAACTTTCCTCTTTTCCTGCTGCTTGGAAGTGCATGTGGTCAGGAGCAGAAGCACCGCACTCCGGGCCGTTATAGAGTATATAGAAGTCTATCATATTTTCGGCTAAGTGAAGCATATCTTCAAAACGTCCTTTAATGCTTTGTGAGGTATGTTCCTTGTCGATGATTGTCAAGTGCCGCTGAAAAATGGGGTAAGGGTTGAGGCATATCTCATAATGTCCGAACGGCAAACTGGTTTGTTCTGCAGGGCGATTCTTTTCGCATAAGAAACATGGTCTTTCCTGAATGGAGCGGGTATCCGTTTTTGCCATAGTGGAGAGGGCGCGTTGAGGGTTGGGGAAAATTCGGAACACCATTTCAATATCATCTTCTTCGACTTCCAGTTCTTTTGCTTTTTCCAGATTTTCTTCCAGTGCCTCATAATTCTTTTTCGCGAGTTCCCAGTTTTCTTTCTGATCTTCTATCATTTCTTCTACAAGCTCCTGAAAATCTTCATCAATCGTATGCATCTGAATTCTGCTTTGTATTTCCCAAGTGCGGATTCTGTCTTTATAAAAGTTGTTCTGATTGACTTTTTCAATACTTAATGCGGCATCTGAATTACCTTCCCAACGTCGGCAAAGGTATATTATATCATAGATACGTCCGATCTTATAATCGCGTGAAATGTTTAATCCTATGGCATAATCTTCACCGTAGCTGGTGTTTGGAAATTTGATGTTACGAATGATAGGGGTATAGAAAGCACGTGGAGCGCCCAAACCATTGATGCGTAAAGCATTGTTTTTTCCGTTCTCCAATGTCCATTCTTTATGGTCAATGATGCCGGGGGCTATTTCGTTCAAGTGGAAATCGGTCATTAGATACGTTCCTATCACCATTGCGCAGCTTTCCTTATAAAAAGTATCCACGATTTTCTGGATTGTATGTTCGTCTTTATATAAGTCGTCGCTATCTAACTGTATGGCGAACTTTCCGCATTTCTCGTGATGTACACCCTTGTTCCAGCAGCCGCCTATACCTAAATCATTCTCTTGGGGAATGAAATGAATCAATCTTTTGTCTGCGCTTAGTTCCTGAAGCGCTTCGGTAGTTCCGTCGGTCGAATGATTGTCGATAACGATAACGTTGAAAGGAAAGGTAGTCTGTTGGTTTAAAGCAGAGCTGACTGCATCACGAATAGTATGAATACGATTGCGGACAGGGATGATTACGGATACTTCAAATTCAAAGGTCTCGTTGCAAAGATTGACTGTCCGTGAAGAAGAAGGCATTAAGTAGGCATCAATGCATTTCAGATATTCTGTGCAAGCAGCTTCCATTTCGAGCTGTACTTCCCGATTTTTGGGATCTACATAGTCGAATTGTTTCTCTCCGCTTTTTCTGGTATCAGTTTCAACTTCGGTATATAAATATTCGTTAATGTGTATAATGGAATAGTTGACAGCTATGAATAAGCGCATATTATATAGTCCTGCATATTGATATCTTTTGTACAGTTTATCCGCTGTGTAAGTGAATGCGGAAGTGCTGAATAAAAGTATGGAACCGAAGTCGAAATCATCTCGAACACTTCCCAATTGGTAATCAATGACGGGTGCTTGTTTTAGTTCTTCATGAATCTGTTGATAGCGGTCGGCATATACTATTCCATTTTTCTTGTTGTTCTCCATAACTTGCACCATGCGTTCCAATGCATATAATCCCAACTTTAATGGAGTTTGTTTGGTGTACAACAGAATGTAGTCTGTACTTGCATGAGCTGCGATTGTTTTCATCGTACTTGTGGAGTAAAGCCCATCGATAGGGAGCCATTCACAATCCGGGAGACATTTCTTACCGGGAGCAGAACCTAATAAATAGATTTTATCTACTAGCTCTGACGCTTGTAATTCTTTCACTGTTTGCATTGTATCTTCCGAAGTGCCGAAAGGTATAAAGCAATTGATTCTTTTTTTCATTTTGCTAATTGGTATTAAAGAGCTGTCGTATTGTTTATGGTTGATTTCTTTCGAATAAGGAAGCAAAGCCCGGTGAAAGTAAATGCAGCGTTAAATAATAGCAGTTCGTAACTGATTTGATAACCGTTGAACCATGCTTCCGAATTTCTTTGCAGGATATAGCAGAGGACAGGGGAAGCGATAGCTATCGGCGGGATATATTTATCGTAAATTTGTTTCTTGGTAAAGATACCGAAGGCGAACAATCCGAGAATAGGACCATACGTGTAACTGGCTAATGTATAAATCGCATCAATGACGCTGGTATTATTCAGCAGGTTGAAAACGAAAATAATGATTCCCATAACGATTGCCATGCCGATATGTACGTGCTTGCGTATCTTGCTGAGAGCGGCCTCCCCTTTTTTCTGTGCATTCAGAATATCGACAGTGAAAGAGGTGGTCAGTGCGGTTAATGCCGAGCCGGCAGCCGAGTAGGCGGAAGCTATTAATCCGATGATGAATAGGATACCGACTATACCCGGAAAGTAGTTTCCCGTGGCAATCATAGGGAATATCTCATCACTCTTATCCGGATTCTTAATGCCTTGTTGCGCTGTGAATGTATAGAGTAATACCCCTAACATCAGGAAAAGCAGAATCACGAAGAATTGTGAGATGCCGCTTGTAATCATGTTCTTTTGAGAATCCCGGAAGTTCTTGCAACTAAGATTACGTTGCATCATGTCCTGGTCGAGTCCGTTCATGGCAATGACGGTAAATACACCCGCCAGAAATTGTTTGAAGAAATATCGCTTGTCATTCACATCATCGAAAAAGAATGTCTTGGAGAAATCACTGTCCGATAGGGTAGTGACTAAGCTGTTAAAATTCAGGTGCAGGCTCGAAGCTATATAATAAATGCACAGGACAACAGAAACAACGAGACAGAATGTTTTGAGTACATCTGTCCATATCAGTGATTTCACACCTCCCCGGAATGTATAGAGCCACACAATAAATACGGTGAGAATGACGTTCAGCAGGAAAGGGAGGTGAAAGGGCTCGAAAATGAGCAGTTGCAGTGTCAGACAAACGAGGAATAGCCGTACGGCTGCCCCCAACATCTTTGAGATAAAGAAAAACCATGCGCCTGTCTTATAAGACGAGGAGCCGAACCTGTTCTCCAAATATTCGTAAATGGATACCAAATTCATGCGGTAGAAAAGCGGGACGAGCACAAACGCTATGATAATTTGCCCGACGATGAATCCCAATACCATTTGTAGATAGGAAAAACTGCTGGCTTGCACCATGCCCGGAACAGAAACGAAAGTAACTCCGGAGATGGTGGAGCCGATCATGGCAAAAGCGACGATATACCATGCCGATTTATGGTTTCCTACGAAGAAACCTTCATTATCGGCCTTGTGTCCTGCTATATAAGAGATTGTGAACAGGATTGCGAAGTATGCCACGATAGTAACGGACAAAACGATTGGACTCATATCTACTGTTTAAAGGATTCGATTCGTTTCGCACTTATGTAAGCGCTTCCCGGTACTTATCCTGCGTTTTTTGTGCATCTTTTACTTCCAACTTAATAACAAACGGCTCCTGCGGCATATTTTTAGGCAGGCTGACATTATATTCATTGCGAGTGGTTTCTGTTACCTGGGTTTGTTCACCCGTCAATGTCTTTGCGGTGGTGATAGTTATCCCTTTGGGAGTTTTAACTGTGAGCTGTCCGGAATAGGGAGGGTTGAATACGACCATATAGACTTGATTGCTTTTGCGGGTATAATATCCCCAATCTTGTTTCTCCCAGCCGGCATAATCGCAACCATAGATACATTCGCTGTTTTTCTTCATCCATTTACCGATGAAATCGGCTATCTTTTTCTCTTCCGGGCGGAAGTCTCCATCGGGCTGAGGGCCGAAGTTGACTACCATATTTCCACCCATAGATACGGCGTGTACAATACGTGCCAATACCTCAGTCGGATTTTTCACATAGCTCAGTGACCAGTCTTTGTGGTATCCCCATTGGTTTTCGGGAATAGTCATACAGGCTTCCCAATCCCATTTTGTTACGTGTAAGTCTTTTACGGGATCAGGCAGGCGGCGCTCGTAAGCCGATTCATAGTCCCCCATGAGATGTCCGTTGCTGTCGAAATGGCGTTTCCCGTAATCATCGGCCCGCAATCGGCTGTTGATAGTTACACCGGGAAGCATTTCTTTCAGCATACGTTCCACGTGTGCTGTCCACCAACCGTTTTGCTTGATACTTGCGTCCCATGTTCCGTCAAACCAGAAATCCTTGACAGTAGGGTAGCGGGTTGCCAGTTCTTTCAACTGATTGTCGGTAAATGTCAGGAATCTTTGGAAAGCGATGCTATCTTCCTGGGTCTTGATACTGCTTCGCCAGTCCGGATGACTCCAGTCCAACACGGAGAAATAGAAATGTACGTCGATGCCGACTGCATTATAAGCCTTTACCAATTCTCCCAAGATATCTTTCTTGTAAGGGGTATTAGCTACCGTATACTCTGTATATTTGCTGGGCCACAGGCAAAAGCCTTCATGGTGTTTGGTGGTTATCTTTACATATTTTACTCCCATTTCTTTGGCCATTTTAGCCCATTTCTTGGCATCAAACTGTTGGGGGTTCCATTGTTTCATAAGTTCCAGCCAGTCCGTAGTCGGAACTTTGGCCCACGCTTTCAACCATTCGGCAGCGCCGTGGTATGTTTTATTGTTCCATTCACCGCCGGGAATGGCATATAACCCCCAGTGAATGAATGCACCCAAACGGTTCTCGCGAAACTTCTGCATAGCAGGGTCCTGTCTTTTACCGAGACGGTCGGCGCCATATTTGAGTTCAACTTCCAGTTCTGCAGGTAGAACTTTCTTTTGTGCTTGTACAGCCGGAACGGCGGCTAATAGAAAACTGAATAAAAGAATAATTATCAAGTGTTGCTTTTTCATGATATATATGTGATTAGATGTTGTTTTATACTTTACATTTATTGGCTTTGCTGCAAAGATAGGGATTAGTTTGTAATTGTGGTAATATTTTTGGATTGTAAAAATTGAGGTTTCTCATTTCGCTCTTTATTTAGACTCTGTTTGGAGGATTGAATATAGACATTTATCATAGAAACCCTGATTATTCTTGTGTATTCTTTATTCCGGGTGTTCCTCCTGTCGGGTCTTTGGAAGAATGCCAGTTAGCTTGCTTTGAAGATACTAAGTCCGGTGATTTCTTTTCGAGAGAGATACCTTGGTTCCTTTTGTTACCGGAACTATGCATTGACTCAAGATAGCTGCACTTGTCGATCATTCGGGGATTTTCTTCGTTAGTCATTATAGCCAAGTGGCTGTCTTCATTAGTCAACTTCGGGAAGTTGGGAATCTCTATAATGGTTTCTCCGTTTACTTTATGCTTTTTTCTAAGTGCGGCGGCAGATTTGGTCAGGCATATATATCCGTGGGAAGAAATGCAGATGTTTTGATTGTTGTCCGGGTGTTTCAAGACTACCGTTGTCTTGGTTTCTGTTGAGCCGTTATCTGTGTCGATATATCTTAGAAGTTTTAATGCCGGAATAGAAATACCGTTGTTACCCGGATTATAAAACTCTATGTATTCCGCACCGTCTGTTGCATTGTCATACATGATTTCGTTGAATGATAATATATCCTTGACTTCTTCCGGATAATCAGGCAGAACCGGATCTTCGGGAACATCAGGTTTATCTGGCTCATCAGGTGTTTCAGTAGGTTTGGTAGTAGTCTCCACATCATTGGACAATTGTATATGGTGGAATGTGAAACCTTTACAACGTGTCTTGGTATAAATACAGTATATTCCACAATAAAGAGAAGTCAGAATGCTGTTGTCTTTTACTTGCTTTTCTTTGGTGTATTCATTTTCTGATTCCAGTCGTGTCCAGAAAGTCCAGTAACCATTGTTATCACATTCCACTTTTATGTATAACTTGGGTGAGTTGTTTCCTTTCATCACTTCCCTTCCCGAAGCCAACAGCTTGGGTTGTTCTCCGTTCTGCCGGTAAAGGGCAACGTTGTCTTTGGCTCCTCCTATTTGGATATAGTAACCGTTTACGTTGCCGGAGAGTACATTTGAAGAAGAAGTCAGGTAAAATCGAGCATAATTGTTGGCGGAAGGATTGAATGTAAGGCGAACTCCGAACTCCCAACGGGTATTCTTTACGGAGTTGGAAGGTATAGTGACATAAGCGGTTCCTGCATTTTCTTGCGGATCGTTCAGGCGCAGTCCTTCTTTAGAGTTGATTGTGAATTTATCTGTTTCTCCTTCCCAGGGCAGTTCGGATGTAGTATTATCTTCTTCTGGATTTCCCTCATCTTCATCGTCGGCGGGAAGCGAACAATTATAGAATAAGACAATAAAGATACTTAGAAACGTGAAAGTCTTACAAATTCTCATACGGTTTTGTATAAAGTCATTTTATTTAACCGTATTTGTTTGTGAATAACGCAGAGACAATTGCGGCTTATCTTATGATTACGGGGACAAAGGTATGGCTTTCTGTTGAATAAAGAAAAAAAATCGTCTATTGTTTTAAGTGGAATTTAGAAATAATAATCAAGGACTGCCGGGGGCCATTCTGTTTTATAGGCTTCCGGTAATCTCTGATTCATTTTATTTATAGGTAACATTAAAAGACTGTTTGAAGCGGGGCATTACATATTTATCCGTATAGGAAGTGAATGTTATGCCGGGCATTTTCAAGTCTACGCGTCCGAACATGGACTCCAACAGAGGGTACAGCCTGATAGATGGGGTATTTATATCGGTAGGGACATTTCGGAAGTTGAAGTTCTCCGTCTGTACTATCTTGGGAGTAACGGTTACTCCGTTGAGAGTGTCCGGAAAACGCTCGTCGGACATCAACCGGCGGAAATAAAACATGGACAGGATACTGGCGAATACTGTTTCCGAATAAATATTTCCGGTGAGGTCACAGCGTACGGTTCCTTTCTCTTCCTCTTGCTCCATCATGACGAAGTCACCGATCACGGAACTGCATAGCGTAAAGGAAATCTTCTCCGGCTTTACGACAAAGAAATTGTGTAGCGCCACGGTAACTGCCAGAGAAGCAGGAATGCAATGGTTACGTTAATTTATTTGCTTAATTGATTTCGAGAAAAACTATATATATCTTGTCTTTAATATTATTATTTACTACTTTTGATATACATTTTTAGATAGATACGGCATATTATCCACAAAACAATCTTCTTAGAATAAATTCAAAGTTGGAGAGCAACGAACTTTTTCATAAATTGTTTCATGCGTACCAGTATCGAAAGGAGAAGAACATCACTTCATTCTGTAATGCGAAAATGAATCATGAAATTGAGGCACATTTTGCGCAATACTGTTATTTATTAAAGAGTGAGGATGATGCTCCAGGATGGTCGTTTGCGGCTGAGCATGCAGACAATCGAGGCATAGCGATACAGATGTTAAGTACATATATTAACAATAAAAGGAGATTACTACCTGATATGTCACCGGAATATGTGAATGGTCTTATTGAAAATAATATTGTAAATGTTTTTAGAAAAACTGATGCCTATAAAGATTATCCATATGACAATAGTCGTGGTGTGGAATTTGATTTTGAAAATTTAAGAGAAATAGCTAAAAATTGTTGATATGAGAAAAAAAGTAATAGTCCTAGTTAGTTTGTTATTTGTGCTAGTTGATATGTATGCACAAACATTTTATTATGATACTACTCAGGTGTTTTATGCTCAGCGTTATGTTTGTGATGTAACACAAGAATCCAAGTCTGTAAGGCTATATAGTAAAAGTAATAAGTTTACAGAAGTTGAAGCTGTCAATAAAGAAACGGGCGCAGAAATGACTGATGCTGAAAGAAAAGAGGCAAACTTTGTAGATGATAGTCAGTTATGGGGAAAATGTTTGTCTATTTTGAATGAATCTTTTTCTGAAGAGGAGAGAACGCGGGTACAAGGTTGCAAATTTATAATAATACTGCGTGTTGATACTAACACAGGAATAATACGTGATGTAGAATATCGTTTTCCGGCTGTTAGTATGCTTGCAACAGTACCGGTTTCTGTTTATCAAGAAATGGAAATAAAGTTGAAAAAGGAAATAGTCTTTAATATAACGGAAAAAGGAAAAAGGTTCAATTATATTCCTTTTGTGTGGGCTCATACTGTGAAATAGAATACTAATATTAAAAAATGGTGTGTAATAATAAGAAAAACAGTAAGTTACTCCCGTTTTCGTCGTCAATTGTATTTTCGAGGGAATGCTTAAAGATGTAAAAAGGCAACTAATTCATAGCGAATTAGTTGCCTTGCATTTTCTTATTTTAGGAATATCCCTAAGTCGATCATTTGGATATCCTTAGGCTTTATGCCTTCTTATACGTTTTTTACTTTAATCAGATACTCAGCTATCTGTACTGCGTTCAATGCCGCACCTTTCTTGATCTGGTCACCTACAATCCAGAAAGTCAGTCCGTTTTCGTTCGTCAGGTCTTTACGGATACGTCCTACGTAAACCGGATCTTTACCTGCAAGGAACAACGGCATTGGATATTCCTTTTCTGCCGGATTGTCCTGAAGAACCAATCCTTCGCCCTTGGCGAATGCTTCGCGGGCTTCTTCTACGGAAATCGGACGTTCTGTTTCTACCCAAATGCTTTCAGAGTGAGCACGTAATGCAGGAACACGTACGCAAGTAGCACTGACTTTGATATCGGAGTGCATGATTTTGCGTGTTTCGTTGAACATCTTCATTTCTTCTTTGGTGTAACCATTTTCGGTGAAGACGTCAATCTGAGGAATCAGGTTGAATGCCAACTGATACGCGAATTTTTCCACGGTAACAGGTTCGTTAGCCAATACTTGGCGATATTGTTCATACAATTCGTCCATGGCAGCAGCACCCGCACCACTTGCTGCCTGATAGGTAGACACGTGCACGGTTTTTATATGAGAAAGCTGTTCGATGGCTTTTAGTGCAACTACCATTTGGATAGTCGTACAGTTCGGGTTGGCGATGACGCCGCGAGGACGTTCCAATGCGTCTTCGGCATTTACTTCAGGCACTACCAAAGGTACATCGGCATCCATACGGAATGCACTGGAGTTATCGATCATCACAGCACCATACTTGGTGATTGTTTTTTCGAATTCCTTGGATGTTCCTGCTCCGGCAGAAGTGAAAGCAATGTCTACCCCTTTAAAGTCATCGTTGTGTTGTAAGAGTTTCACCTCGATCTGTTTACCGCGGAAAGTATATGTTGTTCCGGCACTACGTTTAGAACCGAACAAAACTAACTCGTCCATCGGGAAGTTTCTCTCATCGAGCACGCGCAGGAACTCTTGTCCTACGGCTCCGCTTACGCCAACAATAGCTACTTTCATCTTTTTCTTTTGTTAAATTGTGAATATTGTATTTATCTTCTTACACTGTCGAATAGAAGATATTTGGCTGCAAAATTATAACATTTTGCCATATAATCAGTATTTCGGGTGAGAAAAAAGTTATAAGACTATGAGTTTTTAGCAGTAACTGATAGAACCTGTATTGAAATAACCTAAAACTCACGACTCAAACCTTGTAACTTATTGGTGGTATGCGAACTTTTTTGTTCCTTTGCATTGAATTCCTAAAGCCACAGCCTATGAACTTGTTTGATTTTAATTTGACTTTACCGATAACCGATCCGACCTGGGTATTCTTTTTGGTATTGATTATCATTCTTTTTGCTCCGATGATTTTGGGACGCCTTCATATACCTCATATTATTGGCATGATTCTGGCGGGAGTACTGATAGGTGAACATGGCTTTCACGTGCTCGATCGTGACAGCAGCTTCGAACTCTTCGGTAAAGTAGGACTATATTATATCATGTTCCTTGCCGGACTCGAAATGGACATGGAAGACTTCAAGAAGAACCGGACGAAAAGCATTGTGTTCGGTTGGCTCACTTTTCTTATTCCAATGGGATTGGGTATCTGGAGTAGTATGAGTGTGTTGGGTTATGGTTTCCTTACCGCTGTGTTACTGGCTAGTATGTATGCTTCTCATACGTTGATAGCTTATCCTATTATCAGTCGTTATGGATTGTCGCGTTTGCGCAGTGTCAATATTACGATTGGTGGTACGGCTGTTACCGTTACTCTTGCTTTGATAATCCTTGCCGTCATAGGCGGTATGTTCAAAGGAACTGTTGACGGTTGGTTCTGGGGATTTCTTGTGGCAAAAGTTGCTTTTCTCGGATTTCTGATTGTTTTCTTCTTTCCTCGTATCGGCCGTTGGTTTTTCCGGAAGTACGATGATAGCGTGATGCAATTTGTATTTGTGCTGGCGATGGTCTTTCTCGGTGGTGGATTAATGGAGTTTGTAGGAATGGAAGGCATTTTGGGAGCTTTCCTTGCCGGATTGGTCTTGAACCGTCTGATTCCTCATGTATCTCCCTTGATGAATCGGTTGGAATTTGTAGGAAATGCACTGTTTATTCCTTACTTCCTGATTGGTGTAGGAATGATTATTGATGTACGAAGCCTGTTTACCGGAGGCGAGGCATTGAAAGTTGCTGTCGTTATGACAGTGGTAGCTACTTTTAGTAAATGGCTGGCTGCATGGATCACGCAGAAGATTTACCGTATGCAACCGAATGAACGGAGTATGATATTCGGACTTAGTAATGCTCAGGCAGCAGCTACGCTTGCAGCGGTATTGATCGGTCACGAAATTATTATGGAGAATGGGGAGCGTTTGCTGAATGATGATGTGTTGAACGGTACGGTGGTGATGATTCTTTTTACTTGTGTAATCAGTTCTTTGGTAACAGAACGTTCCGCCCGCCGTTTCGCTATGAATGAGGAATTGCAATCAGAGGAACAAGGTGCAAAGAAAAGTACCGAACAGATATTGATTCCCGTGGCTAACCCGGATACAATTGAGGATTTGATAAATCTGGCTTTAGTGATAAAAGACGCCAAACAGAAGAATGGTTTAATCGCATTAAACGTTATTAATGATAGTAACAGTTCGGAGAAGAAAGAACTGCAAGGAAAGCGAAATTTGGAAAAAGCGGCAATGATTGCCGCTGCTGCCGATGTTCCTGTAAATATGGTCAGCCGTTATGACCTGAACATCGCTTCGGGAATTATCCACACGATTAAAGAATATGAAGCTACGGATGTAGTAATCGGTCTGCATCGGAAAGCGAATATTGTTGATACCTTTTTCGGGAATTTGGCGGAAAGCCTTTTGAAAGGTACACATCGCGAGGTGATGATCGCTAAGTTTCTGATGCCGGTTAATACTTTGCGCCGGATAAATATTGCCGTGCCACCAAAGGCGGAATATGAAACCGGGTTCTCAAAATGGGTGGAACATTTCTGCCGTATGGGAAGTATTCTGGGATGTCGCGTGCATTTCTTTTCCAATGAACGTACGCTGATGCGTCTTCAGCAACTGGTAAAGAAAAAATATGCAGGAACTCCGACTGAATTTTCCTTGTTGGAAGAATGGGAAGACCTTTTGTTATTAACAGGGCAAGTGAACTATGATCATTTGCTGGTGGTAATCTCAGCCCGTCGCGGTTCTATCTCTTATGACACCTCTTTCGAACGTCTTCCGGCGCAGCTAGGAAAATATTTCTCAAACAATAGTTTGATTATCCTGTATCCCGACCAATTCGGAGATCCGCAGGAAATTGTGTCTTTCTCTGATCCGCGCGGTCATAATGAATCACAACATTATGAGAAAGTGGGTAAATGGTTCTATAAATGGTTAAAGAAAAGCTAATGGAAAAAAACGACTGGCAACAAAGAACGGAACTCCTGTTAGGAGAAGAAAAGATGAATCGCATCCGGAAGGCACACGTATTGGTTGTGGGATTAGGCGGAGTGGGCGCTTATGCTGCCGAAATGCTTTGTCGTACGGGAGTTGGCAAAATGACTATTGTAGATGCGGATACCGTGCAGCCTACGAATATGAACCGCCAGTTACCTGCCATGCACTCTACGTTGGGAATGCCGAAAGCGGAAGTATTGGCTACCCGGTATAAAGATATCAATCCGGATATTGAACTGACGGTACTCCCTGTTTATCTGAAAGATGAGAATATACCGGAACTATTGGACGCAGGCAAGTATGATTTTATAGTAGACGCAATTGATACAATCAGTCCGAAGTGCTTCTTGATTTATGAGGCGATGAAACGGCATATCAAGATTGTGTCCAGTATGGGAGCGGGAGCAAAGAGCGATATCTCTCAGGTCCGTTTTGCAGATCTTTGGGATACTTATCATTGTGGACTAAGTAAGGCGGTGCGGAAACGTTTGCAGAAAATGGGAATGAAACGTAAACTTCCGGTAGTATTCAGTACCGAACAGGCTGATCCGAAAGCTGTATTGCTGACTGATGATGAACAGAATAAGAAATCAACTTGCGGGACAGTGAGCTATATGCCGGCTGTGTTCGGCTGCTATTTGGCGGAATATGTCATTAAACGATTATAAATATCATGATAAAATTAGAAGGAATAACAAAAAGCTTCGGTTCATTGCAAGTCCTGAAAGGTATTGATCTGGAAATTAACAAAGGCGAGATTGTCAGTATTGTAGGTCCTAGTGGGGCAGGTAAGACTACCTTGTTGCAGATCATGGGAACGTTGGACGAACCGGATGCAGGTAATGTACAGATTGACGGAACTGTAGTGAGCCGGATGAAAGAAAAAGAACTCTCTGCATTCCGTAATAAGAATATAGGTTTCGTTTTTCAGTTTCATCAATTGCTGCCGGAGTTCACCGCATTGGAGAATGTGATGATTCCTGCGTTTATCGCAGGAGTATCTTCGAAAGAGGCAAACGAACATGCTATTAGAATACTCGATTTTATGGGATTGGCAGAGCGTGCTTCCCATAAACCGAATGAGTTGTCGGGAGGAGAGAAACAACGCGTTGCTGTGGCGCGTGCTTTAATCAATGATCCGGCTGTAATACTGGCGGATGAACCTTCCGGTAGTTTGGATACACATAATAAAGAAGATTTACATCAACTGTTCTTTGACCTGAGGGAGCGTTTAGGACAGACTTTTGTGATTGTTACCCATGACGAGGGACTTTCGAAAATCACCGACCGAACGATACATATGGTTGACGGCATGATTAAAAAAGATTAATAAGAGAACTCAACTTCTAAAAATGCATACCAAAAAGGTAGAACCTTGCAAGTGTTCTATCTTTTAGCTATATATTTATAGTCGCTTCTCTACGGAAGTCTGTGAAGATGATAGTAGAGTGTTTGTTTTGTTTGTGTGTGATGCATTCTTGTCTGGTGTGATAGGAATGCATCTTTTTTTATTTATTGTGACAAACGAGGAACTATTCATAACAAATATAAGGAGTAATCCGTTCGAAATCTGCTGTATTGAATTCCTCGTAAAGTGATAATTGCTTGAGGTTTGTCAAGATCCCTTTCTTTTTTCGGTATTCCACAATAACTTTGGCTTGATAGTAGTTTATATACGGATGATGCATCATCCGTTCGATACTTGCCTTATTTATGTTAATACGGCGGATTTGGGTTGCGTTGATAGAGAACCAGGGTCGGAGCATCTCTGCTTTTAAATGTTTCTCCTGTAATTGCTCTATTTTATAAAAGCCCCCTAGCTGTGTCCGGTAATTTACAATCATACGGGCAATGGCACTTCCGATACCTGGAATTTTCTTAAGTTCGGTCGTGTCTGCTTCATTCAGGTTGATGACGGTGCCGGGCTGATATTTAAACAGGGTATCCTGCGGCATCCTTTGTTTCATTAATAGTCGGACGGTATCTTTTGTTGAGGACTGTTCGGTAATACGGATATAAGGATGTAAAGTCTGATATTGCTCGTCTGTCAACCCGTATATCTTTTGGAAATCTTCCGGATGACGGAACTTTCCCTGTTTCTTGCGGTAACGCAGAATGTTTTTAGCTATCCACGGAGGCAATCCCAATGATATAAAAGTAATGGAATCGGCAGTGTTCGGATCGAATATAGAGAGCCTGACTTCTTTTGGTGAATAGGAATCGTTTTTCGGAGGGTCCCCTTCTGCGAATTTCCTTTGAGGTTTTATTTCTTTGATCGATGAAATGAATTCATCATATTCTAGCTTGAATTTCTCATCTTCTTCAGGAGTAACTTCTTGAGGAGTGGAGAATAGTTGCACGAGCCGGGGAATTGAGAATACCCCTATAATAAGAACGACAAGGACGATAATGCCTTGTCGTTCGGTTTTAGTGAAATAAAAAAAGTCTTTCCACATTATAGTTTGATTAGTCCCAGTTCATTGATGAATATCAGTGAGATAGCGATTGGGGCGATATATTTTAATATAAAGATGATTAGTTTGTATACAGGAATTTCTATTGAACCGTTATTTGTAATCTCCGACCAGACGATTTTCTTATCAAGATACCAGCCGGTAAAGAGAGAAATACAGAGCCCGCCGAGCGGCAACATGATTTTAGCCGTAACAAAGTCGAAGAGGTCGAACATTCCCAAACCGAAAATCGTGAATCCTTTCGTCACTCCGAGGGATAGTGAACAGAATATTCCCAAAAAGATGCATCCTCCGGTCACGAGTCTTGCTGCTTTTCCACGGGATAAGTTGAATTCCTCGTGCAGATAGGCGGTTACTACCTCATGCAGGGAAATCGTGGAGGTTAATGCAGCCATTGCCAGCAATGCATAAAACATCACAGAGAATATGTATGCCAATATAGGTACTCCGCCGAATGCCTGTTGGAATACGTTAGGCAGAGTGATAAAGATGAGGCTTGGACCCGAATCAGGTTGTATGCCTACGGAGAAAGCGGCCGGGAAGATGATAAATCCGGCTAATATCGCAACGAAAGTATCAATGATTCCTACACTGAAAGCCGTTTTTGTCAGGTTGGTCTCTTTGCTGAAATAAGAGGCGTACGTACAAAGACATCCCATTCCCAGGCTTAAAGAGAAGAAGGCTTGGCCCATAGCACTCAAAAATACATTTCCGTCCACCTTGCTAAAGTCCGGTTTCAGTAGAAACTCGATGCCCGCACCGGCTCCCGGTAGAGTGACCGAACAAACAACCAATATAACTATAATAATAAATAAGGTAGGCATCATAATCTTGGAAGATTTCTCGATTCCTTTTTCTACCCCTTTCACGATGATGAAGTGCGTAATCAGCAGGAAGGCTATTAACCAGATAACTGGTCGCCAGGGATTACTGGAGAATTGTTGGAACGAGGTGATGAATTCTCCGGAGGTTTTTCCTGAGAAACCATTAGTGGCAGCTTCGAGAATATATTCCAGCGTCCACCCTGCAACTACGGCATAATAACTGAGAATCAGGAAACCTGCCAATACTCCCATACGTCCCACCCAGCGCCAATGTGTGCCGGGAGCTAATTTTTGGTAAGCCCTTGCCGTATTAGCTTGCGAATGGCGTCCTATCAGAAACTCTGCAATCATAATAGGAAGCCCTAAAAGGAGAATACACCCTAAATAGATTAATATAAATGCAGCACCTCCGTGATTTCCGGTTTCATAGGGAAACCGCCAGATATTACCCAGTCCTACTGCCGAGCCGGCGGAAGCAAGTATTACGCCTAACTTACTACCGAAGTTCGCTCTATCATTTTTTGTCATAAATCTTGTTTTATCTTACAAATCGTTATAAAATGTACCTATAAGAGTGCAAATATAGAAAATGATACTTATATTTGCACGAAATATGTAATATTATTTAGATATGCTATCTTATATTAAGAAATATCCGATCTCACTTTTTATAATCCTGACTGTGATTTATCTTTCATTTTTTAAACCACCCAAGACGGATTTGAGTGAGATTCCTAACTTAGACAAGCTGGTTCATATTTGTATGTATTTCGGTATGTCAGGTATGTTGTGGCTGGAATTTTTGCGTGCACATCGCCGGGACGAGGCACCGTTGTGGCATGCTTGGGTAGGAGCGTTCTTCTGCCCCGTGCTGTTCAGCGGGTGTGTAGAATTGCTGCAAGAATACTGTACCAGTTACCGTGGAGGAGACTGGCTGGATTTTGCAGCAAATTCTACCGGAGCATTGCTCGCAAGTCTGGTTGCTTATTATGTGGTGCGTCCAAGAATGATGAAACAGTGATTATAAATATTCTACTGTTGAGCTAAGTTTGATCCCATTGGAACCTTTGATGAGAATGGTATAGCCTTTAGGCTTATTTGTTTCAAGTTCCTTTATGACCTCTTGTACATTTGCATACGTCTTGAAAGAGTGACAGACAGATGCAAACTGCTCTCCGACCAGCCATACTTTTTCAAAGTCGCTCTCTTTTATGTAATCAACAATCTTCTGATGTTCGTTCAGACTTTCGGTGCCCAGTTCGCGCATGTCCCCCAATATAAGCATTTTGTGAGAAACTGTCATATTCCGAAAGTTTTGCAGGGCAGCCGCCATACTGGTAGGATTGGCATTGTATGCATCAATGATAAGGGTATTGTCTGCTGTCTCTTTAAGCTGTGAACGATTATTCTGGGGTGTATATCCGGCCAACGCTTCGTCTATCTTCCGGTCTTCCACCCCGAAGAACCGTCCGATTGTAATGGCAGCCAGGGCATTGGGGAAATTATACTCTCCGATTAACTGCGTCCGTATCCGGTGGATTTCACCATTCTTTTCTGCCTTCCATTCGAGAGCGAGATAAGGTGAATTCCCTGTGATGCAGCCGTTGACATAAAGATCTTCCCCGCTTCCATAAGAAATCAGATTCAATCCTTTGGCTATATTCATCAGATAGGGATTGTCATGGTGGATAAAGATTGTAGAATTTCCTTTCTTGCGGAGGAAGTCATACAGCTCTCCTTTAGTCTTGATTACACCTTCAAAAGAACCGAATCCTTCCAAGTGAGCTTTACCGACATTGGTTATAATGCCATAATCCGGTTCGGCTATTTCACAAAGGAATTTGATTTCTCCCTGATGATTGGCACCCATTTCGATGACGGCAAGGTCATGTTCCGGTTTCAGCCGGAGTAGAGTTGTTGGCACTCCGATATGGTTGTTCAGGTTTCCTTGGGTATAGAGAATGTTATGCGTTTGAGAAAGAACGGCGGAGATTAATTCTTTGGTTGTTGTTTTTCCATTGGTTCCGGTGATACCGATAACCCGTGTTCCGAGTTGACGTCGATGATAGTTGGCTAGCTGTTGCAATGTTTGCAGGCAGTCGTTTACGAGTATGTATCGTCGATCACCCTCTATGGCATATTGGGCCTCGTCAATAATAGCAAATGCGCAACCGTCTTCCAACGCTTTTCCGGCAAAGGCATTGCCATTGAATGACTCGCCTTTCAGAGCGATAAACAATGAACCGTCCGGACAATTCCGGCTATCAGTGGTTACTGATTGACAATCCAGAAAAATCTGGTAAATAGCAGAAAGTTTCATAACCTGAACATCTATTAAAACGTTGCAAAGATAGGCTATTCTTTCGGATTAGATACGGCTTCGGACGGTTTTTTGCTTAGGCGTATACTAAAGGTAGGGTTAGTACGATCCGACATCCGTCTGTATAAGAAGAATCTATCTGGAGGCTGCCTCCCAGTTTTTCTGCAATACTTCGGGATATAGAAAGTCCTAGTCCTGTCCCTTGTGTGAAAGAATTTACTTTATAGAAACGTTCGAATACGCAATTTTGTTTGTCTGCGGGTATCCCTATTCCTGTATCGGTGACACTGATTTCAATCTTCTTTTCAGCTTCCGATATGGAATACGCTATACAGATACTTCCGTGCGAGGTGAATTTGGCAGCGTTGTGCATCAGATTATTCAATACTTGTGAGATACGTTCCTGATTGCTGAGTATAAACAGGCTTTCTCTTTCAGGTTTGAAGAATACTTCAACTCCTTTCTGGCTCTTATTTTTAGCTACTTCGTAAGCAAGTTCGCAGATGGCGTTGACGTCTGTGGTGATATTCGTAGGTAGCTTGTCATATTGGTCGAGTTCGGACAGAGCAAGCACGTCGGTAACTAACCGGAGTAGGTCATTACTATTATTCTCTATGATTTTGACGAATTCCTGAGTTTCCGGACTATTGCTATAATGGTCATTTAAAATCTGTGAGAAGCCTACAATCGAATTAAGCGGTGTACGAATCTCATGTGTCATACTTTCAATAAACGTTGTCTTCATCCGGCTGCTTGCTTCGGCTATATCTTTGGCTTTGTGCAATTCCTCCCGGGATATAGTGAGCTCTTCATTCCTGATTTTAAGTTCGCTTTCCGAAACTTTCAACTTACGTTTCAGGAAATTCTCTCTGTATAAGAACATGAATAGGATACCTAACAAAACAATTAATGAGATGATTAATGTCGTCTTATTGCGTATCTCCTTTTCCTGTGCCTGGAGCATTAATTCCTTTTTTTCGGCATTGAGTTTCTCCACTTCGAGCAGAGTGGCAAATTCGCTGCTGGCCATTTGTTCATTGGCTATCTTTAAAGAATCCTCTGCTTCGATATACATTTGCAGGTATTTGATTGCTTCGCTCATATTACCCATATTGCTGTATATTTTTCCTTTCGTCAGGTAATGGACACTGTTCTGTATACTTTCGCTAAGGTTTAATTCCTCCGCTTCCTGTTTCTTGGCAGCTTCCAGTGCCTTTGGGTATTGCTTGGATTGCAGATAATAGACGTATTCTATATTATATAGTCTTTTCTTTATCGACCATAATCTTTTATCCTGATCAAATGCTGTTTTACATTCGTTTAGTATTTTCTCGGCTGCCTGCATATCTCCGAATTTGCTGTAATAATTAACGTATTCCAGTTGCACGGATATTTTTTGTGTAGGGGAGTATGCGGTTGCATCCGCCTTTTTCAATGCTTCCAGTGCCTTTTCCGGCTGGTTGGTATTGATGTAATAACTGCTTATCTGGCTGTATGTTTGCGAGATGTTATAGTTTTCCAGATCATATTTCTCCGTCAGTTCTATTTCTTTCAATTGCCATTCGAAAGCCATGGAATCCAGTCTTTTGACTGTATAAATCTGCGACATGATGTTATAGCAGCGGGACAGACCGGTTTTGTCGTCTTCCTCTTGTGCTTCTTTCAGCATCTTTTGCGCTTCATAAAGTGCAATATTGGTTCTACCGTTTTTCAGATAATATAGAATAAGCCTGTTCGACCATGCGAAATAATAATACTTGGGTTGTTGGGTTGCTTTGGCGAAGTCTTTCACCTTATTGGTATAATAGATAATGCTGTCTTCATTTGTTGCCTGAAAATAATGATAATCCAGTTGGGTGGAAATAGCTACTGCCTGCATCCGTTTATCATGCCGTTCCTCTGCCATTCGATACAAGGTATCGGACATGCTAAGTACAACGGGTTGCAATAAGCATTCCTGACAACGTTGATAATAGGCATAAAGGGTAGAGTCAACGTTAAAGTCTTTAGCTTCTTTCTGGGCTTTTACAGAAGCGGTAAAGAATAAAAATAAAAAAAGAAATCGGGTGAAAGATAGGGCTGTTTGGCTCATGGTATGATGTTTTCGGTTTCTTCTGTTGTTTGCAAATATACGTTTATTTCTTCTTTTTAGTACGATTGCTTGCTTTTTTTCTCTACATTTGTGGGCAATCTAAAAGGAATACTGTCAATGATGAAATCTACGTCTCCTATTTATATAAATGTAAAAGGGCAGTTGCTTGATCTCTCCATTCCGCAGGTAATGGGTATTCTGAATGTAACTCCCGATTCTTTTTATGCCGGTAGCCGGATGCAGACCGAAGAAGATATTGCTGCCCGGGCCCGACAAATCATTGATGAAGGCGCTGCTATTATCGATATAGGTGCTTATTCTTCGCGTCCTAATGCAGAACATATTTCTGCCGAAGAAGAAATGAACCGGTTACGCACCGGTCTGGAGATTCTGAACCGCAATCATCCGGAGGCTATTATTTCCGTAGATACTTTTCGGGCTGATGTAGCAGCGCAATGCGTAAACGAGTATGGCGTTGCTGTCATTAACGATATTGCTGCCGGTGAAATGGATGACCGGATGTTTCAGACAGTAGCCGGACTGGGAGTGCCCTATATCATGATGCATATGCAGGGCACCCCGCAGAATATGCAGAAAGAACCCCATTATGATAATCTGATAAAGGACGTTTTCCTTTACTTCGCGCGTAAAGTTCAGCAGCTTCGTGATTTGGGAGTGAAGGATATCATACTCGACCCAGGATTCGGGTTCGGGAAGACGTTGGAGCATAATTATGAACTAATGGCACATCTCGAAGAGTTCCGTATATTCGAATTACCTTTGTTGGTAGGAGTTTCACGAAAATCTATGATTTATAAATTGTTGGGGGGCACTCCGCAGGATTCGTTGAACGGGACAACTATATTGGATACCGTTGCGTTAATGAAAGGCGCTCACATCCTTCGGGTACATGATGTACGCGAAGCAGTGGAAGCGGTTCGCATTGTTGAAAAATTAAAATCAGAGAACGATGTTTTTTGAATTTGGCATAAAAGATTTTATTGATATTCTGTTGGCGGCTTTCTTGCTGTATTATACATACAAGTTGATGAAGGCTTCCGGCTCTATCAAGGTATTCACCGGTATTCTGGTTTTTATACTGATCTGGTTGGTGGTGACTCAGGTTTTGGAGATGAAGTTGCTGGGTTCCATCTTCGATACTTTGATGAATGTGGGCGTGATAGCGCTGATCGTACTGTTTCAGGACGAGATACGCCGTTTCTTGCTGACTTTGGGTTCTCACCGGCATGTCAGTGCATTGGCCCGTCTCTTTAACGGGGCGAAGAAAGAAGTATTGAAACATGATGATATTATGCCTGTGGTAATGGCTTGTCTGAGCATGGGAAAGCAAAAAGTCGGTGCACTGATTGTCATTGAGCATAACGTTCCTTTAGACGAAATCGTCCGTACAGGTGAAATGATTGATGCGGCAATCAACCAACGTTTAATTGAAAATATCTTCTTCAAGAATAGTCCGTTACATGACGGGGCAATGGTTATCAGCAAGAAACGTATCAAAGCGGCAGGATGTATTCTTCCTGTTTCTCACGATTTGAATATACCTAAAGAACTCGGCTTGCGTCATCGGGCCGCTATGGGTATCTCACAGCAGTCGGATGCACACGCCATTATTGTTTCCGAAGAAACGGGAGCTATCTCTGTCGCCTATCGCGGGCAATTCTATCTTCGCCTGAATGCGGAAGAACTGGAAAGTATGTTGACGAAAGAAAACTGATTTTGGTGTTATGACTGATAGCCGGACTTATACTGGATATTGCTTTTGTAGTGGGAAAATAAATGAAAATGGCCCTGTTTGTAGTTATTTTGCTTTATTTCTAACCCTTTTTGAATGATAATTATGCCCTCGGATTTAGGTGAATCGCCTACCTTTGTCGTATACTATTAAAATTCTATTTTGAATAAACCATGAGAAACAGATTGATTGCTTTACTGGTACTTTTTACAGTCGTTATCTTTAGTAGTGCACAGGCACAAACTACTGCCCGCAAATTTGAAGCCGGCAAGAATACCTTTTTGCTGGACGGTGAACCATTTGTGGTGAAGGCCGCCGAACTTCATTACACCCGTATCCCGCAAGCTTATTGGGAACATCGTATTGAGATGTGCAAAACATTGGGGATGAATACCATTTGTATCTATATCTTTTGGAATATCCATGAACAGGAAGAAGGTAAGTTTGACTTTTCCGGTCAGAACGATATTGCTGCTTTCTGTCGTGCGGCACAAAAGCATGGGATGTATGTCATTGTCCGTCCCGGTCCTTATGTGTGTGCGGAATGGGAAATGGGAGGTCTTCCCTGGTGGCTGCTGAAGAAAAAAGATGTGGCGCTTCGTACCCTCGATCCCTATTATATGGAGCGCGTAGGCATCTTTATGAAAGAAGTCGGCAAACAATTGGCGCCACTGCAAGTAAATAAAGGTGGTAATATCATCATGGTGCAGGTAGAGAATGAATACAGCTCTTATGCAACCGACAAGCCTTATGTAGCTGCCGTGCGTGATTTGGTACGCGAATCAGGGTTTACGGATGTGCCTCTTTTCCAGTGTGACTGGAGTAGTAACTTCACAAATAACGCATTGGAGGATTTGCTCTGGACAGTGAATTTTGGAACCGGTGCCAATATTGACCAACAATTCAAGAAACTGAAAGAACTTCGTCCGGAAACTCCGTTGATGTGCAGTGAATTCTGGAGTGGCTGGTTCGACCATTGGGGACGAAAACATGAGACGCGTCCTGCAAAAGACATGGTACAGGGAATCAAGGATATGCTCGATCGTAATATCTCTTTCAGTCTTTATATGACTCACGGCGGAACCACTTTCGGACATTGGGGAGGTGCTAATAATCCTGCTTATTCTGCCATGTGCAGTTCCTATGATTATGACGCTCCTATCAGTGAAGCCGGTTGGACGACAGAGAAATATTTCCTGCTTCGCGATTTATTGAAAACATATCTTCCTGCCGGTGAAGCGTTGCCTGAAATACCTGCCGCATTGCCGGTCATTGAAATTCCTGAGTTTCATTTTACAAAAATAGCTCCTCTTTTCTCTAATCTGCCGGAAGCAAAACAAACGGTGGATATTCAACCTATGGAACAATTTAACCAAGGTTGGGGAACAATTCTGTATCGGACGACATTGTCCGAATCTGTAAAATCCGGAACGACTCTGAAGATTACCGAAGTGCATGATTGGGCACAAATCTATGCTGACGGTAAACTGTTGACACGTTTGGATCGTCGTAAAGGTGAGTTTACGACGGTGTTGCCTGCTTTGAAGAAAGGGACGCAACTGGATATTCTGGTAGAGGCTATGGGACGTGTAAACTTTGATAAGTCCATTCACGACCGGAAGGGAATCACGGAAAAGGTGGAACTTGTTTCCGGCGACCGGTCAAAAGAACTGAAAAACTGGACGGTGTACAGCTTCCCTGTAGATTACTCCTTTATTAAGAATAAGAACTATCAGGATACGAAAATATTACCAGCTATGCCTGCTTACTATAAAACGACCTTTAAACTGGACAAAGTCGGTGATACTTTCCTTGATATGAGTACTTGGGGAAAAGGTATGGTATGGGTGAACGGTCATGCTATGGGACGTTTCTGGGAGATTGGTCCTCAGCAGACTCTCTTTATGCCGGGATGTTGGCTGAAAGAAGGTGAGAATGAGATTCTTGTTCTTGACTTGAAAGGTCCCGTCAAAGCTTCTATCAAAGGCCTGAAGAAACCCCTCTTGGATGTGCTTCGTGAAAAAGCACCGGAAACTCATCGCAAAGAGGGAGAGAAACTGAAACTGACAGGCGAGAAGGTTGCACACGAAGGTGCATTTACTCCGGGCAACGGCTGGCAGGAAGTACGTTTTACTACTCCGGTGAAAGGACGTTATTTTTGTCTCGAAGCTCTTTCACCACAGGCAAATGACAATATTGCTGCTATTGCAGAATTTGATGTTCTGGGTGCGGACGGTAAACCGGTATCCCGAGAACATTGGAAGATTCGTTATGCCGATAGTGAGGAAACACGCAGCGGTAACCGTACAGCCGATAAGATTTTCGATTTACAGGAATCTACTTTCTGGATGACAGTAGATAATGTGGCGTATCCTCACCAACTGGTGATTGATTTGAGTAAGGTGGAGACTGTAACAGGCTTCCGTTATCTGCCCCGTGCCGAAAAGAATTATCCGGGTATGATTAAAGAATATCGTGTCTATGTGAAACCAGCCGATTTCAAGTATTGATTACTCCCAGCCAAGTGCTGAATATTAAATGAATATGAAGAAATATACTACCCTTTTAGCACTCCTTTTTATAGGAGTGCTGACCGGTTACTGCCAGCAATCCGCTTATTTGTTTGTCTACTTTACCGGGAACCGGATGAGCGAAGAAGCGATCCGCATGGCAGTCAGCCTCGACGGATATAATTATAAAGCCCTGAATGGTAACCAACCTGTACTTGATTCCCGTGTGATTAGTTCTACGGGTGGGGTACGTGATCCTCATATCTTGCGTTGTGAGAACGGTAAAACATTCTATATGGTTGTCACCGACATGGTGTCCGGAAACGGTTGGGATTCCAACCGTGCCATGGTGCTGTTGAAATCGAAGGACCTGGTGCACTGGACTTCCAATATTGTCAATATTCAAAAGAAATATCCTGCCCAGGAAAACCTGAAACGTGTATGGGCTCCACAGACCGTTTATGACAAAGAAGCCGGAAAGTATATGGTATATTGGTCAATGAAGCATGGTAATGGCGCAGATATCATTTATTATGCGTATGCGAATAAAGACTTTACCGACCTTGAAGGTGAGCCGAAGCCCTTGTTTCTTCCTAAAAATGGCAAGTCATGTATCGACGGAGATATCATCTATAAAGATGGACTGTATCATCTGTTTTATAAGACAGAAGGAGATGGAAACGGCATCAAGAAAGCGACTACCGTCTCCCTGACTTCCGGACAATGGACGGAATCAGGGGAATACAAACAGCAGACGAAAGAAGCGGTAGAAGGTTCGAGTATCTTTCCGCTAATAGGTTCGGACAAGTATATCCTGATGTACGATGTATATATGAAAGGCAAATACCAGTTTACGGAAAGTACCGACCTGGAAAATTTTAAAGTCATAGATCATGCTGTCAGTATGGACTTTCACCCTCGTCACGGAACTGTGATACCTATCACTGAAAAAGAATTGAAACGTTTGTATAAGGTCTACGGCAAACCAACCGGACTATGATAAGCCGGAGCAAATTGCTGCCTTAAGACTGGAAAATAATACATAAGACAGGAAAGGCGTACAATTTGTTCTTGTTCGCTTGTTTCTTGATATGCCTTTGAATAATAATTGGTGATTTTACACTCAATATGTGCTTCTCATAACAGTGAAGAGTTTGTCTTTATGATTGATAATCTTAATGATACTTATGCCATGAAAAAATTATTCCTGCTAGTAATTGTCTTGTTTTTGTCGTTCCAACAGGTTACTTTAGCTGCAATCGGAGAGGCGGCGAACACTCCGGATTCCGTTTTTCTATTTTCGTATGCAACTTCCCGGGATGACGGACGCAGTGGACTTCGTTTTGCCTGGAGCATGGATCAGAAGCATTGGTTCGCAGTAGGACAGGGAACCGGATACCTCCGTTGTGATTATAGCCGTTGGGGATCGCAGAAGAAAATGCTCGATCCGTTCTTGAAGCAACTTCCTGACGGCGGATGGCTCTGCACATGGAAGTTGAATACGCATGACGGATACGGGCAGGCAAAATCGAAAGACCTGGTTTATTGGGAAAGTCAGAAATATCCTCAGGTAACCTCTGATTTTGAGGGAACAAGAGTAAAGGTAACTATTGACGGGCAGGAACAGACCGGAAATATTAATCGGGTATCTTGGACACTGGTGGACAAGTTGACGAAACACTATGAAAGGAACCAATACCGGAATGTTTTGCATGCAGAACGTCCGGTACAAGATAAAGAGCGTTTTGCCGGGCTGAAACCTGTAAAAGCGACGATTACGGTACAACCGGAGGAAACAAAAGAAATCAGTAATTTGCTGTTGGGAATATTCTTCGAAGATATTAACTATTCTGCTGATGGTGGCTTATACGCAGAACTGATTCAAAACAGGGATTTTGAATATGATCCGTCCGACCGTGAGGGAGATAAGAATTGGAACAGTACGCATTCCTGGAAGTTGGAGGGAGATAATGCCACATTCACAATAAATACCTCCGATCCCGTTCATCCGAATAATCCTCATTACGCTGTGTTGAATATACAACAGCCGGGAGCTGTACTGACAAATGCAGGGTTTGATGGGATAGCCCTTCAAGCCGGCGAAAAGTATGATTTCTCTTTGTTTGGACGTATTCCGGCCGGACATAAATCTAACAAATTGCAGGTACGTTTGATAGATTCCAATGGCACAGTGCAGGGAGAGGCATCGATAACCGTTTCTTCCCGTTCATGGAAAACTTATAAAACTGTATTGACTGCAAAAACAGCTGCCGATACGCATCTGGAACTTCAACTGCAATCAGTGGGAGAAGTCGAATTGGATATGATTTCTCTTTTTCCACAGAATACATTCAAAGGTAGAAAGAATGGTCTGCGTGCCGATTTGGCGCAGACACTAGCCGATATACATCCTCGCTTTGTCCGTTTCCCCGGTGGTTGTGTAGCTCATGGAGACGGTTTGAAGAATATCTATCAATGGAAAAATACGATTGGCCCGTTGGAAGCCCGTAAATCTGCCCGCAACCTTTGGGGGTATCATCAGAGCATGGGACTGGGTTATTATGAATATTTCCAGTTTTGCGAGGATATAGGTGCCGAACCGCTTCCGGTGCTTGCTGCCGGTGTGCCTTGTCAGAACTCTGCTTGTCACGGTGATTTGAGAGGCGGACAACAAGGCGGTATCCCGATGAGTGAAATGCCTGCTTATATTCAGGATATTCTGGATTTGATAGAATGGGCGAATGGTGACGCCCGAAAGACAAAATGGGGAAAGGTACGTGCCGAATCCGGACATCCGAAGCCTTTCAATCTGAAGTATATAGGTATCGGTAATGAGGATCTTATCACTGATATTTTCGAGGAACGCTTTACGATGATTTTCAATGCGATTAAGGAGAAATACCCTGAAATAATCGTTGTAGGTACAGTTGGTCCTTTCAATGAAGGTACCGATTACGTCGAAGGTTGGAAGTTGGCGGATAAATTAGGCATTCCTATGGTAGACGAACATTATTATCAGTCTCCGGGGTGGTTTCTGCATAATCAGGACTTCTACGATAAATACGACCGTTCAAAAAAGACTAAAGTTTATCTAGGCGAATATGCCACTCATATTCCCGGGCGGAAAGCCAATATGGAAACAGCATTGACTGAAGCTCTTTACCTGACCGCCTTGGAACGTAATGGAGACGTAGTACACATGACTTCTTATGCTCCTTTGCTGGCAAAAGAAAAGCATACCCAATGGAGCCCGGACTTGATTTACTTCAATAACCGTGAAGTGAAACCGACTACCGGATATTACGTTCAAAAGTTATATGGGCAGAATGCAGGTAGCCATTATATCCCCTCACAGATAATTCTTGATAATCAGGACAACCGGGTGAAGCTTCGTATCGGTTCCTCCATTGTCCGCGATAGCAAGACCGGAGATGTGATTGTGAAACTGGTCAACTTATTGCCTGTCAGTGTGGAGACAGAAATACAATTACCCGGCATAGGCAGTGTTCAACCTTCTGCTGTAAGGACAGTATTGGCAGGTGCACCGGAATCAACTCCACTTCCCGTGACCGACACTATCGAAGTCGGAGCAAACTTCAAGCAGCAACTACCCGCCTATTCATTTACGGTGATTCGTCTGAAAACGAAGTAGAAGTTGCTGGAAGTGAAAAAGAACGTATCTGAGGGTAGATGTGAATTTTCTAAAGATAATAAGCTGGAATTAGTATATATGAAAAACATTGTAAGCATATTGGCGATATCTCTCAGCCTGAATAGCCTTGCAGCACAAGATGTAGTAGTGAAAGGCCCGGATGAGAAACTGCAATTAGTTGTATTTGTGCAGGACGAAGAAACTCCCTGCTATTCCATTACCTACAACGGGAAAGCAATGCTGGAAAAATCTCCTTTGGGAATCAGCACGAATATAGGCGACTTTACGAAAGCCCTGAAGTTGTCGGGACATTCCGTAGGGGTGATAGACACTGTCTATCATCAGACACGTATTAAGACTTCCCAAGTACATTATCGTGCGAATGAACTGACTTGTAATTTGGAGAATGCGCAGGGACAGAAGATAGGAATCGTTTTCCGCGTAAGTAATAATGATGTCGCTTTCCGTTATACCTTACCGCGACAGGGAGGGAAAGGCAGCGTTACCGTCAATCATGAACAGACCGGTTTCCGTTTTCCGCGGCAGACTACAACTTTCCTGTGTCCGCAGAGCGATGCGATGATCGGATGGAAGCGCACAAAACCGAGTTATGAAGAAGAATATAAAGCGGATGCACCGATGAGCGAACGTTCGCAGTACGGTCATGGATATACTTTCCCTTGTCTGTTCCGTATCGGTGACGCCGGTTGGGTGCTGGTGAGCGAAACAGGAGTAGACAGTCGCTATTGCGGTTCCCGTTTGAGCGATGTCAGTGAAGGCAATCTGTACACAGTGGCGTTCCCGATGCCCGAAGAGAATAATGGCAACGGAACGGTTGCTCCGGCATTCGCATTACCCGGTGCTACCCCTTGGCGTACGATTACCGTCGGCGAAACGTTGAAACCGATTGTGGAAACCACTGTTCCTTGGGATGTCGTAAACCCTCTTTATGAGACGAAGCATGACTACCGTTTCGGGCGTGGCACATGGAGTTGGATTCTTTGGCAGGACGGCAGTATCAACTATGACGACCAGATGCGTTACATTGATTTTGCCGCCGCTATGGGATATGAATATGCACTGATAGATAACTGGTGGGATACTAATATCGGCCGTGAACGTATGAAATCTCTGATTGACTACGCACGTGGCAAAGGAGTGGAATTATTTTTGTGGTACAGTTCCTCCGGCTATTGGAATGACATTGAACAAGGCCCGATTAATCACATGGACAATGCAATCATCCGCAAACGTGAAATGAAATGGCTGCAAAGCCTGGGTGTAAAAGGAATCAAAGTCGATTTTTTCGGTGGCGACAAACAGGAGACGATGCGCCTGTATGAAGAGATCCTGAGCGATGCGGATGACCACGGGCTAATGGTAATCTTCCATGGTTGCACCTTACCTCGCGGCTGGGAACGTATGTATCCCAATTATGTAGGCAGTGAAGCTGTGCTGGCTTCCGAGAATATGGTGTTCAGCCAGCATTTCTGTGATGAAGAAGCATTCAATACTTGCCTGCATCCGTTCATTCGCAACGCAGTAGGCTGTATGGAGTTTGGCGGCTGCTTCCTGAACAAGCGTCTGAATCGTAACAATGACGGAGGCACCACTCGTCGTACTACTGACATATTCCAGTTGGCGACAGCCATACTATTCCAAAACCCCGTTCAGAACTTTGCTCTTGCTCCGAATAATCTGAATGATGTTTCTCCGGTTTGCATGGATTTTATGAAACAGGTTCCTGTCACTTGGGATGAAACACGTTTCATTGAAGGTTATCCGGGAAAATACATAGTTTTAGCCCGTCGTCATGGAGATACTTGGTATGTAGCAGCTGTAAATGCCGGAAGTGAACCGTTAAAATTGAAGTTTGATTTGGATATGTTTGCCGGAAAAACAGTGTCTCTTTATAAAGATGATAAGAGAGGAGAACCTCAGCTTATACCTTTGAAGGTAAAAGAAAAGGGAAGGGTGCAATTAGAAGTTTATCCTCAAGGAGGAATTGTGCTTTCTGATCGGATAGAAGAAACATTATAAATGCCGGACCCTGTATATTCGCAATCCTCTTCCTATGTAAAAAACAAGAATCCTCTTTCAACCTATCACCGCCCTTCTGAAACTGCTTGTTCATCGTACATTCAGAATGGTGATAGGTTGTCGCTAACCTATCACCTAATCTATCACCTATCACCTTCAATTTAGATAGAGTCTACAGGCGAAAAAGTAGCTAAGGCAAAGATTCTGTTTCTCACCGAGAAACAAAGTGTTTCCCTTAATGAAACGATTGGTTTCAAGACTCTGAAACTCTAGTTTCAAACCTTTGAAACTAAAGTTTCGAGCCTTGGAAACTAGAGTTTCCCATAAGGAAACTGACTTTACCTGATCCTGATTTATCATTTTCTAATGAAACTTGATAATGGGATTAGGGTGTGGGAATTACTTGCTTGATTGTCCCGTCTTTATTAAATTCCAACCGGTCTATACAGACTTCACGGTGCCAACCCGGTCCATGTTTCAGATATTCCTTATTAATACGATGATATACGATAAACCAACTGTCCTTTTTGTCAGGAACTTGAAGCACCGAACAATGTGCCGGACCGTAAATTTCATCTTTAGGAGATTGTATGAGAATAATCGGCTCTTTGGCAACCTGAATGGGGCCTAATGGAGAATTGCCGGTCCCATAAGCTACATGATAATTGGGTGATCCCGTGTCATCAACGGACCATAGGAAATAATAAACTCCTTTTCTGAAGAATACATAGGGAGCTTCTCGGAAAGCATACGTTTGCAGAGTTCCGCCTTTGGGAGTCATCACCGTGATTGTTTCTTCTTTGACAGACAGCATATCATTATTGAGTTCGGCCCCTGCCATATAGCCGTTCCCCCAGTAGAGATAACTTTTGCCTGATGTGGGATCAGTAAATACATCCACATCAATTTGTTGCCCTTGTCCGACAGGTGAGGAAGTGATAATCGGTTTTCCGGAATCGGTGAACGGACCGGTCGGTGAGTTTGCCGTGGCTACTCCTATTTGCTTGCCTTTATTAGTGACAGAATTTGCACTGTAATAAAAAAAGTATTTATATTTCCCGTCTATTTCCTTTTCTTCAATACAGGGGGCCCAAGCATTTCCGTTTGCCCAAGAGACATCTTTTTTCATATCTAAAATGACTCTTTCTTCTTTCCATTCCTTCAAATTCCTTGAAGAGAAGACTTTAAAATAACTTCCACCCCAACCGGGGAAACCGTCACTGGTAGGATAGATATAATAACGTTTGGTCTGCCGGGAGTATAAGATCTCCGGATCGGCATGAAAGCCGGATAAAATAGGATTAGCAGACTTTCTGTGTTGTGCGTTTATTGGGCTTATTCCAATAAAAAACAGGTAAAATAAAAGAAACCTGATAAATAAATGTTTCATGACTTGAGGTATTTGTTTCAGGGTTCAAAGATAATTCTTTTAATCAAATCTTTGGAGCAAATATGTTTCGATAACGGTTATATATCATTCAATTACAGAAAAGGGCGTTTTTGCGTGTAAAATCGATTAAAAAGAATGATAATTCTCCTTATATATACATAAAACTTTTTTATCTTTGCAAATATTACAATTATTGTATTATGGAAAACAATCAATATTCTTGTATCAATAGAAGGTTTTATGCCTCTATTTTTTGTGCCTTATTTTCAACTTTACTTTTCGCATTCGAAGGTGATATTGTTTCACATTTGAATTTTAAGAAACTGCCTGCTCTTAATAATTTGCCTACAGATGAAATCCAGAAAGTTTATCAGGATAAGGATGGCTTTATCTGGTTGGCTAGCCGTTACGGGTTTTATCAATATGATGGCTATGAGGCAACGTTATATAAATCAAATCTTTACGCCCCCGGTTTACTGACTAATAACAACATACTTTGTTTGGTGGATGATTATAAACACAACTTGTGGATTGGCACTCAGGAAGGCTTGAATATTCTTAATAAAAAAACAGGGGAGATCAGAAAAATTCTGGCTCCTGAAATTCCTAATAATGTCGTATCTTGTTTGCTGGTTACTCGGGATCATTCTGTATGGCTGGGAACGGATTCCGGGCTGTGCAAATATATTGCCGAAAAAGATTCATTTGTAGTTTATCATCGGGAACAGACTGATGGAGTCCTGGATTATACTGCTATCAAATCTTTATTCGAAGACTCGGAAGGTGATTTATGGATTGGTACATGGTCGTCGGGATTATATAGGTATGTCCCTTCTACCGGCAAGTTTTATGCTTATCCTCAATTGAATGAACGTAATTCTGCTCATGTTATTTACGAAGATACCAATAAAAATATATGGGTAGGTAGTTGGAATTGCGGACTTTTTAAACTCAATAATCCGAAAGACCTGCAGCGGGTATCTTACGTGAACTATCGGCATAAATTAGGTGACAATATTAGTTTATCCGATGATATTGTATATGATATATCTGAAGACTTGAATACCAATACTTTGTGGGTAGGAACACGTAGCGGGTTGAGTATTATGAGCAATGATACTCCCGGACACTTTATTAATTATAAATCCCGCGGCTCTTCTCATTATATTTCTTGTGATGAAATAAATTCCATTATACGTGATAACTCCGGTATGATGTGGCTTGGTTCTATTGGAGGAGGAGTCCTGAATGCAGATACACATCAGTCTATGTTTACCTTTCATAGTTTGAATTTTGCCGATGATGATATTCCGACCACTTCCGTACGGTCTTTGTTTACAGATTCTGACAATAATATTTGGATGGGGATCGGTACCTATGGATTAGCTTGTCTGGAATACGCAACAGGAAAATTGAAGTCGCATTCACAAATGCCGGAATTTACCGGAATGACTATTCCCACAGTTTTTTCTGTCGTCCAGAGAAAGGGTAGTGGAGAAATTTGGTTTGGAACGTATGATGGTGGAATATTTGCTTACCACAAAGGACAAAGGGTAAGAAACCTGACTCCGGAAAATTGTAAATTCTTAGGTTCTTCTTGTGTTTCTGCACTTTATGAAGACAAATATGCTAATTGTTGGGTAGGTACACGTGGAAGTTTAGGTGTACAGTTGGCGGATGGAAATAGCTTTTTATTCGAAAATATGAGTTTTGTAGATGGTGCTCAATTGAATTGGTTTTATGTAAGGGATATAATTGCCGATAGTGATAATAGTATGTGGATAGCCACTTCGAATTATGGTCTGATTCATATTGAAGGTGACATCCGAAATCCGTCTACCTTGAAATATTATAATTATAGTTTTTATAATAAAAGAATGCTGACCAATAATGTATTGTGTTTGCACATAGATAAATCGGGACGTTTATGGGTTGGCACCGAAGGGGGAGGAATTTATCTGTATAATAGACAGAATGACCGGTTTGAAGAGAAAAATCAGGAATATAATATTCCCGGAGATATGGTCGGAAGTATCGAAGAAGATAAAAATGGAAATTTGTGGTTGGGGACGAATGTCGGTTTGGTAAAACTGGGTGCTCAAATGAAAAGTAACGAACCGGTTGTTCGTGTGTACACAGAAGCTGATGGGCTACAAGGAAATTTCTTTATCGCTCAATCTGCTTGCAGTCGGGAGGGAGAATTGTTTTTTTGGTGGTTATAAAGGCTATAATAGCTTTATTCCTGAGGATATGGAAGATATTCAAGGAGATGTTCAGTTTGCAATTACGGATATAAAGATATTCAATCGTTCCATAAGTACATTACCTTTGGAGGTGCAACGGGAAATATCTCCATTAACTCCTGCTTTTACTCAGAAAATAGAGTTACCTTATAAATATAATAACTTCAATATAGAGTTTGCGGCACTGACATATAAGAATCCCGAACTTAACCGATACGCTTATCAGTTAGAGGGATTTGATAAGGATTGGGTTTATACAAGCGCCGAGCGTCGTTTTGCTTACTATAATAATTTGAAAAGCGGGACGTATAAATTTAAATTGAAAGTGACAAATGAGAATGGTATTTGGAATGGATATATTCGGGAAATGACGGTTGTTGTGCTTCCTCCATTTTGGGCAACCTGGTGGGCATATATTTTATATTTATTGATTGTCATTGGAACTGTCATTGGACTATACAGAATAACGAAAAATCGTATTTTACTACGGAATGAACTCCGTTTGCGTGAATTGGAGAAGGCGAAAGCGGAGGAGTTGAACCATGCCAAGTTGCAGTTCTTCACAAATATTACCCATGAATTGCTGACTCCGTTGACAATTATTTCAGCTACCGTAGATGAGCTTAAAATACAAGCTCCAAAGCATACAGACTTGTATGTGGTGATGAATAGTAATATTCGTCGGTTGATACGTTTATTACAACAAATCCTTGAATTTCGAAAAGCGGAAACCGGCAATCTGAGGCTTCGTGTATCTCCGGGAGATATCGCTTCCTTTGTGAAAAATGGGGCGGAAAGTTTTCAGCCTTTGATTAAGAAACAAAAGATACATTTCTCTGTGTTGTGTGATCCGGAATCAATCATTGGTTATTTTGATACGGATAAATTGGATAAGATTCTTTATAATCTTCTGTCTAACGCTGCAAAATATACCAAAGAAGATGGTTTTATTCAGGTAACTTTATCCTATGCGGAAAATAAAGATTGGGTGCTTTTACGTGTAAAGGACAATGGGAAAGGGATATCGAAAGAGAAACAAAAGACACTTTTCCGTCGTTTCTACGAGGGTGATTACCGGAAATTTAATACCATTGGTACAGGAATCGGGCTTTCATTAACTAAAGATTTGGTAGAGTTGCATGAAGGAACTATTACTGTGGAAAGTGAAGAAGGACAGGGAACAGAGTTTATTATCCGCCTTCCTATTGACCGTTCTTATTTCAGGGAAGAACAAATTGATGATGAAGTAATCTTACCGGTTCAGAAATTAGTAGCTTATGAAGAAGAAATGGATGAGAAACAGTCTGATGAAATATTAGTTACGGCCGAAAAGGCAAATTCTATATTAGTAATAGAAGATAATGAGGAACTATTGCATTTAATGACGAAACTCTTGAGGCATGAATACAATGTTTTTACTGCTGAAAATGGAAAAGAAGGCATTGCAGTGTTGGAGAATGAAGACATTGATTTGATTGTGTCTGATGTGATGATGCCGGAGATGGACGGAATGGAGTTTTGTAAATATGTGAAGGGGAAACTGGAAATCAGTCATATTCCTGTGATTCTATTGACTGCTAAAAATAAGGAAGAGGACAGGGCGGAAGCGTATGAGGTAGGGGCGGATGCTTTTATAAGCAAACCTTTCAATTTGTCTGTATTGCATGCACGTATTCGTAATTTGCTGAAATATAAGGAGCGTATGGCGCACGAATTTAAGAAACAGCTGGTTTTTGAATTAAAAGATTTGAATTATACCAGTCTGGATGAGGATTTTATGCAACGAGCCATTGACTGTGTGAATAATCATCTGGAAGATTGTGAATTTGACCAACCCCAGTTTGCGGATGAAATGAAAACTAGTAAATCTACTTTATATAAGAAGCTAAAGTCTTTGACTGGGCTGAACACCTCTGCCTTTATCCGGAACGTCCGTTTGAAATCGGCTTGCCGGATTATGGAGGAAAAAGGAAATAGTATACGTGTCTCCGAATTGGCTTATGCGGTCGGATTTAATGATCCAAAATATTTCAGTGCTTGCTTCAAGAAAGAGTTTGGAGTTTTACCTTCTGAATACCTCGACCAATTTGTAGTTGAAAAAGAGCACGAGTAGAAATCTGTTCTGGTTTACCTTTCTATTTTATATTATCTTGTTCTGCTTAATCCTTGTACTTTGTATAGGGAAAGTTTTCTATGCTCTTTTTTATGTCGAATTATCATTCAAAAAAGGCGAATGTCTAAAATTCTACCTCTAAAAAGCATCTTTGGAGGTTGGTAGGAGGGGAGGTTTCTATCTTTGCGTTGTGATTCCTAAGGATCATGAGATTTGTTTATTTAATGTTTAATCTTAATTTTATACTGAATGGAAAAGCGAAAGACCTTCCATGGAAGACAAGTCGGGAAGAAACGGTTACTCCCAATCGTATTCCCTTTGTTTTTATTTCTTTTGATTCCTCTGAACGGCTATGGTGACGATACTCCCATGCCGGAGGTAGTACAACAGAATTCTACAAGAATCACAGGTGTAGTGAAGGATGCCTATGGTGAACCGGTGATTGGGGCCAATGTAAAGGTTGTAGGAACGACACAAGGAACCATTACCGATTTTGAGGGTAAGTTTTCAATCAATGTATCCGGTGCAAGTGCGAAAATCAAAATTAGTTTTATTGGTTACAAGGATAAAGAGGTAACCGCAAAGAAAGGTGTTAGTCTAAATATAGTATTAGAAGAAGACGCACAGACACTGGGTGAAGTGCAAGTAGTAGCTTATGGTGTACAGAAAAAAGTATCTATCACAGGAGCTATTTCATCTATGAAGGGGGATGATCTGTTGAAGACTCCGGCAGGATCTTTATCTAATGTATTATCCGGGCAAATCACCGGTATTTCTTCTGTACAATATTCCGGTGAGCCGGGAGCGGATGCAGCAGATATTTATGTGCGTGGTGTCGCTACATGGAACAATGCGAAACCGCTGATTCAGGTTGATGGTGTAGAACGTGACTTTTCTCAGATTGATCCGAATGAAATTGAGAGCGTGACTGTGTTGAAAGACGCTTCAGCTACGGCTGTATTTGGTGTACGTGGTGCCAATGGTGTTATCTTGATTACAACCAAACGTGGTGCAGAAGGTAAGGCTAAGGTTTCTTTCTCTACATCGGCTGGTGTCAATGTGCGAACGAAGGATCTGGAGTTCGCTAATTCTTACCAGTATGCTTCCTATTATAATATGATGAAAGTAAATGATGGTGGGGTGGCTACTTTTAGCGATGAACAGTTGGAAACATTCCGCAATCATTCTAATCCGTTGATGTATCCGGATATTAATTGGATTGATTATTGTATGAATAAGGCTGCTTTTCAGTCTCAGCATAATGTGAATATATCTGGTGGAACTAGTAATATGAAATATTTTGTTTCTGCCGGTTTGTTCACGCAAGGCGGTATGTTCAAGCAGTTTAATGCGACAGATGATTTTAACTTTGATTACAAACGATACAATTATCGTGCTAATTTGGATTTTGATGTAACGAAAACAACCTTACTGTCAGTCAATATTGGCGGTCGTATAGAGACAAAGCGTACTCCGGAATCAGGTGAAGATCAGAATCAATTGTTCCGCAAACTTTATTGGGCGGTTCCTTTTGCGGGTGCAGGTATTGTAAACGGTGAACGTGTTGTATCTAATTCTGAAGTTCTTCCTTTTACGGGAGTGGATGGATTGAGCTCTTATTATGGAAAAGGCTTTCAGACAAAGACAACAAATGTGTTGAATGTAGACCTTGCATTGAATCAAAAGTTGGATTTTATCACAAAAGGATTGTCCGTAAAACTGAAAGGTGCTTATAATTCAGAATATGCTAATACTAAGAAAGCGAGTTCATCCAAGGCTTATTATACACCTGTTGCAAATGCTGATGGATCTATTTCTCTTCGTAAATATGGGACTGACTCTCAATTAAGTTATGGGGAACCTGATAACGGTTTTTCTAAGGCGCGCAACTGGTATATGGAACTGGCATTGAATTATGCCCGTAAGTTTGGGGATCATAATGTGACAGCATTGTTACTCTATAATCAATCAAAGAAATACTATCCGTCAGAGTACTCTGACATTCCTACCGGATATGTAGGTTTGGTAGGACGTGTGACTTATGATTGGAAAACCCGTTATATGGCAGAGTTTAATGCGGGTTATAATGGTTCGGAAAACTTTCGTCCAGGAAATCGGTATGGTTTCTTCCCGGCAGGTTCATTGGGCTGGGTTGTAAGTGAGGAATCTTTCTTCCAACCGATTAAAAGTGTAGTGAATTATTTAAAACTACGTGCTTCTGTAGGAATGGTGGGTAATGATGTATCACAACGATTCTTATATTTGCCTGATTCTTATCAATATGGTGATGGAGGATATTATTTCGGGCAGAATGTTGGAAATAAAATGCCCGGTGCCAGTGAAGTCAGCCGTTCTAATCCGGATGCCAAGTGGGAAACTGCAGTAAAGCAGAATTATGGAGTGGATGCCACCTTCCTGGCAGAGCGTTTGACGGTTTCTTTAGATTACTTTAGGGAAGATCGTAGTGATATTTTATCTAAACCCGATTATTTGCCGGCAATTCTAGGTATGTCACTTCCTTCTGTTAACGTTGGGGAGACATTGAATAGAGGATTTGAAGTACAGTTGAAATGGAACGAAACTCTGAAAAATGATTTCAGATATTGGGCAAACTTTAATATTTCTTTCTCAAGGAATAAAATTGTCTATAAGAATGAGGTAGATCAAAATGAGCCTTGGATGTATGAGACTGGACGTAGAATAGGTTCCCGTTCGATGTATAAGTTTTGGGGGTTCTATGATGAAACGGCAGATATGCGTTATCAAGAGGAGTTTGGACGTCCGATAGCTAATCATGGTATTACATTGGTGCCGGGTGATTGCGTTTATGTGGATTTGAATGCCGATGGTGAAATAAATTCCAATGATGCTACGCGCGATATAGGGTATACCGATATGCCGGAATACACTGCCGGATTGAATACCGGATTCAGTTGGAAGAATTTTGATTTTTCCATGCAATGGACAGGAGCTTGGAATGTGGATCGGATGTTAGACGAATTCAGACGTCCGTTGGGTGATACAAATGAAAAGGGATTATTGCTTTATCAGTATGATACAACGTGGCGTTCATCGGCTGATACATTCACTGCTAAATTCCCGCGTACTTCTAGTTTGCATGCTTCCAATAATTATGCAGGGTCTGACTTGTATTTGATTAATGCCAGCTATTTGCGTCTGAAAAGTGTGGAAATAGGTTATAATTTCAATTTCCCTTTCATGAAGAAACTGAAGATGGATAATTGCCGGTTGTATGTAAATGGATATAATTTGATTACTATTACCGGATTCAAATGGGGAGACCCGGAATCTCGTCAGAGCTCCCGCCCTAATTATCCTTTGACACGTGTATTTAATATTGGATTGAAACTTGGATTCTAATACTTTATGAATAATATGATGAAACATTTAAGTAAATGGTTTATAGCGACATTGGCAGGAGTAGCTTTGTTTTCCTCTTCTTGTGTCGATCAAGTGAAATTTGGAGATAGCTTTTTAGAAAAGGCTCCGGGGGTAGCGGTAACGCAAGATACAATCTTCGGAAAAGCTACGTACGCTCGTGCTTTCCTGTGGAATACTTATAGTAAACTTTATTATGCGCTCCCTGTATATTGGAATACGGTGGAGGGGAAAATGAACACAGGAATCTTTGAAATGATGTCCGATTGCTGGCATAGCCACACGGATTGGAATGGAATTAACCGGAAATACTATTCAGGCTCTTATAAGGCAGGTGATGAGGATAGTAGCGATGATACGCGCTTTGGTTATACTAAAGAGAATTGTTGGGAGGCGATTCGTGCTGCATTACTTTTTGTGGAGAATGTAGAGCGGGTTCCGGATATGGAAGATGCGGAGAAAAAACGTTTGGCGGCAGAAGCTAAAGTGATTGTAGCATCTCGTTATTTTGATTTGTTTCGCCACTTTGGAGGGCTTCCGTTAATAAAGGAAACCTATGACGTGCAGCCTTCTTATGAATTGCCTCGCGCTACGGTGGAAGAAACGGTGAATTACATGATTAATCTTTTAGATGAGGCTGCTGCTACTCCTCAACTTCCGTGGGACTTAGGTACGGATGACACGAATTGGCAAGGACGCTTTACCAAAGCAGCTGCTATGGGGCTCAAGTGTAAGATTCTTTTGTTTGCAGCCAGCCCATTGTTTAATGACAATGTCCCCTATTGTACGGAGCCGCCGCAAGATGCTGTGACTAATCATCAGGTGTGGTATGGTGCTTACAAACCGGAGTTATGGGACCAGTGTTTGCAGGCTTGTGTTGATTTCTTTACAGAACTTCAATCAAGAGGGTATTATGAACTGACACAGGCAACGGAAGCTACGGCAAAAGGTTACAGAGATGCGTATAATAAGGCCTATTTTACCCGTGAGAATAATAAAGAACTGTTGATTTCTACGCATATTTCCCGTTTCGGTAAATTTAATTCATGGGATGAATGGCAGTATATTTTTGTCAATAGCGGAAATGGTACAGTTATTACGGGTGGATTGACCCCCACACTGGAATTTATGGAGATGTTTCCAATGAGTAATGGCGAACCTTTCCAGTTGAATACTGCTACAGACTTGTTTTATACGGATAATGATTACAATAAACCGATTCGTGACCCACGGTTGTATGAAACGATGCTGGTGAATGGAACACAGTTTGGAGATCATGCTGCCGAATTATGGATTGGAGGACGTGACAATATTAATGATACAGAGAAAGAGACAGGCAAATATGCTACCGGATTCGGATGTTACAAGTTCTATAAGGAAGGTGTCAATTCTCTGAAAGATAAATATCTGCAATGGCCATATCTGCGTCTGGCAGAAATGTATCTGATTTATGCGGAGGCTTTGCTTAAATCGAAGAATGATCTGCCAGGTGCTATTGAGCAAGTAAATAAAGTACGTGCCCGTGTTGGTTTAGGAGACTTGGCGGTTTGCAATCCCGGCAAGAATCTGACGACTGACGCTGATGCCTTGCTGGAAGAGATCCTCAGAGAACGTGCTTGCGAATTAGGCTTGGAAGATGTACGTCTGTTTGACATGACACGATATAAAAGAGAAGATCTTTTTAGAAAACAACTCCATGGATTGAAGATTTATAGAAATGATGGGGGAGGAAATACGCCTTGGTCCGGAAGTACCGGAAACAGCAGTATTTATCCTAAACCAACGAAATTCACTCATGAAGCGTTTCCGCTAGTGAATCCTTCCCGTGCATGGTGGAGTAATTTTAGTCCGAAGTGGTATTTGTCAGCATTCCCACCGTCAGAGGTGAACAAGAAATACGGATTGACTCAAAATCCTGGTTGGAATTAATGTGGAATAACTACGATTAATCATAGAATAAAATGAAAAAATATAAGATACTAGCTTTAGCGATATTCGCTTGCGTCACCTTGAACGGCTGGGCACAAAGTGAAGATAATGTAACCGGAAGAGTTCTTGATGAAAAAGGGAAGCCGGTAGCGGGAGCCTTGGTTTCGGTTGAAGAGAACCCATTGGTGCGGGTGGCTACAGATAAAAATGGACGTTTTGAAATCACTGCTGTGAAAGGAAGCCGTTTGAAAGTACAGACTGGTGATGATGCAATGAAGGTGGTGAAAATAGAAAACGGTTCGGAATTGACGGTTGTCATGGATTACTCTTCAGAGAAAGTAAATTACGGATTTGGATTGCAGCAAACGAATGCGGAGTCTACTGGTGCCGTATCTACTGTATATGCAGAGAATATAGATAAAAGTTCGGCTTTTTCAATCGGAAATTCATTATATGGCAATGTGCTGGGACTGACTACCATGCAAAGTACCGGTGTGGTATGGGAGCAGATGCCGTCGATGTATATTCGCGGCCTGAAGACACTGAATGGTAATAATGGCATCTTGTTGGTCGTGGACGGACTTGAACGGGATAATAACTGGCAGGCTTTAAAATATATTACTCCGGAAGAAGTGGAATCTGTTAGTGTACTTCGTGATGCGGCCGCGTTGGCTCTCTATGGCTATAGGGGAGTGAATGGCGTAGTCAATATTGTGACAAAACGTGGTAAATACGATACTCGTGAGATTAATTTTTCTTATGACCATGCTTTCAATTATATGACGCGCAAGCCGGAATTGGCGGATGCCTATACGTATGCTTCTGCCTTAAATGAAGCATTGACAAATGATGGCAAGCAGGTGCGATATTCGCAAAATGAATTGAATGCGTTTAAGAATGGCACTTCTCCTTATCTTTATCCGAATGTAAACTGGTGGGAAGAAGTTTTTCGTGATCGTGGGGCGTCAGATATCGCAACATTAAGTTTTCGCGGCGGATCTACCAAGATGCGTTATTATACAATGATGAATTTGCAGAATAACCGTGGATTTATCAAAAACTTTGATACGAATGCTGACTATTCCACTCAGGAAAAGTATTCAAAAGCTAACTTCCGTACCAATCTGGATATTGATTTGTCACCGAAAACAAAGATGCAGGCCAATATCATGGGGATTTTGAATGAATTCAGTCGTCCGGGTATGGGCAGCGATAATTTGATAAGCAAACTGTATCAATTACCTTCAGCGGCTTTCCCTATCCGTACGAAAAGTGGTTTGTGGGGAGGAAATACTACTTGGGGTGAGAACTGGAATCCGGTAGCGTTGACTGAAGGGCGCGCATACTCAAAAGGACATACTCGTGGATTATATGCTGATATGTCTTTACGGCAGGATTTGTCTTCTTTAACCAAGGGGTTAGGAGCTTCTGTCCGTATAGGATATGACAATCTCGCTTCTTACTGGGAGAATCACACAAAAGGATATAAATATGGTATGGCATCGGTCGCTTCCTGGGAAAACGGATTGCCGATAGCTGGTGAGGAAATAACGGGAGGAAAAGATACGGAAATGTCGGGTGACAGCAAACTTGACTGGCAATATCGCGCCTTTAACTTCCAAATGAATGTCGATTGGCAACGTCAGTTTGGTGTACACAGTCTGTATTCCATGTTGCTTTATACCTATAAATATGATAATGCTAAAGGAATCAATAATACGTTCTACCGTCAGAATGCGGGTTGGTATACTCATTATGGCTTTAAGAACCGTTATTTTGCAGATTTTACATTGATGGCTTCTGCCTCCAACTTATTGGCGCCCGATCATCGCTGGAATGTATCTCCTACAGTTGGGCTGGCATGGCTTATTTCTAATGAGAAGTTTATGCAAAGCCAGAATGTGGTGGATTTCCTGAAACTGCGGGCTTCCTTCGGTATGTTGAATACGGATAATATTCCCGGTAACGGCTATTGGAATGAGACGGTAGGTGGCGGTAATGGCTATCCGATAAATAATAATTTCGGTGGTGACGGAGGCTGGCATGAAGGTCGTCTGGCATCTGTTAACGGAACCACAGAAAAAGCTTATAAGTATAATGCGGGTGTGGATGCTACCTTGTTCAAGGGATTGACTTTGACAGTGGATGGCTTTTATGAAAGACGTTCTGATATTTGGGTCAGTTCAGACGGACAGAACTCGGCGGTGTTGGGTGCATCCGGTTCTTATGTAAATGCGGGTATCGTAGATAGTTGGGGCACGGAAATCGGCGCCAATTACTATAAGAAGATGGGTAATGTGGAATTAAATTTGGGAGGAACGTTCACTTACAATCGAAGTAAAATTATAGAAATGCTAGAAGAACCGGCAGCTTACGACTATACGCGCTCTACGGGCAATCCGGTAGGACAAATCTTTGGATTGCAGGCTATTGGATATTTTGTAGATCAGGCAGATATAGATAATAGCTTGCCACAGCAGTTTGGACCGGTAAAGGCCGGAGATATTAAGTACAAGGACATGAATGGTGATAAAGTAATTAATTCGGATGATAGAGTAGCTATGGGATACAATAGTACATGTCCTGAAATTTATTATTCGTTCAGTCTTGGTTTGGAATGGAAGGGATTAGGTTTTAGTGCACAATTCCAAGGAGTGGGAAATTATACGGCAATCTTGTCGGGAACTTACTATCGTCCATTGGTGGATAATACGACAATTTCTAATTATGTTTACCGGAATCGTTGGACACCGGAAACTCCGAACGCTCGTTTCCCAAGGTTGACGACGGAAACTGTTGACAACAATCTGCAGACAAGCTCTTTATGGTTGGCAGATCGTTCTTTTTTGAAGTTGCGTAATTGTGAGGTGTACTACAAGCTTCCTTCATCCTGGTTGAACAGGTTTTGGGTAAAGAATGCGAAAGTATATGTAAGAGGGGTTGATTTACTTTGCTTCGATAGTATTGACCAATTGGATCCGGAAGCGATGAATAGCTCTTATCCTGCTACCCGATCTATTCATGTTGGTTTGTCAGTAGGATTTTAACGTTTAACGCTATAAAAAGAAAGAAACTATGAAATTGAAAAATATATGCCTAGGAATAGCTTGTATAGCGGTGGTGTCAGCTTGCAACGATAAGATGGATTATCATGAATACACGTCATACGACAAGGATTATGTCTTTTCGGATTTTTCCCGTACGGCAGGATTTGTGAATAATATCTATAGTTATCTGGATTCCGACTTGCCAAGCTATCAGTCATTGGCTTCCGCTTGTGATGAAGCAGAAATGGCTGTTACTTATTCATCTGTTCTCGACTATACAAATGGTGCTTGGAGTGCATTGAACCCTAAGTCTCTGTGGGGGTATTATTCGGGTATTCGTGCCGCTAATTACTTTCTGGAAGAAAGTAAAGACCTTGATTTTTATGATTTACGCTATGCGCAGGATTATGAGGCTCAGATGAACCGGTTTAATCGTTATCAGTATGAAGTTCGTCTGCTACGTGCGTATTACTATTTCTTGTTGGTGCGTGCGTATGGGGATGTGCCTTTTACGGTGAATGTGTTGACAGAGAAAGAAGCTAATTCTCTTTCACGTACTCCGGCGTCGGAAGTCTTTGATTTTATTATTAGTGAATGTGAGGAAGTGGCGCCTGAGTTGCCCGTTTCTTATTCCGCTTTGGATAATGATGCTGCGGGTGGTTCCAACCCGGAGGCCGGTCGTGTCACGCAGGGAACTGCTTTGGCATTAAAAGCCCGTGCCGCATTATATAGAGCAAGCAAACTGTTCAGTGGTGGTGAAGACCGGAATTTATGGCGTGAAGCTGCTGTGGCCAATAAAGCTGTTATTGATTATTGTACGGCTAACGGTATCCGGCTTGGAAAATATACGGATATTTGGGGTACGGATAATTATCAAGCTTCTGAAATGATTTTCGTTCGTCGTATTGGAGATACAAGTAGTCCGGAATATACAAATTTCCCGGTTGGTATGGAGAATGCCAGTTCCGGTAATTGCCCGACACAAACATTGGTGGATGCTTACGAATCTAAGGATAATGGAGATAAAGATCCGCGTTTCGGCATGACTATCGCATGTAATGGTGACAAATGGCCGAATACGAATCCGAATCCGTTGGAAACATTTATTGGCGGTAAGAATGGTCTGCCTCTTCCTTATGCAACACCGACCGGTTATTATTTGAAGAAGTATTTGGATGCGTCTACCGACATCAGTGCGGAGAGTGGCAGTGGAGGCAAACGGCATAACTGGGTTGTTTTCCGTTTGGGAGAATTTTATCTGAATTATGCAGAGGCAATCTACCGTTATTTGGGAGCGGCCGGTGCTACGGACAACGAATTCAGGATGTCTGCTTGTGCCGCAATCAATAAGGTGCGTCAGCGTTCGGATGTGCAAATGCCGGATTTCCCGGATAATATTTCTAACACTGAATTTTGGGAACGATATAAAAAAGAAAGAATGGTAGAATTGGCTTTTGAACAACATCGTTTCTGGGATGTTCGCCGTTGGAAAGAAGGTGGCTTCACTAAAATCGGGCGTATGCAGATTACCCAAAAAGAGGATGGAAACTTCCTCTATGAGCGGACAAATAAATCATTGGTTTGGGATGATAAAATGTATTTCTTTCCGATTCCGGCTTCGGAAATGCGTAAGAATCCGAATCTGAGCCAGAATCCGGGTTGGTAAGTTTTATTAATGATAAAAGATAAAAGCTATGAAGTTGAATGTTAAATATATGATTGCAGCCTTTGCGCTTTTAGGACTGGTTGGCTGTGATAAGAATTTTGAAGAATTTGAAACATCGGGGGGAGGAAGTCCCGCTGCCGTTGAACTTTCTACGGTCGTGTCGGAGGCTTTGCCGGGACAGATTAAACTGACTTGGAAAGCACCGGAAGGAGATTACGCTTATATGCAGATTCGCTATTATGACCCTTTACAAAAGAAAAATATCTGTAAGATTGCTTCTAAAGGAACAACGGAAATGTTGATAGAAAATACTCGTGCTCGTTTCGGAGACTATACTTTTTATTTGCAGACCTTTAATGCGGCTCATGAAGCAGGAGCGGTTCAGGAATTGAAAGCACGGTCGGGAGCGATGCCGGCATCGTATACGGAGAAATCCCGTACACAGGTCAGTCTGATAGTAGACCAATTATCTTGTAATTATCCGGACGCGTCTGAAGGGTATTTTGACCGTTTGATAGATGGTAAAACGGCGGATCCCTCTTTTTTTCACACCAACTGGCATTCTCCGCAAGTTGACCTGCCGCATTATATACAGATCGATTTAAAGGAAGAACATGAAAATTTTGCATTCGAGTATTATACGCGGGATACAGGTAACACGGACGGATTCCCTACTTCTGCGGAATTACAGATTAGTACGGATGGTGAACATTGGGAAACTGTTTCTACTTTGAGTGGATTGCCCACAACACGTCAGACAAAATACGCTTCTGATTTTGTAATGCCGGGTAAGAAGTTTAAATATTTCCGTTTCAATGTATTGACAAGTTCGTTGAACAAGAAATATTTTCATATAGGGGAGATTGCCTTTTTTGATGCGGATATTGAAAAGTATGACCCGGAAACAGTTCCTTTGGATTAATTTAAAATGAGACTTATGATGAAAATGAATAAAATATGGATGGTCGCCTGTATGGCGGCCACCCTCATCGGTGGAGTATATGGCTGTGACGATGATAAAGATTTTAGTTATGAAGGTCAACTAGATCTGAATTTGTTGAATCTGACGCAAGCCCGTGAAGTGTGGGATGGTGCGGAATGTAACGTGACTACGGATTTACGGCAAAGTGAGGATGAAACGCCTGTTAAAAACTTTACTTATAAGTTGAGCTTGTCTCTTTATCAAGGACGCACAGCCGGACAAGAAGCTAAAGTTAGCTTGGTTGTGAATAAAGATACATTGAATAAAGTGCTAGCTAAGGTGGCGGAAGGAGGCATTTATGCAAAATATGACGGTGCGGAATTACTTCCGGAGTCCTATTATCATTTATCTTCTCAGACATTAACGCTACAAGCTGGTGAAACAAAATCGGATGCCGTATCAGTAACAGTCTATTCTAGTGAACTGGTTGCAGCTTGCCAGGAAGCGGAGAGGAATTTGTTGTATGTACTTCCGTTAGCGATTGAGGGCTCATCCTCTTATGGAATTAATTCTAAAACAAATACGTTGATGTTACTTTTCAATGTGACCTATGTAGAATCGGCTGAAGATGAAAAAGGACCGGAATATGTGCCTGATCCCAATGATGCACCGGAAACGACGGAAGAAGGACTGGTTTTGAAGTTTCATGATGAATTTAATGGAACGGGAGAGCCGGACTGGAATGTATGGCGTTGGGAAGAAGGCTTCCAACGTAATCAGGAATTGCAATGGTATCAGAAAGAAAATGCTATTTGTAAAGACGGGGCATTGATAATTACAGGAAAAGAGGAACGGGTAAAAAATACGAATTATGAAGCTGGAAGTAGCGACTGGAAAAAGAATCGTGAATATGCTGAGTATACTTCGAGCTGCCTGATTACAAAAGATTATAGATTCCGGAAAGGACGAATGCTCGTCAGAGCCAAGATTCCTACGGCAATGGGAGCATGGCCGGCTATCTGGACGACTGGTGGAAGCACTGACAGTTGGTGCTGGGAATGGCCGCTGGGAGGCGAAATTGATTTGCTTGAATATTATCTGGTAAATGGAAAGCCGAGCGTACACGCCAATGTTTGTTGGGGATCGGACACCCGTTGGAACGGCAAATGGCAGTCTTATAACAGGCCGGTTGCTGAATTTATAGCGAAAGATAAAGATTGGGGGAAGAAGTATCATATTTGGCGTATGGACTGGTGCCTGGATGAGGACGAGAATACCTTGAGACTTTATTTGGATGACGAATTGATGAATGAAATTAAGGATTTGAAAGCGACTACAGGAAATGGATCTGGTGGACTGGATGATTGGTGGAGAGGATCATATCGTAATCCATATCTTGATGAAGGTAATAACGCGGGTAAAGAGAATGATGAAGGATTCGGACAATGTATCTGGTTGAATCTGGCTTTGGGATCCAATGGAGGTGAACCGGACTTGTCTAAGTTCCCGCTTGAATATCATGTGGATTATGTTCGTGTTTATCAGTTTGAATAAACGATAGGATTAAGCAATGGTATATTTGAAAAATTATTCAGTTATATTGCTGTTACTGATGACCTTGCCTTTGCTCGCAACTGCGCGGAATGACGATTGGAGGCTGGTCTGGAGCGATGAGTTTAATACGGAGGGGAGATTATCCCCTTCCGTATGGAACTATGAACAGGGTTATGTCCGCAATGAGGAGGCTCAATGGTATCAGCCGGACAATGCAGTTTGTAAAGGAGGCTTCCTTGTCATCGAAGCTCGGAAAGAGCGGAATCGTCAGAATCCTCTTTACATACCCGGTAGTAACGATTGGCGTAAAGAACGGGAATTTATAGAATATACTTCTTCATCGGTGACGACTGCCGGAAAGAAGGAGTTTCTCTATGGGCGTTTTGAAGTACGTGCCCGCATACCGGTGGCGAAAGGTGCATGGCCGGCTATCTGGACATTGGGTAGTAATATGGAGTGGCCTTCATGTGGAGAGATAGATATTATGGAATATTACCAAATCAAAGGAGTTCCTCATATTTTGGCAAATGCTGCGTGGGGCACGGACAAGCAATGGGGGGCTAAATGGAATAGTAAGGCCACACCCTATATCCATTTTACGGAGAAAGATCCGGAATGGGCTTCCAAATTTCACATTTGGCGGATGGATTGGGATGAAGAAGTTATCAAACTCTATTTGGATGATGAACTGTTGAATGAGATTCCTTTAAAGGATACTGTAAACGGAAGTATCGGCAAGAGGACGAATCCTTTTACGAAACCGCAATATCTTTTGTTGAATTTGGCTATTGGTGGTATCAATGGTGGTCCGATTGATGAGAGTGCTTTGCCGATGAAGTATGAAATAGATTATGTGCGGGTTTATCAGAAAGAGAAAAAAATTGTTTCTGGTAAGGTTTGGAGAGATACGGAGGGAAATGTGATTAATGCTCATGGTGGAGGCGTTTTGTATCATGAAGGAAAATATTATTGGTTCGGTGAACATCGCCCCGAATCGGGCTTTGTGACCGAAAAAGGGATCAATTGTTATTCATCTACTGATTTGTTGAACTGGAACTATGAAGGAGTGGTGTTACCCATATCTGAAGCAAAAGGAAGTGATATTGAAAAAGGGTGCATCATGGAACGCCCGAAAGTTATTTATAATAAGCAGACCGGAAAATTCGTAATGTGGTTTCATCTGGAATTGAAAGGCCGGGGGTATGGACCGGCCCGTGCTGCCGTCGCTGTCAGTGACTCACCAACTGGACCTTATTGTTTTATTCGTTCGGCTCGTGTAAATTCGAGTATCTATCCATTGAATATGACGAAGAAAGAGAAACGGATCAAATGGAATCTTTCAGAATATGAAAAATGGTGGACTCCGGAATGGTATGATGCAGTTGAAAAGGGAATGTTTGTGAAAAGAGATTTGGAAGGAGGACAAATGTCCCGTGATATGACTTTGTTTGTGGATGATGATGGAAAAGCTTATCATATTTATTCTTCGGAAGACAATCTGACATTGCAGATTGCAGAATTGTCTGATGATTATCTTAGTCATACAGGCAAGTATATACGTATTTTTCCAGGTGGACATAATGAAGCTCCTGCTATTTTTAAAAAAGACGGAATCTACTGGATGATAACTTCCGGCTGTACGGGTTGGGAACCTAATAAAGCTCGTTTGTTGACTGCTACTTCGATTTTAGGGGAATGGAAACAACTACCAAATCCTTGTGTCGGAGAGAATGCGGATAAAACTTTCGGAGGGCAGAGCACGTATGTGCTCCCTTTGCAAGGGACTGAAAAACAATTTATTTTTATGGCAGATAGTTGGAGGCCGGAAAGTTTGGCTGACTCTCGTTACATTTGGCTACCTGTCCGGTTTGATGAGAAAGGAATACCTTTTATAGAATGGGTGGATAGGTGGAAACCTGATTAAACTCGCATATATTACAGCTTTTGTATGAAAAATGGTTGTTTTGTATCCCTTTTTTGATATAAAATTGAACCTTACTCTTATGAGTATAAAGTATCTTTGCGTACGAAAATCCTAAATAATATCATGAGATTGAATAAACATTGTACATTACTATTGCTGATCGCAATCTTGCTGATTCCGTCACAGGACTTATTGGCAAAAAAGAAGAAACAAGTAAAGGAACCGACTGACCGTGAATTATGGGCGGGGGTGTTGTACCGAATGGCTGCTCCGGTACTTAGTAATCTGAGTGAAGGGAAGCTGCAACAGAATATGCTGGTAGAAGTCAGTCCTACATGGGATGGGCGAAACAAGAAAGTAACCTATATGGAGTGCTTTGGTCGATTAATGGCTGGGTTAGCTCCTTGGATTTCTTTGCCGGACGATGATACGGCAGAAAGCATTCAACGAAAACAATTGCGTGAATGGGCTTTGAAAAGTTACGTACAGGCTGTTGACCCCGAAAGTCCCGATTATCTTTTGTGGAGAAAAGAAGGGCAAACGTTGGTTGACGCAGCCTATATTGCAGAGAGTTTTATAAGAGGCTATGATGCTTTATGGATTCCTTTAGATAGTGTTACGAAACAACGTTATATAGCTGAGTTTACACAACTTCGCCGAGTAGATCCGCCTTACACAAATTGGTTGTTGTTTTCTGCTACGGTCGAAGCATTCTTGCGTAAAGCAGGCGCTCCAAGTGATACTTACCGCATAGTTTCCGCTTTGCGTAAAGTAGAAGAGTGGTACGTAGGCGATGGTTGGTACTCCGATGGTCCGGGTTTTGCTTTTGACTATTATAATAGTTTTGTTTTGCATCCGATGTATATAGAACCTTTGGAAATCATGACAAATGCTGGTAAAAGTAAGATTTGGAACGCACCGGATTGTGACTATAACCGTGCAAAGAAACGGATGCAGCGTTTCGGAATGATTTTGGAACGGTTTATCTCTCCGGAAGGGGCGCTTCCGGTTTTCGGTCGCTCTATCACTTATCGTACAGGAACTTTGCAGCCTTTAGCTTTATTGGCATGGAGAGGATGGCTGCCCAAGGAATTACCGGATGGACAAGTTCGTGCAGCTATGACGGCAGTTATTAAAAGAATGTTTGGTGATGACCGTAACTTCAATGAAAAGGGATTTTTAACTTTAGGATTCAATGGCAAGCAGCCGAATATTTCCGACTGGTATACGAACAATGGCAGTCTATATATGGCATCACTTGCTTTCCTGCCGCTCGGACTTCCCGCCGACCATACATTCTGGACATCTCCTGCTGAAGATTGGACCAGTAAAAAGGCTTGGGAAGGAAAGGACTTTCCGAAAGATCATGCTTTTCATTAAAATAAACTAACTAACAGAGATTGATATATGGCTAAACTATTATTACTATTTGTAATTTGCGTAGGCTTATTACCTGTGGCGGTACAGGCTCAGGAGAATACGGAGTTTATTCCCGGCGAAGTATGGAAAGATACGGATGGAAATCCGATCAATGCTCATGGTGGCGGGCTTCTTTATCACAATGGCACTTACTATTGGTATGGTGAATATAAGAAAGGAAAAACCGTTCTGCCCGAATGGGCTACGTGGGAATGTTATCGTACGGATGTGACTGGAGTAGGTTGCTACTCTTCCAAGGACTTACTGAACTGGAAATTTGAAGGTATTGTGCTTCCGGCTGTTAAAAATGACCCGGATCACGATCTGCATCCGTCCAAAGTCTTGGAACGCCCAAAAGTGGTTTATAATAAAAAGACAGGTAAATTTGTGATGTGGGCACATGTGGAAAGTGCCGATTACAGCAAGGCTTGTGCCGGAGTTGCTGTTTCCGATTCTCCTGTCGGGCCATTTATTTATCAGGGAAGTTTCCGCCCTAACAATGCGATGAGTCGCGACCAGACCGTTTTTGTGGATGATGATGGCCGTGCTTATCAATTCTACTCTTCGGAGAACAATGCTACAATGTATATCAGCTTGCTGACTGACGACTATCTGAAACCGAGCGGACGTTTTACACGTAATTTTGTGAAAGAATCCCGTGAAGCTCCTGCTGTCTTTAAATATGATGGTAAATACTATATGTTGAGTTCCGGTTGTACAGGCTGGGATCCGAATGTAGCGGAGATTGCGGTTGCGGATTCTATCATGGGTACGTGGAAAACAATCGGTAATCCTTGCACGGGGCCGGATGCGGACAAGACATTCTATGCACAAAGCACATACGTTCAGCCTGTTATTGGCAAGAAGGATGCATACATCGCTATGTTTGACCGTTGGAAAAAGAAAGATTTGGAGGATTCTCGCTATGTCTGGTTGCCTGTATTGATAAAAGACGGGAAAATTACAATTCCCTGGCATGAGAAATGGGACTTTTCTATTTTTGATAAATAAAAAAGAAGAATGAACATGAGGCGAATATTGCTACTACTTTGCGGAATCATGTTTATTCCTGTACTATGTTACCCTCAACATTTGGTTGAAGTGGGGAAGGGATATAGTTGTACTTCGGTCAATACTACGGTATTCCGTAACAACTCCCTGATAACTCACGGTGATGAGCAGTATATCAGCTATTATGATGCTGAAGGTTATCTTGTATTGGGAAAACGTAAACTGAATTCGGAACTGTGGACATTGCACCGTACACAATATCGTGGAAATGTGAAAGATGCTCATAATATCATCAGTATGATAATAGATGGAGAAGGGTATTTGCATATTTCGTTTGATCATCACGGGCACAAACTGAATTACTGCCGGAGCATTGCTCCCACTTCTTTGGAATTGGGAGAGAAAATGCCAATGACCGGAGTAGATGAAGGCAATGTTACTTATCCGGAATTTTACTCTTTGTCCGATGGAGATTTATTGTTTGTTTACCGTTCCGGTTCTTCCGGACGTGGTAATTTGGTAATGAACCATTATTCATTGAAAGAACATAAGTGGAGCCGTGTTCAAGATGTCTTAATAGACGGAGAAAATAAGCGGAATGCTTATTGGCAGCTATATGTTGACGAGCAAGGAACGATTCACCTTTCCTGGGTATGGCGTGAAACTTGGCAAGTGGAGACAAACCACGATATCTGTTATGCCCGTTCATTTGATAATGGTGTGACATGGTACAAATCAAGCGGAGAACAATACGAACTTCCGATTAAGTTGTCGAATGCGGAATACGCTTGTCGGTTACCCCAAAATAGTGAGTTAATCAATCAGACCAGTATGAGTGCCGATGCTGGAGGAAATCCTTATATAGCTACTTATTGGAGGGACCCTGACAGTAATATACCTCAATATCGCATTGTCTGGAATGATGGGAAGGTATGGCATCATCGTCAGGTAACCGATCGTAAAACACCTTTCACGTTGAAAGGCGGCGGTACGAAAATGATTCCTATTGCTCGTCCGCGTATTGTTGTAGGGGGAGGGGAAGTTTTCTACATCTTTCGTGACGAAGAACGGGGAAGTTGTGTTTCAATAGCTCACGCTACTGATCTTGCTATCAGTCAATGGACGATAACGGATCTAACAGATTTCTCGGTGGATGCCTGGGAACCTTCACATGATACGGAGCTTTGGAAGAAACAACGGAAACTACATCTCTTTGTACAACACACTCGTCAGGGGGACGGCGAACGTATGGCCGAGATTGAACCTCAAATGGTATATGTGTTGGAAATGGATATGAATACAAAAAAATAAAAATATGAAGAATTTATATGTAACTCTTTTTTTGGCTTTCCTTTTGGGAAGTACAATATGTACAGGTTGTGCGGAAAAGAAAACCGGTTCTTCGGGAGAAGTGATAGAGATGATTCATAAAGTGAATGGCTATTGGCAGATGAATCATCCGGAACATGGTCGGTCCTTCTGGGATAATGCCGCCTATCATACCGGGAATATGGAAGTTTATTTCTTGACAAAGAAACCGGAATATCTGGAATATTCGAAAGAGTGGGCTGAGCATAATCAATGGAAAGGAGCTAAGTCGGACGATAAAACCTGCTGGAAATACAGCTATGGAGAAAGTGACGACTATGTACTTTTCGGAGATTATCAGATTTGTTTTCAAACCTATGCCGATTTATATAATTTGGAGCCGGATACACAAAAAATAGCCCGTGCCCGCGAAGTAATGGAGTATCAGATGAGTACACCTAACCGTGATTATTGGTGGTGGGCCGATGGACTGTATATGGTAATGCCGGTGATGACAAAGATGTATAATATCACCAAGAATCCACTTTACCTGGAGAAATTACATGAATATCTCGTTTATGCTGATAGTATTATGTACGACGAAGAAGCCGGACTTTATTATCGGGATGGAAAATACGTATATCCGAAGCATAAAAGTGTGAACGGTAAAAAAGATTTTTGGGCACGCGGTGACGGTTGGGTATTAGCCGGACTGGCAAAGGTGCTGAAAGACTTGCCTAAAACGGATAAATATCGCCAGGAATATATAGACCGTTTCCGTACATTGGCTAAATCTGTTGCTGCTTGTCAGCAACCGGAAGGTTATTGGACACGCAGTATGCTTGATCCGCAACATGCACCGGGACCGGAAACCAGCGGAACAGCTTTCTTTGCTTATGGTCTGCAATGGGGAATTAATAACGGTTTCCTGAATGCCGGCGAATATCAGCCGATAGTTGAAAAAGCATGGCAATATTTGATAACAGTTGCCCTTCAACCTGATGGGAAAATCGGTTATGTACAGCCTATCGGCGAAAAGGCTATACCGGGACAAGTAGTAGATGCTAATTCTACTTCCAATTTTGGAGTGGGAGCATTTCTGTTGGCAGCTTGTGAACGGGTACGTTATCTGAATAAATAAAATAGTCACTTTTAATTCAGCATAAGGCTCATATAGGGATTTAACGGTTGGAGGATTCTGTTAGTTAATTCAGTGATATTCATTTGTATGTGTGCACCGGGCAAACGTTCGGTGCTATACATACATTTTCCTTTGCATAAGTAGTAATAACCATTATTTACAGATAACTGCTTGTCTGATACCTCTATCTGCATTTCATCTTCCGGGAAAGTGGCAGCGTATAATTGTAGAACTTCTTTTGCATTGATGATGCGTGCCATTCCTAATGCTTGTTGAGGCTGCTTTTTGTCAGGAGGTAATAATTGAATCATACGATTACATCCGGTATGTTGTTTGAGATGAAACAATAAACTATGTTCAGCGTCTTTAGTTTCTACGAGAAGTTCGTTGATAATGACGCTTTCGTCTCTTTTATACACAATCGCTATTCCGTTTATTTCGTTATTTAATTTGGCTACGAGCAAAATACCATTACTGATAGCGAGATCAGCCATAATTACCTCAAAATCTTCTGTTGTATGCTGGATGCAACAAGGGCGTTCCGCAAGTTTCTTATTCAAATAGGAATATACTTCTTCCTTATATTCGGACACGATATCAACCTTTATTTCTTTGGAAGGAATAAACTCCGGAAGAATGATTTCTTTCGTAGAATATTGAAACACCGGAGCATATCCTATGCATGCATAATAATCGAATAGCCACGGATTTGCCGGTATCAGTGTACTGAAGAAGATCCCGTTCGGTAGCATTCGGGCAAAAGCTTGTGATAAAAGCTGACGCATTACTCCTCTGTTCCGAAAGTCCGGATGAGTGCAGGCGCCGGATATATAAGAAGTAGCTACCTGTTTCCCGCAAAAACTCATGGGGTAAGGAAGCATTTGAAGGGCGGAAATCACTTCGTTCCCGCTTTCAATAACAACATTTATTTCACTCTTATACCGTAGTCTGAAGTACATATCGATGAACTGATCACTATCGTCGAAACACAACTTCCATAATGCTTTTACTTTTTCTTTCATTGTATGCTTAGGTTTTTTTTCGTTATTTCTGCAAAGGTACCTTAAAAATGTATGAGGAGAGTAGAAATGTTCAATAATGTTTGTGATTTCATTCTTTTTTAGGTATTATTGCATAATTGATTTGCTGTTCTAACTCTTAAATTAATATATTATGAAAACAAAACTACTTAGTCTGATTATCTCTTTATTTGCTTGTTCACTATTAGTTGCACAGGAGCAACCGATACAGAAGGTGGATGTAAATGGCGTTTACCTGATTCCTGATAAAATGCCGGAGTATCCGGGTGGCGTTCCGGCCATGATGAAGTTCTTGTCTTCGAACGTCAAATATCCGGTGGAAGCACAGAAAAATGCTATCTCAGGGCGTGTTATTGTTCAGTTTGTAGTTATGGAAGATGGAACACTAAGTCAGGCAAAGGTAATAAGAGGTGTTGACCCTTTATTGGATGAAGAGGCTTTACGTGTGGTAAAAGAAATGCCTAAATGGACTCCGGGAATAGTAGACGGCAAGACAGTCAAGGTGAAATTCACGGTTCCCATTATGTTCAGTCTACAAAAAAATAGTTCAAAAAATGTCCCGTTCAAACTTGTGATACCCAATGGACAGGAGATAAAGAATAAGAGAATGCAAGGGGTATGGCAGACATGTATGGTAGAATCGGTCGAAAAGGGTTACAGATTGTCACTAGGCCCATTGTTGAAATTTATCTCGGTCGATAATACATTCATGAATATCATTATTGATACTAATAAAATGGGTTCGGTAATTCTGGTTCAGGGCGAATATGAATTAAAGTCGGATAGTATCTATGTGGAGAACATTACAAAATCTGTTTACTCAGTTTTCCCCGCAGGTGTTGAAAACGAAATCAGTGTTGAACGCTTGCATGATAACTTAATTAAGTTGACATTTAAAATCCCGGGAAGAGAAGAACCGGGAGTAGAATATTGGTATCGGGTTCCGTCACCGGATATAAAGATTATGGCTGATTAATAGGGCTGTTCTGTATATACCGCCTTTAGATATTCCTAAAAGAGCAAGTTTTACTTTTCAATTGAACTTGCTCTTTATTTTTTTCTTATATAAATTATTTGATGCGAGACACTGAAATTATTCTTTGAAAAATAGAACGTTTAATCAATAATAATATACCAACAAGTAAGGCTACGACTGATAATATCGGACTTTTGGATGTGTCGGTTATTATATCTATGACAGAAATGACGGTTAGTATAATACCGGCAGCAGATAATATGGAGGCTTCGGTACGATCTACAATAGCGCTTCTAATTTGATGAATAGTTAATAACTGTGCTTTATTACATTCAATCTTTTCTTGCTCCTTTCTGATTTTAAAGGCTCTACGTATGTCGTCAACGGACTTTTTCGAGGAAGGGTAATTCATTTGTATATCCCAAAATTCAATAGTGCGTACGTGGTTACTGATAATAAGATTGATATTCTTTAATACTTGGTTAGGACTGTATTGATCAAGTTGAGTAAGGAAGTTGACAATTCTGTCATCAGCTATATAGATGGCAGCTTCTTCAAAAAGAATTAGTTCTATGTAAAAAAGAGTGATAGATTCTTTTATAATTCGTTCGGTAACACTTCCTTGCAGAGTGTCGGAAATTTGCATTACTATGTTAGTATGGGCAAAAACGCATGCATAGTTATATTGAGCAATTCCGGTCGGTGATACTAATTTCTGAACAATTTCTTTATCTGCCACTTTTCCGATAGACTCATTGTCTTCATAGAGTGTTTCACAAAATAACATGGAAGCTAATAAGTCATTACCAATTTCTTCCCTTTTTTGAGGAATGGTAATAAAACTTTTAGCTGTACCTTTTTTTTCAAGATCAAATTCATTTTTAATATATTGGTAAAAATTCTCAGATTGAGAAGTAGCCTTTATGATATTGATTTGATTTCTAGAAACAGAATCCAATAACTGGGTGATTGGCAATCCGCATGATAAAGAAATAAGGTGTAAAACACCGCATTGGGTCATTTCATCAACGGAAATAATTAATCCGATTTCTACAGGTGTACCAATATTTATTTTGTTGGCTAGTCCGTTAAATGAAATCTGATCCTCGGATTGGATCTGTACTGTAACTTTTCCTAAATAGAAACGGTGAATTCTATATTTGAAGCATCTGCTGTCAAGGTCTTTGACAGGTATGCCGGCTTCGTATGTTGTTCGAAAGTCTAATGATGTTAATACCCGGTTAATTGTAAATTCATCATGCTGATTGTGAGTCTGAATAAGTTTGTCTATATTGTTATAAAGAATAGGAACAGATATATATACATCTGGGACGATTGACCATTCACATTGTTTACAGTAAAGTGAATGATGTATCTCGTTATTGTATATAATGTTTCTCTCATCATGCCCGGAATAAACATATACTAAGCATGAAGTATTGTCAATCGTTAATTCTATTTCCTGAAAATTGAGAATATTGATAAAACGCTGATAACGCAGTAATTCAATATAACTAATTTTTATTAGTCGAGCGGGACAAGACTGATAAAGAGACTGGCGAAAGAAAGGACAACCTGTTTCTATCACTTCCATATATGGCAAAGTGATTGGCTGGGATTTGACTTTCTTGTTGAAAAATGATTCTGCAGAGCAAGTATTTGGTATTGCTAGATAAATATTATTATCTTCTGGTATACAGTAGTCTTTTTGTTGACTAAGTAAACGGATAAAAGTACAGCTTCCTGACTTTTCCAGAATTTCGAACCCTAATTGTTCATATATTTTAAGAGAACGTTGATTGGAAACATCTGCGAATAAATTGTATTGAGGATATGTATCTAACATTTTTCTAACTAATGTTGTGGCTATACCCTGTCTTCGATGAGAAGGCGTTACTCCGATAGCGAGTAAATAAAAGTATTCACGACTGCCATTTAAGATATTTTCAATGGAATGTAATTCTTCTTTGAGTTTACCTTCTAAATGGTTGTCTGTAGAAGTAAATATATGATTAAATGCTTTAATGTCTAATTTTTTGAGCCGGTTATAATTAAACCATAATGCAAAAGCTATGCATTCTCCTTTTGATTCATAAAAATAAGCATGTCCATGAAGGATACAAATATGGATACTTTCTATAAAAAGTTTCTTGAGAAGTTCTTTTCTTTGTTCCCTGTCACTATGTAGGCTAGCATAAAAATGATCGTCGGCAAAACATTCGGCAGCTACTTGGGCAACAATGTCTATATCTGCTATTTTTATAGGTTTAATTATCATGTAACTTATTATTATAAAATGATATTATACTTTGTCAATATATGGATCGGGTTATAGGACAATTTAGCCTTTCTCAAACCGACATCTCCGACATCTTCTTCTCTATTGATATAAAGAACTTCAGGTGTGATAGCATTTTGAGCGAACAAAAAATTGATAGTTTCGTATGCTCCGGAATATTGTTTGAGTGCCTTCTCGATATGGACGAATAACGTATCATTGATTATTTCGCCTATACTGAATCCGATAATGCAACCTTCAGCTTTTAATATCCCACCCGTAAAGTTCAACTTAAAATAGTTGTTGAGTACTTGATTGACCATCTCTTCCTCATATGCAAAATAAAGACTTTCTTTTTGATTTATACTATAAAATTCGCGAAAAAACTGTTTTACTGCTTCTATATTGTTTATCGTGATCGGTTCATAGCTGATGTTAGTGTATTCTTTGTAGAATTTATTAACTCGATTCCTCTTTTTGTTAAATCTTCGGCCTGGTAAAATGGACAAGTCTTTCTGGTCATATAAATAGTCACTCCAATCAGGTAGAGGCGTAGACTGACATGAAAATAGCATTTCTATTTGTCTTTTACCTTCTTCAGGAACTGCCGATAAAAATAGCGGTAAATGATGATTGTCACAATATTCCTTTAGCAGTGAGATACCATGTGACAAAGAGGAAGCTCCGATAGGTATAGTAAAAGATAGTTTCTTGTTTTCATTTTCAGCATATCCTTTGATGAATAGTAAATCATCAGCAATACAATATTCATATTGGAAATAATCAATCCACATATATATACCTCCTATTGTAAAGTCACAAGTTCTGTACGTTTGTTGTTTTAGGTATGGGAGAATATCGTGGAAAGATTCTATTGTGATTGGTTGAAAGTCTAACATGATTTGACAATATTGGTTTGTTTCTCAATAACGGATTATTGCTTGAAATTGTTCAATTCAATTACAAAACACCCAATAATCGAAGGATAGTAGGTGTCAGTAATGCTGTGAATATTCCATTCAAGGTTAGGCCCAAGCTGGCATACGCTCCATATTTACTACTGATATCCATTGCAGTGGAGGTTCCGACCGCATGTGCAGCCGTTCCCATTGAGAGACCTTGTGCTATCGGGCTACCTACATGCATGATTTTCATCGTTTTAAAACCGCAAATAGCGCCTAGTAAGCCTACTGCAACCACGACAGCCGCAGTGAGTGACGGAATACCTCCGATAGCTTTGGTTACTTCCATGGCAATCGGCGTAGTGACGGATTTTGGAGCCAGTGAAAGAATAACCTCCTGCGAAGCTCCCATGAGTTTGGCTATCAGCACTACTGAAATAACTCCGACAATACATCCTGCCAGTTGGGACAGAAGAATCGGTAAAAGTTGTTTCTTTATCATTTCCAACTGAAGATATAAGGGCACACCTAAAGCTACAACTGCCGGACGTAACCAAAATTCGATAAGATGTCCGCCTTTGTTGTAAGTCTCATAAGAGATATGTGTCATTTTAAGAAAAATAATAAGCACTGCGATTGTAAGTAATATCGGGTTTAGCAATACCAGTCCTGTTTTCTTCTGGAGTAGTTTGGCGAAGAAGAAAATCCCGAAAGTGACAGCTAACAGGAAAAAGTCATTTTCTAAAAAGCTCATTTGTCTTTATTCATTAAGTTGATTTTATCTTTTAAACGAAGTCTGTCCGATAGATGGAGATCCGGTAAATGAAGTTTACGCGCCAGTTTTATTTGGCGCGCCAGCCTGAACTTACGAACAATCTGGTGTACCCAACCCGTAACGACTAGCACAAGGGCGGTACTGACAATTGTTGCTATCACTATCGGCCAGAATTCGGCAGCAATTACATCAAAATATAGCATAAGCGCCACTCCGGGCGGAACGAAAAAGAAACCTAAGTTAGCTACCAGAAAGTCGGATAAGCCCTGCACCCAGTGTAGTTTAATCCAACCTAATTTCAAAAAAAGGGTGAGCAGCAGCATGCCTATGATGCTGGAGGGAAGTTTGATGCCTGTAAGATAAACTATTAATTCACCCAAAGCCAAACAGCCAAATAAAATGGCGCACTGACGTATCATACACTAATTACCTATTGATTTGTTTGAAAACACTGCAAAGGTAGAAAAAATAGAAGTACAGTGTTAAATATTATAATATTTTAGACTTGGGTTCGAAAAATGGGCGGATTTGTAATGTGTATATTACAAAATTGAGTACTTTTGTACCGTAAATTATAAATTGTAACCAGGTTTTATAACATTATTCAATATTTCTATGCTCAATTTAATCAACCAAATCGTGGCGCGTGCGAAAGCAAACCGCCAGCGTATTGTTCTTCCTGAAGGAACTGAAGAACGCACATTAAAAGCTGCCAATCAGATTTTGACAGATGAAGTTGCTGACCTTATTCTACTGGGTAAACCGGCAGAAATCATCGAACTTGCTGTAAAATGGGGATTGGGCAACATTGGTAAAGCTACTATTATTGATCCTGAGACTTCTCCGAAACACGAAGAATATGCACAATTGCTGTGTGAACTTCGTAAAAAGAAAGGAATGACTATTGAAGAAGCTCGTAAGTTGACGAATGATCCTTTGTTCTATGGTTGTTTAATGATTAAGAGCGGTGATGCTGATGGCCAGTTGGCTGGTGCACGCAACACTACTGGTAATGTATTGCGTCCTGCTTTGCAGATTATCAAGACAGCGCCCGGAATCACTTGTGTATCAGGTGCAATGTTGTTGCTAACTCACGCTCCTGAATATGGAAAGAATGGAATTTTGGTAATGGGCGATGTTGCTGTTACTCCGGTACCGGATGCTAACCAGTTAGCTCAGATTGCTGTGTGCACAGCTCAAACAGCTAAAGCTGTGGCAGGTATCGAAAATCCGAAAGTTGCCCTGTTGAGCTTCTCTACGAAGGGTTCTGCAAAACATGAAGTGGTAGACAAAGTCGTGGAAGCTACGAAGATCGCTAAAGAAATGGCTCCGACTCTCGACTTGGATGGTGAAATGCAGGCAGATGCTGCTCTTGTTCCTGAAGTGGGTGCAAGTAAGGCTCCGGGTTCAGACGTAGCCGGACAGGCAAACGTTCTGATTGTTCCGAGCTTGGAAGTAGGAAATATTTCTTATAAACTGGTACAACGTTTGGGACATGCTGACGCTATCGGCCCGATTCTCCAGGGAATTGCTTGCCCGGTGAACGACCTGTCACGCGGTTGCTCTATCGAAGACGTTTACCGTATGATTGCTATCACTGCTAATCAAGCTATTGCAGCAAAAGCTAACAAATAAATAACGGATATTAAATAATAAAACGATATGAAGATTTTAGTATTGAACTGTGGTAGTTCATCTATTAAATACAAATTGTTCGACATGACCACCAAAGAGGTAATTGCTCAAGGTGGTATTGAAAAAATCGGTCTGAAGGGTTCATTCCTGAAATTGACTTTGCCGAATGGTGAAAAGAAAATCCTGGAAAAAGATATTCCGGAGCATACAGTGGGTGTGGAGTTTATCCTGAATACATTGATTAGCCCTGAATATGGAGCTATCAAGTCATTGGATGAAATCAATGCCGTAGGTCATCGTATGGTACACGGGGGAGAACGTTTCAGCGAATCTGTATTGCTGAATAAAGAGGTATTGGAAGCATTTACTGCTTGTAACGACTTGGCTCCACTTCACAATCCTGCCAACTTGAAAGGAGTAAACGCAGTTTCCGCTATTCTTCCTAATATTCCGCAGGTAGGCGTATTTGACACAGCTTTCCACCAGACTATGCCGGATTATGCTTACATGTATGCTATCCCTTACGAATTGTACGAGAAATATGGTGTACGTCGTTATGGCTTTCACGGAACTTCTCACCGTTATGTATCAAAACGTGTGTGTGAATTTCTGGGTGTGAATCCGGAAGGAAAGAAAATTATCACTTGCCACATCGGTAATGGCGGCTCTATTGCTGCTATCAAAGACGGTAAATGTATTGATACTACAATGGGACTGACTCCATTGGAAGGTTTGATGATGGGAACTCGTAGTGGTGATATTGACGCCGGTGCAGTGACATTTATCATGGAAAAGGAAGGCTTGAATACAACAGGAGTTTCTAATTTGCTGAATAAGAAGAGCGGTGTATTGGGTATTTCCGGAGTATCAAGCGATATGCGTGAATTATTGGCTGCTTGTGCTGCCGGTAATGAAAAAGCAATTCTGGCTGAGAAGATGTACTATTATCGTATCAAGAAATACATTGGTGCTTATGCTGCTGCATTAGGTGGTGTGGATATCATCTTGTTTACAGGTGGTGTAGGTGAGAACCAGATGGAATGTCGTCGTGAAGTTTGTAAAGACATGGAATTCATGGGTATCGAACTTGATAATGACGTGAATGCTAAGGTTCGCGGTGAGGAAGCAGTCATTTCTACTCCTGCTTCTAAGGTAAAAGTGGTAGTGATTCCGACAGATGAAGAATTGCTGATTGCTTCGGATACAATGGATATTCTGAATAAGTAATAAACATACTTTTGTATATATGATAAGGCGGCTCTATACAAGTGTCGCCTTTTTTAATGAATAGAAATTTATCATTCCTGTATCAGTCTCATTTTTTTTCCTTTACTTTGCATATCAAACAGTTATATCCAGTATTTTACTATGCGTTACTCTGTCATAATCCCCGTTTACAATCGTCCCGATGAAGTGGATGAACTATTACAAAGTCTCACGGCACAGTACTTTAAAGATTTTGAAGTTGTTGTAGTGGAAGACGGTTCTTCCATTCCCTGCAAAGAAGTAACAGACCGCTATATTGACCGGTTGAATATCAAATATTTCTCTAAGCCAAATTCAGGACCGGGGCAAACACGTAACTACGGAGCGGAACGCAGCGAGGGTGAATACCTTATTATACTGGATTCTGATGTGATTCTCCCCGAGAGATATTTCGATGCCATCGAGGCGGAACTTCTCGCTTCTCCTGCCGATGCTTTCGGAGGTCCCGACCGCGCACACGATTCCTTTACGGATATCCAGAAAGCGATTAATTATTCCATGACTTCTTTTTTCACAACGGGAGGTATTCGTGGCGGAAAAAAGAAAATGGATAAATTCTATCCCCGTAGTTTCAATATGGGGGTACGTCGGACGGTGTATGAAACCTTGGGAGGATTCTCAAAGATGCGTTTCGGCGAGGATATTGATTTCAGCATCCGTATTTTTAAAGGTGGTTATACCTGTCGCCTTTTTCCGGATGCCTGGGTATATCACAAGCGCCGGACAGACTTGAAGAAATTCTTCAAACAAGTGCACAACTCCGGTATTGCCCGTATCAATCTTTACAAGAAGTACCCTGATTCGTTGAAACTGGTGCATCTGCTCCCGGCGGTCTTTACATTAGGAGTAGCTGTTTTATTATTGGGGACACCGTTTTGTCTGTTTAGTTTCACGCCTATTCTTCTTTATGCACTGTTGGTCTGCATAGACTCGACGATTCAAAATAAGAGTTTAAGTATCGGAATATATTCCATTGCTGCCGCATTTATTCAGCTTATAGGCTACGGTACAGGTTTCTGGCGTGCATGGTGGCAACGTTGCATCAGAGGAAAAGATGAGTTTGAAGCATTTCAAAAGAACTTTTATAAGTAAACTCGTATGATTCTGAATTGTGTCTTCACGGTTATGAACTAGGATACTTATATGACTATAAATTAATACGGCAAAACCAATAGTTTCATGCATTGGAACCTTTGGTTTCGCCGTAGAGAAACTATAGTTTCACCGGTGGGAAACTTTAGTTTCATCATGGAGAAACTTTAGTTTCAGACGCTTGAAACTAAAGTTCCCAAGGCTTGAAACTTTCAGTTTCCTATAGGGAAATACCACCGGTATTTTATTTTCTTTTCTATATCCCCTGCCATTAAATAAAATAAGTCTACCTTTACACTTTCAAAACATAGAAAATGGAAAACAAACACAAGTTATCTATCAACCAATGGGCACCGGAGGATCGTCCGCGGGAGAAAATGATAGAGAAGGGAGCAGCCGCATTGAGTGACGCCGAACTACTCGCTATATTAATAGGCTCCGGGAATACGGAAGAAAGCGCTGTCGAACTGATGCGACGCCTGCTTTTGTCCTGTGATAATAACCTGAATACTTTGGCGAAGTGGGAAGTGTGCGACTATTCCCGTTTTAAAGGAATGGGACCGGCAAAGAGCATTACGGTTATGGCCGCCCTTGAATTAGGCAAGCGGCGGAAATTGCAAAACATCAGAGAGAGACTTCGGATCACCTGCTCAAAAGATATCTACGAGATTTTTCAACCACTAATGTGCGACCTGGCGCAAGAAGAGTTCTGGGTACTGTTGTTGAATCAGGCAACGAAACTGATTGATAAGATACGTATCAGTTCCGGCGGTATAGACGGTACTTATGCCGATGTGCGTTCCATTCTTCGGGAAGCATTGATGCAAAGGGCTACACAAATAGCTGTGGTGCACAATCACCCTTCCGGAAATATTCAGCCTAGCCAGCCTGACAGGACATTGACGGAACATATCCGTAAAGCGGCGGATACGATGAATATTCGCCTGATAGACCATGTCATAGTCTGTGAGGACGGCTTTTACAGCTTTGCAGATGAAGGGCTGCTCTGAAACGATTGATGAATATTTCCCGCAACAATTTAGTCTCTCGGTATGTTTTTTAGTTAGGTACGCATTCCGTGTCTAATTTTTTATCTCTATCTTTGCAATACATAAATAAGAACGTATGGAAAAGTTTGAAATAGAAGAAAAGATTGTAGCCATGCTAAAAACTGTGTACGATCCGGAAATCCCGGTGAATGTATACGATCTTGGGCTGATCTATAAGATAGATGTCTCTGATAATGGGGAAGTGGTGCTGGATATGACACTGACAGCACCGAACTGTCCAGCCGCTGATTTTATCATGGAAGATATTCGCCAGAAGATAGAATCTGTGGAAGGAGTGAACTCGGCTACCATTAATCTGGTGTTTGAACCGGAATGGGATAAGGATATGATGAGTGAGGAGGCTAAACTGGAACTGGGTTTTTTATGAAGAATGTCTATTTCCTTTCCGATGCACATCTTGGTTCCCGTGCTATTGAACATGGGCGTACACAGGAACGGCGTTTGGTGAATTTTCTTGATAGTATAAAGCACAAGGCAGCTGCCGTTTATCTGCTGGGAGATATGTTCGACTTCTGGTATGAATTCCGGTTGGTCGTACCTAAGGGTTACACCCGTTTCCTGGGGAAAATTTCCGAGCTGACGGATATGGGAGTAGAAGTACATTTCTTTACCGGTAACCATGATATTTGGTGCGGAGATTATCTTACCAAAGAGTGTGGTGTCATTATGCACCGTGAACCATTGACTACTGAGATCTATGGAAAAGAGTTCTATCTTGCTCATGGTGACGGACTTGGTGACCCGGATAAAAAGTTCAAATTACTTCGTTCCATGTTTCACAGCAAAACATTGCAGACCCTATTTTCCGCCCTTCATCCTCGTTGGAGTGTGGAATTGGGATTGACATGGGCAAAACACAGCCGACAGAAACGGGCTGACGGAAAGGAACCGGATTATATGGGAGAAAACCAGGAACATCTGGTACTATATACGAAGGAGTATCTGAAAAGTCATCCTAATATCAACTTCTTTATTTATGGTCATCGTCACATTGAACTGGATCTGATGTTGAGTACCACTTCACGCGTGTTGATTCTTGGGGACTGGATTAATTATTTTTCATATGCAGTATTCGACGGCGAAAACCTTTTCCTTGAAGATTATATAGAAGGAGAGACACAAGCTTAGAAATAAATAATAAGTATTAAGCATTAATTCTATGCAGTTATAGCGCAAACTAATACTTAATACTTATTATTTAATATCTTATTTGTACCCTGCCGCTTTAGCAATTCTTTTGGGAATCTCCGTATTGTCTATTTTTTCACTGAACAAGTGAGAACCTGCCCCGATAGCGAATACAGGAACAAAACCTGCTGAATGGCCGCCGCTTACCCAGCCTACCATGGAGATTTCGTCCATTACTTCTTTGGCACATGCAGCCATTGGTTCACTTTTGGAATACATACTTTCAGCAAATACTACTTTGTTTTTGATGAATGACTTCTCAAATTCGTCGCGTAACTTCTTTTCTTGCTCCCAAGAAATAGGGAATTGTTTCCAAAAGCCCATTTCTTCACCAAGGAATATTTTCATATCTTCCCAAGTCACTTTGTTTCCTTTGGATTTTCTTAGTTCGCTGATACGTTTGGAAAGGCCGTCAGCAGAATGTTTCTGATGTTGAAGTGCTTTCAGGTTCAATGCATATTTGCCTGTACCTAATACGATACCACCGGTTTCGTGATCGGCTGTTACTACGATAAGAGTTTCTTTCGGGTGTTTCTTGTAGAATTCATACGCTACTTTGATAGCATTATCCATGTCTTTTACTTCATTGAATACAGTAGCTGCGTCATTTGCATGGCAAGCCCAGTCGATTTTTCCGCCTTCTACCATTAAGAAAAAGCCTTTATTTTTACCTTTAGTCAGAAAGTCAATAGCACTTTCGGTGATTTGGGCAAGAGTCAGATCATTGTCTTTACGGTCGATAGCATAAGGCAAACAGGAAGGATTTGCTCCTTCTTCCTGTATCAATATCATCTTTTCGGCATTCTGGGATTTTGCTTTGTAATCATTGTAACCGCGTGCTACGGTGTAACCGGCTTCTTCGAAAATAGGGAAGATGCTCGGAGCCTTTTTGTTGTCGAACGTAGTGGTTGGCTTTAGAAAACCACCGCCTGCGTAGAAATCGAAATTAGCTTTTGGCAGGTCTAGAGCGATTTCGTAATACATATTACGATCCGGTTGATGAGCATAAAATGCAGCGGGAGTGGCATGGTCTACACTGACCGAAGTGGTGATACCTACTTTCTTACCGGCTTTCTTAGCCTTCTCGGCTACTGTTTGTATGGCATTTTTCTCTTCATTCACGGAAATTGCATGGTTGTAGGTTTTCTTTCCGGTGGCGAGTGCTGTACCTGCGGCGGCAGAATCGGTAACGGAATTTGTAGCGGAAAAAGTAGTGGCCATAGTAGCTACCGGAAATTGTGTAAACAGTAGTGGCTCAACACCGATACGCCCGTTTTGCAATTCGGCTTGGAACATCTCTGTGCCATTGACTTGGTTGACTCCCATTCCATCTCCGATGAAATAGAATACGTACTTTGCCTGACCGTTTGCAACAACGGAGATGAGGACAAAGAATAACGTGTAGATTAACTTTTTCATTCTTTTATATTTTTGTATAGAGTTAGTGTGGCACAAAGTTAATAAAAAACGGTGGAGATGCCGTAGCAAATCCACCGTTTCTTTATGTCATTTATATAACAATTATGCTTTCACACGTCCTACGTAGGAACCGTCGCGTGTATCAATTTCAATTGTTTCGCCTTCGTTGATGAATAACGGAACGCGTACTGTTGCACCAGATTCTACCGTTGCCGGTTTCAGTGTGTTGGTAGCTGTATCACCTTTCAGGCCCGGTTCTGTATATGTGATTTTCATCTGAACTTTGATAGGCATGTCTGCATAGAGTACAGTTTCTGTAGAAGCATCGGAGACAACGTCCAAAGTCATGCCTTCGAGCAAGAAGTCAACGCCGTTAATCAAATCGTGAGCGATAGGATGTTGGTCGAAAGTTTCCTGATTCATGAAGATATAATCATCTCCTTCTTTATACAAAAACTGATATGGACGACGTTCTACACGTACATCTTCCAACTTTTCGCCGATGTTGAAACGACGTTCAAGAACGTATCCGCTAACTACATCTTTGAGTTTTGTACGCATGAAAGTATTACCTTTACCAGGTTTTACATGTAGGAATTCGATACAGAAATAGAGCTTTCCGTCCATACGGATACAAGTTCCGTTTTTGATGTCTT
>OBZH01000079.1_pt1 | contig 122936 bp, 103 predicted proteins | sample 1476881 | NCBI WGS metagenome assembly OBZH01 (sample SAMEA2580230, study PRJEB22360) | human gut metagenome | biome: human gut; feature: human-associated habitat; material: faeces | place: Denmark | collected 2008/2010 | reverse complement strand
TCATGGCCTTTTTGGTCTAGTCGTCAGGGTGTTGCACTTGAATTGTAAACTGGGGATTATTATCGCCAACGATATTTAAATCTATTTAATAGCTTTAAAATCTTTCTGAATGACCCACTGATGACTTCGTTTCTAGGCTTGCAGTCGTTACTCCCGAGTGGTGGAAGCGAAATGAATGAACAGTATATCATTGATACTTTTGAGAAACTTAAACAGCGGATAGGGTCATCGACAGCAATAAATACAGAACTAAGGATTGTTTCATCACGCAAAAGTGGCAGCATTGAAGAACAGCTAGAAAATGCCTTAAGTCTTCCTAGCAATCAAAATAAGCGTGTCTATATTCTAAGTGCTTATCAGACAATTGGAATCGGACAAAATCTGCAACATCAAATGAACGAATTCGAACGAAAAAACGTTATAAATATCGCCCCCAAAAATGCCGCTAAAGATGATCCAAGGCAAAAAACCGTTGATTTAGCAGGTGTTTATCTAGCAGATGTCACGCATATTCTTGGCAGCAATTTGCCTTTTAAAATGGATGCGTCTGGACTTCGCACTGTTATAGAGCGCCAGTACCTCCTTGATAATAATGAGATAAGCGTTGATGACTTGATGACGTTTTTGAATTATCTGCAAAAGCAAATTCCCCAACCCCACCCTAAAAATGCCCGCAGTCTCTATGTCAGTTATTCACGAACGATCATTCAAGCATTGGGGAGAATGAACCGATCTTTTAATAAAATGCCAACCTTACGAATAATTGTAGATCCTCAGGTGATTTCAAACATCACCGGTAGCGGAATCGATCTGAGTGGGACAAGTCTTGAATATCGCACGTTGCTTGAATTCTCAGGAAGGCAAAATCCAAACTATGAAAGATCGCGCGTAGAACATGCGAAGGCAAATGCAACATTTTACACCTATCGGGACCTTTTTTTGATGGCATTATATTTACAGAAGGATCCCGAAACAGCGCAATTTTATCGAAGGTTACGACTATTTTATGCACAGCATCCAACTTGTTCAAATAAAGAATTAATCGAGAGTAAGATTATTAGAGAATATCAAGATGAACGTGGGTTGCAATACTTGTGTAATGAGAGGTCATGTAACTCTTACGAGGTTAAGGCGCCAAAACGTGATAGTGGTCACTTTGATTTTGGTGGCAGTGGCATGGAAATTTCTGCCGAAGCGTCGGGGTTGCTTGCAATGTGTCATTTTCCCGGTCTAAAAGAAGCATTTGAAGCAGAAGGTATCGCAACGGAATGGAAGCCTAATGAGCGAATTCTGAATCCAATCCAGTTTTATAACTATTGTGGTTTTATCGGCGAGTTTAGCGGTAAATTTATGATACAGAAGATTTTTAACATTGAATCAGATGTATTTCATGACTTAGAAAATAATGAGTTATTTGATTTTCAATGGCAAGGAGAAGTGGCTATTGATTTCAAAAACTGGCATGCGATGCCACGTGTGAATGCTGATAAGGAACGAGAAAAGGTTGAAGACAAGTTAAACCGACTGGAACTTAATACTAAGAAAAAATGGCGAGCGATTATTATTAATGTCGTAGCGATTAATCAGGGAAAACTGATTATGACAGTTGATGGCAAAATTCTTGAAGTCTCCGGGTTGATTACCCATGACGGCCAGATTGCTTTAACCACTGAGCAGCAATTCCAAATAGGGAGGTTTTTCAATAACAATGCAGACAATGGTACAGACAACTAAACTTGATTATGGGATTAACATGTTGCAGTTGCAGGCTGACTTTCATTTTCTGCTAGTCAAAGTTGCTAATAATGCTTATGCTAGTTATAACCGTCTAATTGGCTCATGCATGCCCCAAGCGCTCACAGCTATAGGAAAAGGTAAATATCTGCTCATGTTCAAAGAATTACCTATGTTGTCACATGACGATAATCTGAATGTTCGCGAGATTTTGCTGGAAAATAAAAGTCAATTCAGGATTTTCCCCAACCACTTACTTCAGCTGCTAGTTAATGAACAGACTGCCAACAGTCCTGGTTTGTCAGAAGCAAGCAAAACACCTGAGCTTCTCGTTGTAAAAGAGAATTGGTGTCAGCAATGTTCAGATATGCGGCTACAATGTTTTGCAATAAACGTGAAGGTTAACTGGGAACAGGATCTGGAACTCAGAGTTCAAACATACACGGAGACAGCAGAATTTAAGTGGGATAAACCAATCTATAAAATTGATGCTGAACATGAGCGGTTAGTCCGTTGTTATCAACCAACAAATGGGCCTTACTTTGTTCGCGGGAACCGGAAACGGAATCGCAATTCTGTTGAGTTTTTGTCTCTACAAGATGAGTCATCGTTTTTGCAAAGTAAGGTAGGGATTGCCCAGACAGTTTTGAACAATCTTAATCGAAATGAGAAAGCGTATTTGACTCGTCCAGTTACTTTTCATAAAAGTTTGGTAGAACAATATTCACGTACGAAACTTAACGAAACCCAAGCTATTTGGAAGCAGATTGCTGGCAGTCAACTTACCATATATGCGCAACCTGACGATAAATTAAGTACAGGTTTAGCTGATCGCATGGCAATCGAGCTGATGAAAAGTTACATTGTAAAAGAAAGCAAGATTCAAATTAAACGTATGTCGAAAGCCCAATCTGGACTCAATATACAAGTTATTCGTGATGAACGTGAAGGAACAGCAAAGGACTATTATGAAATCAGCGCAAAAGATCAAATTATTCAACATGTAACCGTTGAAAAGTTTGGCAATTATCGCAATGGTGACGAAGAGGTTAGGTGGAAACCAAGCGTTACCGGGAAAGATAAGGACCCGGGTCGTGATGTCTCGATCATTAAACTTATCCAAGAACTATGCATTAAGCGTGACTTGGCACGAAAGCGCTTGGAGTTCGTGGAAGAAGCATTAGCAATTAAGACGCTAGCATTTAGTTTTTATTATTTTTACTTTCTGCATGAGTCACCTGATCCCGAGGTAATGGTGATTAAGCTAAGTTTTACATCCAAGAAGGAGATGGTATTTTCTAAAAAAAAGGTATCTTTAAATTGGTTGGAACAGGATGATGAGTTTACCCGAGTTTGTCAACTAGTTTTCTTTAGTATTTTTTCTGCAAAAAAGCAATTCGCTTGGGATAGCGTTGAATGTGTTGTTGAGTTTGAAGGTAATCAAGTCCTGATTCAACAACTCAATCGTACTGTGATGCCTGATGGGGATCGAATTAGGAAACAACTAAGCCTGAATAACCCAAAAAGAATCCTCTCACGAGAAAAGATTCTGAACGAGCTGAATAAACTGCGATCTCTAATTTCCGACAATGAACAGTTGGCTGCGGCGTATAAAATATTACAACAAGTTATAGTCGGTATGCCTGTTTCCTTTACTCTAAAAGAATTGGACACTGCAGCACGTGCCCAAGACCTAACACCACGTAAAAATGGCATGAAACAAGTTAATCGGTTTTTAGAGGCCAATGCTTCATTTACACTGAAGACAACGCTGCAACGAGAAATGCCTAATTCGCCACTTACCGGAATGAAGTGGATTGGACTTACACGAATTGAGGACAGTAATTTGGGATTTAATGCGTTTTATTTTGTTGGCAGCAGCCGATCGCTACAGACAAGAATTCCTCGGGCAGTAACATTACGCCGCCTGTTACCTTTAACTGGCGATGATGAAATGATTGATAATTTATTTCCTAAACTTGCAGCAATGATGAGTGTTGAGTTTGTGCGCAGTGGTCAGTACACCGTTGTTCCTTATCCAGTGAAGTATCTTAGGGAGTTTTGGCTCAGTGAGCAAAGGAAGTATCCTGAATATCGCAGGTCCAAGAATAGGCAGTAAAGAAAATTATGAAGGAAAAATCTATGTTTGGCTAAATTCAATGACCAACCATAGATTTTTTACATGGTTGTGCTTGTCGTAATATCTGACGGTGGTTATAGTGGTTTTAAAAGTTCACGCCGTTGTTTGACCGTGGCAATATTTAAAATATAGTCATCGTGCTAATGCAATAACGCACTAATTGAGACCTATTTGCAAACGAGGAGTCTAAATGAATGAACAAGCGAATTTCGCCACCAAAGTTCTAACCCTTCATCAACGACTGGCAAGCGTCAAAATGACGTTACCTGGTAGCTATCAGTTGGTGAATCCATATAGCGGAGAGCAGAAGCATGCAGTTGACCAGATCACGGCAGCTTTTTATCATAAATATTTTAATGATAATCACAAGCGCCGATTAATTTTGGGGAGCTCGCCAGCGCGAAAAGGCACTGCCATAACGGGGGTTCCCTTTGAAGATGCAGCCGAGTTACAAGCAGAGACAGGTATCGCTGTGGCGAAGTTCCAGATTAAGCCATCGTCAACAAACTTCTTATATGATGTAATGCAGCAATATGGTGGCAAGAGAAAATTTTATAGTGACTTCTACATGAGCTTTGCTTGTCCTTTGGGGTTAAGTAAAATAAGTGCTAAAGGAAACGTGATAAATAGTAATTATTATGAAACTAACGTGATTAAGGATAGACTAATGCCATTCATAGTTGCTTCATTGCAGGAGCAAATCAAATTAGGCGTAGACACCTCAGTTTGTTACTGTATTGGTAGTGGCGAGAATTTTAAGGTGCTAACAAGTATCAATCAGACGTATCATTTCTTTGGTAGCATTGTCCCATTAGAGCACCCACGCTATGTCATGCAGTATCGCTTTAAGGACAGAGCCCGCTATATTCAAAAATACGTTGCTGCCTTAAATTGTAAATAAAAGGAGTTTGAAATATTTTGGCAATTCAATGGTTGAACCAAGGCTGATTGGCAATGCTACTCATGGTGGGTATGGGATCTCTGATAAAGCTGAATGAAAATTAGCAAAAAAGCCCGTCAATTCGGGCTTTTTAATTGCTCGCAAATTTTATTGATAACTCGTGGGATGATTCGGCAGGGCATCGGTAGAGGCTGATTCTAAGCAATGCTTGGCAAATAAAATCAGTTTTTGCCCACGTTTTTGCCCACATATTTCGTTGAACAGTACCCGGGTATTTACTTGGACTTTGAATACTCACATGCCCATAATTCGCTGGCAATACTGAATTTGTTGGGTTCTTTGTTTCTCCGTCGTTGCGCAAGTTGTGCGAGCTATCTATAGATATTTCTGTATACCTTCTTGATTCGTGCTAGTGCTTGTCGTCGCCTCTTGTTCACCCCCTGGCTAGTTTTGCCGGTGCGGTTTCCGATTTCCACAGCGTTAAGTTCAGAATAGTAATACTGATACAACACCGTCTTATCAGCAGTTGAAAGGGTCGCAATGGCCGCTGCAAGATGCTCATTTTCGATGAAGGTTTCGAGATGTTCAACCTCGTCATCAGTTAAAAGAAAGTCTTCGGAATGTCCAGGATCGGCGATTTCTTCCAACAACCGTTCCTCAAGTGGCGTTTCTTTGAGGTCTTTAAAGTGTTTACGATAGAGGTTAATTCGTTCGTTACGAAGGACTTGTTGCATGTATCTGATGAACATTCGAGAGACCTCACGTTCGCGGCTCATGAATACAGCCTCCTTAGATTGACAGATAATTAGTTACACTTACGCAGGTCACAGGCCGAGGTTGAACATGGCGGTGAAACCAAAACGTTAAATTTAAATTAGGTAACTAATATCGTAGGAAGGCAAAAACCCATCAGCCAATATACATTGGCCAATGGGTTCAGGAGCGGTGTGAATCTGGTGAGAGTTCGCTAGATGTGTGCCGCAAATCGAATCGCTGTCAGCACAATGCCCGTTAATAAAGTGATCACGATTGCTAAGCCGATCAAGGCCGGGCTGATTGCAGCGATCCCCCAGCCAGTCAGTGCCAGTACCAGCGTCAACATACAGTTACCACCGATCGCTACTGCCACGGCACGACTGGGTCTGCTAGTCCAAAACGGCTTTTGGGTGCGGGTCATCAGGATCGTCAACATCGCGCTAAAAATCAGATAGACGTAAAGGCCGGTGCTGACTTGTCCAGTCGTTAGACCAAGCCGTTGCAACCAAGTCAGCCAACCGTAGCCGACCGCTGACCAGCCTATGGCCAAGATGCCAGCAATCTTGCTAAGTTTGGCCAGGTTCCAGCTTTCTGGCTGGTGGGTGATCGTCGTGCGGTCAGTGCCGAGCACAAGGGTCACACAATCATTCAGGATCGCGACCAGGATCATCGCGTTTAAGGTCAGCGGAATGAAGTGGAGAATCAGATAACCTAATGTCAGCAGGAGTGTTAGCTCCGCGGTGCGTGAAAGCTTGGTGATCGTCCAGGTCATCATGCGTTGATAGACGCGGTGGCCGGCATCTAGTATCTCAATGATCGGGGTCAGGCCGTCTCCTAGCAATACCATGCGCGCCGAGCGCTTGGCGAGGTCAACGGCACTGTCAACGGCGATACCAACGTCGGCTTGTTTCAAGGCGGGGGCGTCGTTGACCCCGTCGCCGGTCATACCGACCACATAGCCTTCACCTTGTAGACGCTTGGCCATCGCCAATTTGTCTTCTGGGGTCACGTCGGCGATGCCTGCGAGGTCTGCAATTTTGGTCCCGACATTAACCTCGGTGTACGAGCGCACCTCACCGTTTAGCCCAACTGCTTGGGCAATCGCGGCGGCAGTTTTTTGGTTATCGCCAGTCAGCATGATTACTTTGACGCCGCGTGCCTGCAGAGCCTTGATGGCAGTTGCGGAATCTGCCCGAGGTTGGTCTTGGAGTACGAATAGACCGACTAGCTGTGAATCAACGACCACGGCTGCCGTACGGCCTTCGGCGAAGTTGACCGCCGTTAGGTCTGGGTGATTGGTGGCCAGCGCCGTCAACTTCTTCAGTGCGCCGAGTTTCACGTTGACGGTGGCACTATCGGTGACCACAGTGGCTTGGGAGTAGCCGATACCGGAGGTGAACGGCGTGAATTCATGCTGAGGCCAGGCCTTAATGTTGTGTGATTGGGCATAGTTGAATAGCGCCGCGTCGATCACGCTGGCATTGCGCGTATCTGCTGCACTGATCGCCAGTTGGGTCACGTCGGCGTCTGGGAGCGTTGACCAGTTGTAGAAGGCCACCACAGCGGGTTTGTTGGCAGTGATCGTGCCGGTTTTATCCACGAGTAGCACATTCATATTGGCAGCTTCCTGAATCCCGGTGAGGTCGGAAACTAAGACGTGCTTGGTACTCAAGACCTTGGCTTCGACCGAGTTAGCAACGGCAAAACTCGATGGCATGGCGATTGGGATCGTTGCGATGAACAGCATTGCCAGAAACGGTAGCATGGCGACCAAGTCTTCATGGCGGACAATGGCCACGATGATCAACAGCACGGCCAACACCGCATCGAGTGCTGCTAGATAGCCGATGATTTTGCCCAAGAGCTTCTGCAAATGTCCCGGCGCCGAGCTTTGGTTGATCAGGCTGATTGTTTTGCCGCTGCGGCTATTAGCACCGGTGGCGGTGACGATCGCTAAGGCATTGCCGGAGAGGACTTCGGTGCCGGCATAGGCGGTATCACCAGGGGTGCGGTTGACAGCCTTGGCTTCGCCTGTGATACTGCTTTCGTTGACTTCCAGCGTGTCCGTCAGCAGACGCACGTCGGCGGGGATAATGTCCCCTTGGCGTAGGCTGATGAGGTCATCAACGACTAAGTGCTTGGCTGACACCTGTTTCCACTTGCCATCGCGGCTGACCGCGGTGGTCGGCGATAAGTCATGTGATAGGCTGCGTAAGACCGTGTTGGCGCGGCGAGATTGAATCGCGCCATTGACCGCGGCAAAGAGCAACATTAGCACGATGAACCCGGCTTGGATGCCCTTGCCTAACACGATTTCAATGATCAGCGCCGCTTCGAGTATCCACGCGCTAGGCTCCCACAGGCGAGTGATAATGGCCGTGGCAAAGTTGAAGGGGGGTTCGGCCACTTCGTTGAAGCCATCACGGGCCAGTCGCCGGTCAGCTTCGGCTTGGGCGAGGCCGTTTAGATCGTTTTTTTCGGTCATAGTAGACACCAGCTTTCTGCAAGATAACAAACGGCCGCGCACATATTCGTGCTCGGCCGTTTGGTCAATGCTGATCAGTCGAAGTCGACTGAATCAGGGAAGTGGGCTAAGCGCGTGCCGTCAGCGCCGAGTTCTTCTTCGATCCGCAACAGTTGGTTGTATTTCTCCACACGCTCGGAACGGGCCGGGGCGCCGGACTTGAGTTGCGCAGCGTTCGTGGCGACGGTAAAGTCAGCGACAAAGGTGTCGCCGGTTTCACCAGAACGGTGTGACATCATGGTAGTGTAGCCGTTCTTGCGCGCTAAGCGGATTGCTTCCAGTGTTTCGGTGACCGTGCCGATCTGGTTAAGTTTGATCAAGATACTGTTGGCCATGCCTTGTTTGATGGCGTCTTTGATCAAGGCTGGGTTAGTGCAGACCGGATCGTCTGCGACTAGTTGCACGCGGTCGCCGTACTTCTTGGTGAAGTCAGCGAAGTGGCCCCAGTCTTCTTCCCCATAAGGATCTTCGATGGAGATGATCTCTGGAAACTTGTCCAGCAGGTGAATGTAGTATTCGCCTAATTCGGCAGGCGTGTAGGTTTTGCCTTCAAAGTCATAGTTCTTGGTGTCGCGGTTGTAGAAGTACGATGCCGCCGCGTCAAAGGCGATGGCGATTTCCTTGCCAGGCGTGTAGCCTGCCTTGATGATAGCGTCATGCAGCATCTGCAAGGCGTCTTCGGAGTTCTTGAGGTCAGGCGCAAAGCCCCCTTCATCGCCGAGGCCCGTGGTGTAGCCGGCTTCTTCGATCACCTTCTTCAAGGTGTGGTAGGTGTTGGCGATTTTCTCGAAGCCATCACGGAAGCTGGAACGATCGACTGGGGTGATCATGAATTCCTGAATATCGATGCCGTTGTCGGCGTGCTCACCACCGTTGATCACGTTGTGGAAAGTTTGTGGAAGCTCCAAGTCGGTGCCGCCGAGGTAGCGATACAGCGGTGTGTGCAAGGCGTTGGCTGCTGCACGGGCAGTGGCCATTGACACCCCTAAGATCGCATTAGCCCCTAGGCGTGCCTTGTTAGGTGTGCCGTCTAAGTCGATCATCAGCTGGTCGATGTGGGCTTGGTTGAAGGGGTCGGCACCGTGCAAAGCCTTGTTGATCTCGGTATTGACGTTGGCCACGGCCTTTGAGACGCCTTTGCCTTGGAGCCGGTCGCCGCCGTCGCGCAACTCGACGGCTTCTTTTTCGCCGGTCGATGCACCAGATGGTACCTCCGCGCGGCCGAGCGTACCGTCCGACAGAATAACATCGGCCTCAACAGTTGGGTTGCCGCGGGAATCGAAGATCTCGCGCGACTTCACAGATTCAATCACTACTGACATAATTGTGCTCCTTCCGGTAAAAAAAGATGGCGTCTACTGCACGCAAAATCTGTGCAGTAGACGTCATCAAATTGATTTACCAATTAGTTTTAGTGGCGAACGTCATCGCCGATTAACTTTTAACACCCAAAGCATACTCCCTTACGAAATTTTGCGCAAGCCAGACCGACAAATTTTCATGCAAAAGGCGGACTTGTCTTACAGCTGTACGTTTTGCTATAATGCTAGGCGTTATATTAAATTTTAATGAGTGTAACCACACGGCTGCCAGTATTTTGGTAGCCGTGTTTTAGGGGGAAGTTCAATGCAGCGATTGCGATACCAAGATATTTTAGCGGTGTTCATCGGCGGCTGCTTCGGTGGGGCCGCCCGTTGGGGAATCGGCTTGTGGCTCAATGATGCCGACACGATGCTCGGCACCACGGCGGTGAATCTATTGGGCAGCTTCATACTGGCGTTTGTCACATACGGTCTAGCGGTGTACATCGACTTGCCGAGCTGGCTGATTTTGGCGTTAGGGACTGGTTTTGTCGGCGCGTTCACGACATTTTCGACGATGGTACTGAACCTCTACAAACACGTCGGCCAATCGCCGGTGTATGCAATCGGGATCTTCTTGCTTGAGCTGTTTGTTGGTTTAGGCGCGGCGTTTGGCGGGTATTTATGCGCCGAGGCCTGGGGAAGGCGGCGACAGACATGGTGATGTTAGTGGCTTTAGGAGCGGGGGTCGGCGCCGTGATGCGATACGTGCTGACGCAGCTAGGCAAGAACTGGTGGCCTGGGGTGCCGCTGGCGACGCTTGTGATCAATGCTAGTGGTGCCTTCTTAGCGGGATTTTTGGCGATGTGCGCACTGCCGCAAGCGTGGTCACTGCTACTTTTGACCGGTGTGTGTGGTGGGTACACGACTTTTTCAACATTCATGACTGACGCGTTTATCTTATTGCGCAACCGGCGTTACCGTGCGTTTGCTTGGTATTATTTTGGCACGACGGGAGCCGGGATCGTCACCTTGACCATCGGTGTGTGGCTGGGTAGCTTGTGGTGAGATACGGCAGTACTCACTTACTCGATAATGACACCCGTAGACAATCATGGATAATGGTGTTATATTGGCCTCGAGCATGATAGGCGAAGGTGTTCGCCATAACCGTTATCAAACTAATGACACCTAGTTTCGGGCATTTAGTCCGGGGCTAGGTGTCTTTTTCCTAGAAGGAGACGATAACATGGAGATTTTAACAATCGGCCCGCGGCAATCAACCATAGGAATTGACATTGCCGTCATCAACGCCGCGCGTCTGGCCTCCGCATTCGGCAAAGACGCTGCGCCAAGTGCTTATACGCGGCTGTCACCGGTCATGCGGGACATTGTGAAATTCTGGGGAGTGGCACCGCCATTAGTGGTCAAGTCAGTTGCTGGGGCCGCGGGCGGTGTGGTGATGGTCGGCCATAACGACTTGGCAGTGAGCGCTCCAGACATTAGTGAAGCCAACGTTGTAGCGGTCGTGGATAATCACCGGATGAGTGGCTTTCGTGCTAGTCATCCGGCATACATTCGTCTCGAACCTGTGGCCAGTGTCAACACGATATTCGCCGAACTCTATCAAGAGCGTGGCGTGATACTTTCGCCTTTGTCAGCAGGGCTTTTGCTGACGGGAATTTGGTGCGATACCCGTCAGCTCACAGCTGATGCGACAACTGAAAAAGACCAAGTGGCTGCGGCTTATCTGGCTGATCGAATACAGCGTGATCGTCACTTATTAGCTGATCGGGTCAGTGCATGGGTAAGCGCTTGAACTCTGGCCGCAACGATGTTATATTGACGGTGAACAAGTGAAATGGTGATGACGTTCACCCTAATACAAGCTAATTGTTGATGACGTCTGTCTTAATGCCCTGTGCTGTAGCGGGGTAATGAGGCAGACGTTTTTTCTTTCTGACCCGGGAGGTGAGTAGATGCATAAGATCGCAGTGATCGCTGACGTACATGGTAATTACAGTGCCCTGCAGGCTGTGTTGCAAGACGCACACGAACAACACGCCACCGATTACATGGTGTTGGGCGACATTGGCAACCGTGGCCCAGAGCCAGCAGCGTGTGTGCAGGCACTTCAAGTACTCCAACCGCTGGCGTGGGTGATCGGCAACCACGAAGAAGTTTATGCTAGCCTGTTGCACCACCGGTTCGTGACGTTTGAGAAGAACCAAAAAGCAGTCGTGGCGATCATCACGTCGGCTTTTGACCGCGAGCATCTCACCGCGACACAGTTTCGTTGGTTGGCTAGTCGGCCGCTACATCAAGAATTAGTGATCGATGGCGTGAAGTTGAGCATATTTCACGCAACGCCGACCACCAGCCGTGGTCATCAAGCAGAACCTGTGGCTAAGCAACAGAACTTCGATGCGTTGCTGGCCGGCAGTGACGCAGACATTGCGCTGTATGGCCACACCCACCAGCCACTAATGCGTCAAACTACTGATGGCCGCTACATCATGAACCCCGGTAGCGTCGGCTTAGCGACGTCACCGCAGCCGCAATTAGCCGCCGGGCGCGCTCAGTATGGCTTGTTGACTATTGACGCCGGCCGTTTCACCAGCTGGACGCTCCGTGTGCTCCCGTACGACGTTGATCAGGAGCTAAGGTTAGTTACCCGTGAACAGCTTCCCTATGCGGCGTTGTATACGCGGACGTTGACCACCGGTGCTTTCGGCTACAGTAACGTTGATGTGACCGCAGAAAATATGACCCATAATTACGGCACCAAGGCCCAAGCCTTGATCGCCGCTGACGCGTGGTAGGAGGAGAACGATGACAGAAGCAACTTTGATTCGGGTGGTGACTGATGAAGTCATGCAGACGCCGACCCACCAAGAACTAGTGAAGCAGATCTTCGCATATTTTTGGCAGCGTGGGATCGTTGGCGGCACGATCCGCCGCACGATCATGGGCGTCAATAAGTATAACGAGATGCGCCAAAGCCTACGCAAGCCAAGACGCGGCAACGACTTGCCGGTGATCATCGAAACGGTGCAAAGCGGCGACAACTTGCAGGCGATTTTGGCTGAACTGACGCAGCTCATTGACGATCGTGGTCAAATTACGACGGTTCAAGGACAGACAGGGAGTGACATTGAGATGGACGATACCGCAGCATACTATGACGTGAAGTTATTTACCCGAGAAGACAATAAGCACTTTGCCCCAGACCACTACACCAAGATCGTGGCCCATTTGCAAGCGATGCACGTGCGCTGGGTCAGTGTCACCCGCGGTATCGCAGGATATGACGACGGCCGCCATGTGCACGAAGAAACCGCAGCGCATAAGAGCTCACACTTGCCAATCGTCATTGAAACGGTGGTGGATCGTGCGAGCCTGCAGGCGGTGTTGGCGACGCTCAAACCTTTGTCGGAAGATGGCTTGTTGTTTACGGTGCCGGTGGCGTTAGTCAATGGGCCTTACTAGCGGACTACTTACCAAGGTTGCCATTTTAGGGTTTACCTTCGGTATCTACCTTATTTAGTCATTCAGAAGGTCTGCATTGCAATGTCGATACAAAGCCAAAACAATGCCAATACCCGGCACAGCCTACTACGCGAGTTTCAGCGTAAAGGTTGTGCCGGGTATTGTTTTAGATGTGAATTTATCAATTCAGATTTTGCTTATCATCCTTGTATGACTGGATAGCCTTTAACTCTTGGTACGTTTGATGGATTTCCTTAATTGGTAGATCCCGATACTTTGATTGCTTTGTAATTGTTCGCCCATTCTGATCGGTATCTGGCACACCGTCCTCATCAACTGGTGTGTAAGGGCGAAAGTAGTGCATAATCTCATTGAGTTGCTCAGCTAGTCCGTCTAACTGTCGTGGTGAGAAGTCCCCCATCATGTGCATCACTCTGCGAATCTCCGCGACCTTTGGCATATATTCATCGATTCGATCAAGAACGGCCGTGGTTTCTCCAACCGCGGCTTCTTTTTCTGTCCGCAACAACTCTGACGGCATGACGTTAAAGAACTTAGCGATACCAATCAAGTTCTCATAAGTAGGATGATTCATCTCGCGTTCCCAGTTTGAAATAGCCTGTCCATTGACTGGCGTGTCCAAAGCGGCGCCAAGTTCTGATTGTGACATACCACTTTGAAGGCGGAGCCGTTTTAAATTTGGGCCAAAATATTGTACTTCTGTCATGTTGATCACCTCACCATCAGGTTACCAGATAATCAATCATACGACAAGTTCAGCAGCTATAATTGAAAGTTTTGTAGCTATGAAAAAGCTAAGGAAATCGGTTTAAAGCCTTGGTATCATTGCAGTAACGTATAGATGGTTAATACGATTAGTGATGAAAGGAGAAGGCCACGCCGCCACGCGCGGCGTGCAGCGCGAAAGCCGCAAGCGTGAGCGGCGGCGGTCGGCGTAGCCGGCCGCCTAGACCCCCATGTACTAACAGGGGGGTCGTAAATGACACCTATCTACCTGATTTCCGGGTAGAAACGTTGATACGACACAGAACTTACCGACTGGACAATTCAAGCTGATGTCCAGTGGTAACAAGATTAGGAGGTAGACAATTTGGGTTACTGGAGTGATTCAGTACGGAGGCGCCGTAAAGAATTGAATCTGACACAGGTACAGCTATGTCACCGGCTTGGTATCACACAACGCCACCTTAGTCGCATCGAAAATGGCGAAGCGTGTAGTAGCGGCTTACAAATGTACATTGATAAAACGCTCAATAATTGGACCGATGAGCCGGAACTGCAACTGCTAATTGATTATGTACGGATTCGGTTTCCGACACAGGATATGGACAAAATCGTCGATGACCTCTTACGTTTGCAAACGGATTGTATTCTGTCGGAAGATCGCGCGGCGTTTGGTTATCAGTTCACCCGCTCGCTGGGTCAGATCAAAGTCTACGGCTCTGATCCAGGCCACAAGGAATTAGGCACGTTGCTAGAACTACGCGGTCAAGGCTGCCGCCAAATGGAAAGCGTTCTGTTAGGCCGAGGTGACACCTGGTATGACTTTCTTAATCAGTGTCTGGATATGAAAGGCGTGATGAAACGGCTGGATCTAGCAGTTAACGATACGGTCAATATGTTGGATATTCCAAACCTGATTCATAAAATTCAGGCCAACGAGTGTATCACCGTCATGCGTGAGTACCAAGGCACGGTATCCGGCCACATCTATCATGAAGACGACGAAGAATTCGACGATGAAACTGGCACCACGTTATACATTGGGTCCACCAAGAGTGAATTGTACTTCTGCCTTTACGAGAAAGGGCCAGAGCAGCATAAGAAAGGTCTGACAACCAACATCTATAACCGTTTTGAAATTCGTTTGAAGAACACCCGAGCGGAAAAGGCTGTTGATGATCTCCTTTGCTATCGTGATGAAGAACGCACGATATTTGGCATTATCAAACGTTATCTCCGCTTCGTCGATGCTCAAAAAGGTAAGCCGCGGTTGGATTGGCCGCTCAACAAGAATTGGCAACGATTTGTCGGTCATGATCGCCAGCCGCTGCGCTTGACGACTGCCCCAGAACCGTTCGATCTCAACCGTACGCGGGCATGGGTGGACACGCAGGTTGCGCCAATGCAACGAGTGCTCCATGAAATTGACGCATACTGGGGAAACCAGAAGACGATGCAGTCTATTCGTGAAGCACCCTTAAAAGACAAGCATCTGCGAATCATCGAACAGAACACAGTTGGCGCAGATCAACTTGAGAACGGATTGTTTGAAGCAATGACACCTGAAAGTGAGCAATCAAAAAAGGATGACCACGCCGACCAAAGCAAGTAGTCACCCTTCACAGATAAGATATGGGTCCTATCTGTGCTGATTATCTCACACAGATGCTAGACACAACAAGTGAGGTAATGAATGAAAATCAAATACAGTCCAGTATCGGACAGTGATGCTGAATGGGGCAATAAGGAAGCCATTTTGAGCCGATACGACGGCTTAAACAAATACACGCTCAATCGTTGGCTATGTGAGATGCGTGACAACAATCTGTGGCGGGATGGCGTCTTGAACCCAACGCACAAGCTCGTCTTCATCAATTTCGAGGTATTCGACGACTTTTTGTACTGGAAGACACATGGCTATTCAAAATTGCGCAGAAAATAATGGGTTTGGATGTTAAAATAGAATCTGCTAATAGAGATTCAGTTTTGCCCTTTTCCTTACCCGGAAAGGATAAAACATGTATTTTGAAGAAAGAAAACGCAAGAACGGTAAGTCAACGTATTATGCAGTGGATCGCTATGTTGATTCGCTGACTGGCAAAGCAAAACGGGAAGTCGTCAAGTTCACCACGAACACGGCGCGCGCCCGTAAGCAGGCCGAACGCGACTTAGCTGCAAAGATTGAGGAGCTGATTGCGGAGAAACAAGGTGCCTTCAACGGCGCCGCGATGGTTACATTCGGTGAGCTGAAAGCAAAATGGTTGGAAACTTGGCAAACCACGGTCAAGCCGCCAACCGTCACGCGTGAGAAAATGGTGCTGAAACGAATAGCGGAGCTAATGGCAGATGACGTCTTACTAGAAGTGATTACACCACTGCTAATTCAGAACCTGTTGAATGACTACAAGAAGAAGTATCACTCGACCCATTCGACGATGCAGCATATCAAGTGCTCGCTCAACAAAATCTTCGACTATGGCGTTCTGCACAACGCGATTCCGTTCTCACCAACGCGTGTGATCAAACTCTCTGCCAGTTCAAAGGAGAAGCGCGAAAAGCGACTGCGCCGCGAAGCGAAGTTTCTTGACGAGCACGAAGTTCACGCCTTGTTGGCAGAATTGCGCAAGCGACGGCATCAGACCTACTACGATCTGGCGCTATTCATGATTGGGACGGGCTGTCGGATCGGTGAAGCGGCCGCATTGACGGAAGCTGACATTGATTTCGAGAACCGGCTGGTAACAATCGACAAGTCCTTGCAATATCACGACCTGCGCGTTGATGAGTATTACGAAGACACCACTAAGACCGAAGCTGGTGAACGTGTCGAAGAACTGCCGGGCTTTGCCATTGATGCCGTAAAGCGTGTCATTGCGCGTAACAAGGCATTCGACGAACACATGGCCGACTTTCCGGCGGACGCCTTTCATGCTTCCAAGTCGCTGTTTAGGACGGAGTACGGCTCACCAATCACCTCGCACAGCTTTCGTGAGATTCTAACGCGAATCAACAAGTCGTTGACGAAGCACTGCCAAGAATGGTATGGCTTTGAATGGACGAAGAACGCGATTCCTCACGGCTTCCGCCACATTCACATTTCCGTGCTGCGCGATGACCCGACGATTTCACTCAAAGAAGTGCAGAAGCGGGTCGGGCATGTTCGAGCCGAAACTACGGATGGCTACACGCATACTCTTGATGAAAATCAAGACAAGTCGGTGGAAGCCATCACGCGGTTCATTGAAAAAATCGGGTGAAGTTGAACGGTAGTGTTTGGGAATTTAACGATGCTGCCCACGTTTTGCCCACGTTTACGAAAAAATGACAACCCAAGGGCCTCAAACCCTTGGTACTAAAGGAGTTACAAACAATGGCACAAATTCAATGGTTCCCCGGTCATATGGCCAAGGCCCGTAAGCAAGTACAGGAAAAAATTAAACAAGTTGATCTGATTCTTGAAGTCGTTGATGCTCGAACGCCTGAATCGTCACGTAATCCGATGTTAGATGAATTGGTGGGTGATAAACCGCGGATTATCATTTTAAACAAGCAGGACTTGGCTGATCCTGTACTGACGAATGAATGGGTTCGGTATTATCAAACACAAGGCTTTGCTGCGATTGCGATTGATGCACAACATGCTAAGCGGCTACAGCAGATCCCCCAAGCGGCCGCGAAGTTAATGGCGGAAAAGATTGCGCGGAAAAAAGCCCGCGGAATTCGCAATCCCATGATTAAGGCAATGTGTATTGGTATTCCTAACGTTGGGAAATCAACGGTTTTGAATCGGTTGGTTCGAAAAAATATCGCGGTGACCGGCAACAAGCCCGGGGTAACCAAGAATCAACAATGGCTAAAAGCGAGCGACAACTTTCAATTACTTGATACGCCCGGAATTCTTTGGCCAAAGTTTGCCTCCCAGACAATCGGGATGCGCTTGGCATTCACGGGAGCAATTGCCGATGCTGTTTTCCAGGAGGATGTGGTTGGTTTGTATGGACTGACCTATTTTATGGCGCACTATCCGGAGGCGTTGAAAAAAGCATATCATCTGACTGACACGGATCTGCAGGCTGCACCGCATGAAGTACTGGTAAAACTAACGAAAACGCAAGGATTTGGTGAGGAATTTAATCGGATGGCGGAACGGCTGATTTTCGATGCGCGCCAAGGGAAGTTAGGTCGATTTACGTTAGAGAAACCGGGTGAATTAGATGCCGACGCTGAGTGAATATAAAGCTCTTTTACAAGCTGATCATGTTGATCCCGCGGTTTTAATGGCACTGGAGCAGGATAGTCGGATTGGGGCGGGGAAACTCTTGGCGGCTTATCAACGCCGACAGGACCATCAAGCAGCAGAAGCGGTTGCCTTACGATATCGTAGTAGATATGAGCGTAAGTTATGGACAATGTATTCCCATGTTGCTGGGTTAGACGAAGTAGGGCGCGGACCGCTTGCTGGCCCAGTTGTCACCGCCGCCGTTATCTTGCCGCATCAGTTTAAATGGCCGGTGAACGATTCTAAGCAGCTGACAGCGCATGAACGAGATGTCTTGTATCCGCATATTTTGACGGAAGCCATTGCGGTTGGCATCGGGGTGGCAGATAATCACGAAATTGATCGGGAAAATATTTACCATGCGACGGAGCTAGCGATGGCACAAGCAGTTTCGCATTTGCGGGTTGCCCCAGAGTTTTTACTGGTTGACGCCATGCATGTCCCCGTTAATTTGCCGCAAGAACGGCTCATCAAAGGGGATGCCAATAGTATCAGCATTGCGGCGGCAAGTATTGTCGCCAAAGTCATTCGGGATCGCTTAATGGTGATGTACGATCAGGTTTACCCGGGCTATGATTTTAAAGACAACATGGGTTATGGTACGAAAGCACACTTAGCCGGATTAGCTGCACATGGGGTGACGCCGATTCACCGGCGCAGTTTTGGCCCCGTAAGACATTGTCTGAAATCCTAGATATTTCTTAAAATATTCGCGTAATGTTCAAGTAGGAGGAAGACAGCATGACATTACGTGATTTTTTATTAGCATGGCACTTGGCTACCCATCAGAATCCGCGCTTGGCGGTCAGTTTGCAGCAAGCTATTTTGGAAAAAGCTGATTTGAGTACCTATCAAAATGACCTCAAGCAGAAATTAACGCCAGCAGTTGCACGAATTTTAAGTGCAGCACGCGAGACCCCGTATCTGACGTTTGTTGATACTGCCTATCCTCCGCGGCTGCGCGAAATCCCGCAGCCACCGTCTGTCCTCTTTTATCAAGGCAATCTCGGCTTAATCAATCAATTAACTTTAGGTGTCGTCGGTTCGCGGAAGGCAACCAACTATTCAGCTGAAGCACTGACGCGACTGTTTCCGCAATTACCGCCCATGACAATTGTTAGTGGGTTAGCCGCTGGTGCTGACAGTATGGCGCATGAAGCGGCACTTGCAGCCGGACTACCGACGATTGCCGTGATTGCTAACGGCATCGATCAAGTGTATCCGGCTAAGAATCGCAGCTTACAGCGACAAATTAGTCGGGTGGGATTGGTTGTAAGCGAATATCCTCCGGGAACAGCACCGCAACGCTTTCAATTTGTGGCGCGTAATCGCATCATTGCCGGTTTAGCGCATGGCGTCATGGTGACCGAAGCCGAAATTAAAAGCGGCAGTCTGATTACGGCTAACTATGCCTTGCAACATAATCGCGAAGTTTTTGCGCTGCCCAATCGGTTTGGCGATGTGCTAGGTGCAGGCACCAACGCATTAATTCAAGCAGGGGCCGCCATTGTCACCGGTCCGGAAACCTTAGTAGAAAATCTGCATTTTTACCCGTAAAGTGTCAAAATCTGCTTACTTTATAGTAGAAAAATTTTCGTTTGATTTGACAAGAGCAAAATGACTAGCTTATGATAGCAACTGTTTTGAGCCAGCAGGCAAGATGGCCCAGTTTTGAGCATCGGGACGCACCGTAAATTTTTTGCCTAGCTGAAACTCATGAAGCGTTGACGGTGAATCGTCAGCCCGCACAAATTAAACAGGGCTTGCTTATTGTAGCAATGCCACCGGAAGGAGCGCGTTCATGGCCGACAAGAAGTTAGTCATTGTTGAATCGCCAGCCAAAGCCAAGACCATTGAGAAGTATCTTGGCCGCACCTATAAAGTTGTTGCCAGTTTAGGCCATATCCGTGATTTACCTAAGAGTCAGATGGGCGTCGATGTTGAAAATAACTACGAACCCAAGTACATCTCGATTCGGGGTAAAGGCGATGTGATTAAATCTTTAAAAAAGGACGCAAAAAAAGCCAGCCGCGTTTATCTCGCCGCCGATCCGGATCGTGAAGGAGAAGCAATCGCCTGGCATGTCAGTCATATCTTAGGACTGGATCCGAATGCCAAGAATCGGGTTGTTTTTAACGAAATCACCAAAGATGCCGTTAAAAATGCATTTAAAACCCCTCGTGGTATCGATATGGATCTTGTCGATGCGCAACAAGCACGCCGAATTCTCGATCGGCTCGTGGGGTACTCGATCAGCCCGCTGTTGTGGAAGAAGGTCAAAAAGGGCCTGAGTGCCGGTCGGGTTCAAAGCGTTGCGTTAAAGCTCATCATTGACCGTGAAAATGAAATCAAGAACTTTATTCCTGAAGAATATTGGTCCTTGGATGCCGAATTCCAAAAAGGCCGCAGTAAGAAATTCTCCGCCAGTTTTTATGGCATCAAAAACAAGAAAATGGCGCTGAAGAACAATGAGGCGGTTCAAAAAGTCTTAAGTCAGATTGACAAGGCAAAGCCATTTTCCGTCACCAATGTGGTTAAAAAAGAACGCAAACGTTTCCCTGCACCGCCATTTACCACCAGTACCTTGCAACAGGAAGCCAACCGTAAGCTAGGATTCCGCACTCGTAAGACCATGATGTTAGCCCAGCAGCTCTATGAAGGGATTAACTTAGGCGGTAAGTTGGGTACGGTTGGGCTCATTACGTATATGCGTACTGATTCAACCCGGGTTTCCAACGTTGCCAAAACCGAAACGAGTCATTATTTGCATGAAAAGTATGGCGAGGCTTATGCTGCTGTCAAAATTCGCCAAGGTAAGCTTCAAGAAGGGGCTCAGGATGCCCATGAAGCCATCCGGCCAACGAGTACGCTACGAACACCGGAAAGCTTGGCGTCGGTTTTAGATAAAGATCAGATGAAACTGTACCGTTTGATCTGGAGTCGCTTTGTTGCTAGCGAAATGACGCCGGCGATTATTGACACAGTCGCCGTCACGCTCAATCAAAATGACGTGACGTTCCGGGCAAATGGCAGCCAGATGAAGTTTGAAGGTTTTACCAAGCTATACGTTTCCTCGCGAGATAGCGGTGAAAAGGATAACGTTTTACCACCGCTTGCAGTCGGAGATGCTGTGAAGATGCTGAAAACCGATCCGGCGCAACATTTCACCCAACCACCGGCACGTTATTCTGAAGCCAACTTGGTTAAGGCTCTGGAAGAAAACGGGGTTGGCCGCCCATCGACGTATGCACCGACCATCGAAACCATTCAGAAGCGTTATTACGTCAAACTCAACGCCCGCCGCTTTGAGCCCACGGAATTAGGCGAAATCGTCAATAGTCTGATCGTTGAATTTTTCCCGGACATCGTCAATATCAAGTTCACGGCGAATGTCGAATCCGAACTTGACAGTATCGAAACCGGCGAGGCCAATTGGGTCAAAGTCATCGACCAGTTCTATAAGCCATTTGAAAAAGAGGTTGCGCACGCCGAGACCGGGATTGAAAAAATCCAAATCAAGGATGAACCGGCCGGCTTTAACTGCGATATCTGTGGCGCGCCAATGGTGATCAAAATGGGGCGTTATGGCAAATTCTACGCCTGCTCTCGATTCCCTGACTGCCGCAACACCAAGGCGATCGTCAAAGAAATCGGCGTTATTTGTCCTAAGTGTCACAAAGGGCAGGTTGTGGAACGCAAGAGCAAGCGTAACCGTGTCTTTTATGGCTGCTCCCGTTACCCTGACTGTGACTTTGTTTCCTGGGATAAACCAGTCGGCCGCGACTGCCCGGTTTGCGGACATTTCTTAGTCGAAAAGAAATCCAAAGCCGGCACCCAAGTCGTCTGTCCTAACAACGATTACAAAGAAGCCTTACAAAAAGCATAAATCACCTGACAGCAAGTACGGATCCTTTGTACCTGCTGTTTTTTTCGGGTACACTAAGGCAAAGTACGAGCAGAATCGCTTAAAAATAACCAAACACAACCAAGATGAACGTCTTAAGATCAGTGATCCATTCAATCAAATTAATAACCTCACCAAGGAGGAATTCATGATGCCTACTGTTAACGTTATTGGAGCCGGGCTTGCCGGTTCAGAAGCTGCCTGGCAAATTGCCCAAGCCGGCGTCGATGTTAATCTCTACGAAATGCGCCCCGTGAAGATGACGCCGGCACATCACACCGGTAATTTTGCCGAACTCGTCTGTACGAACTCACTGCGCGCTAATCAAATTACTAATGCGGTCGGACTTTTAAAAGAAGAAATGTGGCGGCTGCATTCCATTATCATGCAAAGTGCCGATGCAACCGCGGTTCCTGCCGGTGGTGCGCTAGCCGTGGATCGCGAGCCTTTTTCCGAGCTGGTGACCCGGCAGCTGACAAACCATCCCCGTATTCATGTCATTCATGACGTATTAACCGATTTTCCGGCTGGCATAACCGTTGTGGCGACCGGACCATTGACAGCACCGGGGCTTGCCGATGCGATTGTTGCGTTGAATGGCGAAGCAGGCTTGTCCTTCTTTGATGCTGCGGCGCCGATTATCGACGCCAGCACGATTGATAACGACATCGTTTATAAAAAATCGCGTTATGACCGGGGTGAGGCTGCTTATTTGAATTGCCCGATGAATAAGGAAGAATTTCAGGCATTTTACAAGGCGCTGGTGACAGCTGAGGTTGCTGAAGGTCACGATTTTGAAAAGATGACGGTGTTTGAAGGTTGCATGCCAATTGAGGTAATGGCCAAGCGCGGGATCAAAACCATGCTATTTGGTCCGCTGAAACCGGTTGGCCTGGAAGATCCCAAAACCGGCAAGACGCCATATGCAGTGGTGCAGTTGCGTCAGGATAATGCCGCAGCCAGTCTTTATAACATTGTTGGTTTTCAAACGCACCTTAAATGGGGTGAGCAAAAGCGGGTTTTCCGCATGATTCCGGGTCTGGAACATGCTCAGATCGTCCGTTATGGCGTGATGCATCGCAATACATTTATGAAATCGCCAGTGGTTCTTGAGCCGACTTATGCGTCCAAACGCCGGGCTGATCTCTTCTTTGCCGGGCAGATGACCGGGGTTGAAGGTTACGTTGAAAGCGCGGCTAGTGGCCTGATTGCCGGTACCAATGCGGCGCGTCTGGCTTTGGGGCAAACGCCCATCGCTTTTCCGCAAACAACTGCGATGGGGGCTATGGCACACTATATTACCCACACCTCGCCGAGCCACTTTCAGCCGATGAATGCTAATTTTGGTATTATGCCGCCGTTAGCAATCAAGGTTCGGAATAAAAAAGAACGGAATCAACAACTGGCAGAGCGCGCATTGAATGATCTGGCAACTTTTCAAACTGAATTACAAAGCGTACATCAGTCCTAAAATTGGAAAATGATCTCGGGTAACCGGGATTTTTTCATGATCACGGGTCGTCATGTTCACCAAGCAGTCAATGAGCGAATAATGGTGGCGGATTGCAATTTTTTTGCCTGTCTTCGCCTACATTTACGGCAGGTTTAGTGGCTGAAAACGTCAACAATCGTTCTTTTTATGTTAATCTATTAAGCGGAGGGATGTCGTGATGAAGCCACTTGCAGCGTTTCAGGAATACTTAACCGTTGAGCGCCAGTATTCGCCGGAAACGGTTACGGCCTATTTAAACGACATTCAGGAATTTCAGGCTTTTCTTAAGGCGAATGGTGGGTTTACCGACTTTAGCAAAGTGGACGACTTGGACGTTCAAACCTATTTAACGGACTTGAACAAGCAGGCGTTGGCGCGAACTTCCATTGCCCGTAAAATCAGTAGTTTACGGAGTTTTTATCGGTATCTTGTTCGGATTGATGTTGTGAAACGCAACCCGTTTGAATTGGTTGAGTTAAAAAAGCAGCATCATCATTTGCCGCAGTTTTTCTATGAGGCGGAAATACAGGAACTCTTTAAAACGGTAGAAGGGGAAACCCCGTTGGATCAACGTAATCGGGCATTACTCGAGGTTTTGTACGGTACCGGCATTCGTGTCTCCGAGTGTGCTAACTTGACGTTGAATCAAGTGGATTTTAATACCGGCTTATTGCTGATTCACGGGAAAGGCAACAAGGATCGCTATGTGCCGTTTGGCCGCTATGCCCAGCGTGCGTTGCAGACCTATCTCAAAGACGGTCGCCAGACACTGATGAACAAGCACGATGCCCAGCACCGATTTGTGTTCGTCAACCAGTATGGCCGACCGATTACTGCACGTGGTATTGAATATATTTTGGATCAATTAATCAAGCAAACGAGTCTGACCGCGAATATTCATCCCCACATGCTCCGCCATAGCTTTGCCACGCATATGCTGGATCACGGGGCTGACTTGCGCACGGTTCAGGAGTTACTGGGGCACGCAAGTTTGTCGACGACGCAGATTTATACTCACGTGACGATGGCGCATTTGAAAAACGAATATATGAAATATTATCCGAAGCATAATTAAGACTAAAGCACGATGTAATTGCACGACGAATTTTTTAAAGTATGAACATTGGCAGATTTAACAACACTGCCAGTTCTGATTGATTATCCGATATCAAGAAACAAAAAAGGAGCATACCATGACAACAATTGCAGCAGTGAGAAAAGATGGCGTGACCGCTTTAGCCGGCGATGGCCAAGTTACTTTGGGCGAAAAAGTGATCATGAAAGGCAATGCCCAAAAGGTACGCCGAATCTATCATGATCAGGTCGTTATCGGTTTTGCCGGCGGGGTCGCCGATGCGTTTACGCTTCAAGACTGGTTTGAAAAGAAACTAGAGCATTATTCCGGTAACTTACGACGTTCGGCTGTCGCCTTGGCTCAAGACTGGCGTAAAGATCCAACCTTGCAAAAACTTGAGGCCATGATGATCGTCATGGATGAGCATGATTTGCTGCTTGTTTCAGGGTCTGGAGAAGTCATTGACCCAGACGAGGACGTGGTTGCGATTGGGTCGGGCGGTAATTTTGCCCAAGCGGCCGCAATTGCAATGTTGCGGCATTCACCAGACATGACGCCGGCTGATATTGCTAAAGAAGCGGTTAATATCGCTGGTAATATTGACATCTTTACAAATCATAATATTATCGTTGAGAGTTTCTAGGGCGTGTGTGTTTGCGTTATAGGGCGTTCGTTGGTGCAGAGGTCTGGATGTAAAGGCTTATTGCGTGCTGGCTCACGCTCCATAACGCGTTCGCCAGCGCAGAAGTCTGCGTGTAAGGACCTTAAGCGCAATGGCCAAGACCGGGCCATCACGCCCAAGGCCGCTTACACTCCGATCCCTAACCGCGCTGGCTCACGCTCCATAACGCGTTCGCCAGCGCAGGGATCTGCGTGTAAGGACCTTGGTCGCAATGGCCAAAGACCGGCCATCACGCCCAAGGCCGCTTACACTCCGATCCCTAACCGCGCTGGCTCACGCTCACTTTCTTTTAGGAGGTTCCCATGGTAGAAGTACAAACACCGAAGCAAATTGTAGAAAAGCTTGATCAGTATGTGATTGGTCAGGATGAGGCGAAACGGGCCGTGGCGGTGGCTTTGTATAATCGCTATCGGCGGATGCAGTTGTCGCCGAAGATGCAAGAAGAAATCACGCCTAAGAACTTGCTTATGATCGGGCCAACCGGGGTCGGGAAGACTGAAATTGCCCGCCGCTTAGCCAAGATCGTGGAAGCACCGTTTGTTAAAGTTGAAGCGACTAAATTCACTGAAGTCGGCTATGTTGGCCGCGACGTTGAATCGATGGTGCGGGATCTTGCCGAAACGGCGGTTGCCATGGAGGAAGAAAAGCAGTTTAAAAAAGTCCGGGTTCGCGCGGAAAAAGAAGCTAACAAGCGGCTGGTTAAAATTTTGGTACCGGCTATTCGCAAAGAAAAAAATAGCAATCCCATGGCGGAAATGATGAGCATGTTGCAAGGCATGCAAAATGGCAAGATGCCCGCGGGTGACGATGCTGATGCTGGCGGTGAAGTGACGGATGATATTCGCAATCGCCGTTTAAGCGTGGCGGAGCAATTGGAAAAAGGCTTATTAGAGGATCGTGAAATTACCGTTGCCGTCAATGACGAGAAAAAAGGCGGCGGCATGAGTGATATGTACGGCCAAATGGGTATTGACCTTAGTGACACGATTGGCGCTTTGATGCCGAAGAAAAAAGTTGAACGCACGATGACCGTCAAGGAAGCACGCGAAATCTTCATCAAAGAAGAGTCTGATAAACTGGTCAATCATGCCGATATTTATCATGATGCGATTCAAAGCGCGGAAAATAACGGCATCATTTTCATCGACGAAATTGATAAAATTGCAGCCGGTGATAAACACACGAGCGGTGAAGTTTCCCGTGAAGGCGTGCAGCGCGATATTTTGCCGATTGTTGAAGGCTCACAGATTAACACCAAATACGGACCGATTAATACGGATCACATTCTGTTTATTGGCTCGGGCGCGTTTGCAGAAGCCAAGCCAAGCGATTTGATTGCTGAGTTGCAAGGACGTTTTCCAATTCGCGTTGAGTTAAAAGATCTAACGGAACAAGATTTCGTGCGGATCTTGACCGAGCCGGACAATGCGTTGATTAAACAATACATTGCCTTAATTGGCGCAGACGGGGTCAAAATCACGTTTACGAAAGAGGCCGTTGAACGTATCGCAGAAATCGCCACTCAGGTCAACCATGATACCGATAATATCGGTGCCCGGCGACTGGCAACGATTCTCGAGAAACTGTTGGAAGATGTGCTTTATGAAGGTCCGGATATGGCGATGGGCAGCGTCACGGTTACCCAGCAGTATGTTGACGACAAGATTGGGCATATCGCCGCGGATAGCAACATGACGCGCTATATTTTGTAAGGTAACTTTGAAGAACTGTTAGGTAAAGGATGAGAATGTATGGTAACGATTGCAAATGACTTTTTAACGGTTAACATCAGTCGGCATGGTGCTGAATTGACCAGTATTAAGGATAATCTGACTGGCCGTGAGCGACTATGGCAGGCTGATCCTGAAGTTTGGCCACGCCATGCACCGGTTTTATTTCCAATTGTCGGTGCGTTGGCTGATCAGCAATATCAATACGCTGGCAAGACTTACCATATGGGGCAACACGGATTTGCGCGTGATCGTGACTTTACGGTTGTGTCCGCAACGCCTTTTAAAGCCAGTCTCGTGCTCAAAGACGATGACAAAACGCGGGCGATGTTTCCGTTTGCTTTTCGGCTCATCATTACCTATGCGCTAGAAAATAATAACCTGCACGTCACCTACCACGTCGATAACCCCGCTAAAACGGAACCGTTATACTTCAGCATCGGTGGACACCCGGGTTTTAACGTTCCCATGACGCCGGATACCGAGTTTGCGGACTATTACATGAACTTCAAGCCGCGTAAGTCCTTGGTGCAGATTCCGCTTGTTGCTGGGCAAGGTATTGATTACAGTCATCGAACTTTGGCTGCGACCGATGCCAACCTGGCGCTCACACACGAAACGTTTAAAAATGATGCGCTTATTTTTGCGCCGCTTGGTAAAACCACCTTCAATTTACTTTCTGATGAAACCAAGCACGGTGTCAGTGTGACCATGGAAGACGCCCCTTACCTTGGTGTTTGGAGTCCTTACCCTAAGACCGGTGATTTTGTCTGCATCGAACCGTGGTGGGGCATTGCGGATACGATCGGCACCACCGGAGATTTGACCAAGAAACTCGGCATCAACCGTTTGGAACCGGGAACGGCTTTTGAGAAAGGCTACACGATTAGCATTTTCTAACCGATTAACGAAGCTTGTTAACGAAGATTGTTGTGCCATTACAAAAAGACATCCGCCAAGGGATGTCTTTTTGATTGTCAGGTATTTGGGTGATTAGTCATGATGATGTTGGTTGCGCAGGTATAGGCCGAGCCCAAACGGTACCATATTTTCGTCACCGGCCTTGATGCGTTTGAAATTGGCGCGATGTTTGATGAAAAAGACAACCAGTAAGCCGCAAGCAACTGTCGTCAGTAGCCAATCGTGATACACCAATGACCAGCACGTGATAATCACCATCCCCAGCGTACTGGCCACACTCACCATGGACGTTAATAAGATCAGGCTAAACCAGATGGCAAAGGCGATGAAGAAAAATGGCGGGTTATACGCTAACAAAATACCGGCACTGGTTGCGACAGCCTTTCCGCCTTTGAAACCAATGTAGATCGAAAAAGTATGCCCCAATACCGCTGCCAACCCGACAACCAAGATTAGCCAGTGGTGGTCAATCCCAAATAAAATCGGTAAACTGGCAGACAGTGTTCCTTTTAGAATATCCAATAGCAAGACTAGGGTACCGCCGACCGGTCCTAACATCCGGTAAGCATTGGTGGTTCCGATATTATGGCTGCCACCTTGGCGAATATCCGTATGATAAAATAGTTTGCCAACGACCACCCCAAACGGAATGGCGCCGATGAAATAGGCAAGTATAAAACAAAGCACAAGTACCAAATGTGCCCCTCCTCTCAGACTAAAAACTATTTTAGCATTTTTGACTTTTGAGGGATACGCCGGTAAAATAATACGAACACACATTCGATCTGTGAACTATATTGCATCTTGACAGTTTCATACAGGCGTTTTTGACTGTGATATTTTGCCGGTGATCACAGAAATTGGGTTTTCTTAAACGTTCCTGCGCTCGCCCTCCGCTTCTGCGTGGTGTATTCTATAAATTAGTTGTTTCAAAAAGGGAGTTTATTATGGACAAAGCAACGCAAGCATATAATGATTCATCCATTCAGGTGCTACACGGATTAGAAGCCGTTCGTAAGCGTCCCGGGATGTATATTGGTTCCACCGATAGCCGCGGGTTACATCATTTGGTTTATGAAATCGTGGATAACTCAGTCGATGAAGCGCTCGCGGGGTTTGGGGATGAAATTAATGTCACGATTCACGCCGATAATTCTGTGACCGTGCAAGATCATGGTCGGGGGATGCCAACAGGAATGCATCCTAGTGGTAAGCCGACCATCGAAGTCATCTTAACGGTGTTGCACGCTGGGGGTAAGTTTAACCAGAATAGTTATAAAACATCAGGAGGCCTTCACGGTGTCGGCTCAAGTGTCGTCAATGCGCTGTCTGAGTCATTGACAGTTCGGGTTGTCCGGGACAAACACGCCTTTGAAGAGCATTTTATTAATGGCGGACATCCTGATGGCGGGTTGCAGAAGTTGGGCAAGGTTAACGAACCCAATGGCACTACCATTACGTTCAAGCCGGATCCGACTGTTTTCCAGACCACGGTTTTCAATTACGATACCTTAGCCGAACGACTGCGCGAATCCGCGTTTTTATTAAAGGCGATCACCATTAATTTAACCGATGAACGGACCGGTAAGCATGATCAGTATCATTATCCGGATGGTTTGGTTAGTTTCGTGAAGTACCTTAATGAAGGTAAGGACGCCTTATCGCAAGTCATTAATTTTGAAGGCAAGAAAGACGGCATTGTCGTTGATTTTGCCGGTCAATATAATGATGGCTACTCTGAAAACATTATTTCATTTGTCAACAATGTTCGGACTGGTGATGGCGGCACGCATGAAATCGGATTGCGCAGTGGGATGACGCGTGCTTTTAATGAATTCGCCCGGAAAGTCGGGTTATTGAAAGACCGCGATAAGAACCTTGAAGGCAGCGATGTCCGCGAAGGTTTTGCGGGTATTTTGAGTGTCCGCATCCCGGAAGAGATCTTACAATTTGAAGGCCAGACCAAAGGCAAGTTGGGGACGCCTCAGGCACGGACCGTTGTCGATGGGATTGTGTACGACCACCTTGCCACCTTCTTGATGGAAAACGGCGAAGAATCGCAAGAACTCGTGCGCAAAGCCATCAAAGCCCGCGATGCTCGTGAAGCCGCCCGCAAAGCCCGTGATGACAGTCGGACCGGGCGCAAACGCAAAAAGGATCAGGGGCTGCTTTCCGGTAAACTGACCCCGGCACAGACCAAAAACCCTAAGCGCAACGAACTGTATCTTGTCGAAGGGGATTCCGCCGGTGGTTCTGCCAAGCAGGGACGCGATCGTAAGTTCCAGGCAATTTTGCCATTACGCGGGAAAGTTTTGAATACGCAAAAAGCCAAGCTGCAGGATATCGTCAAAAACGAAGAAATCAATACCATGATTTATACCATTGGCGCCGGTGTCGGTGCCGATTTTGACATCCAGCAGGCTAACTACAATAAGATCATTATTATGACCGATGCCGATACTGATGGTGCGCACATTCAGATCCTGCTGTTGACCTTCTTTTACCGATACATGCGGCCGTTAATCGATGCCGGGCGTGTGTATATCGCACTGCCGCCGTTGTACCGCTTGCAAAAAGGTGCTGGCGCTAAAACGAAGATCAGCTATGCGTGGACGGATGAAGAGCTAGCTAAGGAAACCAAGGCGATGGGCAAAGGCTATACCTTGACCCGCTTTAAGGGGCTTGGCGAAATGAACGCCGATCAACTATGGGAGACCACGATGAATCCCGAAACGCGGACACTGATTCGGGTTCGGATTGACGATGCGCAGCTGGCAGAACGCCGGGTTACGACTTTGATGGGCGATCGCGTTGAACCGCGGCGTGAATGGATTGAACATCACGTGAAGTTTGATCTGGATGATGAAGGCAGTATTCTGGAAACTCCAACGGCAAACCATGAAAAGTTGCAATTCGGAGCTAAGCAAATCGTCAAGCAATTAGATAAGAAAAGGAAGTAAAAGCCATTGGCCAATCAGATTCAAGAGTTGACCTTAGAAGAGGTCATGGGCGACCGGTTTGGCCGGTACTCGAAATATATTATTCAAGAACGCGCACTGCCAGATGTTCGTGACGGGTTAAAACCGGTCCAACGACGCATTTTATTTGCGATGAACCAAGACGGCAACACTTATGACAAAGGATTTCGCAAGTCAGCTAAGAGTGTCGGTAATGTTATGGGTAATTATCATCCTCATGGCGATAGCTCGATTTACGAAGCGATGGTGCGGCTCAGCCAAGACTGGAAACTACGCGCACCGTTAATTCAGATGCACGGTAACAATGGGTCAATGGATGGGGATCCGCCAGCAGCGATGCGTTATACAGAAGCGCGGCTAAGCAAGATCAGTAAGGAAATGCTGGCGGATATTGATAAAGAAACCGTTGATATGGTTTTAAACTTTGATGACACTGCCCAGGAACCGACTGTACTGCCAGCGCGTTTTCCTAATCTCCTCGTCAACGGTGCTACCGGGATCTCTGCAGGGTATGCGACCGAAATCCCGCCGCATAATTTGCGGGAAGTCGTCAATGCTATCTTGTATTTGCTAAAACATCCGCAAGCTGACTTAGCCGACTTGATGCAGTATGTTAAGGGACCCGATTTTCCAACCGGCGGCATCATCCAAGGGCTTGACGGGATCAAGCAGGCATACGAAACCGGCCGGGGAAAGATTGTCGTTCGCTCACGCACCCACATCGAAACCATTCGCGGCGGCCGCGAGAAGATTGTGGTCACTGAAATTCCGTATGATGTCAACAAGGCCCAAATGATTAAAAAAATCGATGAACTACGACTTAACAAAAAAGTCGACGGTATCGCTGAAGTTCGCGATGAAAGTGATCGATTCGGCTTAAGTGTTGTCATTGAGCTGAAAAAAGAAGCGGATGCCCATGGAATTTTGAATTACCTCTTCAAAAATACCGATCTGCAAATCACATATAACTTTAATATGGTTGCGATTGCCGATATGCAACCGAAATTGCTTGGGCTCAAGGCGATGTTGGAAGCTTATGTGGCGCATCGCCGTGATGTGGTCACACGCCGGACACGTTATGAGTTAAACAAAGCGCAGGCACGGCAGCACATTGTTGAAGGCTTGATTAAAATGTTGTCCATTTTGGATCAAGTCATTGCGGCGATTCGTGCATCCTCAGATAAAGGGGATGCCAAACGCAATTTGGTCAAACAATTTGATTTTTCCGAAGCGCAGGCTGAAGCCATTGTCTCCTTGCAGTTATATCGGTTGACGAATACCGACATTACCGCTTTGCAGGACGAGGCGGCACAACTGGCCAAGGCGATTGCCGAATATCAAGACATTCTAGCGCAGCCGGCTTCGCGTGATCGGGTGATTGAAAAAGAACTTAAACGGATTGCTAAAGAGTACGGGGATGATCGGCGCAGCAGTATTCAAGCCGAGATTGAAACGCTCGAAGTGGCAACGACGGTCACAGTGGCTGATGAAACCGTGATGGTCCAGGTGTCACGCGACGGCTATGTCAAACGCAGCTCCTTGCGTAGTTACCAAGCTGTTGATCCTGAAGATAACGGTTTAAAACCCAATGATTTGGCGATTTTTACCGGAGAGTTAAGCACCCTGCAACATCTTTACATTGTCACGAATGCCGGTAATATCATTTATCGGCCCGTTTACGAAATTAGCGATGCGCGGTGGAAGGACACTGGGGAACATTTAAGCCAGACAGTTGGCTTGGGAACCGATGAAAAGGTTTTGGCAGTCTTTGCTTTTGATCAGCTAGATCTTGCTGGTACCTTTGTCCTTGGCTCCAGTGACGGCTACATTAAGCAGACGGCATTGAGTGATTTGCAGCCGCAGCGCACGTATAAACGCAAACCAATGATGGCAATGAAATTGAAAACACCGGGTGCCGTGGTTACCAATGCTTACTTCACGACCGATCAAGCCCAGGATGTTTTTGTTGTCAGCCGACATGCGTATGGACTCGACTTCCCACTGGCTGAAGTTTCCACGGTCGGTGCTCGGGCTACTGGGGTCAAAAGTATGGATCTCAAACCGGAAGATGAGGTAGTTAACTTTATTTTAGTTAAGCAACCAGAAAAAGCAGTGGTGGGCATTTTGACTCAGCGTGGTGCGTTTAAACGTATGGCGTTAAGCGAAGTCGGTCAAATGAGCCGTGCTCGCCGCGGATTGCTTGTTTTACGCGAATTAAAGCGTGATCCGCACCGCATTGTCGCCATGATGCAAGTCGATGACAACACGCGTCTGGATGTGTTAACCGATGCCGATAAAGTGATCACGTTAACGCCTGTGAACCACCCGACAGGTGATCGCTACTCTAATGGTTCCTTTGTGATTGATACTGATGTCCAAGGAAAACCGGTTTTCGTACGCACACGTGAAGAAACACCGGTTGAACCGTAACGCAAAAAAGTCCTCATCTGTATTAATACAGATGAGGACTTTTTGATTTATTATATGACAGTACGGTTGTGCACAACTTATCAAGCTAATGATTAAGCTTTTTTTATGAAACAGGAAAGTACACCGAAAAAACAGCAAAACGCCTGTTATATCAGCGATAAAACGCTTGCATAGATTTGCCTTCGTGTTATACTGAGTTTGTAAGAACTGTCACATCTGTAATTCACTTTAGGAGGCAATACCTATGAAACAGCTTGACGAAACCAAAGTTCCTAATTATTGGGAAGGCTTTAACGGCGGCGACTGGCAAGAAGAAATTAACGTGCGCGATTTTATCGAGCATAACCTGAACCAATATGATGGGGACGAGAGTTTCCTTGCTGGCCCCACTGAAGCAACGACCGTTTTAAATAATCAGGTTTTGAATCTGAAAAAGCAAGAACGTGCCAATGGCGGCGTGCTGGATGCAGATAACAATATTCCATCGACCATTACTTCTCATGGCCCAGGTTATCTGAATAAGGACCTCGAAAAGATTGTCGGTGTCCAAACCGATAAGCCGTTTAAGCGGGCATTCATGCCATTTGGCGGTATCCGGATGGCTGAGGATGCTTTGAAATCCTATGGCTTCGAAACCGACGCTAATGAGCACAAGATCTTTACCGAATATCGTAAGACGCATAACCAAGGTGTTTTTGATGCTTATACGCCGGAAATGCGCAAAGCCCGCCACTATAAGATTGTGACCGGCTTACCGGATGCTTATGGTCGTGGTCGGATCGTTTCGGACTTCCCTCGAATTGCTATTTATGGGATTGACCGGCTGATGGCTGAGAAGTTCAACGATTACAACCTGACCGGCGATGGCGAGATGACAGATGATGTTATCAAACTGCGCGAAGAAATTAACGAACAGTATCGTGCCTTGAATGACATGAAGAAGATGGCCAAAGAATACGGCTATGACATTTCCCGCCCAGCTGCTAATGCTCAAGAAGCTGTTCAGTGGATCTACTTCGGTTACCTGGCAGCCGTTAAGACCCAAAATGGTGCGGCAATGTCTGTCGGCCGTATCGATACAGTGATTGATGCCTATATTCAACGGGATATGCGTTTGGGCAAGCTGAATGAAGAGCAGGCACAAGAACTCATCGATCATTTGGTTATGAAGTTACGGATGGTACGTTTCATTCGGACTGAAGAATACAACTCACTGTTCTCCGGCGATCCGATCTGGGCAACACTGTCCTTGGCAGGGATGGGTAATGATGGCCGTCATCATGTTACCAAGACCGCGTTCCGCTTCCTGAAGACCTTGGACAACATGGGCGCGGCACCGGAACCAAACATCACCTTGTTGTGGAGCGAACGTCTTCCTGAAGGGTTCAAACGTTATGCCACTGAAGTGTCCATCCAAAGTTCAACCATTCAATACGAAAACGATGATCTGATGCGTAACGAATGGGGAACCGACTATTACGGCATTGCTTGCTGTGTTTCCGCGCAGCCAATTGCAGATGGTGTTCAGTACTTCGGGGCGCGAGCAAACCTAGCCAAGACCGTGCTGTATGCGATCAACGGTGGTAAAGACGAAATTCAGGAAGCACAGGTGGGACCTGAATACGAGCCGATCACCAGCGACTATATCGACTATGACGAGTTCATGAAGAAGTTCGACAAGATGATGGACTGGTTAGCAGATGTCTATGTCAATGCACTGAATGTTATTCACTACATGCATGACAAGTACTACTATGAAGCTGCGCAGTTGGCATTGAAGGATACACGTCTGAATCGGACGTTTGCTACCGGGATTTCCGGTTTGTCACATGCGGTTGATTCCATCAGTGCCATCAAGTATGGCCACGTGAAGGCAATTCGGGATGAAAATGGCGTTGCAATCGACTTTGTTGCTGACAATGATGACTATCCGCGTTATGGTAACAATGATGACCGGGCAGACAACATTGCTAAGTGGTTGGTTAAGACCTTCTACAACAAGATGAATACACATCATCTGTATCGCGGTGCTAAGCTCAGTACCAGTGTTCTGACCATTACATCTAATGTGGTTTATGGTAAGAATACCGGGACAACACCAAACGGCCGTCAGAAGGGCGAACCATTCTCACCTGGTGCCAACCCGGCGTATGGTGCTGAAAAGAACGGTGCTTTGGCTTCCTTGATGTCAACCGCCAAGATCCCATATCACTATGCAACAGACGGGATCAGCAATACCTTTGGGGTAACACCGAACACCTTAGGCCATGACGATGAAACCCGTAAGGACACCTTGGTTCACATGGTTGACGGCTACATGGAAAATAGCGGCATGCACCTTAACATCAACGTCTTCAATAAAGAAACGTTGATTGATGCCCAGAAGCACCCAGAAGAATATCCAACCTTGACTGTTCGAGTTTCCGGTTACTGCGTCTACTTTGCAGACCTGACCAAAGAACAGCAAGACGATGTTATCGCTCGGACCTTCTTCGACGAAATGTAATCAAGTCAATCTATTCGCAAAACAGGAGATCATTCCTGTTTTGTCAAAAGACGGCAACGATGCTGTTGCCGTTTTTTGACAAACTGAAATGAAAATCGTTGAAAATTAGGTATTTATTTGCACTGGAGGCGGCATAGATGAAACTCATCGATCAATCACAAAGCCCGTTAAATATTTTGGAACAAGTGGGACAGGATCATGAAGGCCCAATAAAAGGATACGTTCATTCAGTCGAAAGCTTTGGTTCGGTTGATGGTCCCGGGATTCGGTTTGTCGTCTTTATGCAAGGATGCAGGATGCGGTGCCAGTACTGTCACAACCCTGACACTTGGAATATCGGTGTGGGCGAGGAAATGACCGCTGATCAGATCCTGGCAGATGCACAGCGATATAAAGCCTTCTGGGGCGAACAAGGGGGGATTACTTGTAGCGGTGGCGAAAGTCTCGTCCAAATTGATTTTATCCTGGAACTTTTTACCAAAGCTAAGGAACTGGGTATCTCAACTTGTTTGGATACTTCGGGTGGTCCATTCACCCGTGATCAGCCGTGGTTTGGTCAATTTGAGAAACTGATGGCCGTCACGGATATTTCGTTGGTTGACATCAAGCACATTGATTCCGCGGAACACAAAAAGCTAACCGGTTTCCCAAACGAAAACATTTTGGATATGGTTCAGTATATGTCGGATCATGGCGATGATATGTGGATTCGCCACGTACTTGTGCCAGAACGAACCGACTTTGATCCTTATCTCAAACGCTTGGGAGATTATATTGCCACTTTGGATAAACGCGTGGTCCAGAAAGTGGAAATTCTTCCGTACCATACGTTAGGGGTTAAGAAGTACCATGAACTAGGTATTACGTATCCGCTGGAAGGTATCGAGCCGCCTTCAGCTGATCGGGTCAAGAATGCAGAGAACTTGCTACACGTTGAGGACTATACTGGATGGCAAAGTTGGCGACCACAGCCAGCTAACAAGCAGTGATTTAGTTGAAACTTAACGTAACGATTAAAAACGCAGCAAATCCGTTGCGTTTTTTTTAAATGCCACTTATGATGATGGTTGAGTAACGTTATCAAATTATAAACGAAAGGGAAGCCGCCCTATGAAGACGAAACAAGAGCGCATTTTTTCCTCCAAAACTCTCACGTATTTTTTGCAATTAGCAGAAACCATGAACTACACCCAGTCAGCCCAGTTGTTGGGGATTACCCAGCCGGCACTGACGCAGCAAATCAAGAAATTGGAACGAACAGTGGGGGCACCATTGTTTTATTCCGTTGGTAAGAAGTTGCATTTATCCGATGCCGGTCGCACGATGTTGAAGGCGACACACGAGATTTATGAAATTTTGAACCAGACGACTGACGAGATTCAGCAAAGCACCAGTGCCACAGTCGGCAAGATTAATATTGGCTTGTTAAGTTCAATTGAAGACAGTGCGTTTAATGCTTTTATCGCGCATTATTACGACCTTAATCCTGAAGTCGAAATCACGCTACGAATGATGACACGTCATGAGATCTGGGAAGCGTTGGAGAACAATCAGATTGATTTGGCCATCATGAATCTGCCTGATGAGACGATTAAGAACTGGAAGCCGTATGCAAGCAAGAAGATTCTTGATGAACAGTTATTGTTCCTGCATCATGATAATTCCTTGGCTAATCGCAAACGCCTGCATTTTAAAGATACGCTGGCTGAGCCGTGGGTAACTTATCCAGACGACTATTTCCTGGGTCAGTTGTTGCATGAGGCGTATAAGAATCAGATGGTTGATTTTCCGCATGTTGTGGCGCATTTTACCACGCCATATCAGTTAACTCAGTTTGTCAACCATACCGGTGTTAACACCGCGTTACCAACCAGTTTTGTTGCCGCTCATGCTGATCAAATCAAGGCGCATGCCGTTGCCTTTGAACCAGCGATTCGCTTTGAGACCTCGTTTGTGTATCGCAAGGAAAAAGCCGATATTCCGCGGATTGCCAACTTCTTTAAGACGTTTGACGCACATTTATCCGAGAAAGATTATCTATCGCGGGTCAGCGAAAACAGTGGTAAAATTGAACGGTAAACTATTCAGCTGAGGAGCGATCAGATAACATGACGACTTTGATTTTTGGACATCAAAACCCTGATACAGACGCGATTACAAGCGCCATGAGTTGGGCTGAATTTCAGAAGCAAGCAGGTAATACCGATGTTGAAGCAGTAGCACTCGGTGAACCAAACGATGAAACCAAGTTTGTATTGGATCATTTTAAGGTTGCTGCGCCGCGGGTCATTAAGACAGCCGCAAATGAAACCGGGCACGTAATGTTGGTTGATCATAACGAATTCCAGCAAAGCGTTGCTGATATCGAAGACGTGCAAATCGATTCAGTGGTTGATCACCACCGCATTGCCAACTTCCATACGGCGTCACCACTATATTACCGGGCAGAACCAGTGGGCAGTACCAACACGGTGATTTTCGAGTTGTTCCAGGAACACGGCTATGAAATTTCACCAACACTGGCAGGCTTAATGGCTTCTGGCTTGATTTCGGATACCCTGCTTCTGAAGTCACCGACTGCAACCGACAAGGACAAAAAGATCTTGCCGGAAATGGCTAAAATCGCTGGCATTGACCTGCAATCATATGGCTTGGCTATGTTGAAGGCGGGCACCAATCTAGCTGCCAAGTCGGATATGGATATCATTGAAGGCGATGCGAAGAGCTTTACGATGGGCGGTAAGTCTATCCGTATTGGACAAGTGAATACAGTTGATCTTGATGATATTTATGCGCGTCAGGATGAATTGGTGGCCGCTATGACCAAAGAAGCACAGGCGAAGGGCTATGATGACTTCCTGTTAATTGCAACCGATATTCTGAACAGCAATTCAACGGGCTTTGCTGTTGGCGCAGATCGTGACAAAGTGGCCGCAGCATTCAACGAAAAGTTTGATGCAAATGACCGGTTGGCACTGCCTGGCGTGGTTTCACGTAAGAAGCAGGTCGTACCGCCAATGCAAGGTGCGTTTGAAGGTTAATTTTGAACTTAATAATTGGTTTTATAAATCGCAGCCGTTTGTGGTTGCGATTTTTTTGTGCTCAAAAACTTGGATGAACAAAAAGGATAGTTCAAATTTAAAACGAGGTGCAAAAAACGCAGCCTCATAACTACTTCGTATAATATATATTATGTAAACTAGAATGGAGATTTTGAGTCGTTGACTTTGACGTGACTTATTTGGTGTTCAAATGGCAAAACGATTGATGCAAGTCCCCTCACCTGACAGACAGCTCAAAAACTTTTGAGAGAAGCAAATCAATTGTACGGATGTGAGCGGTGCGCTTTATTTGTTTTTTCTGGTTTGAAAATGACCAGTCGTTGCTAAATATATGTAAATTCAGCATTAATCAAAGCAGATTTGTAGAAAGTATCATTTTGAGTCATAAACAGCATTCAAGTCGCAAGTGTTGCTGTCAGCTGAATTCTGGATCAAAATACGAAAATTGATTTGATTGCAGCCAATGAATCGTTGGTTAATTGGTTAAACTGTTGCTAAAGCGGCGCCGTGGAATCAGGACATCAGCACAGATGGTCCTGATCGTGCAGTAAATTCAAATTTGAAATGCAACTAAGTTTAGTGTCAAATGACAGATCAACAAATTTGGTGATTTAGCTGGCTTGATGATTAGAAGCCCATTTACCTTTGGATAATACTAAAACTTTATTCAGTTCTACACTGGTGCTTTTTTCGGCGCATATCGTTGCGAATTACCGATATTTTCGTCATTATCCCTCGCCACGCACTGGTTTTTTCGCGTATACTGAAATTATCCAAAAGAAAACATATGTTCGAGGTGACTTTATTTGTCGACACAGAACTATCCTAAATTAATACAAGCCATGCTACCTTCCCTGCCGGACTATATTCAGGATTACTATCACAGCCAAAAAGCAATTCCCATCGCGGATTCTACCCTTTACCAGTACCTGCACTTTTACCAGGAATTTCTGCATTGGCTTATCTCCAGTCGGGTCACGGACGCCATTTCGCCACAGAATGTGCCTTTGGAAACTTTAGAGCGGCTTTCCTTGCGTGATGCGCAGGCGTTTGTGGCGTATTTACTTGAGCGGCCGTCAAAAACCCATCCGAATAAACGTATGACGCGGCGCAGTGTGGCGTTACGACTGGTCGGGATCAAGGCCCTTTATCGGTTCTTAACCGAAGAAAGCGAACCAAATGCGGACGGTGAGCCTTATTTTTACCGCAATGTTTGGAATAAGGTGAAACTTAAGACCCATGCAGAGACGACGACTTACCGTAATCATAAACTGCAGGAAATGTTGTTTGTGGATGGCGAAGATGCGCGCTTTTTACAGTGGCTGGATCAGCAATATGCTCAGCAGCTGCCATCGAAACCGCGTGCTTATTTTGAGGCGACGAAGGAACGAAATTTGGCGATCATTGCGCTGCTGTTTGGCTCCGGCGTGCGGGTTAGTGAATTGGTCAATATGAATTTGGAAGATCTCAATATGGATCGTCATACTGTGCAGGTGGTGCGTAAAGGTAATTTTCAGGATCGCGTTAACTTTGCTGACTGGATTGATCCTTATTTAACGGCTTACTTGAAGTCCCGAACCGCGATGATTGGTCAGCAGAAGCCTACTTCTCCGCTATTTGTGACGCAAATCGGCCAAATGGTAAACCGCATTCGCCAAAATACGATTGAAGCATTCTTCAAACGCTATACAACCGCTTATGGCCGCCCATCAACACCCCATAAAGCACGCCATACCTTGGGAACCAATATTTATACCGTCACCAAGGATGTGCAGCAAGTTGCCGATCAACTCGGACAAACGACGACCAGCGCGACGGATCTGTACATCAATCTCAGCGATAAAAGTGGAAAAGCGGCCTTACGCGAAGTTTCGGAAACTGCCGCCAAAGCCTTGGATCAACATCCCCAGCAACCATAATGTCGGCGGTTAGTTGTCTGGTTAAGTCATGTTGCGGCGCTAATTAACGTCACAGTATTCAGTGAGATAACAGTGGCGACATTTTTTGATGCTGGTTGACATAGAAAAAAGCTGCTTGATCGCCTTTGATGGCTTGCGATCAGGCAGCTTTTTTATACTATGCGTCAGACCGCCCTCACCCACGACTGGATGGCTGACGGCGGGAAACAATTCGATAATAAACGTTGCCGGTCAAACGGTACATCAGCACGTAGATGACCGCAAAAATTGCAAGCGTGATTAACGAAACGGTTAAGAAGAATTGCCAATCCGGCAGGCCGAATAGCATCATAATACGTTGGACAAAGGGCAATGCAAAGCCCACGTGGATGGCAGCGACGATCAAAGGCAGGTAAAACAGTGTGAGTAGCTGACTATTAATGGTAGCGCGAACTTCCCGAAGGCTCAGGCCGACGCGTTGTAAGATGGTATAGCGGCGTGCATCCGCGTAGCCTTCTGCCAACTGCTTGTAGTAAAGAATCAGCAAGGTTGCCAGGATGAAGGTCACCCCAAAGACAACCCCAAGGAATAGGAAACTGCTCATCATGCTGGCAGTATCATCGTAATTAGCGGCTCGCGATTGAACCGATTCCGGTAATGCAATCCCTCTTTTGACGACTGCATGATAAAGCTTGACCTGATTGGCGTGACTGCCGCTTAATGTTACGTCTTGATTAGTGGTCACGTCGGCTTTGAGCAGTGCCATTGACCTTTTTGGATAAAGCGCGTGTAAAGCGGTTAATAGTTGGACATCAGATGGGAGCGCAACAAACAAGTTAGGAATAAACGTTTTAGGCGCATTTGGAAAACTGGTGACTTGTTTGGCGACGTGGTAAGTCTGTTTGCCAATACGCAACGTGGCGGGTTCGTAATGATTGGAGGCATAGATTAAAACTTCATGATTGTTAAGTGTCACATGCTTGCCAGTATAGCGGTTATAATTTTCGACGGTCATCAGCTGAACCGAACGGGCATTATTGAAGCTAAACGGGCCGTTAAAGTTAGCTTGAGAATCTAACTTGTTTTTTTCTAATAAAGCAAGCGTACTTGAGGGTCCGTTAAAGGTTCGCATCGAGTGGATTTTGACGTGATGTGTTTTAGCCAGTGTCCGTAGTTGGTTCGCTGCATCCGGCCGCTTGGGGTTGATTGAGTATGCTAAATCAACCGGGGTTTGCGAGTTGACAATCTCATGAATGCCAAAGAATAACGTTGCGGTGGTTGCAAGTGTAATCAGCGTCATGGTGACTAAAATAGCAATCGAAGCCAACCCTGCGCCGTTTTGCTGCATCCGGTAAAGCAGATTCGAGACGTTGATAAAATGTTTAGGCTTGTAATAGTAGTTCTTGCGGTGACGCAGCCATTTCAAGACAAATACCGAGCCGGACGTGAAGAGACCGTAAGTCCCGACAATGACAAGGACGACCGCAAAGAAAAACAAGCTCATCGCTTGAAGCGGATTCTTGACGGTGACCGCAATCGTATAACCGGCAGCCAGACTCGCAATGCTGACAATCAAAGTTAGCCACTTGGTTTTAGGTTCCCGTTCCCCAGCGTTTTGTTCGCGTACGAGTTCGATGGGATGTTTGCGCAATAGCCAGAACTCGTCAACCAACATTAAAACAATGAACAAGCCAATCGTGATCAACCCGGCAATGCTGAAGGCAGTTTGACTCAAGCCAAAATCGAGATTGTGATTGACATGCAGCATTTTGGCCAAAGTGAGATAGCTAAGGCGTGACAGCACGGTTCCCAAAATTCCGCCGCACAATAAGGTTGTCAACAATAGCAGCAGCTTTTCCGTGGCCATCATTTTGCTTAATTCACGTTTGCCAAAGCCGATGATGTTGTAGAGCCCCAACTGGCGGATACGCTGTTTACGCAAAAAGTTGTTGGCGTAGATGATTAAGATGACGGAAATGATTGCGGTCGTCATTGAGCCAAATGAAAACAGTGATTTGCCAGCTGCCTGTCCGAACTGGCGGAACAATACATCACTGCTCGTGTAGGCGTTTAGCATGATCAAATTGATGGCCATCAAAAAGCTAGTGGTGATAACAAATGGCACAAATAAACGGCGATCGGCTTTAAGGTTGGTGGCGGCTAATTTGAAATAGAATTTCATTGCGCCTCGCCTTCCTTCGTCAGCATTGCGGTCATGGTTTCGCTGATTCGGGTCAAAAATTCGGGTTGCTGTAATTCACCGCGATACAGCTGATGGAAAATCTGACCATCGCGAATAAACAAAACGCGCTGGCTATGACTGGCCGCAACCGCACTGTGCGTCACCATGAGGATTGTCTGCTTACTGTCGGCATTGACATCGGTTAGCAAGTCCAACAGCTCACTGGAAGTTCTAGAATCAAGTGCGCCGGTGGGTTCGTCTGCCAGTAGGATTTCCGGATCGGTGATCATCGCCCGGGCAGCGGCCACACGTTGCTGTTGGCCACCGGAAAGCTCATATGGGTATTTTTTCAATAAATCGGTGATACCTAGACGCGGCGCCAGTTGGGTGAGCCGATTTTTCATGATTTCAAGCGGTTTCTTGGCTAAGACTAATGGCAGGAAAATGTTGTCCTGAACGTTAAAGGTGTCAAGCAAGTCAAAATCCTGAAAAATAAACCCGAGATGTTCCCGCCGAAATTTAGCCCGTGCGCCTTCTTTGACTTTGCGCAGGTCCTGTCCGTTAAGGCTGATTTCGCCGCCGGTAGGATCATCAAGCGTGGCGATTAAGTTCAGTAAGGTACTTTTGCCTGAACCGGATTCCCCCATAATCGCGACAAATTCTCCTGATTCAACGGAAAAACTGATGTTCACGAGTGCCTGTACCGGTTGGGCACCGCGACTGGTATAAGTCTTTTCGACATTTTTTAACTTTAATAATGTTGACATAAGATCCGCCCCTTTCATTTATCAGCTTAAAAGGGAAACTGCCGAAAAACTACTTACAGTCGACGTGCGTTGCTTACAAGCTGGTAAGGTGGCTTACTCGGCCAGCCAGCGCGTTTGCGGGAAGTGAATGGCAAAGGTGCTGCCGACACCGACTTTTGATGTAACGGTCAGGGTTAACCCTAGCTTTTGGGCAATTTGCCGGCTTAAAAACAGGCCTAAGCCACTTGCCTTTTGATTGGCGCGACCGTTGTATCCAGAATAGCCTTGTTCAAAAATCCGCGGTAGATCTTCTGGCAGGATACCGATACCGGTGTCAGCCACCAGCACGGCATCGCCCTTGGCATAAATCCGGATGCTCCCATGCGGGGTATATTTGATGGCATTGGTTAGTAATTGCTCGAAAATAAATCGCAGCCACTGACTATCACTCACCACAGTGGGCAAAGTTTCTACCGTGACGGTTAAGTCTTTGGCAATAAACAGTTTCGCTAAATCCCGCACGGTTTCGTTAACAAGCGGTTTTAGTGGTAATTCGGTTAACACCAAATCCGTATTCAGTGTGGTCAGTTTGAGGTAATTCAGCATCACGGTTAGATAACGGTTGATTTTACCAACTTCAAGCCGCGCATCGCTGGCATTGACAGGTTCAACCTGTAATAAGAGATCCAGTGCAGTCAGCGGTGTTTTAATTTGATGGGTCCACAGTTGCAAGGTATCGACCGTTTCTTGTTCCTGATCACGATACGTGTCATGATTTTGACGTAAGGTCTGTTGCAGCATTTGGATTTTTTGAAAATAAACCTGCCCAAGCGGATCGGAAATTTGATCAGCCGCAAGCAGTGTAACATCGCCTTGGAGCTGCGACCATTCGCGGCGAAACCGCCAAAAATCGCAGCCGCCGATCACAAGTAACGGAATCAGTGCGAAAAACCAGCTGTTTAACGCGACTTCAAGCGAAGCGTTAATCAGCCAGTTTGCTAACAGACTGGCAACCAGTAAGATGAGCAAACTCAGCCAAACCATCCAGCGGGCGCGCAAAAAAGCTTTAATCATGGCCGCCCTCCTTGTTTGCTAAACGATAACCTTTTCCTTTGACGGTTTCGATCAGTTGGTTGAGTCCTACCGGGGCGACTTTTTTGCGTAGCCGATTCATGTTCACTGCCAAGGCGTTGCGGTCAATGAACTCATCGCCTTCCCATAACTTCTCGATCATCGCTTCTCGAGTAACCACTTCACCATCGGCACCAAATAACAGGCTTAATAACTTGGTTTCTGTCGGGGTGAGGTCGATCACTTGAGTCGGCGAGCGTAGTTGGTTGTCGGTCGGGACCAGTGTAAACTCACCGTGACTTAAATTGGTATCGGTTTGCTGGTATTGGTAGGTTCGCCGCAACATCCCCTGAATCTTCGCCAATAAAACCGGTAGCTCGATCGGCTTAGCTAAAAAGTCGTCCGCACCGAGATTCATCGCCATCACCAGATTCATATCATCCCCGGAACTGGTCAGGAAGATAACCGGGACCTTGCTATGTTTGCGCAATTCGCTCAGCCAGTGGAAGCCATTAAAATACGGTAGGCTAATATCCATAATCACCAGATCCGGTGCGGCGGCACGGATTTCTGCGTCCACCTGATCGAATTTTTGGACCAATTCAACCGTAAATGCCCACCGATTAAGGTAGTTACCAATTGTCTTTGCAATCACGTCATCGTCTTCAACAATAAAAATCTTTTGCGGCATGTTTGTTATGCTCCCCTCGTGGTGATTCGTGGGCTTTTTAAGTCAATTGCTTTAAACTAAAGTCAGCTTCTATTTTAACTGATTTCAGGTGTTAAAAGTGAGACAAGCCAAAATTGGGTGGCAGGGGCAAACTGCCGCCTTTCTCTTAAGTCAAAATTTATTTGTTTTTGGAACGTCCACCGTCTTTTTTGCGGTGCTCTGGGATATTGCGCTAAAAACCTCTTCCGGCGCGTGGATGACCTATGTTTCGTTAGCAACCGCCATGCCAGCTATTTTAATTTCGCTTTCAGCAGGCGTCTTGGCGGATCGCTACAATCGTAAATGGCTGATTGTGATTTCTGCAGTCGGTGTGACTGTTTTGACCCTCGCAGTAGCTTATGTGTTTGCGTTTGTGACGCAAGAGCTATGGTTGTTGCTCGTCATCGCGGTGATTCGCAGTTTTGGTAATGGTCTGGAGAATCCGGCGGCTAACGCGTTATTGCCGCAGTTGGTACCGGAAAAGCAATTGACGCAGGTGAATGGGTATAATCAGATGTTGATGGCCGCTATGCTCGTGATTTCCCCGCTGCTGGCCGGGTATACTTTGAGCGATCTGGGGATTTTTTGGATCTTTGTCATCGATGCGCTCACAGCGGTACTGGCAGTGTTGTGCTTAGGGATTGTTCACGTGCCAACACCGGTCACCAATCCGGATCAAGCAACCAAGCAGAAAAATGGCATTGTTGCCGGTTTGCGCTACGTGGGCCACACGCCGGTATTGCTGGCATTTATGTTCTTCACCGGACTGGCGTTTATTTTAATTGCCCCTTCTTCCCAATTATCGACATTATATGTCAATCGTACATTCGGTTCGGAGGTCTGGCATCTGACGTTTAACGAGTGGTCATGGACAATTGGTGCCGGGTTAGGCGGTTTGTTCATTGCGCGGCACAAAAAGTTTCGGGATCAGCTTGGTTTGATTGCGCTTGGTTTTGCGGGCAGCGGAATTGCATTTGCCGAAATGGGCTTGCCGCAGCCATTTATGACTTACTTGCTATTTATGTTGGTTTCCGGGATCTTTTATCCGCTGATTCAGGCCGGGCAAACTATCTACCTGCAGGAAAATGTGCCCGCGGATAAACTTGGGCGCGTCTTTTCGCTGTGGGCGATTTTGTCGACCGGGATTTATCCGTTAGCCATGTTGGGTTACGGACCACTGGCAGATCGTGTGCCGATCGGATGGATTTTCATTGTGACCGGTTTGTTGTTAATCGTTGTCGCTTATGGGTTCTGGCGGCGGCTTAAGCATCTGAATGGGTCATCAAATAAGTAGCATCTATTATTGAAAAAAGAACGCTATCACGGTGCAGTCCACAACTACTGCCACCGTGATAGCGTTCTTTTCTGACGGATTAAAACTGCCGTTGAACTTTGAAAGCCGTCGGAACAGGTTTAAAGTCGACTTTGGGATAAAACTGCATGGCTGCTGGGGCCGATAGCAACATGATTGAAATGTTGGGTCCCTGGATGGTATGCAGTGTTTGCAATAGTGCCTTGCCCACACCTTGATGCTGGTGGCTTTTGATAACAGCTAGCTCGGAAACAAACGTGCAATAGGACTTGTCAGACACACCACGTAAAACGCCGATTAACTGGTGATCATCCCATGCGGTGAGCAACACATTTGCGTTGTTAAGCATTCGCTGCATGCGCGCACGATCTTCAGTCGGCCGGTGAATACCGGATGCATCTAAAACGGCAATAAACTGCGAGGCCGAGATCGGCTGATTATTTTCAATATGTAACAAGGCTTATCCCTCCCGACCGATACGAAACATGTTGTCAGCGTGTGGCAAATTAATGCGTTCATAGAAACCTACTGCGCTGTCAGCCGCGCGCAATGATAAAGTAACCCTTGGGCCGATGTAAGCTTGTAACGTCGCGATCAATTGCCGCCCAATTTGGTGGCCTTCATAAGCGGGCAGAATTAAAATGTCACTCAGATAGCAACAGTACTCAAAGTCGGTCAGACAGCGTGCAAAGCCAATGAGATGCTCATCGTCCCAGACACTCAAGACCAGTTGGGTTTCATCAATCATCACTTGTAGACGGGCAGCATCAGCGATGGGCTTGTCAAAATGCGTTTGCTGATAAAGATCATGAACTTGTTGAACCGTTAAGGGTGCGTTTACTTTGATGGTGTACGACACAACATCAGCTCCTTTATAAGTTTGTCAACGGTCAGGTTACCAAAAAGACCGAGCAGCACTCGGTCAAGGTTCATTATGAAAATCATATGGCAGGCACGTTTTTCAAAGTAAATAAAGTAAATAGTGATGTAATTGATGATTTATTTGAAAACAGTGACTTTGCTTGCCGGAATGCGATAAAGCGAGTCCGGTGCATTCTTGGGTTTGCCAATCGCAATCAGCAAGGTTGGCATGAAGTGGGCCGGATCCAAGTCAAGTGCCGGCAGAATCTTTTCGTGATCAAATCCTGTCATCGGGCCGGTTTCATAGCCATAAGCGCGGGCGGCCAACATCAGCGACATCGCTGCCAGACTACTATTTTGAATGATAAATTCCCGCAGTGCTTGCTTGTCCTGTTTGAAATCAGCCAGCAAGTGATCAATCATCGGCTTTTGGTGTTCCACTGCCCGGTCCGTTAACAAGCCGGCCGTTGCCGCGCGTTTGAACAAATCGTCTTCAAATGGTCCAAGGTCTAATTCGCCGCCGACAAGCACGACCGCCGAAGCAGATAAGATTTCCGGAGCATTGGTACCGGCGACACTGGCAATTTTCTCTTTGGCGGCATTATTTTGGGCGACTACGAACCGGGTTGGCTGCATATTCAAGGCACTCGGCGCTTTGGTTGCGTAAGTAATAATTTGCAGCAGTTCCCCTTTACTGATTGTGATTTCAGGATCAAATTCACGGGCAGTATGACGCTTCATGACAACTTCATCAAAGTTATTGTTTTCCAACATCAAATTCACCTCTTAGATTTTTTAGACATCTTCAGGATACGCTATATGGTGGCGTTTTCCTAGTTATTTTTAAAATGGTATAGGTTTTGATGGTTGGAATCGGCTGTCTTAGTTTTGCGTTGTTGCCATTGTCAGGTTCAATGCCCCTAACTGTGAAATGGCAGCCGTCACGTGATCACCCGGTTGCAAAAAGATTTGCGGGTCACGGCCCACGCCTGTTCCACTCGGTGTACCGGTAAAGATAAGATCTCCGGGTTGTAGCGCCACAATCCCGGCGAGATAGTGAATTAAAGCAGGCACTTTAAAAATCAATTGATCAAGTTTGGCTTGTTGCATGATATGTCCATTTACGGTGGTCGTGATTTGTAATTGGTCGAGGTTTGTGATGGCATCTGTTGACGTCACCCAGGGACCAATGGGTGAATAGTTTTGGAAAGACTTGGCTAGCGAAAATTGCGGTTCGGCATTGGCAAATTGTACGGCACGATCGCTGAAGTCTTCGCCAACCAAAAATCCGGCGACATGTTTAAGTGCATCAGCCTCGGTAATATTGCGGCCACCCTTCCCGATTAACACAACTAATTCGGTTTCCCAATCGGTTTTGGGTCCACGGATAGGTATCGTACTTGTCGGACCGGCCAGTGAGCTACTGAATTTAGTGAAGACGCTCGGAACTTCTGGCAACTTAATGTGAATCTCTTGCGAATGATCAAGAAAATTCATTCCGATAGCAAAAATCTGGGAACTAGCAGCTACCGGCGCCTCTAATTGTTCCGGCTTAAAGTTGATTTCAGAACCGAATGTTAAAGTGTCGCGGTGGGTTAAAGCTGTCAAAACATCGGCAGCATTGGTAATGGGTTGCGCCGTTGATGCAGACGTTATCAGATAGGGATGGTTGTTTAATTTGGCAATTTTCAAAATAAATGCTTCCTTTCAGATGAGCCATTAGCCACACCATTATTTTACGCCTGCATGGTGGCGGTTCCAATCACTTCAGCGCATTTGGCCCAGTGAGTTCTGCCTGAAAAGTTTCAATGATGCGCTGTACCGCCGTGTTTTGTGCCTCAGTGCCAAACGTGACGCGCAGCCAGCCGGGTTTTAAGCCATCACGAACAAGAAAACCTTGTTGTAGCAGGCGCTTTTTTAAAGCCGATGCCTGCATTTTGGGGGCCTGAAAGAATTGAAAGTTGGTTTGGCTGCGGGTGTGTGGCAGTCCGGTTTGGGTTAAAAAGCGTTCCCAACTATCGCGCGCTTGCTGCACCCGCTTGCGTGTCATCGTGACAAAATCCTGATCAGCTAAGGCCGCCTGTGCGCTAACTTGGGCAATGCTGCTTAAATTGTAAGGCAGGCGAACGGTTTGCAAGTAGTTAACAAGTTGTTTAGGGAAAACACCGAAGCCGACCCGGAAATTCGCCAGTCCATAGATTTTTGAAAATGTTCGCAGCACGACTAGGTTTGGAAACTTTGATAATAAGCTGATAGCGCTCGTGGCTGGATAGTCATCAGTGAACTCAATATAAGCCTCATCCATTAAAACCAGCACGTCTTTTGGTATTTGTCGCAGCCATTCGGTCAGTGTCGCAATTGACAGCAGCGTGCCCGTGGGATTATTGGGGTTGCACACCCAAATCAGTTTCGTTTTCGCGGTTAACGCCTGCGCCATTGCAGGTAAATCAAAATTGCCAGCTTCACTGACGGGGACATCAATCACGGTGGCCCCTTCAATTTGGGCATGCAAGCGGTACTCGGAAAATGTTGGCCATGGTTCAATGACTTCATCCCCCGGGCTCAAAAAAGTGCGGGCAATTAAGGCAATGACTTCATCCAGACCATTGCCAAAAACCAACTGCTCTGCGGCAACGTCTAAATGTTTTGCCACCGCGGTGCGTAGTTGACTGGCATAGCCATCGGGGTAATCACGACTTTGCGTAAAATTCCAGTTGGTCACGGCCTGCTGAACTTTGACGCTGGTACCGAATGGATTTTCGTTTGCTGACAGCCGCACCAGCTGTGGCAAGCCAAGTTCTTCTTTTAATACGGCAAGAGGCTTTTCTGGCGTATAGGGATGAAGTTGATGAATGGTAGGTTTAAACATAAACAACGCCTCCTTGTGATCTTGTTTGGTTTGGATGAGTTTCAAACGTGAGCGCTGGCTGGCAAGCGGTTGTCAATATTTGTTGATTTTATCGCGCTCTTTTAAGCGACTCATTTTTCCTTCACGGCTCGCCAGTTCAGTCGCAATCTGATCAAGGGAGATGCCGCGTTCGACCATGAGTACCAGCACATGATAAGTCAGATCGGCGACTTCGAGTATAAAAGCCGCATCGTCGGGATTTTTGGCTGCAACAATGACCTCGGTGCTTTCCTCCCCGACTTTTTTTAAAATCTTGTCCAATCCTTTGGTGAAAAGATAATCGGTGTATGAGCCTGAAACTGGCTGGCTTTTCCGTGACTGGATGAGATCATATAATTCGGTAATGCTTTGTTTGGCAGCTGTCATTGGGTGCCCTTCCTTTCTGTATACTGACGATAAAAACAACTGGTGTGGCCAGTGTGGCAAGCGGGACCAGCGGGATTGACGGTGATGAGTAAGGTATCCGCATCACAGTCAACGGCGATAGCTTGAACCGTTTGGGTGTTGCCGCTGGTTTCGCCTTTATGCCATAGCATGTTCCGACTGCGCGACCAAAACCAGGTTTCACCGGTGGTCATCGTTTTTTCAAGGCTTTCGGCATTCATATAGGCAACCATTAATACTTGCTTGGTCGTTGCGTCTTGAACGACGGTTGTGATTAAACCGGACGCCTTTTTAAAATCGAGTGGTATCATCGAATCGCCACCTTTGCTTGTTTTAGCACTGTCTTGACTTGCGGTATCGTTAATTCGCCGAAGTGGAAGATTGAAGCAGCGAGTCCCGCAGAAACATTCGTATCACGGAATAAGGTAACAAAGTCATTTGCGGATCCGGCACCGCCGCTTGCAACGACAGGCACCGAAACAATGGAGCTAAGTTGCTGGTAAAGTCGCAGGTCAAATCCCTGCTTGGTCCCATCGGCATCCATTGAGGTGATCAATAGTTCACCAGCCCCAGCCGCAACTGCTTGCTGAGCCCACGTGAGCACTCCTAGATCAACTGGGGTACGCCCGCCGTTAATCATCACCTGATAACGATTCCGACTAGGTTGCCAACGCGCATCAATCGCGACAACAATTGCTTGACGGCCAAACTTTTCGGCCCCGGCGGTAATTAAATCAGGGTGTTTGACCGCCGCGGAATTTAAGGCAATTTTGTCAGCTCCGGCACGCAATAACTGATGCATGTCGGTCACTGAACGGATCCCGCCGCCGACCGTTAGCGGCATGAAAACCTGTGTGGCTACCGCAGCGACTGTTTGCGTCATGGTTTGCCGCGCATCGGTGGTGGCGGTGATGTCAAGAAAGACCAATTCATCTGCTCCTTGCGCCTCGTAAGCTTTGGCAATTGCTACCGGGTCGCCGACATCCTTAAGCTGGATAAAATGAACCCCTTTTTTAACGCGTCCTTGGTCAACATCAAGGCATGGAATAATGCGTTTTGTCAGCATCGTTGTCCTCCAATTCTTTAAGTTTGTTCAAGGGAAAACTGCCGGTCTGCCAAGCTTTACCGATAACAGCCGCCTGGATCCCGGCTGTTTGCAAGGCTGTCAGATCAGCCAAAGTGTGCACGCCGCCACTGGCCACAATATTGACGTTAGGTACGGTTTGATGAAGCATTGCGAGCAATGCCACGTTAGGACCTTTCATCATCCCGTCGCGGCCGATATCGGTTACGATAAAGGTAGTGACGCCGCGCCTGACCATTGCCTGTATTAAATGCGTTGGCGATTGGGTGCTTGTGGTCAGCCAACCATCAGTTGCAACCTTCCCGGCGCGGGCGTCAATACCAACAGCAATTTTATCGGCGCCAAATTTCTGAACAGCCTGCGTTACCAGTTCGGGGGTGGTGACAGCTACTGATCCAAGAATCAAGCGATCAATTCCGGCATTTAGATAGTGATCCATGATAGTTAAGGTACGAATACCGCCACCTAGCTCGATAAAAGCTGGTGTGTGTTGCCGAATTGTGCTAATGACGGCTTGATTGACTGGCTGTTGGGATCGGGCACCGTCGAGATCCACTAAATGCAAGTGTTTAAGACCAGCGGCGGTTAAATTTTTCACCTGAATCAGCGGGTCGGCAGTCAGACTGACTTGCCGGTAGTCGCCTTGAGTGAGTCTGACACTTTGGCCGGCTAATAAATCAATTGCTGGATAGAGTTGCATCAGTCGTCATCTCCTTAAAACGCTGTAATCCGGCAAGCCCTACTGCACCGCTTTTTTCCGGATGAAATTGCGTTCCCAGAATATTCTGGCGCCGGACGATGCTCGTTAGCGGTTGACCGTAGTCGGTGATAGCCAGCGTGTAAGTGGGTTGGGTCTGGACGTAATACGAGTGGACAAAATAAGTCGCTTGGTTGGCAAATCCGGCTGCAAAAGGATCGGGTTGAGTGATCGTATTGGTGTTCCACCCCATGTGCGGTGTCGGGAATCCCGCTCGTGGTGGAATTGCGACAACCGTGCCAGGGATGAGGCCCAGTCCCGCTGTTTCCCCGAATTCAAAGCTGCGATCGAATAACAATTGCATTCCCAGGCAAATGCCGAGTAAAGGTTTGCCGGTAGCCGCAAATTGACGGATAACCGGAACCAGATCGCGTTGGGTCAACGCAGACATGGCGGTTTTAAAAGCCCCCACTCCTGGCAGGATTAAACCGGCCGCAGCCAGAATGACGGCAGGATCAGCTGAAAGTTGGTTGTCAATAGCCAGATAATCAAGCGCTTTTTTGACATTCAACGTGTTGCCCGTATCGTAGTCAACGATCACAATCATGAAATCACTCCTTTGGTTGAGGGAATCCCCTTCACTGCCGGATTCAGCGCCACCGCCGCCTGCATACTACGGCCCAATGCTTTAAACAACGCTTCAATTTTATGATGCGTATTACGTCCGTATAAAACAGCGGCATGGAGATTGAATTCACCTGCAAAGGCCATAGCCTGGAAAAAATCTTCCGTCACTTCCGTATCAAATCCTCCGAGTCGTTGATTGGTTAATTCAGCATCAAACACAAGATAAGCGCGGCCGGAAAGATCCACCACCACGCGGGCGAGGCTTTCATCCATCGGCACAAATGCGTTGCCAAAGCGTTCGATGCCAGCTTTGTCACCCAGCGCTTGTTTAAAGCAACTTCCCAAGACGATGCCTGTATCTTCAATCGTATGATGCGGATCCACGTCTAAATCGCCTTGGGCTTTAACGATTAAACCCAAGCGTCCATGTTTAGCAAAAGCATCAAGCATATGATCGAAGAACCCAATGCCGGTATCAATATCAATACCGCTTTGCTGGTCAAGGTTCAAACTAATCGTTATCGCGGTTTCCTTAGTTGTCCGAGTGATCGTTGCTGTACGCATGATAAACCTCCTAGAAAAGTGAGCGCGAGCCAGCGCGGTTAGAAGTCGGAGTGTAAGTGGCCTTAAGCGTGATGGCCCGGTTTTGGCCATTGCGCTTAAGGTCCTTACACGCAGACTTCTGCGCTGGGGAGCGCGTTATGGTGAGAGCGCGAGCCGGCGCGGTTAGGGATCGGAGTATAAGTGGCCTTGGGCGTGATGGCCGGGCTTTGACCATTGCGCCCAAGGTCCTTATACGCAGATCCCTGCGCCGGGGAGCGCGTTATGGTGAGAGCGCGAGCCAGCGCGGTTAAAAGTCGGAGTGTAAGTGGCCTTAAGCATGATGGCCCGGTTTTGGCCATTGCGCTTAAGGTCCTTACACGCAGACTTCTGCGCCGGGGAGCACGTCCTAAAACATCATTTCAACTCATAAAAACATGCTCTAACGCTTAATCCGTTTCAAAATCGCTTCCGCATGCCCATCCAGTCCTTCAGTTTGTGCCAGCGTCACAATTGCATCTGCTTGAGTTGCCAATGCCGCGGCACTATATTGAATGAATTGAGTGCGCTTCACGAAGTCATAAACGCCCAGTGGTGAGAAAAATCGTGCCGATCCGGCTGTTGGCAAAACATGATTTGGCCCGGCAACATAATCGCCAACTGGTTCGGCGGCATTTTCACCTAAGAAAACGGAACCGGCATTGTGAATTTCATTGAGATAAGTGATTGGATTAGGTAATTGAATTTCCAAATGTTCCGGGGCGATGGTATTCATTAAGCAAAATGCAGAAGCTACGTCAGGGACAATCGCGATAAAACCTTGGTTGGTGATCGCTGCTTGTGCAATCGCCTTACGCGGCAAACTTAGTAGTTGTGAGTCAACCGCCTTACTGACGGCATCTGCCAGCGCTGGACTGGTCGTCACCAACATTGCGCGCGCGTTTGGATCGTGCTCTGCTTGTGACAAAAGGTCAGCTGCCACCCGTACCGGATCTGCTGAATCATCAGCAATAATGCCGATTTCGGATGGGCCAGCGATCATATCAATCGCAACATCGCCAAAAACCTGTTTTTTAGCTTCAGCAACGTAGCGATTTCCGGGGCCTAAAATTTTATCGACTTTGGGAATACTTTCAGTGCCATAAGTCAATGCGCCAATCGCTTGTGCACCGCCAATCTGATAAATTTCGTCCACCCCTGCCAGTTTTGCGGCCGCCAATACAGCTGGATTTAAACCTTTTGCTTGTGGCGGCGTTACCATGACGATTTTCTTGACCCCTGCGAGTTTAGCCGGAATTGCGGTCATTAGAATCGTGGAAGGATAAGCCGCGGTGCCGCCTGGGACATACAAACCTACCGCGGCTAGTGGGGTTAGTTTTTGACCACGGATAACACCGGGATATGGGCTATCAATAAAGCCTTGGCTCATTTCTAGCTGGTGAAAACTGGTGATGTTTTTTTGGGCAAGGGTTAATGCTGCCAGTAATTTTGGCGAGAGATCAGCCATTGCGGCATCGATTTGTGCTTGTGGTACGCGGAGGTCGGAGATAGTGACATGATCAAAATTGGCACTGTAGGCAAGTAAAGCCTTATCCCCATTTAGTTTGACGTCTGCCAGAATTTTTTGAACGGTGGTTTGCACTGCCGGATTCTGGGCAACGGTTTGCTGGCGGGTGGTCACTTGTTGTTGAAGCTCGGTTAAGGTGCCGGTAAGAATTTTCATGTTAAGCCTCCTGAGGGCGAACTTGTTGTAGCGACTGAATAAGCTGGTAAATGGCCGGCTTTTTTTGTTTTAACGCTAATCGATTAACCACCAGATGCGTTGAAACGGGCGTTAAAGTAGCAAAAATCTTGAGGTTGTTTTCGCGTAAGGTGGTGCCGGTTTCGGTGATATCGACAATGGCATCTGCCATCCCCGTGAGCGGCGCCAATTCTACCGATCCTTCAATCTTGATAATCTCAACATCTTCACCTTGGCTTTGAAAATAGCGCTGAGCAAGATGGGGGTATTTGGTGGCAATCAATTTGCGTTTGGTTTTTTGCGGATCAAAGTCGGGTGTTGAAGCTAGGATGAATCGGCACCGGCCGGTTTTAAGATCAAGCATGTCAAACTGCTGATGGCCTTGTTCTTCAAGGACATCTGAACCCACAATCCCGATATCAACGGTTCCGCGATTCAAATAAGTGAGAACGTCCGCGGCTTTGACAAGAATAAAGTGGTAGTCAGGGTTTTCGGTAAAAATCAAACGGCGGCTTTTATTCGAAAGTGCCTGGCAGTCAATGCCTGCTGCAGTGAGTAATGGCAAAACCTGAGTGGTCGTGCGCCCTTTTGCCAAGGCGATTGTGAGGGTCATTGCATTGCCTCCTTTGGGGATAAATCGATTAATTTGGCGTGATACTTTTGCGCCATCGTCTTGGCTTCAGCAAGCGAATCGACTAGGCAAAGTTGTGCGTGCGGGGTTGTCGCAACGACTGCCGCGGCCTCTTGCCATTGAGACGGACGGCCATAAACCAGTGTGAGGGCCGGTTTGGGATCATCCGGCAAAATATCGGTTAAGGCGTCCACATCAAAGGCCAAGCCGACAGCTGGCAGCAGGTCTTGCTGAAAGCTGGCCAACAGTTGATCATAGCGTCCGCCACTAAACAGATATTGACGACTATCACTGGCGTAGGCGTGGAAAAATAGCCCAGTGTAGTAAGATTGTGGCGGTTGGCTGGTTAAATCAACGGTTATCGTGACTTGGGGAAATTGATGTTGAAGAAAAGCAACAGTTTGTTGTAATGGCTTTAGGCGACTGTGCAGTAACGTTGGCGGCAACAGTTGGGCAAGCTGAGTGAAAATCGTGGCAGCCTCACCGAACAACCATGGCCATTGCTGCAAGAATGGGTATAACGGTTCCGCACGTAATGGCGCAATGAGTTGTTGATAGGTACTGAGATTCTTTTTGAAAAATGCTGCTTGCAATGCGGATGCTGTCGCTGGATCAAGTGGTAATGCCTGCATGACTTGCGATACGAACTGGGCATCAGACAATTCCAAGGTTAGGTCCGTTAATCCCAAGTCTTCACAGATCCGGGTTGCTTCGCTCAAGCAGGCCCATTCGGCTTTTATCGAGGCGTATCCGATTAATTCGATACCGGCTTGTGTCATTTGGTTATAGGTACCATTTAAGCTTTTTCGGACTCGAAAAACGTCTCCCACATACCACCATTGAACAGGAGGCTGAATGCTGGTGGTACTCAGTAAACGCGCTAACGGTAATGTGAGGTCAGGACGCATCACAACCGCCTCTCCGGCATCATCTAACATTTGGTAAGGTTGTTCACCGCGAACCGTCAATGGCTGGAAAACATCACGGTATTCCAATAATGGCGTTTTAACGCGCTCATACCCTGAAGCAATGAATCGGTGGCTCATCATTTGAATGAGATTTTCTTTACGAATCGCCCGGGGACCGAATTCATCGCGGGTGCCGACTGGTAAGTGTCGATTTGACATAGGGTTGCTCCTTCCGTTTGCACGAAGCAGTGGTCATTAAGTGATCGCGTGTACGTTTTGTTGGGAAAAATCGAAACGAATTCAACAAAAAAACGCCCTCGAAAACGGTTTTTAACGTTTTCGAGGGCGAATCAACTTCGCGGTACCACCTCAATTTGTCTGGACCTTACGACCCAAACCTCATCTACCAATCCCATGTCGGCTTGCGCGAACTGTTATTGGCAGCGGTGATAACGCAACGGGTGCGTGATAGCTTACTCGGTTCGGCTATCAAGTTCTTAGATGTGTGTTCAGTCGGTCAATCACGCGTTCTCAGCAATCGGCGCTCTCTGTGGATTGGTGCCAACCTACTTGGTCTAATCACAACTTCATGGCTATTGATTTAATGTGACTCTCATCATAACGACATTTTAAAAATTGTCAACCATATTTTTTGAATGTGCGGCAAAAAACTTTTTCAATGATCGATTATTTGTTTTTTTATTTTGGCATTTTTATAAACAAATATGCAAAAATTAGCTAATATTTGAAGTCTGTTTGATTCCTAAAAAAGTCAGTAACAGTTGTTGAACTTCCGCATCTTGCTTTGGCGTTCCAAAGCTTTGACGAATCCAGCCAGGAACCATGCTGTCTCGCACCAGATAACCGTGCTGTTTCAGGAAAGTGCCCAGTGCTTGCGGATCATTGACCTGATAGAGCATGAAATTGGTTTGCGTGGCATAATGGCGGATTTGGTGCTGGTCAAAAAATTGATCCCATTGCTTCCGGGTGGCAAAAATCTGTTGTTTTACCTTGCGTGTGAATGTCTGATCTTCCCAGGCCGCTAAAGCCGCTGCCTGACTCATGCCGCTGATGTTGTACGGGAGACGAACATTTTGCATTTTGGGGATGAGTGCTTTAGGAACAATACTGAAGCCAACCCGGAAATTTGCTAACCCGTATAATTTCGAGAAGGTTCGCATGACGAGCAGATTGGGAAACTGATGGGTTAACGATAGCGTGGATGGCTCGGGCTGATCGACAAAATCGATATACGCTTCGTCCACGACAACGAGAATGTTGGGCGGCACCTGCTTCATAAACTGCGTGATTTGATCCGGGGGCAAATAAGTACCTGTCGGATTGTTTGGGTTGCACACCCAGATCACTTTGGTTTTTGTCGTGATGTGGGCTAATAACGCGTCAAGATCAATCTCCCCGGTCGCCGCAATCACGGGGGCATTAATCGTTGTGGCTCCGGCAATGGCGGCTTGTAACTGGTACTCCGGGTAAGTCGGCCAAGGTTGTAGGCTCTCATCGCCTACTTCTAAAAAGGTGCGACAAATCAAAGCAATCATTTCGTCTAACCCACTGGAAAAAAGTAATTGCTCCGCTGGAACGCCCAACCGTTTGGCAACCGCGGTCCGCAATGGCAAAGCATCCGGATCAGGATAATTGCGTGCCTGGGAAAAGGCCCATTTTTCAAGCGCTGCCTGGACCTTTGGCGAGGTACCGACCGGATTTTCATTGAATGACAAGCGCGTCATTTTAGCCAAACCGGCCGCTTTGGCGATTCTTTCCGGGGTGCTGTCTGAGACATAATCCGGCAGCCCGGCAATACTGTTGCGTAACATTACGCCACCTGCTTTCTTAATTGTCTTAGAGTTTACCCGTTATATCGAAAAATGTAAATATATTATGCATAAATATCCATATGAGTACAATCGTGTCTGCTCATTTTTTGCGCAATCACGTTATTAAAAAACCAAGCCAGTACGCAACAGAATTTGCTAATGATGCGGATTGACTTGGTTAAAGTTGGTTATTCATTCGTCATAAAATGACAAAAATGTGCGCTTTATTTTTTGGCGACAAAGGCTAAGTAATAAGTGACCGCTGCTACCGTCTGAGCGGAATTGATTTTGCCACTTTTAACTCCGGCGACTAGTTCGCTGAATGGCACGAGCCGGCTGGTGACAAATTCATCGGGATCAAAATCCTGAGAAGTTTTGGCCGCCAAATCAAGTTTTGCCAAGACGAGATGGACGGTTTCATCCGTCATGCCTTCGCTTGAACGGACGGCGGTTAACCACTGAAGATCATGCGTGATATAGCCGGTTTCTTCGCGCAGTTCCCGGCTGGCGGCAGTTTGCCAATCTTCACCGGCATCGATTAAGCCGGCGGGCAACGCATAAACTTCACTGTTCGTCGCCACGCGGTATTCACGATTAATTAACACCCGATTGTCATGAGTCAACGCCAACATTGCCACCGCGTTAGCATGCCGAATTAAGTCACGTTTAACGGTTAGGCCATCAGGCGTTTTGATTTTTTGCGTCACAATGTCAAAAATCGGGCCATGATAATGCGGGGTCTCACTCAAAATAGTCCCCTTTGCTAAAGGGTGATCAAAAAACATACCGCCATCTCCTCAATGAAAAAAGCCGCGCTGATACGCGACTTGAAATTAAGCTTTCGTAAAATCTTTCATCCATGCCAACGCAATCGCCTTTTCGCCCAGATGGGTACCGACAACCGGGCCAAAGTAAGATAGCTCGAACGGTACATTCGGAAACTTTTGCTCCAGATCGGCCATCCAGCGCTGCGCTTCTTCCGGATCGTTTGCGTGGATTACGACCGCTCGAACAGGATAGTCAACCTTCGCCAATGTTTCCTGGAAAAGTGTTTCAACACGCGCGTAAGCTTTCTTGATCGAACGTATCTTTTCAATTGCAACGATTTTGTGCGATTGATCATCAAACGTCAGTAACGGCTTGATCTTCAGCATGCCGCCGATAAAGGCCGAAGCATTGCTCAACCGACCGCCTCGAACCAGATTCTGCAAGTCGTTGACAATAAAGTATTCACCCATGGTTGCCCGTAAATCATCCAGGCGCGCTAATATTGCTTGCGGGTCTTTGCCGGCTTCTGCCATTTGTGCGGCTGCCAGCACCAGCCAACCCATTAAAATGACCGTGATCTGGGAATCATAAACATAAACTTTAGCGCCATGAACCTCGTCAACCGCACCCTTTAAAGTATTCACAAACCCGGAGATTGTGCTGGCTAAGTGGATACTAATAATGGTGTCGTAACCTTCATTAGCAAGATTTTCATATAACTTCAGCATTTCGCCCAGCGGTGGTTGCGTGGTACTTGGAAACGTTTTGGCAGTTTTGAGTTTGGCATAAAATTCTTGTGTGGTAATATCTTTACCTTCGTCATAAACTTCGCCGTCAAGAATGACCGGAATCGGCACCACAGTGATGTGATGTTGATCAATTTCGGTTTGCGGCAGATAACAGGTACTATCCGTCACGATAGCAATTTTCATACAGGCACCCACTTCTTCAAAAATGATTGTCTACATCATACCATAAAAAAACGAGTTGTAAGCAGCGCGCAACCAGGAGCGCTCGGAAATCCAAGCACGTTTGGCTGGGTTTGGAGCAGTTAGGTTCGTGGCTTTTTGAGTCAAACCCAAAAGCTTTAGCTGATTAATTGGACCCCTCACCAGTTTGGGCAGTTCCGCTTGTTTGACTGCTAGTTGTACCGGTCGTATCACTGCTGTCATTGCCCGATGTTGCGGTGTCACTGGAAGTTGCAGCCGTATCATCCCCGGGTTCATTAGATGTGGTTGGCGGCGTGGCGGGCGTTGTATTGGAAGTGCCTGTTGTGTTACCGGTTGCTGCGCCAGTTTGATTCCAGTTGCCATAGCCATAGCCACTGTAATAGGGAGAAGTATACTGAGAACTTGAGGTATTGGCAGTATTGTTACCGTACGTATTCGCAGCCCCAGCCGTGTTGGCGTTAGTTGAACTCGTCGCCGCATCGCTTGTTGTGGTCTGATTGGTTGCAGGTGTCGAAGTAGTGGCGTTATCAGCAGTTGTCTGCGTTTCTGCAGGTTGGCTTTGCTTTTCCGGTGCTTTTTGAGCGATTTGTTTCTGATACGCCCGCTTCAACTTGCTGGCCTTTTGCTTAATTGTTTGTAAAACATCGCGATTGTAGACAACAAGGCCTTGCTTGGTGAGATTAGCCAGCAATTTCTCAATTCCATCAAGTTTCTTTTGTAAGTCGGTGACTGAGATTTCTTTGAGCGCTTTTTTTGTCAACGTATTGTCTTTGAGTAACGCGTTATTCTGGTCCTGAAAATATTTAACATCGCGATCGACATAGTTTTGATAACGCGCCAGGACTTCATTGCTCGCGTTAGTCTGTTTGGCGTAACGCTTTTCGGCTGCTTTTAACTTTTTAAGTGTTTGCAGACGTTGGGTGTCGTTTTTTTGTGGTTGACCATACTGTTGCTTAAGATTATTCAAAATCACCTGAGTTTTTTCGGCTTGTTGCTTTTCGCCTTGAACGTGCTGGTATTTGACAACGCCCAATAATACCGCCGCGGCAATTAAAACCACTGTAACAAGCAATAGAATGCTTCGTTTGCCCTTCATTTTTCCCAATACCCTTTCATGAATAACTTTTTAACTGCCCTGCCCCATGCTGAGCAATTTTACGAACCAGACGCTGCCGAGAGCGATCAATCCCAAAATATTATGCGCGAAGATTAGAAAGCCGGGTTAGCCTAGTCGTTTCGGTTACACTATCAAATCTATTTTACCTGTTGTGACGACTATTGCCTACCACTAACAGACGATAATTAGTCTTGATGGAAAATGGTATGTGAGCGTCAGTCGGGCGTTATTCACAGATATCTTTTTAATCCGGCATGTCACGTGACGTTGACAGCTTTGCCTTACGCGCCTAAAACCGGTAAAATGATTGGGACAATTGGAAAGCGAGCGGATCGATATGTCTTTTGACGGAATTTTTACCCATGCCATGGCCCAGGAGCTTAATACCACGTTAAGCGGCGGGCGGGTTGCTAAAATTCAACAACCTTATGAAAATGAAATTATCATCACGATTCGAGCTGGACGCAAGAACCATCCCTTGTTGCTCTCAGCTAATCCACAGTATGCGCGGGTGCAAATTACCCACATTCCATTTACAAATCCAGACGTTCCTGCAACCTTCACGATGACGTTGCGGAAGTATTTTAACGCGGCTACGTTAACAGAGATTCACCAAGTGCAAAACGATCGGGTACTACACTTTGAATTCTCCACGCGGGATGAATTGGGGGATGAACTGGGGCTGCGCTTGATCATTGAAATGATGGGTCGGCACAGTAACATCTTTTTAGTCAGCAAGCGCACCGGCAAAATTATTGATCTCATTCGCCACGTTTCTGCGGATCAAAATCGCTATCGTCCGTTGATGCCCGGTGCCCCGTATGTCGAGCCGCCTAAGCAAGATAAAGTGGATCCGTTTCATGATTCGGAGCGGATTTATCACGAACTTGAACGTCAGGTAACACCTTCATTGAGTCGCGCCACCTTGCTTCAGCAACATTACCAAGGACTTGCTAAGGATTCTGCATCTGAATTGGCCCTGCGACTCAATCAAGGCGATGCCGGCTGGGATAGCTTTTTTGCGGCGCTGGCAACACCTGAACCGACTATTACAACCCAAGGGAAAAAAGCCGTTTTTACCGCGATCCCGTATCAGTCTCTGACCGGCGAACAGCAACATTTTTCAACCTTAAGCGCGATGCTGGATGCCTATTATGCGCAAAAAGCGGAACATGACCGGGTTTTGCAACAAGGCGGCAACCTGATTCATGTGATCAAGAATGTGATTGATAAAGATCGCAAAAAGCAGCGCAAATTAAAGCGAACGCTGGAAGAAACCGAAAAAGCCGATGATTATCGAATTCGCGGCGAGATTCTGACGACTTATCTGAGTCAAGTCAAACGCGGCATGACGAGTATTGAACTGCCTAATTTCTATGCTGATAATGAGCCGATTAAGATCACCTTGTCCAATCAGCTGACGCCATCACGCAACGCCCAGAAATATTTTGCCAAGTATACGAAATTACGCAATGCAGTGGCACATGTTCACCAGCAAATGCAAGAAAACCAAGAAGAACTCGACTACCTTGAAGGCATTATGGCGCAGATTGATGTAGCTAGTCCGAAAGATTTAGTCGATATTCGATTGGAATTACAGCAACAAGGCTATCTGCGTAAACAGAAGTCCGGGAAAAAAGGCAATAAACGCCAAAAAGTCTCCAAACCAGATCAATTCTATGCCAGTGACGGCACTAAAATCTGGGTCGGAAAAAACAACCTGCAAAATGATCAGTTGACCTTACACACCGCGAAGAAAACTGACATTTGGCTGCACGTCAAAGATATCCCGGGATCACACGTGATTATCGACAGCAGTGATCCCAGTGAGAAAACCTTGCTGGAAGCAGCCGAGCTGGCAGCGTATTTTTCCAAAGCGCGCGACAGTGCCAATGTTCCGGTTGACTGGATTGAGGTTAAAAAGATTCGTAAGCCTAATGGAGCCAAACCCGGCTTTGTCATTTACGAAGGCCAAAAAACAGTGAGTGTAACGCCTGACGCTGATTTAGTCGCCAAGCTGCGCAACCCGCCGACAAAATAGGAGATGCATGTTTATGTCAGAATCATCAGCCCAAATCAGCCGCCCACTTCAGGAACATATCATCGCCAACAAAGTCAAACATGGCTGGAATACCACCGACACTAACTTTGAAATGCTGCTGGCTTATCATGAAATGGCGGAATTGACGACAGCGTTGCTTAAACACGATCAAGCTAATATCGCTGAAGAACTGGCAGATGTTACCATTTACCTGCTGGGAATCGCTGAAATAAAAGGAATTGATTTAGCCCAGGCCGTGAACGACAAAGTGACAATCAATGATCACCGTGTATACGATGCTCAAGGACACAAGCATTTGGAGTAAGTATGCTGGCTTTAGTGCGCTAAGATTGCTGCTAACTTTAAACCACAAAAAATCGACCTTAAGCTAGCATGTTGATTGCTGCTCAAGATCGATTTTTTGATTCATCTGCTGGTACTACCCTATCCCAAAAACTTAAAGACAACTTTACTATCAAATAGCTTGAATGTTTTTTCAAATAGTAACTTACTTAAAAGTGCAGCGGCAATTGGCACCGCGAACCAGCACAGTAAGACCAAGGGAATTGCCAGCCCGGCATCTAATGAAGCTAGTGGGCCGACCATACCGACCATACCAAAACCGGCTGATTGTGGGGTTCCGCTGACCCCTAGCAGCGCAACCGGAATGGCAGAAACGATGGCGGTGAATAGACACGGCAGTAGGATAATCGGATGTTTAAACAGATTGGGCATCATTAACTTCATTGCGCCCAGTGCAATTGCCAGCGTCACGCCGGATTTATTGACATTCCAGGAGAAAACAACCAACGCAATAGCAGTTGCCGCCACACCCATAGCCGATGCGCCTGCCGAAATACCGTTCAGTTGAATGGCTAGCCCAATGGCAACGGTTGAAATCGGACTGATAATCAAAGTAGCAAACGAGCAGCAAATTAAAATGGCCATGAGAATTGGCTGCAAGGTGGTAAAGCTGTTGATGAGTTCCCCAATGGCGGTTGTGAAAGCCGCAATAAACGGTAGCAGTAAGACACCTATATAAGCCGTACCACAACCAACCAGAATCGGCATGGCCACTACTGCCGTTGAACCGAACCGATCTTTAATCCAGATCAGGAGAAGTACGGCAATCGAGGCAGTAATCATGGTATTGATCAAATCGCCGGTACCTGAACCCACATAGGCTTTCAGCGCCGGATTAAACTTAACGACTCCGGAGCCAACAAATGCCGCTCCAGCTGTCACCATCATCTGCATGGGATTCAATTCGAACTGTAAGGCGATCAAGCCCCCGATAATCAATGGCGTGGCAAGTTGAAAAATGACGGCAATCTGTGTCAACGTCACCGCAAATGTATTCGTACCCAGATATTTCAGAATGCCGGATAAGACGGCATTGGGAATGAGGCCGATAATGACACCCAAAGCGGTACCTGATAAGACCTTATTAAGAAAAACTGTCACCGTTAATTTGGAAGACTTTTGCTTGGCGTGCCGATCTTCAACCAGCCCGCTTTCTTTGCCGGCTTCTTCCTCAGCTAGTGCATGTGCAGCAGCTGTTAACTCTTTATTTGCCGAATCTGCCATGGGACTTCACCTCTTCTATAATGTTGGATCTATATAAATCAAAATAACCATCCGCTTGTGATGATTGTTATGAGAATATTAACAGAAGATGGCATATTTAGTCCATAGTTAATTTTGGTTTAATACTACTCTCACCTTTTTAATATACGCAAAAAAATCGGATGCAAGATATTTTTAATCTTCCATCCGATTTTTAGGTATCATAAGAGTCCTACTTGTGCAGTATCGTCACAAGCTTATGGTCGTTAAAACTGGACGCCCCACTTGGCCGGATCTTCACGCCATTGATGCAACGAAGCCAATTGGGCACTCGTAATCGCCCCTTGCGCTTCGGCGGTTTGAATCAAGGCTGTGTAATTCGTCAACGTGAAGAACGGTAGCCCTGCTTTGGCGAAGTTTGCTGTCACCGCGGCGAGTTGGTAACTGAAAATTGCTGCGACTCCGAGAACGTTCACGCCGTCTTTTTGCGCGGCGGCAACGGCTCCAAGAACCGAGCCACCGGTTGACAGCAAATCATCAATGACGACTAACTTGGCATCTGCAGAAAGGTGGCCTTCGATCTGGCGTCCCTGACCGTGATCTTTAGGCTTACTGCGAATATACACCAGTGGCAGGTTAAGTAAGTTGGCAACCAATGCGGCATGGGGAATGCCAGCAGTCGCAACGCCACCAATGGCAGTCACATCAGGATAATGGGCCACAATCTCTTGTGCCAATCCAGCTGCGATTTTGCTACGAACGTCTGGGTAGCCGATTGTGAGCCGATTGTCGGTATAGATCGGGCTTTTTAGACCACTTGCCCAAGTAAACGGTGCTTCTGGTCGTAAGGTTACCGCTTTGATTCGTAACAAGTCGCTGGCAATTTGATTTTCTAATTTAGTCATGTGCTGTCTCCCACGCTTTCTTAATTGATTGATAGGCTGCAACCGGGTCATCAGCTTGCGTAATCGGGCGACCGATGACAATAGCCGAACTGCCCAGACGTTTAGCACGGCCTGGTGTCACGACGCGTTTTTGATCGCCCACAGCGGTGCCGCGCGGACGAATACCCGGGGTTACCACCAGAAAATCAGGTTTGGTGACACTGCGAATGAGTGGTGTTTCTAAAGCACTCGCAACCACGCCATCTGCGTCACTGGCCTGGGCGATCGCTGCTAATCGTTGAACCGCCTGGCTAATTGGCATATCAATCGATAACTGATTCTCCAACATAGCTTGATCAGTGGAGGTTAGATGGGTAATGGCCAACATTTTTGGTGCCGGCTGGTGGGCTGCCTTGGCACCGGCTAATAACCCGCGCTTGGCTGCTAACATCATGTCTTTGCCGCCAGCTGCATGGACTGTTGTCAACGCGACCCCTAACCGCCCTAACTGCCACGCCGCCTTTTCAACGGTATTGGGAATGTCGTGTAGTTTTAAGTCTAAAAAGATGTCGACAGGGTGAGCGGCTTGAATCGCTTTGATAACGGCTGGCCCTTCCGCATAGAAAAGTTCCATGCCGATTTTGACAAATAATCGTTCGGTTTGAGGAAAAGCCTTTAAAAAATCTAGCGTGGTAGCCTGATCTTTGAAGTCGAGTGCAATGATGGGTGTCATACCGCCTGTCCTTCCTGAATACGTGCAAATTCTGCGGCAATTTTGGGGATTGCCTGTTCTTGGTAATAATTAGCTGAACCGATGGCGACTGCCTTGGCACCGGCTGCCAGCATCTCGGCGACGTCATGACCGGAACTGACGCCACCCATCCCGATAATCGGAATGTGAACCGTGTGCGCGACTTGATAAACCATATGCAACGCCATCGGGAACAGCGCCGGTCCGGAAACGCCACCGGTTACATTGGTCAAAATCGGTTCGCCAGTTTGGATATCTAAGCGCATGCCGACAAAGGTATTGATCAAAGAAATCCCATCTGCACCTGCTGCTTCAACAGCTTTGGCAATCGTAGTAATATCCGTTACATTCGGCGTCAATTTAACAAAGATAGGAACGGAACTAGCTTCCTTGACTGCTTTTGTTACCGCAGCGGCCACGGAGGGATCGGTTCCAAACGCCATGCCGCCTTGGTCGACATTCGGGCACGAGATGTTGACTTCTAGCGCTTTTACATTTGGGGCGGCGCTTAACTTTTTGGCTACTGCTGTATATTCAGCAACATCGGCGCCCGCAATGCTAGCGATAATCGGTAAGTCTGGGTAATGGGACGCGAGCCACGGCAGCTTTTCGTGTAACACGACCTCTGCTCCGGGGTTTTTTAGCCCAACCGCATTCAGCGTACTGCTTGGCCCGTCAGCATAAATCTTGCCTTGATTGCCGATTCGGGGCATTAAAGTCGTTGATTTGGTAACCAAAGCACCTAATAGATTGAGATCATATTGTTTGGCGTAACCTTCGCCAAACCCAAATGTCCCGCTGGCGGGCATAAAGGGGTTCTTCATCGTCAAACCCGGTAACTGGATGGCCATGTGCGCTTCCTCCTCCGCTAACCTGCGTATCCTTTTTTGGATCAGCTGATACTAACTGCGAATCGGTGTCATTGAGAAGGCACGCGATTCCAATACTTTCAAAATGGCATCGGCCGTGTCAAGGCTCGTCATTAACGGCACGCCATGCTCAATCGCGGTTTCCCGAATGCGGAATCCATCGCTTGACGCCTTTTTATCTGCCGTCATAGTGTTAATGACCAGTTGAATCTTGCGGTCGGCAATGTCTTCGAGAATCGTTTCTTTACCACTGTCAAGCTTTTCAATCGTCGCGACCGTAATCCCGGCGGCTTCAAACGCCTTTGCTGTGCCGCTGGTAGCAACTAACTGGTAGCCTACTTCACGGAAGCGCTTAGCCAGCTCGGTAGCTTCAACTTTATCGGCATCCTTAACCGTGATTAAAGCGCGGCCAAATTGTGGCAAGTGCATACCTGCTGCTTCGAACGCCTTGTATAAAGCTTTTGCCAGCGTTGTATCGCTGCCCATGACTTCTCCGGTGGATTTCATTTCCGGTCCAAGCAGACTGTCAACGTGATTGAGTTTGGAGAAACTGAAGACCGGCGCTTTGACGTGGATACCAGCTTGATTAGGCAGCAGACCAGTCGTAAAGCCTTGTTCCTTCAAACTTAAACCGAGGATGGCCAAGGTTGCGACTTGAGCCAGTTTAACGTTTGTGACCTTGCTCAAAAATGGAACAGTCCGACTTGCCCGCGGGTTGACTTCAATGACATAAGCCTTGCCTTGATGAATGATGAATTGCACGTTCATCAAGCCGATGCAGTTTAAAGCGCGCGACAGTTTGATGGTTGCATCGGTAATCTGGTCAATAATATCCTGACTAAATGTTTGCGGTGGATAAACGGCCATCGAATCACCGCTATGAATGCCGGCGCGCTCAATGTGCTCCATGATGCCAGGCAGTACCACGGTTTCACCGTCGGAAATGCAATCGACTTCGCATTCTTTGCCGACTAAATAGTGGTCAATCAAAACTGGATGGTCGTGCGAAACCGATACCGCGCGATCAATGTAACTCGCTAATTCGTCAGCATCGTGAACGATTTCCATTGCCCGGCCGCCTAAAACATAACTTGGGCGAACCAAAACGGGATAACCAATTTTATCGGCGACTGCTAAAGCGCCATCTTTGTCAGTAGCCGTACCGCCTTCTGGTTGCGGTAACTTAAGTTCTTTAATGACTTGATCAAACAAGTCCCGATCCTCGGCCCGGTTGAGGTCGGCTACCGAGGTTCCCAGAATCTTAATGCCCCGTTTTGCAAGCGGTTCGGCTAAATTAATCGCAGTTTGGCCGCCAAATTGAACGATAACCCCTTTTGGTTGCTCCAGGTCAATGACATTCAGGACATCTTCAAGCGTCAACGGTTCAAAATACAGTTTATCCGCAATTGAAAAGTCGGTTGAGACGGTTTCGGGGTTACTGTTCATAATGATCGCTTCATACCCGGCTTTTTGGATCGCCTTAACACTATGAACCGTGGCATAATCGAATTCCACCCCTTGGCCAATTCGGATGGGGCCGGAACCGATTACCAGAATACTTGGTTTATCACTCTTGGTGCTTTCCGTGCTGCTTTCATAGGTGCTGTAGTAGTATGGGGTGTCGCTGGCAAACTCGCCGGCACAGGTATCGACCATTTTATAAACCGGTAAAATATGCTGTTCCTTACGCATCTGGCGAATTTGGTCGGCGTGCAATCCCCAGAGTTTGGCAATTTCTTCGTCCGCAAACCCATACCGTTTTACTTCAGCTAGTAATGATAAATCAGCTTTGTGGGCGGCTAATTCCCGTTCCAATTCAACAATATGCTTGATCTTGTCGAGGAAAAACGGATTCATTTTGGATAATTCCGCAACTTCATCAATCGTGTAATCACGACGGAAGGCTTCGGCTAGATAAAAGAGGCGTTCATCGTTGGCCTGAATAATGTGTTTGCTTAGCTCATCATCACTTAGCTTAGAAAATTCAGGGCGCCGCGGGTGAATCAAACCGACTTCAAGCGAACGCACCGCTTTTAGTAAGCTTTCTTCAAGTGTGCGGCCAATTGCCATCACTTCGCCGGTTGCCTTCATTTGGGTGCCGAGGGTTCGATCACCATTTTCAAACTTGTCAAATGGGAACCGGGGTAATTTGGTGACCACATAGTCCAGTGCCGGCTCAAATTCGGCCCAGGTTTTCTTGGTGACTGGGTTCTTAATTTCGTCAAGGTTTAAGCCAACTGCGATTTTAGCGGCCATTTTAGCGATCGGATAACCGGTTGCTTTAGAAGCCAAAGCACTTGAGCGGGATACCCGAGGATTGACTTCGATGACGTAATATTTGAAGCTGTTGCGGTCGAGTGCGAATTGGACATTGCAGCCGCCTTCGATCTTCAAGGCCCGGATGATCTTGAGTGCCGAGTCACGTAACATCTGGACTTCTTTATCCGTTAAGGTTTGAGTTGGCGCAAAGACCATCGAATCACCGGTGTGCACCCCGACTGGATCGAAGTTTTCCATGTTGCAGACAACGATTGCGGAGTCGGAAGCATCGCGCATCACTTCAAATTCAATTTCTTTGTAACCGGCAATGGAGCGTTCGATCAAGACTTGGGTGACCGGGCTGAGGTTCAGGCCGTTTTCAGCAATTTCGGCTAATTCTTTTTCGTTGTCAGCGATACCGCCGCCAGTGCCGCCCATGGTGAACGCTGGTCGAATGATAACCGGGAACCCGATTTTGTCGGCAAATTCCTGCGCTTCTTGAACATTGTTTGCAATGGCTGATTCCGGCACCGGTTCGTGCAATTTTTGCATCAAATTTTTGAACAGTTCACGATCTTCGGCTTGGTCAATCGCGCTTAATTTGGTACCTAGCAATTCGATCCCAAGTTCGTCTAAAATGCCGGTATTGCTGAGCTTCATTGCAAGATTTAACCCGATTTGGCCGCCGATGGTTGGTAAAATGGCATCTGGCAACTCTTTGCGCAAAATCTGACTGACAAATTCGACAGTTAACGGTTCAATATAGACGCGATCAGCAATTTCGGTATCGGTCATAATCGTGGCCGGATTGGAGTTTACCAAAACAACTTCATAGCCTTCTTCACGTAATGCGAGACAGGCTTGCGTCCCTGAGTAATCAAATTCTGCGGCTTGACCGATGATAATTGGGCCAGAGCCGATCACTAAGATTTTATGAATATCTTGACGTTTTGGCATGATTATCCTTTCTGCGTACGATCTGAGAATGCATCCATCATTTCCATAAATTCATCAAAAAGATGGTCGGCGTCGTGTGGACCTGGCGCAGCATCCGGATGGAATTGGACGGTGAAAGCCGGATACAGGCGATGCCGCAACCCTTCTACCGTGCCATCGTTAATTTCCACGTGGGTGACCAGCAAGGTGTCCGGGTCAATGCTGTCAGGATCAACGGCGTAACCGTGGTTTTGACTGGTGAAATCAATGCGGCCGGTCGCAATTTCACGAACCGGATGATTGAACCCGCGGTGGCCGTATTTCATTTTGAAGGTGTCGGCGCCGTTTGCCAGTGCAAATAACTGGTGGCCAAGACAAATCCCGAATAGTGGAATCTTACCTTCAATGCCGCGAATCATATCCAATGCTTCCGGCACATCTTTCGGATCCCCAGGGCCATTGGTTAACATGACGCCATCCGGTGCTAATTCTAGAATGGTAGCCGCAGTGGTTGTGGACGGCAACACGGTCACGTTACATTGACGTTTAGCCAGTTCCCGTAAAATGCTATGTTTGAGGCCAAAATCAATGACCACCACATTGCGGCCAGTACCCGGTGCCGGATAAGCCTGCTGAGTCGAGACTTGTTGTACTTGATTCTTTGGCAGTACCAATGCTTTGAGCTGGTCAAAGGCATGTTCGTCGGCGGCATCCACAATACTGGCTTTCATGGCACCGACTTCCCGGATTTTTTTGGTCAGCGCCCGGGTGTCAACGCCGCTGATACCGGGAATATGTTTGCGCTTGAGAAATTCATCCAGCGTCATCTGACTACGCCAATTACCGGTGACCCTCGCAACGTCTCTAACCACAATCCCCTTTGCAGTCGGATCAATGCTTTCGTAATCATCACGGTTAATACCGACATTGCCGATGAGCGGTTGCGTGAATGTAATGATTTGGCCATTGTAACTTTGATCCGTAATGGTTTCTTGGTAGCCGCTCATGCCGGTGTTAAAAACAATTTCACCAGCCGTGACCGTTTCCGCACCAAAGCCGACGCCAGGAAAAACACTGCCGTCTTCCAGAATTAAATAGCGCTTCATGCTTGTCCTCCCTTTTGATAGGCGATTTGGCCGTGACTAATGGTATATAACGCCTGGCCTTGCACCTCTTCACCGATAAATGGTGAATTTTTACCTTTTGAAAACCAATCGGCGGGATCGATTTTATAAGAAGTTTCCAGATCCAAAATGGTTAAATCAGCGGGCCCACCAACTGTGATGTGACCACCTGGCAGTCCGAATTTGGCTGCCGGAATCGTGCTCATTTTGGCAATCAGTTGTTGGAGCGTGAACATTTTGGATTTAACGAACTTGGTGTACAGCAGTGGAAAGGCCGTTTCCGAACCGACGATCCCGAATGCGGCGGTTTTAAACGATCCCGTCTTTTCTTCAGCCGTGTGGGGTGCGTGATCCGTGGCAATCATGTCTAGTGTGCCGTCTTGCAAGCCTTCCAGTAATGCCAAATGATCAGCCCGTGAACGTAACGGTGGATTCATTTTAAACATGGGGTTATCGCCGGGGATGTTATTTTCATCAAGTAACAAATGATGCGGTGAGACTTCAGCGGTAACGTTGACGCCGCGTTTCTTGGCTTCGCGAATCAAGGCCACACTTTGGCGGGTTGAGATATGACAGGCGTGGTAATGAACGCCTGTGGCAGCTGCCAGGTCTAAGTCCCGAGCTAATTGACTGCTTTCGGTTTGGTTAATGATGCCAGGCAGGTTCAGTTTTTTGGCAACCGGACCGGCGTTGATCACGCCACCGTGCATGAGGCTTGCGTCTTCAATGTGAGCCACAATCGGCGCGTTTAACTTGGCTGCCTGTAGCATGGCTCGATACATGGTGTCAGCATCTTGAACCCCGACACCGTCATTGGAAAAACCAAGTGCACCGGCTGCTTGTAAGGCGGGCATGTCAACCACTTGATCCGAGTGCAGGTTTCGTGTAATGGGGGCAAACTGGCGAACGGTGATTTTGGCATCGCTACGATTCTTGGCCAGTAACGGCTTCAAAGTGGCGACTGTATCCGGCACCGGGTTTAAATTACTCATGGCGACAACGGTTGTAAACCCACCATGTGCTGCTGCCTGCGCACCGGTTTTAATGGTTTCTTTTGCGGTAAAACCGGGTTCGCGAAAATGAACATGAACGTCAATCAATCCTGGCACAACTGTCGCACCGGTGGCATCAATCACCGTTTCATCGGCTCGAGCTGTCAGTTGCTGGCCGATTGCCGTGATCTGCTCGCCGGTGATCTGGATATCGGCAGTGTATTCGGTGTCGCTAACGATGTGGGCATTTTTGATGAGCATGAGTTACTCCTCTCCGAAGTGACGGGCATTGATGACCGCTTCCAGCATGGCCATTCGCATGAAGACGCCATTTTGCATTTGCGTAAAGATCCGTGATTGTGGTCCGTCAACTAAATCGCTGGCTAATTCAACATCACGGTTAACCGGTGCCGGGTGCATGAAAATGGCATTGGGTTTCATGGTTTTAGCCAAGTCATCGGTAATGCCATACTTAGCATGATAACTTTCTTTAGAAAAGGCTTCGCGATTATCCTGATTGAAGCGTTCTAACTGAACCCGCAGCAGCATCAACACATCGACTTGTTTAACCAACTCCGGCACGCTGATGAAGTCGCCATAACGGTCAAAGCTAGGATCATACCACTGTTGCGGACCAGCAAAATGTAACGTAGCACCAAGTTTGTGCAGCATCTGCATATCACTGCGGGCAACCCGACTGTGGCTAAGGTCGCCGACAATCCCGATGTTCAAGCCTTCAAAATGACCGAATTCTTCGTGAATGGTCATCAGATCCAGCATCATTTGGGAAGGATGTTGCCCGGCACCGTCACCTGCATTCACAATGGCGGTTGTTGGCCATGCACCCATGAGTTCTTTATAATAGCCGTCTTTTGCGTGCCGCATCACCGCAATATTGACGCCGATTGCCCCAATGGTTTTAATGGTATCTTCCAGCGTTTCGCCTTTTGATACTGAACTGTGGGCCGGGTCGAACGGGATGACGGTTAGCCCTAGTTTGCGTTCGGCCATTTCAAAACTGGTATGCGTACGGGTACTATTTTCAAAAAATAAGTTAGCAGCATAAATTGGTTCCGGAAAATGAACGGTTTGACCGGCTTTGAAGTCTTCGGCGCGGTTGATTAACGCCATAGCACTTTTTTCATCAACCTGTTCAGCGGAAACAAAATCTTTAAACGGTGTATCTGTCAAATTAGATAAGGTCATTTTTCTCTGCCCCTTCTTCATTAGCGGCATGTTCTGGTAAAACAAAGTTCAGGAAGATTCCGATCACGGTTGCCAGTGCAAGGCCGGAAAATTGATAGCCGGCAAATTGCAGACTGGCATTGCCGATGCCGATCACAAGAATGGTCGAGGCAATCATCAGGTTGCGCTTCTTATCGAAGTCGACTTTGTTGTCAATTAAAACCCGTAAGCCATTGGAAGCAATCACCCCGAACAGCAGGAAACTAATGCCGCCAATAACCGGACTCGGGATGCTACGAATTAATGCGCTTAGCTTACCGATGAAGGCGAACAAGATGGCAAACATCCCTGCGCCGCCTAATACATAAACGCTGTGCACCTTCGTCATCGCAAGCACACCGATATTTTCGCCATAACTGGTGACAGGCGGGCCACCGACGAATCCAGCAATGATTGACGCGGTTCCGTCACCGGCTAAGGTATGGTTCAAGCCGGGATCCTTAAAGAAATCACGTTTAGTCAATTTGTTGAGTACCATGATGTGGCCCATATGTTCGGTCATCGTGACAAACGCAATCGGTGCCATGGATAAAATGGCTCCCCAGTAAAGTTGCGGCTGATAGCTGATAAAAGGCAGTTCAAACTTTGGCAGATCAAACCATGCCGCTTGTTGTACCGGCGTCAGATCAACAATGCCAAACAGCAAGGCCACCACATAGCCGGTGACAATTCCGAGTAAGATCGGCAAAAGACTAATAAATTTTTTGAGATACATGTTGTAAATGATGACGGATGCCAAGGTGATCATCGCAACGGCAAAGTATCGCAGGTCATAAACGCTCTTGGTGGCACTGATTGTACGCATGGTCGCATCGGTGGCGGCTGTGCCTGCCAAGGATAAGCCAATGACCATGACAATCGGACCGACCACGATTGGCGGTAGTGCCCGATCAATCCAAGCTGATCCGCTGCGAGCAACAATCAAGGCAACGATGAGATAAACGACACCGACTGCTACGGTGCCTTGTGCGATGGCTGGATAACCCGCACCTTTCATCAAAGCTTGCATGATCGTGATAAACGAGAAACTCGATCCCATGTACGCAGGAATCTTGCCACGCGTAATCAGGATATAAACTAAGGTGCCGACACCGCTTGAAAATAAGGCAATGCTTGGATCCAGTCCGACTAAAATCGGTACCAGCACAGTTGAACCGAACATGGCAAAAAGGTGCTGGATTGAAAGCCCCACCCATTGACCGAATTTCGGCTTATCACCGATATCCAGTACTGCTTCGTCATTATGAAAAGCCATTGATTATTCCCCCATCTTTTCAATGCTGATGCCGTCTTTGCCATCAAGTTCGGCCACCTGCACCTGAATTTGCTCGTCAAGTGAGGTTGGAATGTTTTTACCGACAAAATCCGGTCGAATTGGCAACTCGCGATGTCCGCGATCGACAAGCACGGCCAAGCTGATCTTACGTGGCCGGCCTTCATCCATCAACGCATCTAAAGCGGCGCGAATGGTGCGGCCGGTGAAGATGACATCATCGACTAAAATGACATGCTTGCCGGTGATGTTAACCGGCAACTGTGCCCCTTCAACATCTGGTTGGTGTTCATGGTCGATTTTATGGACATCATCGCGATAAAACCGGATATCCAATTCGCCAACCGGAACTTTTAAACCTTCTAGTTGTTCGAGGCGTTTGGCGATGCGGTGGGCCAAATAAATGCCACGGGTTTTGATCCCGACTAGAACAAGATCGTTCAGACCCTTATTTTGTTCGATGATTTCATAACTGATTCGTGTCAATGCGCGTTTCATAGTTACCTCGTCTACAACCTGTTTTGACTGTGCCATTGATGTGCCACCCTTTCTTGTATGTATGCTGATAAAACTTGGTGCCAGTGAGTTTGCTTGGGGATGAAAGCTGTGCTCCGACTTCTAACCGGGCTGGTTCACGCTCACAAAAAAACGCCTCCTACCCAATTTGGATAGAAGGCGACCGTAGCCTGAATAATCCGCCGCAACGGAAAGGAAACCTTCTAAGCCTCACTGGACTTAGTTAAAGGTGCTTGTTTGATTGAGTTAAGATTACCGAACGTTGCGGGTCTTGTCAATGCCTGCACGCAGATCGGTTAAGGTTTTTTCAAAAATTGGGGGTACCGGCGCGGTAAAAGTTAATAATTTTCCCGTGACCGGATGCACGAAGCCGAGTTTTGCAGCGTGAAGAAACTGACCATGACCAGGAAGGGTACGCTTAGGGCCATAGAGAGGATCGCCTGCTACCGGGTGATGGATGTAAGCCATGTGTACGCGAATCTGATGCGTGCGCCCAGTATCCAGAATGCATTTTACCAAGGTGTAGTTTGTAAAGCGCTCCAGTACTTGAAAATGGGTCACAGCATGGCGGCCATCTGCGACCACTGCTTGGCGTTTGCGATCGCGCGGGTCCCGACCCAACGGCGCATCAATTGTGCCCTCGTCTTCTTTAAACGTACCATGAACCAGTGCCAAATATTCCCGAATCGACGTTTTAGCCTTAAGCTGGGCGGATAGACTTAGCTGGGCGGCTTCTGTTTTTGCAACCATTAGCAAGCCGCTCGTATCTTTATCAATACGATGAACGATTCCCGGCCGAATGACGCCATTAATACCAGGCAACTTGGTGTGATACAGCAACCCATTCACCAGCGTGCCGTCCGGATGACCCGGTGCCGGATGAACAACCATGCCTTGAGGTTTGTTAACCACAATGACTTGGTCGTCTTCGTAAACAATCTCGAGAGGAATCGGTTCAGCAACGGCCTTTAGTGGTTTAACTTCCGGAATGGTCACCGTTACGACATCACCGGCCGTCACCTTAAAATTAGCTTTCACGGGATTGCCATTAACGGTGACCAAGCCGTCTTGGAGCCATTTTTGCACCTGGCTGCGGGTGTGGGTCGTCTCGTGGGCCGTGATGATCTTATCAATTCGGCCGCTTTCGGTGGTAATGGTGAAGGTATCGCTCATGCTACCGCCGCCTTGTCACGATCAAACAGAATGTAGATCAAGACGAAAACAACCCCAAGCGTGATGCAGACATCTGCAAAATTAAAAATCGCATTAAAACGCCACTGATCAAGAAATTCGAGATGGAACATATCCGTTACATATCGAAAACGCAAACGATCAATAAAGTTTCCGATCGCCCCCGCTGTGATCAAGGTCAACCCCATCCGATAAAACGGCTTATGCAGACTATCGCGCCACAGCATGGCAACAACAACAAACGCCAGAATCGTAGTAACGTAAAAAAACCACTGCTTACCTTCAAACATCGAAAAAGCAGCACCAGTATTACGGATATGGGTGAGATCAATCACACCTGGAATTAATGACTGACTGTCACCAAGCGGAATATGAACCCTAACCCAAGTCTTAATCCCGAAATCAAGCAAAACCAAGACAGCAGCAACCATGACATAAATAAGCAAAGAAAAATCCTCCTGAGCGCGAGCCGGCGCGGTTAGGGATCGGAGTATAAGTGGCCTTGGGCGTGATGGCCCGGTTTTGGCCATTGCGACCAAGGTCCTTATACGCAGATCCCTGCGCCGGGGAGCGCGTTATGATGTAAGCGCGAGCCAGCGCGGTTAGAAGTCGGAGTATAAGTGGCCTTGAGCGTGATGGCCCGGTTTTGGCCATTGCGACCAAGGTCCTTATACGCAGATCCCTGCGCCGGGGAGCGCGTTATGATGTAAGCATCAGCTGACTCCTACCTCAGCCGCGCGTCTAATGTTTGTTTCCTAGTGTACCGCGCCCAAAGAAAAACCGCCATCTTGAAAATGGCGGTTAACGTTTCTCGCAGCGATGACATGATTAGAAAAGTCCGGAAATCTTACCATCGTCAGTAACATCCATGTTTAAAGCAGCTGGTGCTTTTGGCAAGCCTGGCATTGTCAAAACCGTGCCGGTCATGACGACCAGGAACCCGGCGCCTAGCTTAGGGATAATATCGCGCACATGAATGGTGAAGCCTTCAGGAGCGCCTAGTGTTTTAGCGTTGTCGGTTAACGAATACTGGGTTTTAGCCATGCAAATCGGCAAGTCCTGCCAACCGTTCTTGGCAATGGTTCGAAGTGCAGCATTCGCTTTACCTTCATAGACAACATCGGCACCGCCATAAATCTTTTGAACGATGGTCTTGATTTTTTCTTTGACGTCGCTGTTGCGATCATAAAGCGGTGTGAAGTGACTTGGCTGATTCAAAGCATCTAAAACTGCATCCGCAACTGCCAAACCGCCGCGGCCGCCATCTGCCCAAACCGTTGCGGTAACTGCCTTGACATTGAGTTTGGCACAGGCATCAATTAACCACTGAATTTCGGCATCGGTGTCACTTGTGAACCGATTGACCGCAACGACAACCGGCACGCCGTAACCTTGCATACTGTGGATATGGCGTTTCAGATTGGCAAAACCTTTAGCTAACGCGTCCAGGTTTTCCTGTTGCAGATCGGCTAATGCAACCCCGCCGTTATACTTTAGTGCGCGAACGGTTGCGACGATGACAACAGCATCCGGGGTTTTACCTAACACTGGGGTCTTGATATCCATGAACTTTTCACCGCCCAGATCAGCGCCGAAGCCAGCTTCCGTAATCGCGATGTTACCCAGTTGCAAAGCGGTGCGGGTTGCTAAAACGGAATTACAACCATGTGCGATATTGGCAAATGGGCCACCATGAATAAATGCTGGCGTATGTTCAAGTGTCTGTACTAAGTTAGGCTTCAGGGCATCGCGCAATAACATGGCAATGGCACCGGTGACTTTTAAATCGCCGACCGTGACGGGTTTGCGGTCATAGGTATACCCAATCACAATCCGGCCAATTCTTGCTTTTAGATCGGCAATGTTTTCGGCCAGACATAGAACGGCCATTAATTCGCTGGCGACCGTAATGTCAAACCCATCTTCGCGCGGCACGCCACTGGTTGGACCGCCTAAGCCAATTGTTACATGGCGCAGTGCCCGGTCGTTGATATCCAACGCACGCTTCCACAAAATTCGGCGAGGGTCAATATTGAGTGTGTTTCCTTGCTGCAGATGATTGTCGATTAAAGCGGCCAGTGTGTCAACGGCAGTGGTCAAAGCATGCATGTCACCGGTGAAGTGTAGGTTAATATCTTCCATCGGTACCACTTGCGCATAGCCGCCACCGGTTGCGCCGCCTTTCATCCCCATGACCGGACCTAATGAAGGTTCCCGCAATGCGATAACGGGATGCTGGCCGCGTTGTTGCAATGCATCACCTAAGCCGACAGTAATGGTTGATTTGCCTTCACCGGCGGGGGTCGGATTGATGGATGTGACCAAAACGAGCTTGCCAAACGGCTTATCTTTCAACGCATTAAGCGCCGTAAAGCTGAGTTTGGCTTTTGATTTGCCATAAAGTTCCAAATCATCAGCGGTTAAACCGATACTTGCGGCAACTTTCGTGATTGGCCACATTGAGCTGGCTTCGTTAGCCTGGGCAATTTCAATATCAGACATACAACACACTCCTTATTTAGTGGATGTTTCCAAACCTTTTTTGATCAACGCCACGATTTTTTGTTTTCGCTTTTTGCCGAACATCAGAAACGAAACGCGACCGTATTGTTTGGTTTTAAGCATAACGGTCAAACGGCCATTCGTAAAGTCCTCAATGTCCGCCCAAGCTAAATTAATCGTGTTACTTTTAAAAAAGCTGGTTAAACGAAGGCCTTTAGGCGTTGCGACTAGGCGGAGCAATAAAATCTGAACAATCGCAACTAAAATTGTGATACCTGCAACCGCGACCGCCAGCCATGATAAATTGGTGCTTTCCAGCTGAAGAATGATCGCTAAACTAAGTCCAAATACGATCGCACTCCAAAACATGCTAAAATCGATCCATGCAGGTTGATAATGTGTTCGATATCCTGCCAATTTGCCACTTCCTTAGGAGAAATCATGCTTAAACTATACACAGATGGCGCCACAAAAGGCAACCCGGGACCGGCTGGCATCGGCATTCTGGTTAGCGGATTGCCTCAGCAAATTCAACATCATGCCGCTTTGCCTGCGATGAGTAACCACGAAGCAGAATTTGCTGCTGCCATTGCCGGGTTTAAATTATTGATTGAATCCAGCTTGACAACAGGCACAGTCGCTTACTACAGCGATTCCAAGTTAGTGATTCAAGCCATTGAAAAGCGCTATGCCAAACACTATCCGGCTTTAACGGCAGAGCTGCTGAGCTTAATTGACGAGTTTCCGCTGGTATTGCCCAACTGGATCCCGGATCGGCAAAATCGCGGTGCCCATCACCTGGCTCAACAAGGTTTGCACCAAGCTGAAACCGAAAGTTAGTGTCAGTCATCTTGTCGTTTCATGGATCGATTGACGTAAAAAAAAGCCTGAAACTCCAGCAATATTGGAAGTTTCAGGCTTTTTGATCGAAACGTACCAGCTTGGGTTATAGCTGATTATTTAAGCACTTTGAATTGTTGCTCACGATCCATGTAATCCTTGGCATTCGCTTCGCCTTCGATGGAACCGAATGGCATCTGAGCACGTAACTGCCAGTTTGCCGGGATATCAAAAGCTTCGCGGACAAGGTCGTCAATGATCGGGTTGTAATGCTGCAAGTTAGCACCGATACCGTTGTTAGCCAGCGTTACCCACGTGTTAAGCTGAGCCGATCCTTGTGACTGTTCTGCCCAAGTTGCAAAGTTATCGGCATACAGCGGGAAATTTTTCTCTAACTGTTTTACGACGTCGGTGTCGGTGAAGTATAAAATGGTTGCAAAAGCGGCTTTGAAACCGGCAATTTTCTTCTTGGTTGCCTCGTAGGCTTCCTCGCTTGGCACTTCACTCTTTAAGCGCTTGACCACAATGTCCCATAACTTATCATGTTGCTCGCCAAACAGGAAAACGGCCCGAGTAGCCTGTGAGTTAAAGGCTGTTGGTGTTTCTTGAATAACGGATTCGATTAATGCAACCAACTCGTCAGGATTTTGTTTGATATCCTTGCCGAGTGCATAGATGGAGCGGCGTTGTTTGAGCAGATTTAGAAGATCTTGATTCACGAGATAACCACCTTTTTATTATTAATCAATACGTGTTCGGGCACACACCGTCAAACCCACCCTCACCTATCACTGGCTGTGAACGTTAAAGGCGGTGCAACGCATGTGAGAACAAGCATAAGTTTACCAACTGACTATTAGTAAGTAAACCCCCAAGCGAAAATTTCTTGAAAAAGCGACTGGCTAAACTTGCATTAGTATACCGAATCCTGCTTAGCGCTTCTATACTATAACGTGACAGTGACCGTTGGCTTGGGTACAATAAAATTATTCTTCATGGAGGTGCGGTATGTCGCTCATTACGTGGCTAATTATTATTATTTTGGTTTTGAATACCATTGGGGCGATTTTCACCGTCCTCCGCGAAGTCCGCGATATTTCAACGACCTGGGCTTGGTTACTAGTGCTGATTTTCCTGCCGATTATTGGTTTCGGTTTTTATCTATTCGCCGGTCGCGGCTTGTCAACCAAGAAGTTGCGGCGGATTCAACGCGAATATGAATCTGGCGTGAAAGCCTTCGTGTCACTTCAAAAACATGAAAATGCGCGCAATAAGCTATTGCCGCCTACGGATTACACGCCAGCAGCTAAGGCGTTAACGGCCTTTTTTCTTAATACGGCCCAAGCACCGGTACTCGCGCACAACCAGGTTCAACTGTACACGGATGGCGAAAAAAAGTTTGCGGCGTTATTTCGTGACATCGAAGCGGCCAAACATTATATCTATGTTGAGTATTACACCATTTATAATGACGAGCTAGGTAATCAGTTTCAACAACTACTTATAAAGAAAGCCAAGCAAGGCGTCACTGTAAAGGTTTTATATGATGCCTGGGGTTCAATGGGTGCCTCGGCTAAATGGTGGCGGCGGCTCACTGATGTCGGCGGACAGGCTGAGAGCTATTTTAGCTCGAAACATCCCATCACCGACTTTCGGCTTAACTATCGCGATCACCGCAAGATCGTTGTGATTGATGATCACGTTGGCTATATTGGCGGTTTTAATGTCGGTGATCAATATGTTTCGCGTAAACCGAAATTCGGTTACTGGCGCGATACACATTTACGCATTGTCGGGAACACCATTTATGCGTTGAAAATTCGCTTTACAATGGATTGGAACGCAACTGTCGATGAGCAAAAAGAAATTGCCTATAACGTCGAACAAAGCGGTGCCGAGGATCTGACCAGCGAAAGTATGACCGCAGGCAGCACGCCGATTCAAATTGTTGCATCCGGACCTGACCGCCCCACCCAACAAATCAAGCTGGGGTACACCAAATTAATCACTAGCGCTACCAAATCAGTTTGGATTCAGAGCCCCTATCTGGTGCCAGATGATACGGTAATCGATGCTTTAGTCTCGGCGGCGATGTCCGGCATTGATGTCCGAATTATGGTGCCGGATATGCCGGATCATCCCTTTATTTTCCGTGCCACGCAATATTATGCCAATTATCTGGCGCGATCAGGGGTTAAAATTTATCACTACCAGCACGGTTTCATGCACGCCAAAACCGTGGTTGTTGATGATGCGATTGCCAGTGTTGGCTCGGCAAATTTTGATATCCGCAGTTTCAAATTGAACTTCGAAATAAATGCGTTTATTTACGATCGCAAAATTGCCGGAACTTTGGCCGAAATCTTCCAAGCGGATATGGCCAAAAGCTATCTACTGACACCGGAAATCATTTCGAACCAAGGCTGGTGGTTACGGTTTAAGCAAGACTTTTCCAGGCTCCTGTCCCCTATTCTTTAAATTGCTTCAAAAGCCTTTCATTATAACGCGCTCACCGGCGCAGAAGTCTGCATGTAAGGACCCCTTAAGCGCAATGGCCAAAACCCGGCCATCACGCTTAAGGCCACTTACACTCCGACTTCTAAACGCGCCGGTTCACGCTCACTTTCTATAAGGCGCAAATGATAACAACGCCGGTTCAACGATGTGATGTTTCGCTGAACCGGCGTTGCTTTTTGAAAAATGGCTGATGAAGATACCGCGATTAAGTAAAATTATTACCAAAAAGGACTAAAGTCGTCTACTGAACGATACCCCGCGCTTGGAGACTTTCAGGACCGCGCGCATTAACGCTGCCAATCATCCAATACCTTGGTGTGACCAAGAAGGTAATGAATCGCAGCATGAACTAACTCGTCGCGTGCCGTGAGTAATTCATCGCCGTCAAGATTATACTTATCGCGCAAATAACCCTCTGCAATCGCTTGATATTCTTTGCGCGCTTCGCCACCATCGTTTAAATAAGTATCGATCGCTTCCAGATTATCTTTGGCCCGATTAGCCAGTTCTTCGGCCAGATCATCAACATGCGGCTGACGTTTGTGAGCGTAATCCATCAGCGTGTCATTCATATCAATGACGGCCGCTTCATCAGCTTTCTTGTCACGTTTCATGGTTACTTCATCTCCTAATACTATTAGTATGCACCTATGACCTATTTTCATCAACGCTGAGCGCGAACCGGCGCGGTTAGAAACTGGAACATAAGTGGCCTTGGGCGGTGATGGCCCGGGCTTGGCCATTGCGTCCAAGGTCCTTATGTGCAGGTTTCTGCGCCGGTGAGCGTGTTATAGAAAGTGAGCGTGAACCGGCGCGTTTAGAAGTCGGAGTGTAAGTGGCCTCAGGCGTGATGGCCGGGGCTTTGGCCATTGCGACTGAGGTCCTTACATGCAGACTTCTGCGCCGGTGAGTCTGTTATAGTGTGATTTCGTCATATAATTTCCGATGGTTCTGCCAGCAACAAAATAACGGCCACCGATTAACGATGCAAAAGCTGACGGGAGCGGTGGAACAATTCTTGATAAAGTGCTGACCAGCTCTCGAACCGATCACTTGCCAAATAAAAAACAGGCGTGTCTGGTACAATCGGTTCCTCACCGGGAGCCAGCGCCTGAGCAGAAATCACGAGGTCCGGGTGTTGGGCAACAGTTACCAGTCGAATATAGGCGGGATGCATCAGATTAAGACGGACTGTTTCGTACAAAGGTTGTGGCATCATGGGATCAAGTGCCACTTTGAGTTTATCTGAAACGGCACTGTCGGTCATGAATGGCCAAAGTAATTGATAGAATCCGTCAACGATTTCAGGCCGGGATTTTTCGGTCGGCAGTTCCCGGGCAAAAAAGGCCTTAATAGCTGTCTCCAGACGCGGATAAAACGCGCGCATGGGACTGGCGGTTTTGGTTAAATCAATGTAAGCGCCGCCTGGGAAGATGCGTTCGCTAATTAAAATTTTTAGCAAGTTACCTGCCAAGGCGAGATCATTGGTCACGGATGGTGAAATTCCGACGAGTCGTGTGCTGAGTTCGGTGCGAATCTTAGCGACCGTTTGCCATGCTGGCGTCTCGTTAGCGGCATGATAGCCGACCAAGGTGGCAGCATCAAATTGTTGTTCCGTATGAAAGCGTGGAATCCGCCATTGTCCGAGATAAAGATAGAGCATCTCGGCTTCAGCAGTGGCTCGTGGCAAGTTTGCTAAAGGTGCAGGTATTTTTTTAGGTAATGATGGCTGCGGTTTGAGCGCAGAAAAGTTCAAAGTACCGGCAATTGAGTGGTGGGCCTTAAGGCGATGCAAATTAATATTGGCTGAAAATAGCAACTGGGCGACCGAGAAATCGCGTTGTACCATGCCGGCCGCTTGCAACGCTTTGATGAGTTGGCGTGATTCGGGCAAAATATCGGCGAACAACGGATTCCCGATATCGACCAGTTGCCACAATAATTGGCGATAGATTTGGCGAATTCGCGGTTCAGAACCGATCAGCGATAACGGGGTCAAATTAATCGAAACTTCAGCTCGGCGCAAATAGAGTCGTAATGCGGAAATTCGGCGAAAAAAAGCAGCGCGGGAAAACCCGGTTTCAGTCAATAGATCTGAAAGCGTTGACGTGGGCGCCATCAAAGTTTTGACAAGTAGTTTCCCCGGCAGTGACCGCCGATATAAAAATATGCGATAACGAACGCGACTGATGGCAGGCGGTGCCGTCATGTTGCTATCACCGCGGTGCAATAACGGTGGTGCAGCAGGATCAATTTCATGCAAATCAGCGGCTACCTTCTCCATGAGCCGGCGAAGTTGCCGATAACTTTCACCACGCGCCATTGAGGTAGTCACAATGTTAAGCTGGTGGTTGGGTGCGTCGCGTAAAGTGCCGTAAATCGCTAACCGGTCTCGTTCTTCGCGGTCTAGAAAAATTTCTTCAAACGCCATGGTGCCGCCTTCTTTTTCAAACTTTGCTATAGTATAGCAAATGGCGATTGTAAACTAGCTAAATAATGCCTGCTTGAGGCCACCCCTATTTTGAATCATTTTTGCCGCTCATTCAAAGTCTTCAAAGTAGCGACCACGTTGACGTGATGGTCATTGACAATATTTAACGCGTCCTTTTGCCGGTTGCCACTGGCGTTTACTATGCAATCTTGGTATACTAAAAGTAAGCAGAAATCGGATCGACACCATATGCTCGGGGGTATCAAAAAAATTAACCCCAAGATATGGTGTTTTTCATTGACAGGCACCCCAATATTGAGTATTCTAAAAGACATAAGATAACAAGAAAGGATGATACCTATGCGTAACATCACACTGTTTACGCGCAATGGCTGTCCGCAATGCCGGATGACAAAGCGCTACCTCGATACCCATAACATTTCATTTACCGAACACAATATCAACGAAGAACCTGAATACATCGACTACTTGAAGAAAAAGGGATTCCAGCAGGTTCCCGTTCTCGAAGCAGATGGGCTTGATTCATTCTCCGGGTTCCGACCGGATGCCTTGAAGCAACTGGCTGTTTGATCAGCCAGTTTTTTTATCGCATCGAAACTAGCAAGGAAGATTAAATGCAGCGAAAGCAGGGATTAGCATGTCACTAAAAACCATTAGTCCGGATGAGGTTACTTATTACGCACTTAACAACGAGATTAACATTCCCGTTAACGACCAAATTCCGCTTAACAAAGATAAAGAAGCATTGCAGGCCTTTTTGACCGAAAATGTTGCACCCAATACCATGAAATTTGCTTCATTACAGGAGCGCTTAAAGTATCTGGTTGAACATCACTATTATGAAGCAGACTTTTTAAAGAAATATCAACCGGCCTTTTTGGAGAAGTTGAATCAGTTTCTCACCGCGCAGCATTTCCAATTTAAGTCGTTCATGGCTGCGTATAAATATTATGCTCAGTACGCGTTAAAAACCGATGACGGGACGCAATATCTTGAAGATTACAAAGATCGCGTTTTCGCTAATGCCCTTTTCTTTGCGGATGGTAACGAAGATTTGGCCGTTGACTTAGCCGATGAGATGATTCATCAGCGCTATCAACCGGCTACCCCATCCTTCCTGAATGCAGGTCGGGCGCGGCGTGGTGAACTGGTCTCTTGTTTCCTGCTGCAAATCACCGATGACATGAATTCAATTGGTCGGGCAATCAACTCGGCTTTGGAACTTTCCCGTATCGGCGGCGGTGTCGGCTTGACGCTGTCGAACCTGCGTGAAGCCGGTGCACCGATCAAGGGCATTGACGGTGCTGCCAGTGGTGTCTTGCCAGTCATGAAGTTGCTGGAAGATTCATTCTCCTACAGTAACCAGCTGGGTCAGCGCCAAGGTGCCGGGGTGGTTTATTTGAACGTCTTCCATCCGGATATCATCAGCTTCCTAGGCGCTAAGAAGGAAAATGCCGATGAAAAGTATCGGGTGAAAACGTTGAGCCTTGGTGTGATTGTGCCAGACAAATACTACGAACTCATCAAGGCTAACGCTGACATGTACCTCTTCTCCCCTTATTCAGTCGAACGCGCGTATGGCAAGCCATTTTCTTACGTGGATATCACGAAGGAATACGACAAGATGGTAGCCAATCCTGATATTAAGAAATACAAGATCAAAGCGCGCGACTTGGAAAACGAGATCTCCAAGTTGCAGCAAGAATCCGGCTATCCGTACATCATTAATATCGATACGGCTAATCGCGCCAATCCGATCGAAGGTAGGATTATCATGAGTAACCTGTGCTCTGAAATTATGCAGGTGCAGGTTCCGTCTAAGCTCAATAATCGTCAGGAGTACGAGGTCTTAGGGACAGATGTTTCTTGCAACTTGGGGAGTACGAATATTCCTAACTTGATGCACAGCCGTGATTTTGGTCATAGCGTCGAAGCCATGGTACGCGCGCTCACCTATGTCACGGATCACAGCAACATTGACGTTGTGCCATCCGTGCAGCATGGCAATCACCTTGCCCACAGTATTGGCCTTGGTGCGATGGGCCTGCACACCTATTTTGCCAAGAACCACATGTACTACGGTTCACCGGAAAGCCTTGATTTCACTAACATCTACTTCCTGCTGCTTAATTATTACACGCTCAAAGCTTCCAATAAGATCGCTAAGGAACGCGGCGAATCCTTCCACAACTTTGAAAATAGCAAGTACGCAGATGGCAGTTATTTTGACAAGTATCTCAATCAAACCTGGGCGCCGAAGTATGATAAGGTTCGCGACTTGTTCAAAAACATTCACATTCCAACGCAGGCTGACTGGCAGGCACTCAAAGAAGATGTGATGAAAAACGGTTTGTACCATCAAAATCGGATGGCAGTTGCACCTAATGGCTCAATTAGCTATATCAACGACACCAGCGCTTCATTACAGCCAATTGTCAACCGGATTGAGGATCGTCAGGAAAAGAAAATCGGTACCATTTATTATCCGGCACCAGGGCTTTCCAACGACACGATGCCTTACTATCAAAGCGCCTATGACATTGATATGCGCAAAGTCATTGATGTCTACGCAGCAGCCCAGCAACATGTTGACCAGGGGATGGCGATGACGTTGTTTATGCGTAGTACCATCCCAGCTGGCCTTTATCCGTGGAAAGATGGTCGTACTGATAAAATGACCACCCGGGACTTGAATATCTTGCGGAATTACGCCCACTATAAAGGCATTAAGTCCATTTACTACATCCGGACTTATACCGATGACCAAGAAGAAATCGGCAGCAACGCTTGTGAAAGTTGCTCAATTTGATAATCTTTTAACAGGGGGATCTCCCCTGTTTTTACATAAGGAGCGAAGAAAATGGTAAAACAGTATATTGCGATTAACTGGAATGCAATTGAAGATGAAGTAGATAAAGCCACTTGGGAAAAATTAACCGAACAGTTTTGGCTCGACACCCGAATCCCCTTGTCCAACGATTTGGACGATTGGCGTTCATTGAGTCCGGATGAACAATGGGTCGTTGGCCACGTTTTCGGCGGGTTGACTTTACTGGATACCCTGCAAAGTCAAGACGGTATGGCAAGTTTACGCCAAAACATCCGGACCCAACAGGAAACCGCGGTGCTTAATAATATTCAGTTTATGGAAAGTGTCCATGCGAAGAGTTATTCATCAATTTTCTCGACGCTGAACACGCCTGCCGAGATCGATGAAATCTTTGACTGGACCAATCACAATGAGCATTTGCAGTACAAGGCCAACAAAATCAATGACATCTATCACAACGGCTCGGCACTACAAAAGAAAATTGCCAGTGTTTTCCTGGAAACGTTCCTGTTTTATTCAGGCTTCTTTACCCCGCTTTATTACTTGGGCAACAACAAGCTGACGAATGTGGCCGAAATTATCAAGCTGATTATTCGGGATGAGAGTGTTCACGGAACCTATATCGGCTATAAATTCCAGTTAGGCTTCAATGAATTACCGGAAGCAGAGCAACAACAACTGCAGGATTGGATGTACGATCTGTTATACGACCTCTATGAAAACGAAGAAAAGTATACGAACGATCTCTACGCTAAAACCAAATGGACCGATGAAGTTTTGACTTTCCTGCGTTATAACGCCAATAAGGCCCTGATGAATCTGGGACAGGAAACCGCCTTTCCGGATACCGCCGATGACGTTAATCCGATTGTAATGAACGGCATTTCAACATCAACGGCTAACCATGATTTCTTCTCACAGGTCGGTAATGGTTACCGGCTCGGTCAGGTCGAAGCAATGGAAGATGATGATTATTCATTCTCGACTGAAGATAAAGGGCACAAGGATTAAAATGACCTTGCTCATGACAGTAAAACAGCCTTTGCAGACAATTATTTTTGTCTCAAAGGCTGTTTTTGTTTGCCTGAAATCGTATAAATACTGGGGCCAATTCTGATAAATGACGCGTAGAATGGTGACCGGCTTTCGCTTATAACCTGACCACGAGATTACGATTCGGTTTTATCAGACGCAATCTTCTCGTGGACAAGTTCCAAAAAGTGTTGCGCGATACGCGAAAGCTCCCGATCCCGTTTCCAGACCAACGCAACCGGATCGGCTAGTGCAGGTGCTAACGGACGAAAAGTCAAGGAAGTATTAGACGTTTGGGTAGCCAGGTATTCCAGGCACAATGCCCGCCCCAAACCGACTGCTGTCATGCCTAATGCATCAGCAGTTAAGTCATAAGTTCCGACAATATAGGCTGGATCCAATCCCTGGCCAAGCCAATGTTCAAAACTATTGCGGATGTGCGTTGCTCGTGGCAGGATCAGTTCACTGTCACTGATATCATTTGGCGTAATTAACAGATTATCAGTCAGGGGATCCTCGGTGTCCATCAAGATTCCCCACGCATCACGCATGGGTAACAACAACCGTTCATATTGCGTGTGCTCTTTACCCGGACGCAGAATAAAGTCATACATGCCGGCTTCCAGGTTAGCTACCAGACTTTCATCTGATCCATACGTCACGTGGACATGTAAGCTGGGGTACTGAAGCCGCAAAGATTGCGCTAACTGGAGCATGAGTCGTTTGCCGCTAGTTTCGCCTGCACCGATATAGAGATCACCGCCCAAGGCATGTTTGCCTTGTAAATTGTTTTTGGTCCGTTCGGCAATGGCGGTCAATTCGCGTGCTCGATTTAGTAGATAGGTACCATCTTCGGTCAAGGTGACGCGGCGATTACCCCGAATGAGCAACTTGACGCCCAGCTCTTTTTCCAGATCCTTGAGCTGGCGCGATAGCCCTGGCTGAGATATACCTAATGTTCTGGCTGCAGCGGTAATACTGCCATGATCTGCAATTTCAATGAAGTTGCGCAACGTCTGCAGTTCCATGTTCTCCCCTACTTCCTATCAGTCCTAATTATCACAAGTGCTTTCCTATAACAATTATAGCCCATTAGCGGCACTTTGTATTCCCTTTCACACATCATCCTTTATCTTGGCAAGTGTTCGCTGGCAAAGGTGTTCGCTCACCTAATCCGCTTGACCGTGAAAATGATAGTTTGATTCAAAAAAGCATCGGCTCAAGTGAGCCGATGCGGATGGTGCTACCAGATTTGAACGCGCTTTTCCGGCGGTAAGTACATGCCATCGCCTGGTTGAACATCAAAAGTTGTATACCAATCATCTAAATTGCGCGGTTGGATGTTGGCCCGTAATTCATGGGGTGCGTGGACATCGACTGCTAACAACATCTTGGCGCGCTCTAAACGCGATTTTGAACGCCAAATGCGCGCCCAATTGATGAAGAATGCGCGTAAATCAGCATCCTTTTCCCGTTTAGCCGTATCCAACGCCGCTGCTAATCCGCCGGCATCGGCAATATTTTCCGAAACCACTAATTTGCCGTTTACTTTGCCGGCTGCCGTTTCCAGACCGTCAAATTCGTCAATCATGGCTTGGGTCAATTCATGGAAATGATCAAAATCGGCTTTTTGCCACCAGTTGGCCATGTTGCCGTACTCATCGAACTGGGCACCATTGTTGTCGAATCCATGAGAAATTTCGTGCGCAATGACCGCGCCAATCCCGCCAAGATTTTCCGAAGCGGTTTGCTTTAAGGAATAAAATGGTGCCTGTAGAATGGCGGCTGGGAAAGTAATGTCGTTTTTGGACGGATCATAGCTGGCATTCACCAAGTGTCCGGGCATGTTCCATACCGTGCGATCAACGGGTTTCGTCAGTTTATCAAAGTTATACTGTACTTGCACCTTGCGCATGGCAAATAAGTTTTCTAGCAATGAGCGATTGGGATCAACATGGAGCAGATCGTAAATGGCTTCAGGATGATCCGGATACCCCATTTTTAATACCATCTTATTTAACTTAAGAATGGCTTTGTCTTTCGTTGGCTGAGATAGCCAGTCAGAGTTAGCTAAGCGCTGTTTGTAAGTTGCAATCATCTTTTCAACTAGCTGGGTGACATCGGCTTTTGCTTTTTCCCCGAAGTAGGTCCGCCCATAATAAATGCCAATTGGTTCACTGAAGTACCGGTTGGCGACCCGATAAGCATGCTTAAGCTGATCAGGCGATTTCGGTGCACCAGATAATGCGCGGTTATATGTACCGCTCAATTGCCGCAGTGGTTCGCTCAAGAAGCCGGCCACGTCACCTAGCGTCATGACATAAAGCCAGTCGCGATAAAGCTTGAAGTTGGCTTCATTAAATAGCTGGTCAAATTCATTCAAAAAGCGCGGATCCGCAACCACAATTGTTTCCGGCACATTCTTGAAAATGGTCTTTAAGAGGTCTTCAAAATTAAACGGCTTGAGCTTCTCAATGACCGTGCTAGTTGGCGTTGGATTATAGGCCTTAGGATAATCAGCCCATTCTTCAGAACTCTTGACGTGCTTGGCAATTTCGGCATCAAACGCCAACGCGCCTTCCAAAGTGGCCTTTTGTGCGGCTTCGTCCAAATCAGTGTACGCCAACAGTTGCTGCATCATGTCTTTGAAAATGCCAAGCAATTGCGCGCCATTTTGATTGTCCTTAGCGTAATAGGACGTATCCGGCAAAATCGTTTTTGGCCCCATCAGATTAATCACATTTTTGCTGGTATCTTTCATGTCGACATCAACAAAAAAGTTGAATGGCGGATCGATTAAATGCTCCTGAAGCAAATTAGCAGCGCGTTGGTTGTAATCCGCCAGGTCTTTAATGCCCTTCACCAGATTTAAGCGTGGTTCAGCCGGGGCAAATCCAGCCGCGTCCCGCGTTTTAAAGTCCTTAGCCTGTTGATACAGCGTTACTGCCTGGGCAAAATACTTGTCAGGTGCCTGCTTTTTGCCAGCTGAAACGGCGGCAAAATCAGCCATCATCTTCTCCTCGACTTCATCGGCAAGATCCTGAAACCCGCCGGTACTGCTTTTGTCGTCAGGAATAACTGCTTGTTTCATCCAAGCACCGTTCACTGCTTGATATAAATCGTCTTGATAGCGTACTTCACTTGTCATTAAAAAGCTCCTTTCACCATGAAACGTTATGTCATAATCTTAACGCACTTCTCATTTTCTTGCACGACTGATTCACGTTTCAGTGCAATAGGACGCAATAAATTCTAATTTGGCCTTAGGTTTTTCTCTTTTAATGAAAGCGTGCCAAGTATTAAAGTCGGCGGGACAAAATTGGATCGCACAGCGAGTTAGATTGGCAAAATAGATTGTTGTCAATCGAAATCGCTTTCTTTTTGGCGCATAACTCGTTAAAATAGGCCATGTACTAAGTCAACGATCGACTAATCGTGTCAGTCGTTACTGGATAACGCATTTGCTGGCAGCTGCTGAAGCTGTCAGCCGATGCTCATAGGAGGATGTGCAAGGATGTATTATGTCATTATGAAGTCTCACGATATTCGTGAAAACTTGGCGACTGAGCAATATCTGATGAATGCCAAGCAGTTTGATGAACCACTGCTGCTTTTTTATTATGAAAAGCCAAGCGTGATTGTCGGCCGTAACCAGAACACGCTGGAAGAGTTGAATCAAAAGTATGTTGAAGATCACAATATCGTTGTGACACGTCGGCTTTCCGGCGGTGGTGCAGTGTATCACGATTTGGGTAATTTATGTTTTTCATTTGTGGTCGATAGTGACTCCGAAGAATTTGGTGATTTTAAGTCCTTCACGCAGCCGATTGTTGATGCGATTCACACGCTGGGTGCGACAAGTGCCGAAGTTTCAGGTCGCAATGACATGCTGGTTGACGGGAAGAAGTTTTCCGGCAGCGCAATGTACACCCGCAACGGTAAGACATTTTCGCATGGCACTTTGATGCTGGATGTCGATATGAGCGTCATCCCTAATGTGCTCAACGTTCCTGAAGATAAAATCAAGAGTAAAGGAATTAAATCCGTTAAGAGTCGGGTTACAAACTTGCGGCCTTATCTGGATAAAAAATATCAGAATCTGACGGTGCCGGAATTCCGGGATATTTTATTGACCCGTCTGTTCGGTGTTGACGATGTGGCCGCCATTAAAGATAAGGAATACCACGTGACGCCAGAAGATGAAGTTGAGATTAAAAAGATTTATGACGATGTTTATAATAACTGGGATTGGGTTTACGGTCATAGCCCAGAGTTCACCACTAAGAAACGTAAGCACTTTGATTATGGGACGATCGATGCGCGGTTTGACGTGAAAGATGGCAAAATTGCCAACGTTAAATTTTACGGTGATTTCTTCGGCCCACAGGATGTTAGTGATGTTGCAGCAGCTTTAAAAGACAAGCCGTACACATCTGAAGCGGTTAAGAAAACTTTAGATGCAATTGATACAAACGCTTATTTCACCAACATCCCTAAAGAAGACGTCATTAATTTATTAGTTCCTTAAGCATTCAGACTTACTTTTCTATAAAAAGGGGCAGCCATTTGTCGGCTGCCCCTTTTTGATCATTCTTGCAAACAATCAATTATATTTAACCTGGCTAATTGCATATGCCTGGATTCGTTTGGCTCCCCGCCCAGTTTCAACGGTAATGACGCCGCGTTCGTTATAAGGCTTAACGGTTGCAGCCTCGATATCAATGACGCGACCCTTTAAGCGATGGCGATCAATTGTATTGATTGCCACCTCCTGTTGCGTGTGCAAAGCATCTTGAAGCAAGTTGGTAATTTCTTCTGGGCGTTGTGCCATAAGAATTCCTCCTTCATCTGAATGGTTAGCATGCGTCCATCCAGCTAACAGCACGGATCAAGGAAAGTTGCGCTGCGAATTTCCTTGAAACTGGCTCTTGCTGACAGACGTATTCGGTTGGGGATACTGTCGCAATCTGATTTGCAATCGGCGTCACTTAAAACGCGCGATTGAAAACGATTACGGTTCCAGTATAACGATTCTGCGGAAAAATTTCAGTATCCGCGGCTAAGATCAACTTGGTGACTGGCTAACTGACCGCTTGCTATCAAGGATTGGAGGTTATCATTAAAAATTTTAAAAACCTGATCACGCAGATGTGGTACGGTGCCGGAAATGTGCGGCGTCAATAAGACATTGCCCATGTCCCAAAGTGGCGAATCTTGCGGTAACGGTTCAGGATCAACGACATCCAAGGCTGCGGCTCGTAACTGCTGGGTCTGAAGTGCCTGAACCAACGCCGGTGTATCGACCGAAGCGCCGCGGCCAATATTAATAAACAGCGGCTGATTTTGAAGCCCGGAAAAGAATTCTGAATTATAAAAATGCTTGGTGGCAGAAGTTAATGGCAATGCATTAATAAGGATATCGGCGTTTTGAGCGGCTGTGTGTGCGTTAGCGTCTGTAACGACTTCCTCAAACCCTGCAGCGGGACGGCCGTGTGCACTCACGCCAAGCGTATGCAGGCCCAGTGCATGTAATTTTGTCGCAATCGTTGAGCCGATATGGCCAGTGCCAAAAATGACCGCGGTTTGGCCTTTTAACAACGTCATTGGCGGCTGTTGCTGACGGAAAGTCCACATCTGACGACCGGCGCGAACCGGTGGTAGAATGCCGCGGCTGATCGTAAATAACACGCCAAGGACATATTCAGCAATCGGTTCGGCATGAATACCACTCGTGTTTGCCAATAATACCTGATGTTTAGCAAAGTCAGCCAGCGGTAGATAGTCGACTCCGGCAGAAATAGCCTGAACAAAGCGCAGGTGATCGAAATTCACTTGCGCAGATTGATCGTGCCACCCATAAACAACGTCAATTTGCTGGGCGGTTGCTTGATCTAATTGATTATCGTCAATCACCACGTGCCCTGCTTTTTCTAAGGCTTGTCGTTGCTCAGGTTTGAGATTAAAACTATTTAAAATTTTCAAGGTGTGCCTCCTTACTTGTTATGATGCCAGTTAGGCTTACCCCAGTATTGGAAAAGATCGGTTCGAATGGTGCCATTGTACAACTTTCGCCGTTTGGTTGCTTGACTGCCATATGCTTTTTCAAATCCCATATCACTGGTCAAAATGTACTTGCTCCAAGTCGTCAACGGCGCAAAGGCTTGGCCCATTTCCTTGTAAAGTTGGCGCACCATGGCCTGATCGCTAAGTCGCTTCCCATATGGCGGGTTGGCAACAATGACCCCGTTTTCCTTGGTGGTGCTAAAATCCTTGACTGCTAATTGCTTAAAGCGAATGCTATGCAGTAAGCCCGCTTGTTGCGCATTCAGCTTAGCCATATCAATCATATCGCCATTAATGTCACTAGCCTGAATATCCAGCTCACGGTCAAAATCGGCGGCGTCCATCGCCTGATCCTTGGTGGTTTGCAAGACGGATTGATCAAAAAAGCCGAAATCTTCAAACGCAAAGTGTCGTTGTAATCCCGGTGCCAGATGATGGCCAATCAAAGCGGCTTCAATTGCAATCGTGCCAGATCCGGTCGTGGGATCGACAAACGGCATATCAGGATGCCAGTTCGTCAATAAGACAAGCGCTGCAGCAAAGTTTTCCTTCAGTGGCGCCTCGCCTTTTGCAATGCGGTAACCACGTTTGAACAAACTAGGTCCGGTTGTATCTAGCGTCAGGGTCGCAACGTCTTTTAGAATGGAGACTTCCAGTGGATAAGTAGCGCCGGTTTCGGGCAATCGCGTGGTTCGATGATAGACTGCGGACATCTTTTCGACAATTGCCTTTTTGGTGATGGCTTGAACATCGGGCTCAGAATGCAGTTGGGAACGAACAGCTCGCCCTGCAACCGGGAACGCAGCGTCTAACGGCAAAAAGTGATCCCACGGTAATGCCTTAACGCCTTCAAATAAATCGTCGAAGGTGCGCGCTTTAAACTGACCGATGACAATTTTGATCCGATCAGCGCTGCGCAACCAGACATTGGTCAACGCAATCGTTTGGTCATTACCCTCAAAATAGACTTTGCCATTTTCGGTGCGGGTTTGAATACCCAATGCCTTCAGTTCTTTCGTGGTAACCGACTCAAGGCCAGCCGCCATTGTTGCGACAAGTTGATAGTTCATAGCATGAGTTCCTTTCAAAATTGTGAGACGAGATTAGTCATTCAAGGTTAGTTTAACTTTTTATGTACGTTATGGCGATTGTTGAGGGGCATAACTTTATCGTTGCGGTTGAGGTTGAGTTTGGATGGTGGTTTAGGCGTGGATGGTCAGAAAGTGTTCGGGCTTTGGCTAGTGGAAGTGACTGTTGGCCGATGCTGCTCATAAACGCGCTCACAGGCCCAGAAACCTGCACCTAAGGAAAATGGCCAAAGAAGGTTTGGGCATTGGACAGTGAAATAGAAGTTGGCCGATGCTGCTCATAAACGCGCTCCCCAGCGCAGAAGTCTGCGTGTAAGGACCTTGAGACTAAATGGCCAAAGACCAGCCATTTAGTCTCAAGGCCACTTACACTCCGACTTCTAACCGCGCTGGCTCGCGCTCTCAAAAAAACAGCCCGGGTTTCCCCGGGCTGTGCCTGCATGTAGATCCCTATAAGCCATGTTTTGTTCCAGAACCTGTTCAGGCGCGGGTTCCTTCAGTCATCATCTATCTCAGCGTTGCCGCTGTATTGCCGTTGCTTCAGTTTGCTTGGCAAAACGCCCCTACCAAAAGTTTGGGTTACTCGCTCGCGGGGTTTACCCGTTCCACCGTTCAGGTTTCCCTGAACGTTTCGTCACTGTGGCACTTTTCAGACCTACTGACGCATAACCGAAGTCTTAGCGTGGTTGGCCGCCGTAACCGTTCTCACGGTCCCTAAGCTTATTGGGCTTAGCACGAACACTACAAGCATCGCAGCTTGTGCGGGCATGGACTTTCCTCAGCCTGCAGATGCAGACCGCGATCACTCAGGATCTACATGTGATCATTAATACTGGTCAACGTCGGAATGGTTGCTGTCGTCGCGGTTATCAACACTGCCGCTATCTGACAGTTTTGAACCGAAAACATGCCGTTCCAAATTACTCAGACGTTTAAGAATATCATAATTTGTTGCCGCAGCATTGGTTTGCGGTGTTTGTGCGCTGACATTCTTGGAAACACTCAGCTGTTTGGTCAGCTCATCGACCCGGCTAAACAGCTTTGCATTTTCTTCTTTCAACCGATCAATTTCATTGGTGAAAGCCTCATAGTCACGAATGATGCCGTCTAAGAATTCATCGACTTCATCCGGATCATAACCACGAACCTTGTTTTTGAACTTCTTGTCCAAAATATCTTTAGGCCCGTACTGGATACTAAATTTTGTTTCTTTGTTACTATCCATTCCGACACACCTCATTGTTTTCATGGAACCAGACTACTAATTAGCTTACCATATCTCAATCATTTTGAAAATGCTCATTTTCAGCTTCTGCCAATTCTTCGGATGTTTCTTGTAAATCATCCATCGTAATCAGTGTTACCGGATAATCACGTCGATTAGCCATGTCTTCGGCGGCACGGTAATCCCACTGCGGTTTTCCGGGAAATTCCGGATCATAGACAATCACTGCCGCATCTGTGTGTGCCGTCATAAACCGCGTATAACCTTGAAGTTGGGCGGGCTTTTGATAAGGTGCTTGTGAGACTGCATCAGAGAAATCAACTTGCTGGCGTAATGCAGCCAGTTGGGCCTTATTGTTGTCATTCCACTGACTACCAAAGTCGGTAAATGGCAACATCATCGCAATCTTAAACTCAGGATAGAGCGGTTTAAGTGTTAAGGCAACTTCGATGGACCACTGTTCAACCCCCAGTTGACCGCCTGTAATCAGCCAGTTGAGCCCTTCATCAAGAAACTGGGTCAGCGTGTTTTTTAATGAAGTTTTAAGGACTTTCGGTTTTGGATCCTGAGCCCCAAAAACATTGAGCTCATAGGCACGGTAACCGGTTATCCATAACCTTTTTCCTGCCATGATTTCCCTCCAATCATTAGGCCAACGCGCTTGATATTGGTATAATAGCGCCAGGAGTGTGATCGCATGACCATCCGTTATCCCAATGGTAATCCATACAAAGATGGGACGCAATTTTCACCAGACGCAGTGTCGCGCCCTACCATTTATGGCGGACGCGGGATGACTTTAGAAGAAGAACTTAACCTCAGCAATCAGTATTACCGTAGTATCGACAAGGCCGTTGTCTATAAGAAGCCGACGCCAGTGCAGATTGTGAAGGTTGACTATCCTCGCCGAAGTCAGGCAGTTATCCGTGAAGCCTATTTTAAGACGCCTTCCACAACTGATTATAATGGTGTGTATCGCGGGTATTATCTTGACTTTGAAGCCAAAGAAACCAAAAATAAGACCAGTTTTCCGTTAAAAAATTTCCACCAGCATCAGATTGATCATTTTCGGCGTTGCTTAAAACAAAACGGTATCTGTTTTGTTGTGATTCGGTTTGCAACGATTAGGCGGCTGTTTGTTTTCCCGGCAGGACGGCTCATTACCTGCTGGGATCAGCAAAGTACAGGCGGTCGTAAATCGATTCCTTTAACCAAGATCATTCAACACGGATTTGAACTTCATCCGCAATTGCAGCCAGTTGTCCCATTCCTTGATGGCGTTGACTGGCTGATAGAAACGAAAGTAGGTAATGTACGTGGCTAATAACCAAAACATGTCGCGAATGGCACGACGCCGCGAAGGTAAACAGTCAAAAAGCCCTAAACCCCCCAAGAAATTATGGCGGCGGATTTTAAAATGGACCTTGCTCGGCTTGCTTCTCATTTTCATTGCCGGTGTCGGGTTATTCTCCTGGTATGCAAAAGATGCACCTGAAGTCACCCAAGCAAAACTCGAATCTGGCGGATCCAGTACGATTTATGATCGTAGCGGTAATGAGATTACAACGCTTGGACTGGAAAATCGCGACTATGTCAAAGCTTCCGAGATTCCGCAACAACTTAAAGATGCGGTTGTTTCAATCGAGGACCGCCGCTTTTACGATGAGAAATTGGGCATTGATCCTGTCCGTATTCTCGGTGCTGCTTTTAACAACATGACCGGAACCGGTGATGGCTTGCAAGGTGGCTCGACGTTGACACAACAGCTCATTAAACTATCTGTTTTCAGCACAAAATCGTCTGATCAAACATTACGCCGAAAAGCTCAGGAAGCCTGGCTAGCCATGCAGGTTCAACAAAAGTACAGTAAAGATCAGATTCTTGAATATTATATTAATAAAGTGTTCATGAATTATGGTCAGTACGGGATGAGCACTGGGGCTAAGTTTTATTTTAATAAATCGCTCAAAGATCTGAGTCTTGCACAAACGGCTTTCATCGCCGGCCTGCCGCAAAGTCCGGCTGGCTACGACCCTTATGAGTACCCGCAAAAAGCGACTCAGCGGCGTAATGCAGTCATTGATGCCATGTTACGCGATAAGAAAATTACGGCCGCTGCCGCCAAGCAAGCTAAGGCCACACCGATTACTGATGGTTTACAGCCAAAACAACAACAGACAAACACAACCACCAATGATAAAGTGATTGATTCCTACTTGACGCAGGTGATTGCAGAAGTTAAGAAAAAAACCGGCTTGAATCCTTACACGGACAATCTGGATATTTACACCAATATTGACATGAGTGCCCAAAAACGGCTCTACGATATCGTCAATACCGATGATTATGTCAGTTTCCCGGATGATGCCTTCCAGACCGGCGTCACGATGACAGATCCGGATAACGGACAGGTCTTGGCGCAAATTGGCGGCCGTAAAACCGGCGATGTGCGGTTGGCATACAACCGGGCAGCGCAAAATACCCGTAGTAATGGATCGACAATGAAACCACTCATGGATTATGGTCCTGCTATTGAATATCTTAACTATTCGACTTATGAACAAATGACGGATGAACCATACAAGTATCCTGGGACCACGATTTCGTTATATGACTGGGACAAGAAGTATCAAGGTCGGATTTCCATGCGGACGGCGCTTGAACAGTCCCGCAACATTCCAGCCGTCAAAACCTTGAGTGCAGTCGGTATGACGAATGCCGTGAAGTTCTTAAAGGGACTGGGTATCGACTTACCTGCCTCAGAACAATATCTTTCCAGTGCGATCGGGGCCTCGGTCAACACGGTTGAAGAAGCCGGAGCGTATGGGGCCTTTGCCAATGGCGGCACTTATTACAAGCCTTATTACGTCAATAAAGTCGTTAGCGCCGATGGCAACACCCAAACATTTAACAGTCAAGGAACCCGGGCGATGAAGTCCAGTACCGCCTATATGATCACGGATATGCTAAAAGGCGTGTTGACAAAAGGGACAGGAACCTCGGCGGCTATTTCCGGCCTTTACCAAGCTGGTAAGACTGGGACGACCGATTATAGCGATGAAGAGCTCAAGCAGAATCCGGCCCTAAACGCTACAGGCATTGCCAAGGACGCATGGTTTACGGGCTATACCCGCAATCGGGTCATTTCAGTCTGGACCGGTTATGATAAGCCGACTTCTCATGGGATCAGTTATGCTGAGCAAACCATTTCCCAGAAGATCTATAAGGCACTGATGAGTTATACCTCCCAGAACCTTGATAATAAGGATTGGACAAAGCCGGATACAGTTGAGTCTTACAATATTCTAAAAGGCAGCAATCCCGGCACAGCGATTACGAGTGGCTCAGCCAACACCACGAAGGAGTTGTACGTTCGTGGTCATGGGCCAAGTAGTCATAAAGCAGTGGCCGAATCATCATCCTCTTCCAGTGCCAGCTCTGAATCCAGTTCCTCAAAAGAATCCAGCTCAGAAAGTTCCAATGCTGTTTCCGCTAGCGTTGCGTCATCTGCTTCATCCTCCAATGTTTCTTCTGCTGCCCCTAGTTCTGCAACACCTTCAAAAGAAGAACCGAGCGCCAGCAGTGAACCTGCTTCATCTGCTGGCGGTCCTGGTGGTAATCAATAAGATTTTTTCACGTGATTTGACCATCAAGAGTTTTCCCTGATGAGGATTGCCGGACATCATTAAAAAAGCACCGCTACTGATTTGAGATGGTCAGTAGCGGTGCTTTTTATATGTGAAACTAAGCTTGCTGTTCTAGATGAACCACGGCCACATGGTGCTGTGCCAATAACGTTTCGCCATACGGATCATTGCGATAGTCATGCGCATACACGACACGCTTAATTCCAGCCTGGATCAAGGCCTTCGTACAATTCAGACATGGGAAAAAGTTAACGTAGACGGTTGCGCCATGGGTACTGACCCCATTAGCCGCACATTGAATGATGGCATTCATTTCGGCATGTATGGTCCGAATGCAATGACCATCGCGCATTAAATGACCGGCCTCATCACAATGCGGATCACCACTAATCGCGCCGTTATAACCCGTCGCAATGATCCGATGTTCCTGAACCAAAACCGCCCCCACCGTTGCGCGCTCACAAGTTGAACGTTCTGAAACCTTTTTGGCGAGTTCAAGAAAATAATGATCCCAGCTTTCACGGTGAACCGTACGCTTGGATGGCATAATGGTATCTGTCAATGTTCTTCCCCCTTTAATGGCGCGTAATGGGTAGCCAGAAACGTCCATTCCGGTCCGGATGGTGGCTGTGGGTCACGCGCGCGTAAATGTTCACGGCCGAATCGAATCAAACTGCGGTGAAGTTTGATCCAGGTCGATTTTGGCATCAAAGTTTCAAGTCGGCTTTGGATTTGAACCGGTGTTGCTTTAGGTGAAACCAGGCCCAATCCTTTCACAATGCGACTGACATGGGTATCAACCGCCACGCCCGGTATGCCAAAAGCATCGCTGAGGACCACAGTGGCGGTTTTCTTACCAACCCCTGGCAATTTGACCAAGTCAGCTGCATTGGCTGGCACCTGACCATCATATTTTTCAACTAAAATAGCACTCAACGCTTTTAAATGCGCCGCTTTAGTTCGATATAAACCAAGACGACTGATTTTTTTGGAAATATCAGTGACTGAAGCAGCAGCCATTGCCGCGGGCGTTGGATACGCGGCAAATAGTTCGGGCGTAACCGCATTAACGGCTACATCCGTTGTTTGCGCCGAAAGCATCACTGCCACTAGAATCTGAAAAGGATTTTGCGCTTGTAATGTCGGCTGTGGGTCAGGATACAACGCCATAATTTGCTCGAACAATTGCCGGGCTTCTGAATCAGTCACACAGGTTCCCCCTTTTAAAATCGGCTTGATTGTGATTCCGGTACTGCCTAATAGCTAAAGTTCTTGATGGCGCTTGAGTTCGGCTTGAACCTGTTGCGCGGTTTTAAGATGCCGCCGTTCCCAATTCAGCAAAATGCGATCCATGTACTTCAGTGAATACGCGGCATTCAAAACGGCTTCGCGCAACGCCAATAAGATCACTTCTGGCAAGTAGTGATCCGTCGTCAGCCAGTCGCGAATTGTTTCCTGTTCAATTGGTGAAAGTGGTCGGCCAAATTCAATTTCAATTTGATTAAAGACATTCGTTTGCGCATCGGCATTTGGTTGGGACATCACACTGCTATGGGCTTTTTGGTTTGCTGGGAGTTTCGCCAGCAACGGCGCGAGATCATAATGGTCGCGCATTTTACCCTGACCATCCGGAATGCTTTCAAGAACAATCGCCTGTTTTTGAATCAACGTTTCAATTGCTGTATAGATTGCATTGGGTGCGACGTTCATGCGCGCTGCCAATGCCTTAAGATCAGGGGCTTGATGATGCTTGGATTGCCACTGATCAATGAACAGATACGTTATAAACTCGGTTTGGGTCAGTCCTAACGTAGGATAGTTATCAAACAGCAGATTAGAGACATTAAACTGCCCCGCTTCGATATACCGTTTTAAATCAGTCATGATAGGGATCCTCCAAAAAAAGCCGGCGCGTTGGCGTCCGACTTTTGGTTGCCATTACGGCTTTAGGCGATTGATCATTCGTGGGAATGGAATGGCTTCGCGCAGATGATCCAGCTTGCAGATCCAGGTAATGGCGCGTTCAAGGCCCAAACCAAATCCGGAATGCGGTACTGAACCGTACTTGCGTAAATCCAGATACCATTCGTATTCATCTAAATCAAGGCCGGCCTTTTCAATGGCAGCTTTGAGCTTGTCATAATCGGTTTCACGTTCCGAACCGCCGATGATTTCGCCGTAACCTTCTGGTGCTAGCATATCGGCGCAGACATATTGCTGCTCATCTTCCGGGTCCGTTAGCATGTAGAACGGTTTGATGGCTTTAGGATAATTCAACACAAAGACTGGTTGATCAAATTGATCTGACAGATACGTTTCTTCCGGCGAGCCAAAATCATCACCGTATTTGACGTCCATCCCTGCTGCCTGCAACATTTCGATTGCTTTTTTGTAGCTGATGCGTGGATATGGCAGCTTCGTATACTGTTTGAGCACTTCCGGATCGCGGCCTAGCAAATGTAACGGATAGGCGCAGTTATCCAATACCGCCTGCACCATATAGGCAACATAACGCTCCTGAACCTTTAAACTCTCTTCCTGATGACAAAACGCCATTTCCGGTTCGATCATCCAAAACTCGGTCAAATGCCGGCGGGTCTTACTTTTTTCTGCGCGAAATACCGGCCCGCACGTGAAGACTTTACCATAGGCCATTGCCCCTGCTTCAGCATACAACTGACCGGATTGGCTAAGATAAGCTTTCTTATCAAAATAGTCAGTTTCAAAAAGTTCAGTTGTGCCTTCAGGTGCCGAATCGGTCAAAATCGGCGGGTCCATCTTGATAAAGCCTTCATTGTTAAAGAATTCAAACGTGGCGCGAATCATTTCGTTACGAATTTGTTGAATCGCAAATTGGCGCTTTGATCGTAACCAAAGATGGCGGTGATCGAGCAGGAACTCAATGCCATGCTCTTTAGGCGTAATCGGATAGTCGTGTGAATCCCCGACAAGCTCAATGTTGCGGACTTCGATTTCGTAGCCAAAATGACTGCGGCTATCTTGGTGAATGACGCCGGTGATCCACATGCTGGACTCTTGACGTAATTCCTTTGCCAGCTGAAAGACCTCATCTGGCACGTCGGCTTTAGAAACGACGCCTTGGAAATACGCGGAACCATCGCGTAATTGTAGAAAGGCAATCTTTCCGGAGCTGCGTTTATCGGTTAACCACGCCCCAATTGTTACTTCCTCGTTCACATGTTCTTTTGCATCAATAATGCGAATCTTTTCCGTCATGCGTTAACTCCCCACTTCAATAATTATTTACCAACAAACTCCCGGATACGCCGGGCGGCCTCTTTCAGACTGGCCAAATCTTTACAATAACTAATCCGCGCATGGTCCGGCATGCCAAACGCCCGTCCAGGAACAATGGCAACCCCGGTTTCAGTCAACAGTGCACTGATAAAGTCATCAACCGTACCATAATGACTCAATTGAGCGGCACGCTTAATATTCGGGAAAAGGTAGAAGGCGCCTTGCGGTTTATCTCCCATATCGAAACCGGGAATATCTGCCAGAAGATCATAGAAAAGATTCAGCCGTTCTTCAAAGGCACGGCGCATCTTTTCAACAACCTGCTGATCGCCAGTTAAAGCTGCCACCGCGGCGTATTCGGAAACTGCTGCCGGATTAGAGGTCGTGTGGCTAATAAAGGTCGCCATGGCCTGAATCAGCTTTTCCGGACCGGCCGCATAACCAATCCGCCAACCCGTCATCGCATATGACTTGGAGACGCCGGAAATTAAAACAGTATTCGCTGCGATATCGGGATCGATACTAATCATTGAGGTGTAAGTCGTACCGTTATAAATCAGATCCCGGTAAATATCGTCAGTCACTACCAAAATATGATGCTTCAGCGCCCAATTGCCAATTAAGGTCAGTTCCGTGCGATCATAGACAACGCCGCTTGGATTTTGTGGCGAATTGATAATCAATGCCCGGGTTTTATCGGTCCGAGCCGCTTCAAGATCATCGACACTGACTTTATGTCCGACTGCTGGCATGACCAGATGTGGCACGCCACTCGCCAATTTAATCTGTTCCTCGTAGGAAACCCAGTATGGGACAGGAATCAGCACCTCATCTCCCGGGTTTAAGAAAACCTGAAATAAGGCATACAAAGCAAACTTAGCGCCGGTGGTTGCAACGATTTGACGATGATCATAACGAATACCGTCTTGGGCAAATATCCGGTCACTAATCGCCTGCTTTAATTCCGGAATACCGGTTGCTGCCGTATAGAAACTGGCATTACCAGCCTGAATCGCCGCAATAGCTGCGTCATCAATCGCCTTAGGGGTTGAAAAATCTGGTTGGCCAATAGACAAATCAATGACATCGGCACCTTTTGCCTTTAAGTCTTTCGTCTGATTACTTAAGGCCAATGTCGCTGACGGTGCGACGTTGAGGATTCTTTTTGCTAAATGCACGACTGCGCCTCCTACAGCTTCGGCACCATTGCGGCTACCGAATCATTTTTAATTATAAATTTTTGATCGCGTTCAATTGTTCGCCGCTGCGAAAACTGTACGTCACGTAGTTCAGTTTACCAGACTTTGACAGATAGCCAATATCCCAGACAAATTCCGATCCTCTTTTACCCAGTGATGCATTCAGAATTTTCTTGGGAGCGCTGGTTTGGGTCACCTGTTGAATGGCTTTTTGCCGGGTAATTCCGGACTTTTGGTTTAAAATCGTTACCTTACCTGTCTTTTTCTGAATCACAACGTAAACTGACTGATTCTTCTTGGTTTGACCGGCAACGGTGAGATAACTCTTATCACGGTTGTACCACCAGAAGCCGTTCACGGTTTTTAAATCAGCCCGATTGGTAGCAATTTTTTCCGCTTGGTCGCGCAATTGTTGGTAAGGTGACAGACTCTTGGCATAAATTCCGATGGCAGCGATGATGAGAACAATCAGGCCACCGATAAATAAGAATTTGACCCAGTCGAATCGACGATGATGACGCATCTGTGCTCCCCTCCTTTTGTTGGGTATGGTTGGTTGAGAATTAGGTGATGATTAAGCCAATGCTGTTCGTAAGCGCGCTCACAGGCCTAGAAACCTGCGCGTAAGGACCTTGATTCCAAATGGCCAAGGTGTAGTTAGCTCGTGCAACTTTTTGGTTAATGAAATAGTGTTGGCCGAAGCTGTTCGTAAACGCGCTCACAGGCCCAGAAACCTGCGCATAAGGACCTCAAACCCAAATGGCCAAGGTGTGGTCAGCTCGGCAACTTTTTGGTTAGTGAAATGGTGTTGGCCGATACCTTTCGTAAACGCGCTCACAGGCCCAGAAACCTGCACATAAGGACCTTGATTCCAAATGGCCAAAGCCCGGCCATTTGGAATCAAGGCCACTTATGTTCCGGTTTCTAAACGGGCCTGTTCGCGCTCTTGTTTCTTAACCACATTCTAATGTAACCCGGAATATCGGTGAGTGGCAATGTCATTGGTTTAATATTTGGTAAGGATTTTTGCATTTTCTTACCATACGCGGTGGTGATGAAGCGTGGATCGAGGATGATGAAGGCGCCGCGGTCGGTTTCGGTGCGGATGAGGCGGCCGAAGCTTTGACGCAGCCGCAAGATCGCACGCGGTAGGGCATCTTCTGTGAACGGATCGCCGCCGCTTAATTGAATCTGACGGTATCGGGCTTTGGTGATCGGCGCTTCAGGCGCATCAAAGGGCAACCGCGTTAGAATGACGATTTCAAGCAGTCGATCGGGATAATCAATGCCTTCAAAAAAGCTTGCTGCCCCTAATAGTAAACTCTGGTCGCCAACTGCAAACCGTTTGGCAATTTTTTCCGCTGAACCGGTGACCCCTTGAGCCAATAGCTCTTTATGCCCGGCAATTGGTCGATGGATCAAACGTTGGTAGACGGCCTCAATGACGGATAAAGAATTAAATAAGACAATCGTTTGATATTGATTATCCGCCAGTTGTTCAATGGCCATCGCTAAATAATCAGCGTAGGCATCATCCGAGACGTCTGCGGCATGAGGAGCATCTGTTGCCACTAAAACCTTGGCCTGATCGCGATAATGAAATGGACTGCGGAGTTTTAAGAAGCTGGATTCCGGTAATTTGTGATAGCCTAATTGGGCAGTTAGAAAATCAAATGAACGCTCAGCCGTCAAGGTGGCACCGACGAATACTGGCGCTTCAAAATGATGAATCAGTTGCTGAACGGCAGATCCGACTTGGAAAACATCCCAACTTAATTCCAGACTCGCCACATCGGTAATCTGGCGTAAATTAACGGACATCATCACCGCCTGCCCGGCAATTAAATCCGGCAACCGGCTTAGTAACTCTTGAAGAAGCCGGCGATGATCTGCCAAGGCGATTCGCAGCGCTGCTAACGCTTGAAACTGCTGACCATCGCTTTTTAAGAAGAAATGCGGTCGGCGGTTAAAATCAGCAATTAATTTGTCAGTTGTGACCGTCAACCGCCCGAGAACCTTAATGAGCGATTTGATGGTGGTCGTTTGTGTCTGTTCGAGCCACTTGGCCGCTGCTGAATCCAAACTTAAGTTCACAAAACCTGAAGCTGCAGTTGTTTTGCCAAAAAAGAAGTGGCGATGGATCTGACGCTGCAAGGTATTCACAGCCGTCTCGGCAGTGGCTGCCTGTTGATTCAGTTGCTGTAACACCGTTAGCATGGCAGGTTCACTTTGATAAATCGCAGTCAAAGAATGCCGTTCGTCTGGTTCACTCAATTGCCATACACGATGCAAATGATGATTTAAGTGGTCAAGCGCCACCCGCCGTGCAAACGCGGCAGCAGTATTGTCGGCAAAGTGCTGCGCCTCATCGACCACTAGAAATGGCCGTTTAAATGGTAACGTGTCTGCATGCCGTGAAAGAAACGCGTGGTTTGTTACCACCACCACTGCGTCAGCCAATTTAGCCTGCAGCCGCCGATAAAAATCGAACGTATAAAAAGGATTGATAAATGGCGTGCCAACATCACCGGTATGCCGGATTTCAGCAAACAACGGCGCGCGATAAGTGGTTAAATGCAGCTCATCTAAATCTCCTGTCGTTGTTTGAGTCAGCCATACCAGTAATTTCATTTGCAACAGTTGGGTTTGGCGAGTCGGTCCTTCTTGGTGAAGACTAGCGGCAAATTTATTGAGATCAAGATAATGCTGGGGACTTTTCAGCTCAACCGTGGGTAACGTGCGCCCAAGCAAGGCATCAAGTGCGGGAATGGCTTGCGTTATCAGCTGCGTTTGCAAAACCAGGGTTGACGTTGCCACAACCAACTTGTGCTCAGGTGTGGCAAGGTAAGCATAAGGCAGTAAATAGCCCAACGTCTTTCCCAAGCCAGTCCCTGCTTCGATGAATAATGGTATTTCGGTTTTTTGCGCATGCGTGAAAATGGCATCCATCATCTTGGCCTGTGCTTTACGAAAGCGATAGCGCGGCTGTAGCAGATGTTTTTTGGCTAGTTCGGTTGCTGGATAAGCGCCAGCCGCTGCCAAATCGGTTGGTGTAGTCATCGGCCGACGTAACACCAATGGCCCGACCTGAACAAATTCTTTTTTTAACGGTCTGGGAGGTGACGCGATCATTTTCAGATAATCACCGGTTTCGCGAATAAAGCCATCGTGACGCTGAATCAAGGCCTGTTGCGTTGGTGTCGGTAAGGCCTGAAAGCGCGCCTTTAGTTGCAACAGTAGTTTCGCGGTACTGGTAGCGTCACTATCGGCTTGATGCGGGTTGTCATGTTGGATCGCAAAATGAGTCGTCAAATCACTGAGTCGAAAACTGCTGATTTCTGGAAGTAACACCTGTGCCAACTCAACAGTATCAATCGCCTCAAGCTGTAATTTTGGTAAACCGATACGCTCAAACTCTGCATTTAGAAACGGATAATCAAAATTAACATTGTGCGCCACAAAGACCGTCTTAGTTAGCACTTGGTGAAGCGCGGGCGCTACCTCATCAAAATATGGCGCCGCGACTAACCGTTCAGGGCTGATTCCGGTCAACCGCTGGATCGTCTGCGGGACTGACCGATCCGGGTTGATCATTTGTGAAATTGTTTGAATGATCTTGCCATGGCGCACCAAAGCACAACCGAATTGAATCATACGGTCGCCGTCTTTGACACTGGTTCCGGTTGTTTCCAAATCAACCACAGCAAAAGTGGTGTCAGCATTCATGAACTTTTAACCATTCCTGTCTAAACATACTGCATCTATCATACTATTTCCCTGTTGACTCTGCTACTAAATCCACAATCGTTCCTGTCCGTAACAAGACCAGATAACGATGGGTAACCGGCTCGGGTTGAAGTTGCGCCAGGGCCTGAGCGTATAAGTTCAGTTGGCCACGATAACGCGCGACTAACTTTGCCGGATCGGGCTCGTGATCGGTTTTGTAGTCAAACAACGTGACACCATCGGCCTCAGTCACATAACCGTCCATAATCCCGTGAACCAAAACATCCTCGCCGGGGTCATTTTGTAAAATCTCAAACAACTGATTGGCAGGCAACAACATGGAAAACGGCACTTCCCGTTGCACCTGTTGCGGCTTAGCTTGCAATAACTGCCCTAGATCGGTTGCAAAAAAGCGCACCAAAGCAGTTAGGTCAATCCGCTTGGCAACCTCTGCCGGCATGACCCCGGTGGTTATCAAGTGGTGGCGCAAGGCTTCTAGACTGTTCAGCGTAATCGGTTTGGTCAGGTCAACCAATTGGAGCAATAAATGCGTCGCCGTTCCAATCGCAGCGGCATTCCCACCACCGGAAGTTTCGGTCAAAAATGCTGGGGCACTTAAATCGTGTAGCGGCGGTTTTTGCCCTAAAAATCGGTCGGCACTTACAAGTTCCATCGTATCCGGATCGTCAAAAGCCCGCTTGATTTCCGAAACACTTTGAAAGCCTGCCGTTGTCGTGGCAGCTTGGAATGGATACTGTTTGGCAAACCATCCTGTCAGATCAATCGCAGGTGCATCTGTTTTGGCTGGCGTTTTGGTCGCCACTCCGACTTTAATTTGCGGATGAGTCTCGATTGCAATGGAAAACTCGGTTGGATCAGCTATCAAGGCCGGTTTGACGGTGGTTTCAGTCAGTCCTTTGACTTGCGGATGACGAATGAGGGCCGGTCCGATCCAATCCAGATAATTCGTTGCCGCCCCGCGAATTTGCGGTGCAAGTGTGAGCTGTTCACCTTCCGCGGCTTTGGCCCACTTGGCGACCGTTTTGTCAGCCGAAGTTAATTGCTGCCCGCTCATGGTTGCGCCAACAACATAGAGGCGTTGCTGGGCACGCGTCAACGCCACATACAAAAGACGCATTTCTTCAGCCAATGTTTGATTTTGTCGAGCGGCTTTGGCGGCTTGGTATTGCGGTAACTCATATTCCACCCGGGTTTGCGGGTCGAGCCACTTAATACCGATCCCATTTTTAGTTAAAATTGCCGGTCCGCTTTGATCGCGACGGTTAAAGTGTTTGTTCGTTTGTAAGACAAAAACAACGGGGAACTCAAGCCCTTTACTCTTGTGAATCGTCATCAATTTGACGGCATCATTATCCGGATCAACCTGAGCCGGTGTGGCAAGGTCCTGATCCTGCTTTTGCATCAAGGTAATGAAATGAATGAAGGCAAACAAACCTTTAAAGCCGCCAGATTCATAAGTCCGAGCACGATCAACCAAGGCAAGTAAATTTGCCTGGCGTTGACTGCCGCCAGGGGTGCCGCCAACATAATCGAGAAAGCCGGTTTCCTGATAAATGGCCCACAGTAATGTCACTAGATCATTTTCCCGGGCCAGATCGCGAAAATGATTGAGTTGGTCCAAGAACGCGGCCAAAGTAGCGTGGGTGCGTTTAGCCAGCGGCGTTGTCGGTGTTCCGGTGAGAAAAGCGGTCACCGCGTCATAATAAGGTACTTGTTTGGCTGCCAATCGAATCAAGGCTAACTGATCAGCTGAGAGGCCGACAATCGGCGAGCGCAAAACCGCAACTAACGGAATATCTTGCTTAGGATTATCGATGATTTTGAGGAGTGCCAGCATCACCATCAATTCCGTCGTCTTGAAGAAATTCTTGGTATCAGCCACGAATAATGGTACGCCGGCTGCAGCAAATTGGGTTTGAATGAGGCTGTTTTGGGTGGTTTGGCGTGTTAAAAGCGTAATATCACGATACCGGATACGCCGATATTGCTGGTTGGCGCGATCCCATAATTGTGCATGGGGGTCCGAAACTAACCGCTGGATCTCGGCAATGACCATTTGCGTTTGACCGGTCGCAACATCCAGCGGCTCGTCATCTTCATCGGTTGCAGACCAGTCCGAAGTCGCGTCGGTTTCGTCATCATCGTCCGAAGTCGCTTTGCTATACAGCATGACTTTGACCGCTGGGTGGCAATCGCCATAATCAAGCGCACCATACTTTAACGCAGCATTGTCGTCATAAGCCAAATCGCCGACTTCAGGATCCATAATCTGGCTAAAAATAAGATTGGTGAACGCCAAAACATTTTTAGTCGAGCGAAAATTTTCTGCCAAAATAATCCGTTCAGGTGCGGTGGGTGTTTCCGGATGATTGGCAAACGCCTGATATTTTTGAATGAATAACTGCGGGTCAGCTAAGCGAAATCCATAGATACTTTGCTTCACATCCCCGACCATAAAGCGATCGCCGGGGTCGGTTGTGCTGACGGCTGCCAGTAACGCTTCTTGTAAGGGGCTAATGTCTTGATACTCGTCGACCATCACCTCATCGAAACTGGCGCGATAATTGTCAGCAATCGGTGCGCCGGTTTGGGGATCTTTTTGCTGCAGGATTCGCAGTGCGTTATGCGCAATATCGCTATAGTCTTGCACATGCCGAACCGCCTTTTCTGCGGTCAGCGCATCTAAAAAGGTTAAGGCCACCTCCGTCAGCATGGTCATCATCGGTTGCACCGTGCGCAGTAAGTCGGTGATTTGCTCACTCGTTAAGGCAAAATCCGGTGCCAACTGATCCTGCCATATTTTTTTAGCGGCATCCCGCAGTTGTTTAGCCTCATTTTTGAGTGCTTTGTCGTCGTCATCAAGACCTTTGCTGGCGCGAGACCACGCCAAGAAGTCATGCTGAACTAAGGCGTCGCGAACCGCTTCATAGCTCGGCTCAGGGTTGTCTAATAAACTTTGTAACGGGTTCAAATCGGCCGTGATTTGTTGATGCCAGACTGGATTTGGCAAGCGGTTGGCCAGCTCATCCGCTTGCGTCAGCGTGGTAAATACTTGCATGAGTTTGCGCTTGGTTCGCGGCCAAATCTGGTGCGTGAAGGTCGCCGCCCAAGCTTCTGGTGCATAAGGCTTTGCCAGTTGTTGCAAGTAAGCTTTAGGATCGGTTGTGGCAGCAGCTTGGCGCATTAACTCGAACATTAAATCCTGAAGGCCACTATCATCCCGATCGCCGCTAAAGTTAGCGGTCAATTGCTCGAATTCCGCCGCTTCGTCACCAGCATAAAATTGTTCGCGCAAATCGTTCCAAACCTGTTCTTGTAACATATAGCGCTCAGTTTCATCAGTCAGTAATCGAAAGCCTGGATCTAAATCGATAACATAGTAATAAGTTTGGACGATTTGCAAGCTAAACGCATCCAACGTACTGATTTTGGCTGCATTCACCATGGCAATCTGGTTGGCCAGATGGCGCCGATCCTCAGCATTTAACTCATGTCGCTTGGCGGTCAGTGTTTGCTTCAAGGCAGTCTGAATCTTAGTCCGCATTTCCGAAGTTGCCGCTCGCGTAAAAGTCACGATCAACATTCTGGTAATATCGGCGTGTTGTTTGAGAATCTTTTGAATAATGCGTTCAACTAATACAGTGGTCTTGCCGCTGCCAGCCGAGGCTGATACCAACATATCATGGCCGTGATGGCTAATGGCAGCTTGTTGCGATGGGGTAAATTGCGTCATGACTGTGGATGCTCCTTTTCAGAATGCGGTATTTGTGTCGGGTCAGCGGTAAGGCGTCCGATCACGTCTTTACGCTTTAACTTAGGGACGTGATGGTAATGATCAAAACCGGTTGCAGGGTCAAACAGCATAATACTTTGATAGTCGCTGCGACTGACAATCGTGGAAGACTGGCCATATTGGAAAGGCTCAAGTGCAATATCCCCAGCGAGAATTTGCGTGGCTGCATCGATAATCAGCGCCTGATTGTGAGCCAAATAAGCCCGCAACGCCTCGGGAGTCAGGACGTTTGACTGATTTTGATTGAAACTGCCATCTTTTTTAAAGCCAAGCGGTGCAATCTCACTACGACCGCCACTTTCCGGTGAAATGGTACGATCCACGGCCGCCAGCTCATCTCCGTGTTCGGCGACTAAGAACCCCAGATACTTGAAGGCTTTGAGTCGCTCAAGTGCCGGTTCCAATTCAGGCGTGTATTTGAGTTTAGGATCCTGCAAGTGAAAATACAGCGCCCCCGCCGGAACAAACGGTGGCTCTGCTGTCACGTTGGTCATTGCTTCAATGTAAGTCAGCATTTGCAAGGCAATGCCATAATAAGCGTCACTATCATCGAAGCGGCGTTGCCCACTTTTATAATCGACAATAATAAAACGCCGGGCATCAGGTTCGCGATAAATATCAAGCCGATCGATTTTACCGTGAACATTGACGCGACCCCCATGCGGCAACGGCCATGATAAGCCTGGCAGTCCCTTGGTATCGCCAATCCGGCCAAACTGCAGCTCGGTGCGCACCGGGCGGAAGCCGCTGCGTTGCTGTTGCTGGCGCATGTTGAGCAAAACCTGAATGAGCAGTCGACTTAAGCGCTTGGTCAAATAAGTCATGCGATACGTACTGCCGAGGATTTCATACCCCGGCTGTTTGGCAATCTCGGCAACCATTGGCGGTACGGCAGCCATGATCGCCGCGGGTTCAACATCGGCCAAGTTTTGTTGTTGATCACGCAATTGCGTTAAATACCGATCAAGTACAGCATGAAAAAGACTACCGGTGTCGGCTGGTGAAAGCTCAAATTCCGGTCGCGGTTGGAGCAGCAAACCATATTTAAGGAAATATTCGAAATGATTAAGATAATACGTCTCCAATCGCGACACGGAAACATTCATATCGCGGCCATAGAGTTGCACCGCCAGCTGTGGATCAAGGCGGCCAGGATCATTTTGATACGTCAAACTTCCGGCAAGGCGTTGGGCCAGGTTGGCTAAATCGGTTTGTTTCAATGCGCTTAACACACTTTGCCAAGCCAGACTCAGGGGTTGTTTTTGCTGTTGGGCATCACCGGCAGCCCGAATGAAGTCGCTTAACATTGCCCGCGGGCTGCCAAGGACAGATTTGACCGTTGTCGCGAGTGTTACCGGCGCCCAGGTTTCGGGCACGAGATGAAGCGCCCGTTTCAGTTGCTGAAAATAAGGTGACGCCTGATTTTCACTATTTTCTTGCGGGTTTTGCATGGGGTAACTTAGCGTCAACGTCTCGCTGGCGGCCATGAAGCCCAAATAGTTGATAAACGGATCACCTAAAGTTGTTGTTGGACCTTGCTCGGGTAAAAAGCGGTCATCCGGCAACTGTGCAGCTAATAATTGGCGCTCTTCACTGTTTAAAACGCCGTCATCATTGGGAACATCCGGCATGGCGGTGCTGGTGGCCCCGATAACAAAAACATGTTTTGCTTTGGCTAATCGGACTAACCCGGTTTCTGAAATCACAACCGCGTCAAGTGTGGCCGGAATCTGTGTGTAAGTCGCACTGGCAAAGCCGGCAGCAAGCAACTCATGAAATTGCTCGCGATTAAACTTAGCGTTGCCCAAAATGGTAACGTAATCATCCAGCAAAGCGGTAAATGTGGTCCATGCTTGTTCGTGCGCTCGACTGCGAGCAAGCTCACCGGCTGCACTTGCTGCTTCTCGCCACGCGTTCAACTGGTCCACTACCCCAATTTTCGTTAACCAGTGGTACAAACTTCGCGCAGCCTCAAGTCCGGTTTTAGCTGCCTGCCATTGTTTGAGTAAGGCCGGCACAGTTTGAGCCACCAGCGTTTTTATGGCATTGATTTGAGCGGTTTTATCGGCTTCAGGATCCATTTCTGTCTCATCAGCAGCGGGATTACGCTGAAAATACCGCCATGGTTCTGTCTGTGTCCAGCGTCTTTTACCTGCAATCCCTGTTCGAACCAAATGATTGTCGAGGGTATCGACGGCATCACGAAAATCTGCCACCGCCATCCCCTGAGGCAACAAAAGCTCAGTATGCAACAAGCGCATGATGTCTTGATACTGATAGTCATGATCCTGGATGGCAAATAGGCTTTCGATTAACACCACCAAGGGATGATCCTTCATCGGCCGCTGCAAGTCGGTAAATTGTGGAATCTGAAATTCAGCAAAAATAGCCGGAATGATCGTTGCGTACGGATCTAATCGCCGAGCAATAATCACAAAATCCCGATAACGTGCTCCGTTGCGAACCGCTTGATAGATAGATTGGGCCACATGCCGCAATTCCTGATAGGGATCAGTCGCAGTGGCTAAATGCACATGATCGGCAACATTTGCGGTTGGCGCCGGCTGCGGTTCGATATTGGTATTAGCCTGCCACCAACTCGCCACCTGTCGCATGCCCAAGCTTAAGTGCCGTGGCTGAGCAAACCGATCCAACCGAATTGGAATTCGCATCGTTTTGGCTTTTTGATACAAACGATGATAAAGCCGACCAGCAGGTAAAAAGAGATTAGGAGCCACAGGCGGTGCAGTTGGATAAGGCCGATCCAACACGAGGCCGATCGTCACTTCTGCGGCGGTTTCCAGCATCGTTTCCACCAGTGCTGACTCTGAAGCAGAAAATACGTTAAAATGGTTGAGATAGATAAACGTGTGGGTGAGATCATGGGTACGCATGGCTTGCTGCAGCCCACTTAGCAGACTGGCGGTTGTCGCATAAGGACCGATTTCTGCTTCATATTGATCAAGAATAATGCCTAAATCACGCAACTTAGCCCGGTGCCGATCGCCTGGTGTCAGAGCCGCAACGGTATTGGCTAAGTCTTCGGCGGTAATCCGGCCAATCATGAGTTCACTCAATTGGCCAGCAAGCTGTGTGACAAACCCAGTGTGCTGAGCTTCTCCGGCATAAATGGTTAAGTCCGCTTGCCGTTCTGCAAGAATTTTGGCAACCAGCATCGTATTGCTAGCTTGATCCAGCCGTGGTTGCTGATAAAGCGGCGTGTTCTTCAAATAAAACCAGGCCAGCCGGGAAAAGGATAAGACCTGAACGCGACTTTGCACGTAAGTCTCCGAGTTCCCCTGTTGCAATTGGCGCAAGCGTTTGAGAAGATCAATTTCTGCTTCAAATTTAATATGGTTCGGTACCAGTAAAAAAATCCGGTTTTGGGAATCAGCGGTAAGCTTTTCATGAATCATAGCCGCCATGGTTTGGGTATGATCCGTCGTTGCATCACCGAGAATAAACTGCAACCCCATGTGAAAACCTCCTAAGGAAAGTGAGCGTGAGCCGGCGCGGTTAGAAGTCGGAGTGTAAGCGGCCTCAGACGTGATGGCCCGGATTTGGCCATTGCGGCTGAGGTCCTTACACGCAGACTTCTGCGCCGGGGAGCGCGTTATAGAAAAGTGAGCGCGAGCCGGCGCGGTTAGGGATCGGAGTATAAGCGGCCTTGGGCGTGATGGCCGGGCTTTGGCCATTGCGACCAAGGTCCTTATACGCAGATCCCTGCGCTGGGGAACGCGTTATAGAGTGAGCGCGAACCAGCCCGGTTAAAACCTACCCCAACCCGCATGTTGCGATGTGAGAAAACCACTAGCACAGCAGCCCCAGTACAAAGACGACCTTAATTTTAATCGTCATTCTCTTAAACCGCCTACTTAAAGGCTACCGCACCAACAAAAACAGTCTCACTATTTAAATACGTGTGCCTGATGACTTATGCTTTAGTCTAGCATAACTAAGTAGTGTCCGATCAGGGTTTGCGCTATCATAAGTAAAGAATATTAACGAGGTGTTTATATGAAAATCGGGACGGGGAAAAGTTACGCAAAAATTATTCTCATTGGCGAGCACGCCGTTGTTTATGGGGAACCGGCCATCGCTTTGCCAGTCAAAAGTATTCGATTATTAGCTAAAGTCGAGCCAATACCTGATGGCCGGCAGGAAGTCACGTCCGCCTTTTTTACCGGCGATTTGAATGCGGGTCAGTTAACCAATTTTGCCGGCATTGCCATGCTCATTCGCCAGCTGCTCGTGTTCTTCAATGCTGCTGATCAAGGCTTTCATCTGACCATTACCAGTGCTTTGCCATCAGAACGGGGCATGGGATCATCCGCAGCGACTGCAGTAGCCGTTGTGCGCGCCTTTTACGATGCGTTTCAAACGTCGCTCAGCCATTCGGTTTTGCTAAACTGGGCCGGGATCTCGGAAAAAGCTTTGCACGGCAACCCCAGCGGCTTGGATGCGGCTACGGCTAGCGCTGAAAAGCCGCAGTGGTTTGTCCGCGGCAAGTCGTTACGATCCATCATGATGCCGCGCAATGGCGTTTTACTGATTGCCGACACTGGGATCGCCGGTCAGACGAAGATTGCGGTTGATCAAGTGGCTCAGAAATTAAAAAAGGACCCGAAAACGTATCAGCCACTGATCACCGACATTGGTGATGCGGTGCGTCAGGCGGCTTTGGCACTGGCACAAGATGACATTATCACCCTAGGACAACTCTTAAATCGAGATCAAGCGGACTTGGCGGCTCTTGGCGTTAGCAGTCCCGAGCTTGATCGACTGATTAATGTTGCCCTTGATAACGGCGCATATGGGGCGAAACTGACCGGTTCCGGCATGGGCGGCTGCATGATTGCCCTTGCCGCCGCGGATCAGGCGCCGACAATTATCCAGGCACTAAAGGCAGCCAATGCCGTTAAAGTCTGGGAATACCACTTTGAAACGAAATGAGGCTGCTATGACAACTTATGCACGTGCGCACACTAACATTGCATTGATCAAATATTGGGGCAAAGCAAATAAGCAACTGATGCTGCCGGCAACCAGCAGTATTTCGCTTACCTTGAATGACTTTTACACGGACACGGCGGTAACTTTTGACCCTGCACTCGATCAGGATCAATTCACGTTAAATCACCAAATGCAGTCGCCTACTGCTGTCAGCCGCTTTTTGGATCATGTTCGGCACCTGGCCCAAATTGATACACGCGCTCGGGTCAACTCGTTGAATCATGTACCGACTGCTGCCGGTTTGGCCAGTTCGGCTTCTGCGTTTGCGGCACTGGCACTGGCTACAAGTCGCGCGGCTGGCCTAAATTTAACCCCTACCGCTTTGTCACGGTTGGCACGTCGCGGCTCAGGGTCGGCCACCCGTTCAATCTTTGGCGGAGCGGTAATTTGGCACCGTGGCAGCGATGATCAATCCTCGTTTGCCGAACCCTTAACCATTCAGCCAACTCTGCCGCTGCGGATGTTGGTCGTCACGGTTTCCGATCAGAAAAAGGCAGTCAGCTCCCGCACCGGCATGGCCAACACGGTTGCGACCAGCCCTTATTACCAGGCATGGGTACAATCGAATGAAGCGTTAATTTCACCTATGATCACGGCATTGGCCGAAAATGATCTGACGACGATTGGTGCACTCACCGAATTATCGAGTATGCGCATGCACGCTGCCATTATGGCTGAGGAGCCGCCGTTCACCTACTTTTTGCCGGAAACTTTACGCGCCTGGCAATTGGTGCAAGAACAACGGGCACTCGGCATTCCGGCGTTTGCCACGATGGATGCCGGACCCAACGTCAAGATCCTCACAACCGCACCGTACGTGGATGTTCTCATGACCGCCTTGCAGCCTGTTTTTGGCGACCGGATTTTGAGCACCCGCCTCGGCCCGGACGCGCAAGTGATTACAAAGGAGCAATTTAATGACACAGAGTCAGCAATCACATCGCAAGGATGAGCACGTCTTTTTAGCGGAAAAATATTTTCAGGCGACTGCGCATGCCGGCTTCGATCAAGTTCGGCTACTACACCGGGCACTTCCGGAATCCTCATTAGCAGATGTTGACTTGACGCCTCCCATTCCTTTTGGCTGGCGTTGGCCGATTTACATTAATGCGATGACAGGAGGTTCCCCGCAAACCGGCAAGCTCAATGCTCAGCTAGGGCAATTAGCTCAGGCGCTTGATCTGGCAATTGCTAGCGGCTCTCAATCCGTGGCCTTACATGATCCCCAATTGGCCCCTACTTTTAAAACGCTGCGTGATCATAATCCGGATGGTTTTATTCTTGCCAATATCGGTGCCGGACACGATCAGCACGCAGCTGAAAAGGCAATTAGTATGTTAGACGCGGATGCACTTGAAATTCACGTCAATGCGGCACAAGAAGTGATCATGCCAGAAGGTGATCGCGACTTTTTGTGGCAGGAAAATATCCGTACCATTGCAGCAACTGCTTCGGTTCCGGTTGTGGTTAAGGAAGTAGGTAACGGCTTCATCCGCGAAGATCTGCAAACCTTGCAGCAACTAGGCATTCATTATGTCGATATCGGCGGGCGCGGCGGCACGAACTTTGCGGTCATCGAAAATGCTCGCCGCCCCCACCACGACTTTTCCTACCTGCAGGATTGGGGACAAACAACCGTTGAGTCACTGCTTGAAGCCCGCGGACTACCGTTAACAATCCTGGCAACCGGTGGCATTCGATCGCCGCTGGATGTCATTAAGGCACAACGCTTGGGGGCGCATGCGGTGGGCATCAGTGGACTGGTGCTGCACCACTTGATTCAAACTGACTATGCGGCTACATTAGCCTACTTTCAGGAATTCCTGCAACAATTACGGCAACTGTATGCATTGCTAGGCGTGACCAACTGGCAAGCACTGCAAACGGCACCGGCTGTGCTCAGTCCTGAATTAGAACATTATCGCCATGTCCGTCACTTGCCAGCAATTTGATTTTAGGTCAATAACAAAAGGATGCTAGTAAACAGACAATACCTAGCCTGTCACTAACATCCTTTTTGATTACTTTTTAAGATGCTGATACTAAATTGCAAGCCAACTAAACTCGCAGCCCTTTTGGATAGAAATTCTTAACCGTTCCATTGACTAACTTGCCGATTGCAAACGGCTTATGTTCAAACGTGAGTAAGACGAATCGTTTCCCTGACAGCGAGGTCGTGAGCGTTTCGCCATGACGGTAGCGCGCATAACCATCGGCATCCACCTCAATCACGGTTTGAAAATCAGCCGGATCCAGCGCAGTTGCGATACTGTGGCTGGGTTCAAACCTGTTTTTACGGAAACTCCCAAGTTCAAGCCCCGCGCGAACCACCTTCACTCGGTCAAACGGAATCATGGTTTTCGGGAGTAACGACAGGAAGTCCCCGTGGCGGTAAAATTGTCCGGTCAACGGCTTATGCAAGCTGGTCGAGAAAAAAGTGGTCACTTCATCCCGCGCGGCTTTCACTAAAGGTTTTATCTTTAGCGGTTTTACTGGTTCGTTCGGCAATTCACCCGCAAGTCGCAGTTTGGCAACGAAATGGCCTTCACCGCGTACGAGATGTGGAAACAGCCGCACTGTTTTTGCCAATTCAGGATTGCCATCTGCCCATTCCGGTCGACCAGCAACCATTCCTGGAGACTTTTTAATGGGTTCGAGCGTCAAATCGTAGTGAGCAAGCAGCCAAGCAATGATTTGTTCGTCTTCTTCCGGACTGAACGTGCAGGTTGAATAAATCAAACTTCCGCCTGGCCGCAGCATTTTAATCGCCGCTTGCAGAATGACTTTTTGTCTTGCCGCACATTCTGCTGGGTAGTCGCGGTGCCAATACTGAATTGCATCTGGATCTTTGCGAAACATCCCCTCACCGGAGCAAGGCGCATCGACCAAAATCCGATCGAATGTCTGCGGCCAGGCTGCGGCTAACGTATCCGGATCATTATTGGTCACTAAAATATTCCGACTCCCCCAACGTTCGAGATTACCGGAAAGGACCTTCGACCGCGGCCCGTTTATTTCATTGCTGACCAGTAACCCGGTTTCACCAAGATAACTAGCCAATTGCGTGGATTTACCACCAGGAGCGGCACATAAATCCAACACGCGCTCCCCTTTTTGCGGTGCCGCGACTGTCCCGACAAATTGCGCACTGGGTTCTTGGCTATAAACCAGCCCGGAAACGTGATCAATTCCGTTTCCGGCAACTTTGCCATAATACCCCCAAGGACTCCAAGGAATGGGATCCGTGGTCTTTTCGTCTAATGGCCAAGGTTTAGCCGGATCGCGCCGGAATCCCGCCATTGGTTCGTCATCAAAACTAGCCAAAAAAGCCGAGGCGTCCGCTCCTAATAACTGGGTATATTTTTCTTTAAACGCTTCAGGAAGTTGCACTTGTTCGATCCTTTCTCCGAATCAAATATCGCAGGAAAACAACGGTCGCAATCGTTAAAATAATTAAGAAACCCCAGATGCTGGCGCGGGTCGTATAGTAAAACCACCAATTGGCAAACAAACCGCCAAGCAGCAAACTGATGCCGACGTGGCTGGCACAGCTCGACAAGACGCCGCGCAAATACCGCGCACGCATGTTGATTTCTAGTCCCGATGTCTGCAAGGGTCCGATGAGCACCACCATTAGGACGCTCAGCAAACCTGCCCCTAACAATAAAAGCACACAGAATAAAGCTGTCTGGCCGTATGCGCGCCACCAGGTTGCGGCATTGCTATCACTGAAATGAACCCGATGAACTTTATTGGCGCGCAGAATGCTTTTAAGCGCTTTTCCATGCTGATTTGCACCGTCTACATAGACTTTTACCTGCTTGAGGCGTAATCCACCGTTTGCGGTATTGGGTGACGCATTAAGAAATACCGCCTTGTTCAGCGGACTACCCTTACGCGTGCCCACAGTTCCCAACACTGGAACATATTGATCATTCACGCTCAAATAACGCTGATTATTGCTGCCAGTGTAGAGTTTATCCGCTAAGTCGTGACCGACAACCGTAACCGGTAAACTTGATTCAAAATCGCCATTCGAAAACCATTGACCAGTTTCAACCGGCAAGCTCGCAACCGTTCCACGCTGATACACGTAGACCACTTGCTTACTCACAAACTGCACCTGATACCCCGAAAAGTCAGTCTTTGCCAGCTCCGCAACCGCAGTCGTCACCCGCCGCTGACTCTTCGTCACATATTCCTGGGCAGTCTCAGACATACCAAGATGATCCAGCTGACTGGCATATTCATTTTGATCATGCTGCGACCACACCAAACCAGCCAAAATTGCCAAGCCGATCCATAGTAAGTCGATTAAGAATAGTTTCTTCACAGTGGCCTCCTTAGGAAAAGTGAGCGCGAGCCGGCGCGGTTAGAAGTCGGAGTGTAAGTGGCCACAGACGTGATGGCTGGTCTTTGGCCATTGCGGCTGTGGTCCTTACACGCAGACTTCTGCGCCGGGGAGCGCG
>OBZH01000075.1_pt1 | contig 123221 bp, 148 predicted proteins | sample 1476881 | NCBI WGS metagenome assembly OBZH01 (sample SAMEA2580230, study PRJEB22360) | human gut metagenome | biome: human gut; feature: human-associated habitat; material: faeces | place: Denmark | collected 2008/2010 | reverse complement strand
CGTAAAAAGTTTATCTCTTAATTCCATATATGGTACACTGCTTTTTGATGTTAATATTATTTGTAAAAACACTTGTTTGGTATCTTCTATTTTGATAACTGACACCTGACAGGTGTGTTTCCTAATCTCTAATAGCTACACCCTACAAATCATCCAGCGTATCAAGTGGATTGGGTATGCTTGACTTGAGGGCATTCGTTACATGAAGATAAATATTCGTCATCTTTAATATTGTTGTATCCCAGCAAATTTTGCCCATGATGCGTACCAGTATCCGTTCACTGACAACGCCTTGTGAGGTGAGATTCAGTAGTTTCAGATAGTCTTCCGGTAACATGTATGTCTGTTGTGATTTGGGATGCTGCACGTACGTCCGGCTGTAATCTATGCAGGCGTAGGGAGAAGAGCGGTCGGAGAAATCCGGTAGTTTAAAGGCGGTAACTGTTATGTAGGCGGAAGCGTTGTCCGCCATTTGTATGCCGCTCTCCTGGGAAAGTAGTAGGGCAATTGCCGGATTATTTGCATACTTTATCCGTATGTAGCGTTCACCGTTCACTTTTTCTCTGTACAGGACGATGCTTGACCGTTGCTTCTGTATCTTGTCCATATCTTTGGCGGTTGCTTTATACCTCAAAGATAAAGCAAAGTATTGAAATCTGAACGATTGTTCAGAAAATATTTTTATCGAAATATTTTAAATATTGCTAAAAGAAGTCAGGCTTTCAGGAGCGAGTATAGATAATCTAATTTCTCTTTCAATTCGTCTACATCCAGACCATTCAGGAACGATTGCTCATAGGACATGCCCAGGAATATTTGACGGAACAACGAGGCGGTCTTTTTCACATCCGTATCTTGCTTTATTTCACCGCTCTCTTTTGCCTTCTGTATGACCGCCTTCCATAGTTCGTGTTCCTTGCGGAATATTTCTTCCATTTTTTCACGGGCTCCGGGATAATACATCCTCACTTGGGAAAGGAAATGGAAATAATAGAAGTTGGGACAGCATTCATTATCATCTGCACAGCATTGTACCTGTTTGATGATATGGTTCATGACTGCACTCACTCCTGCCACATACTGTTCTATAAATTCAGCCAGTGTTTCCGTCGGCCTGGCAAACTTGTTGGCTGGTGTCTGCATCTGTATGACATACTTGTCTGCTACCGCCATAAACAAGTCGAGTTTATGAGGAAAATAATATACTACCCCCGTCTTTACCACCCCGCAGGCTTTCGCCAGCGTGCTGATACTCGCTTTCTCGTAGTTCATCCTCAAAAACACCTTGAATGCCTTATCTATCACTTCTTCCCGGTTGGTAATCATATCGGATTATCCTCTTTTATGTTTCTTTTTGCGAAGGTGTGCTTTTTATTTTGAAGTTTTTACGTTAGTTCGTTTACATCAAAGCCGTCAAATCGCAGTATATACAAAAGAAAAAAGCAGCTATCTTTTTAGATAGCTGCTTGATTTTCAAGTGATCCGCTTGGGATTGTGTTATTAAACTTATTTATTTGATTATCATATTGTTATATATGTTTATTACTACATGGTATCACAATAGTATCTTTTTTATTTCGCTAATCTGTTGTTCGTATTTCCAGGTATCATCTATCATATTTCCTTTTCCAGAGCATAGCCATTTGACATTAAGCATAGGGAAAGCTTCGGAAATCCGGGATATTATATCACTTCCTATCGTCCCTTTTCCTTTTCCGCTTTTATCCGAATTACTGATATACCCATTGGCTATATTGCAGTATAACTCAAAGGAGCTATATCCTTTTACAATTTTCAGTTCATACCTTGCATAGTGAGCAAATGCCTTTAGCCTATCTATCGCCCTTTCGTTTTGTTCTGTATCTTTTTTCATTAAATATTTAGTAATAATTTTATTTCACAAAAACATGCTTAATAACATGTGAATATTTAAAACATTTATTGAACAATGATGTTATATGTTATACAAACTGTCATTTTAACAAACAAAGTAATAATCATGGAAGAAGTTAACCTTTCTGCGCCCTGTATGATGAAGCAAATTAAAATTCTTACGCAACAATTACTACGACTATCCGAGGACCTTGAATTGGCCCACGAAAGAATTTCCGTATTGGAAAAAGACTTTGAAACGCATAAATCTGAACTGCACCATAAACATCCGGTTTGTAAAATGAATATATTACATTCAAAAGTTACCGGACTTTAAAAATAAGCAAGGACAGCCCCTACAAATAAAATAGGGGCTGCTATTAAGCTGTCTTTTTTTCTTCCAATACATTTTTTACGTCTAAAAGCGCTTGTTCAAGCTCGTTTCTTGCTTTCGTAATAGTCTGTTCAAGCTCGTTAAACTGTTTTTCCAGTTTGCCAAAAAGCCTCTCGTATCTTGAAACGGTTGTTTCATACAGCCTTGACAGCTCATCGTAAGAGAGAGACATAGAATCTGTGTCCTGCTGACTCGAACCGCTATCTTCATCTTCTATGAACATAGGTCCTTTGCCGGTGAGGATGTAGTTGGCGTTGACATTTGAATATATTTCACAAAAATTAGACACCATGTCAATGCTGGCTTCTGTTAGATTATTCTCTATATTTGATATTTTCTGCTTAGTTATAGAAGGACAATTTTTCCCCATTCTATATCCAGTAAGCCCCATTTCTTTATAGGTTTCTATAAACCTTCTTGTCACATCGTTCATAAAAAATCTCCTATTTTCTTTTGTAGTCCTAAAAATAGGACTATCTTTGCACACGTAACAAGTAGCAGTTGTTCGATTGACATTGTTTATACTTACCCCTTTCCGGGCTAATTATATGAGATGAATCCTGTGATAGCTGCTACCTATTACGGGATTCATTCTTTATATAAAATACAATCGGTCAATGGACATACTTAATATACCAATAGATATAATCAAAAGATACAAGGCAAGCAAGGCTGAAAAAGAATTGCTTGCCTTTGCTATTGGCATCAAGTGTCTGTATTCAAATTCTGTACTTACCGATGTAACCCCTTATAAAGTGATGAAACTGTTTCATGTTTCTCACGATAAAGCCAAACGCCTTATTAACGGAGCGTTAAACGACAGTTTTCTGTTTTCCGTAAAAGGAGGCAGCTTTCTTGCAAACACTTTTAAAAGCAAGGAAATCAAAAGGTCAATAGGGCGTACACCTTTTAATTACACCTCTGATTATTGCTATAAACTGAATAAGAAGGAATATTCAATTCGCATGCTCGTGCATGAGCTGAACTGTATTATGCTTCTTTGTGCAGTCAATTCTATTGATAGGGACAACTTTCCGCAGAGTAACGGGAAACCGAAACAAAAGCGTTGTGCCCTTACCAAGGATTTGACTTTGCGCAAACTTGGAAATATATCCGGTTCAAGCAAAAGTACCGCACACAGACTGATGAATGAAATGTTCCGAAACGGAGTAATCTCCAAGACAAGGGCGCACGGGGAAATGGTTATCCATACCGTGAATGCCAACACCGTTGAGGAGTGGCGCAAAAGAACGGGAAGGAAACATTTTATCTATAACCCCAAAGACGGAAGCGGATGGATTGTCATTCCTTGTTCTTACTCTATATGCGACAGAGGGACTACCGAGAAATATAAGCACGTTATTTATAATCACAAGAAGCGTGTAGAATCATCAAATCTCAAAGTGTCCAATCATCCTGTTTATGAAAATCCGTTTGATAATCCCATTAACGCTGCTTATTTATGATATTTCTATTTTGGGAACATATATTATTTACAGAGAGAATGGGATTACACAGCGTATATAAACACATACGTGCGTGATAATTTAATATATAAAATATCAAGACAATGAGTAGATATTATACATTGAATTTGAATAATAACCGATTGTAAACATTTCAAAGAGCGAATTATGAAAAATATGCCAAAACAGAAAAACCGTATAACTAAACAGACCAGCAATTTCCTCTCTCATAGAGCGGTAAGATATACTCCAAAAGAATTGGAAGAGCTGAGGGAGTGCGCTATGATACTCCACAAGGTAGAGGATGCCGAACTTCGGGAACTATACAAGAAACGAGATGAACTACATCCTGAAAACCATCTATCAAACGGTGATTCTTTATGTCAAGAATCAGAGAAACTAGCTCTTCTTTTTGCTGTTTCGTTATCTCTATTGTCTTTAATTCTTGCATGCTTAGTTTTATGTTTTTCACGATAGCATTGCATGCTTCAATATTATCTGTTTCTGATAGATATTTAAGGCAGAGCAATCCGCTTCTGATAAGTTCATAATCAAGACCTAATGGAGACTTTCCGGTGGATAGATAGTGATAAATCATAAACGCGCTATTGAACCCCAATGCAAGATTGGTGTTAGAGTCCGTATGTAATTTCCTCTTCAATGCTTCAACCTCTTTGGTGGCTCTTTTGAAATCTACAAGGGTATAAATGTTCAAACCGATGACAGCCGTAACCAGCAACGCTAATATCCCCACTATCACCCCTTGATAGTCCATTCCCAAATCAGAGGTATGCGGATATGTTCTACATAGAGCCGCCACAGATACCATGATAGATATTGCAGACAATATTAGCGTTATTGTATTTCCATACTTACTCATAACAATATATTAATCAAAACTTTACATAAAATATGTTTTATAACATGTATAATAGTTCTAAAAATAGGACTATTTATTTTGTGTGTCCCAAAAATAGGACTATCTTTGCATTGTTGTTAGAACGAAAGAACGACAACAACAAGACATAAAAAATAGAAGCAACCATAAAAGCCGCTTGTATTTGTTTTTATGTCGGCGAATATAGCTATTTTCTATGAAAAAACAAATAAAGTGAGAAAATTTATATAATAAATGATATGAAAATAACAAGAGAAGATATTTTGAAGATTAAACCAGGAACTTCGCTTACTGTACGTCTAAGTGATTACAGAGCTTGCGATTCGGCGAGAGCTGTTGCTTATAGAGCCGCATTAGCAGACCCAAGACCGGATGTAGAGAGATATAAGGTGTCTATTAATACGAAAACATGGGAAATTACAATTACAGCCGTTAAAAAGTTATGACTCGCACAGAAGCTAGAATATTAGCAGAAGAACTGTACAAACTTATGCGCAAGGACGTGAAAAGGATTGTAGAGGAAACAGTGATTGAATGTTCGGATGAATGGGTTGGGGTAGGAGAGGCTGCTAATATTCTTGGGTGCAGTGTTGGTACTTTATATAACAATATATCTAATATTCCTCATACAAAGAACGGCAGACTTCTTCGATTTAAGAAATCGGAATTGATTAAATATTTGGAAAGATGAAACCCTACAACTTAAACAGAATCACTTCTCTGCTTCTTCGGATTGCTCTAATAATAGCAATCATGGCGGGATGTATATACAGCAGCCGTGTAGAATACAACGATGATGTATTATCTGGCATGAGTTCCGATAAGTATGACTTCATCAGAAGCCAGATAGACGACAGCTCACGGTCGGCGGTAGTATCTGAATATATGAACAACAAGCAGTATTACGACAGTCTTGACTATTAAAACCGCGTTGTGTGAACAACGCTCCTTCCTCTTAGCTCAGCCAGGCAGAGCATCGCTATGGTTACTTGTTCGAAGGTTTAGTATCCGGTAATTTCCGGTTAGCGAAGGTCGCACGTTCGAGTCGTGCAGAGGGAGCAAAATACATAGTTCTTTGACGTATTGAATGTGAAATAAGGTTTAAGTATTTGATATTTAGACTTATTTCAATATAACCGAGGATTACGGATAGCGGAAACGCGGTGACTCCGTATAGGCTTGGTTATCGTGATTGTCTCTTTGCACCGAAATGTCCTACGGTAGAGAGTATGCGGTTTGGGCGCCCGTATCGCAGGAGACAAAGGTCATAAAGACAACATAAGCGTCCGATACAGTCTTAATCGGTATAAAGTATGCGGTGGTAATGAAAGGCGCCCGTACACGCTTATTATATATACTCCCCTCCCGTCAAATTCGGGCACGCTGAAAAGCCAAACACGTATTGTTGCGTTGAAGGGAGCGCTTATACTTAATATTGAAATTAATATGAGAGACAGAGAAGTTACTTTTGACGGAAAGAACCTTTCCTTTTACATTGACAATGTTCAGATTGTCAATGGAGAAATGCCGGATTCATATGAAATAAACGGTGAATATACAATTGATAGCGAGTCTTTACTCAGATTAGTATCCGCTTTGAAAAAAGATGTATATGGCGTGGTGAAACAGGAAACATTTAGAAGTTCCTATCTGGGCAATAAGTTATCATATGACTATTGGATATATTCCCAAAATGACCTTCCGGAAGGAGTGAAAGATATGATTAATGCTCTTAACAGAAGGGTAAAAGAACTGGAAAGAGATATAGAGTATCATAACAGCTCGCCGTGGTATAAACGGTTCAAAAAAATAGAATAAATAATTCCCGTGGCTCTCAATAGATGTTTGAGAGTAGTAAGGCAACCATCGGAACGCTCACGGGAACAATAATAACCAAATAATCAGAATTATGAATAAGTACATCAAATTAATAGCACTTTTGATTATCGGAATTGCTATTGGGAACAGGATTTTTAATCACCTACACGCTTGGCTAGGCGTAGCAGTAATATCAGCCACTATAATTTATTTTTTTTATAAACTAATTAAAAACTTAAAAAATGAAGAGATTGATTAATCTGACATTGGTCTGTATGACCTTATTGGTATTCGCTTCTTGCGAAAGAGTAGCCCCTAACTATGCTGGGGTTCTGATGGAGAACTACGGTAAGCAAGGGAAAGAGGATTTCAAGGTGGTATCGGGTAGAGTTTCCACTTGGGAATGGGGTACAGAGTTGTTTCAAGTCCCATTATTTGACCAAAGAGGTGAATTTGCCAAACCTGTCACTTTGAAAGCTGCCGATAACACAGAATTTAATGCATGTCCCACCTATTCATATAAAGTTATAAAAAATAGGGCTGTTGATGTTGTATTCGATAATAAACATATAGATAAAGCCGATACGGAATCCGGGAAAGATGGTTTTATGCAAAGCCTTGAAGACAACATACTTGAACCGCGTATTTATGACTTGATAAAAGAAGAAAGCCGGAAACATAAGACAGACAGCTTGATGGCTGATGGCGGTTCTCTTCTTTTTGAAAAACGGCTGGAACAGATAGTAGATAAAGAATTTGAGAAAAGAGGGCTTCAATTGTTGACTTTTTCCGCGCAGCTTGAATTTTCAAGAGCAGTACGTGAAAAGATTGATAGCCGTAATGAGGTTAATACCAATATCTCTGTGTTAGACCAGCAAATAGCAGAACAGAGAAAACGAAACGAGCTTGAACAGTTAAAGACAGAACAGGCTCTAATTACGTCAAGAGGATTGACGAAAGAAATCTTATACAAACAATTTATTGATAAATGGGATGGTAAAACACCCTTATATGGGATTTCTCCTGATTTCTTAAAAATTACTCAATAAGCCCGTGAGGGTGAATAATTCATGATAAATTTTTAATATAAACAGTCCCGTCCACGTGCTGGTCGGGAAACACTGCGACATGGCGGAATGGTAGACGCAGCACTCTATGATAGGAATGTCAAACCTTAGATGTGTGGAGCTTGACAACTCGTCCCGGTTCGAGTCCGGGTGTCGCAACATCTTCACTACAGATGAAGTATTTGTTTAGTCGTAGCCGGGCGGTCTGTGAAGATAGTCCGGTTTTTATTTTTGAAACCCATTAATAACAATTATATGAAAACATTACAATTAAGTGAACAAAAAGCCCGTGAACTATATCGGAGCGGTTCAAAAGAATTAAAAACAGTATTGGAAGAATCTTTTGGAAAGGATTTCTTTTCACAAGACGTTACAGAAAGAGTGAAAACCTACCTTGATGCTTGCCACGAGTTGGGAAGGGAACCACTCGATGAGAAAAAGCTATTGGAGTTAGGCTTGACGGAACACGATATTGCTTATCAAAAGCTGGCTATCGTTACGGAAGCTCTAAATGGAGGTCAGAAACTTAATGTATGCGATGCTAACGTGAAACGTTGGTATCCGTGGTTCAAGCTTAATGGGTCTCCTTCCTCTTTCGCTTTCGACGCTTCGTATTTCGATACTGCGTATGCGGGTGCGGGTAGCGGGTCTCGCCTTTGTTTGAAAAGCGAAAAGCTTTCCAATTATTGCGGGAAGCAATTCATTGATTTGTGGAAACAATTTATTCTATAACCCTATAAACTTACAATTATGACTTTAAATGTAGATAAAAAGAACGCTTTAAAGGCTTGGAGAGAAGCGGACAATAAAGGAAAGCAGATGCTTGAAAATCTATACGGCAAAGAAATATTTGCCAATCAAAACGTAATGGATAGAATCAAAACGTTTGAAGACGCAATGGAAGAAACAGGAAGAAAAGGTGTCCCTGATTTTTCAGATTTACCCAAAGACATGCGCAGGCATTTCATTGCGTTATATAAAATGGAAGTTATTACGGAAGCTCTGAATGAAGGCTGGAAAGCAGACTGGGATAACTCGGATGAGAACAAGTATTATCCCTATTTCATTATGTCTCCTTCCTCTTTCGCTTTCCACGCTTCGTATTACGATTATGCGTTTGCGTGTGCGGGTAGCGGGTCTCGCCTTTGTTATAAAACATGCGAACTTGCGGAATATTCGGCAAAACAATTTATTGACATTTGGAAAGACATCCAGATAGGATAAGCATACAAAGGTCGTCTGCCCTTGTCTCCTTCCTCTTTCGCTTTCAACGATTCGAATTACGATAATGCGTATGCGAATGCAGGTAGCAGGTCTCACCTATGTTGTAAAACTTCAAAGGGCAGAAACCTCACCTCTTGGTGGAAAACAACAATTCAAACGGTGTTGGTAGGTTTAACCCGAAAACTCTTATTAGAAAACAAAGGCTATGAAACGCTTTGGGAATTTATATCATCGCATCTATGATATAGATAATCTTTATCTTGCTTATTCTAAAGCTAAAAAGGGCAAAGGAAAAACGTATGGAGTTATTCAGTTTGAGAAAGATTTGGATAACAACATACTTTCCTTGCACAAAGAATTGTCGGAAAGAAGCTATATCACTTCTCAATACACGACTTTCATTATACATGACCCAAAGGAGCGTGAGATATACAGGCTACCATTTCGTGACCGTGTTGTGCATCACGCTATAATGAACATCCTTGAAGATATATGGACACCGATTTTCATTTCACACACTTATTCCTGTATCAAAGGAAAAGGCATTCATGGAGTGGTTAAACATTTGAAGAAAGACCTGAAAGATGCTGATGGAACAAAATATTGTCTGAAAATGGATATTCGCAAATATTATCCGTCAATAGACCACTCCATACTGAAACGTATCATACGTAAGAAAATAAAAGACATAAAGGTGCTTGCCCTTCTGGATGGTATTATAGATTCAGCACCGGGTGTTCCTATCGGTAACTATCTTTCCCAATTCTTTGCGAATCTATATCTTTCTTATTTCGACCATTGGATTAAGGAAGAAAAGCGAATGCCATATTATTACAGATATGCCGATGACATGGTGATACTTTCCAGCAGCAAGAAAGAGTTACACAGTATTCTTCTTGAAATCAACTCATATCTTAATGAGAAACTGCACCTGCAATTAAAGGGCAACTATCAGTTTTTTCCGGTAGATAGCAGGGGAATAGATTTCGTGGGATACGTATTTTTTCATACGCATACATTGATGCGGAAATCCATAAAGAAAAACTTTTGCCGTAAAGTATCTGCATTAAACAAAAAGAATATAACCCCGCATGATTACAAAATGGCAATCTGTTCATGGCTGGGTTGGGCGAAGCATTGTAATTCTAAGCACCTTATTAAAAAGATTATTAAGAATGAAAAGATTCAGTGAATTAGGAATTGAAATTGATGCAGACCGACATATATTTCCAGTTCCGCAGGTTTCAATAACCGATATTCTTAACTGTGAAATTGAAATACTTGATTTTGAATCGGGTGTAAAAACACAGCATGGTTCAGACAGATATGTAGTAAAAATAAAACATGAAGGTACGGAATGCAAGTTCTTTACAAACTCCACTCCTATTAAAGAAGCACTAAGCAAGATTTCCAAAAAAGACTTTCCGTTCATTACAACTATCAGAGTGAAGAAGTTGGGAGTTGGGAACAGCAAGATGTACTATTTTACTTAACCAAATTCAGCCGCAGAAAAGGTCAGAGCTATTACCGTACTAAAAGCCGTGAGAGAAGCGAAGTGCGCACCGCTTCCCTTTAACCTTGTACGGGCGGTCTAAAAACACAATACAATGGAAAATGAACTTGAAGAACTGTACAAGGAGCTGAACGAAGTCAAAGCTTGCGATTTGGACTATCTTCCCAAGTATAGGTATTCTTCAAAAGAAGAAATCATTCAGCTTATAGAGGAAGACATTGAGGAGTTGCGCGCAGAACTCGAATGTAATCAATATGATTATACACCTGAAGAACTCGAAGACGAAAGGATGTTTCTTTGCGTTAGTCAAGGGCTATCAAGATATTGCTAAACTTAATATTATAAAATTATGCCAATCGTAAAAAAGAATGACGTTCTACCTGAACGTCCTGTTATTATTGTACTTTATGGAGTACCGGGAAGTGGGAAAACAAGTGTTGCTACAACAGCCAATACCCCCTTATTGATTGATTGCGACAGAGGTGCAGACCGAGCAGTACAGCGTTGTGATACTATAATGGCTAAAAACTGGAAAGACATAGATAGTGAGCGGGAAGCAATGAAAGAGTATAAAACAATTATAGTTGATACAGCCAAGTCTATGCTTGACGATTATTTGAGCCAATATGCCATTGAAAACAACTATAAGTTAAAAACAAATTCTTTAAAACGTTTCGGACAGATGGGCGAAGATTTCAAAGAGTTCGTCAATTTTCTTCGTTCAAATGGCTCTGATATAATATTTATCTGCCATGATAAAGAAACTGCAGATGGTGATGTGATAAAGCACTCTCCAGATTGTACCGGGCAATCTAAAGACCTGCTTGTTAGAATTGCAGATCAAGTTGGATATGTATTTATCCAAAATGGTAAACGCTGTATATCTTTTGCTCCGTTAGATAATTTTGTAGGGAAAAATGTTGCCGGGCTTGAAACTGTTACTATTCCAGATTATGGCACAACCCAATTTGATACTTGCATGTCTGACATTGTTTCAAAAGTCAAAATATCTATTCAAGGAAAAGGAGAAGCACAAGCAAAAGCCAACGAGCAGCTTGCAGCAATACGAGAGCAACTTGCGGCTGCAATGACTGATGAAGATATTATCTCATTGATGGAAGCAACCAAGACACTGCCTAAAATCATGCAATTTCCGTTCTTCTCTGAAATGCAAAAAAATCTTGCTACAAAAGGATACGCATTCGACAAGGACAAAAAAATGTTTATTAAAGCATGAAACCACTTATTAGGGTAACACAACTGGAAGCATTCCGAAAATACATAGAACAAAGCGATTACGCCAGTTATGAGATAACTGAACAATCGGTTATTTACAGTATATCAGGTGCATTTGAAGGCAATACATATACGAGAATTGGAAAAGCTTTTCATAAAATAGTGGAAGAAGGTACACCGAAATGCGAAAAGGTTAAAGCAGGTGAGCGTACCTTTCTTTATTACGGGAAAGAACAAAAGGAACAAATGCCAAGCGGACGAGCGTTTGACATTGAGGGAAACAAGATAATTCTTGACATACCACAATGTAAGGCCGCTCTTGCATACAGGAATGAACATCCTGATGCTTTTCATGAGATACGCCTTTATAAGGACTTTGGGAATGCTATTATAACAGGATGTGCCGATATGATAGATGGCGTAGAAATTAGGGATATTAAAACCAAATATTCTTATCCTATTGATGCCGATTACATAAATTCTTGCCAATGGAAATTTTATCTCCAATTATTCAATGCAGATATATTTCATTTTGATTTGTTCATATTTGAAGGATATGATAAAGAAAAGCATGGATATGATGTCAGAGGTATTCCGTTGAAACGTTATGATCCTGCAATAACATGTTATCGCTACGATGGTATGGAGCAGGATAATTATAATCTGCTTCGCTCATTTCTTGAATGGGCTGAATACAGAGATTTGACCAAGTATTTACTTAAAGAAACAATAGAATAGTATTATGATTTTAACAGGAAGTATTTGTCTTAGTGACATTCCCCGTGAGCAAATGAAGAAAGTAATCTGCAAAGACGGGAAAGAGAAAATTTATTTAAATGTGGCGGTTATCGAACGCAAGGAGCCTTCACAGTTTGGGCATACCCATTTTATTACTTGTGCCCCAAAACAAGAAGAACGCAAAGAAGGCATACAGTATATTTTTGGAGATTTCAAGGAATATAAGCCTGTTCAGAGCAGCCCCACACCGGAACAGATTGCGGAAGCTCCGGGATTATCCCCGCAAGATGATTTGCCATTCTAAAATATTATGCAATACGACCTATCCAACCCACTCCACAAAGAGCAGTTCAAAATACGATGTAACTATCTCTTCTCAAAGGGTTGCATTGTGGAACTGACGGAAAAGAAGCCTAAGAGGACAGCGCAGCAGAACAAATACCTGCACACCCTTTTAGGCTTCTTCGCTTGTGAGACGGGGAACACGCTGGAATACGTAAAACAGAACTATTACAAAAAGTTAGTAAATCCTACAATATTCACCCGTAAGATTAATGATAAGTTTTTGGGAGAAATGGAAGTTTTACGTAGTTCCACTGATTTAGATACAGCGGAAATGACGACGAGCATTGAGCGTTTTCGTAATTGGGCGAGTGCCGAATGCGGCGTTTATCTTCCAAGTCCTGATGAAGAGAGGTTATTGCAATTAATGGAGATTGAAATAGACAGAAACAAAACGTTTATTTAAAATAGAAAATTATGCACACATGGTTTGAGTGTAAAATCCGTTATGAAAAAACAATGGAAAACGGAATGAACAAAAAAGTTACCGAACCTTATCTGGTAGATGCACTCAGTTTTACGGAAGCGGAAGCACGTATCATCGAAGAGATGACACCGTTTATTTCAGGAGAATTCACGGTATCGGACATCAAACGTGCCAACTACAGCGAACTGTTTCCATGCGAAGAGGAAGCCGCCGACCGTTGGTTCAAATGCAAGCTGGTTTTCATCACATTGGACGAGAAAAGCGGTGCTGAGAAAAAAACGTCTATTCAGGTATTGGTGCAGGCAGCTGACTTGCGTGATGCGGTAAAGAAGCTGGATGAAGGCATGAAAGGAACAATGGCCGATTACCAGATTGCATCGGTAGCGGAAACCGCTATCATGGATGTATATCCGTATGAGCCAAACGAGACTGAAGATGATAGTAATACAGAAGTATCCCGATTTATCAATAGATTCCCAGAGGGACAGTGTACAGAGGTCACAATTGGCGGCAAATCGGTTATTATAGACAAGACCGGAAATAAACCTAAAGTCATTCCGAACGGCAGTATAGAAAGTGAGGCTAAAAATGAATGATTATATCCCGGATTGGTATATCCCTAATAAATAACCATACTTATTAACTAAAAGCCCTCTGCTCACGCAGAAGTCCCGTGAAAGGTTCGGGTTAAGTGATTTAAATTCAGCTAACAGTTAACTATCCCGGTGTGGCTTGACCGCCTATCCGGGAGCAATAGCCTGTGAAGGTCTTTTTGGGAATGATTTTATCCATACAATCTCGCCAAGCCCAACCAGGGTTACGCCAATGGCACTGTATACGGGGACTGACGAGAAAATGGGGAATATGGTAGCGTTGAACGTATTGGGAGGTTATTCTTTTTTGATTGCCAATTATTTTGTTTTAAAATTAGTATTAGTTATTCATTAGTTTATTATCCTTTACCATCCAGCAAAATAACGCGTTCTGTTCGATTCGGAACTTCCCCACTAACTACAACTCATTATGAAACTTACAATAACCAAATCCGAAGGTGCAATCATTCAGAAACTTATCGCAGACCGAAAGTCAGACATTCATAATTTTGGAGGTGACAACAAGCAGGCAGAGCGTCTAAGTAAGTTGAACAAGAAGATTGCAAGGCAGATAAAGAAACAATACAAGACATGAGTCCTTACGTGATAACTTCTGCGGTTCTTATTACCTATGACGGAAAGAAGATACCGTTGGAAAACATAGAGAGTGAAATAATGACCCGACCTATCCAGTTGACTAAGGAGAGGATACTCGATGCTTTCTCCATGATGAAAGATAAGCCGGTGAATGTGGAACTTAAAGTTAGATATATCTAATATGGAATATAAAGCTACTATAAAGGGTGTTGCTCCTTCAAAGCCAAATTGCATGAAGATAGTAACAATTAATGGGCACGGATGTTTAGCAAAAACTCCTGCTCTGAAAAAGTACGAAGAGGCGTTTATTTGGCAAGCCGGACAATTGAGGGATTTAAATATAAATGAGCCATTTGAGTTTTATATTGACGTGTATTATCCGAGCAAACGAAGTGATTTGGATAATGTTTTGAAGTTGCAACTTGACGTGTTGCAACGCATAAAGTGTATCAAGAACGATAACAACTGCTGCCTTATCCATGCACGCAAATTCGTTGATAAGGACAATCCTCGTGTTGAGATTACTATCAAGACTTTGGATTAAAAAAATATAGTTTTCCTTTGGCATTTTGATTTGAGTGTGTATCTTTGCGGCGAACACGCCAAGTTCATGTATTAGACATAATTTGTAGTAGCTATTTTTTTTGTGGCTGCGCATTGCGTTTATATTGCAAAGATATAGAGGCTATCACTCACATGGGTTACTACGATTATGTAATAACTTGGACTTGGCGGTTCGTGAGGCGATAGCCTTTCTTATTTTAATAACTCAAATTTCATAACATGCCAAGTCCAATGAAATTGAGCAGCAATCGAAGTATAGTAAATTGTGGACTCACGTCTGCACACGACACGTGCACCCTTTCATTATCTTCTTCAACCGAAGAAATCAAACGCTATTTCAAAGCTATTTTAGAACTTTCAAAACTGAATGTTCCCTACCCTGTTAACCTTGATAGTTGCTGGATGCTTGCCTATTCAAGAAAAGATAATGCGACTAAAGAATTAACTAAAAACTTCATCCAAGACGTTGATTATCAAGTTTTGCGCCAAAAAGCGGAAAACCCAAAAGGCGGCAGACCAACAATAGAATACTACCTCTCCGTCTCCTGCTTAGAATACTTCATTGCCCGCAAAGTTCGCCCCGTATTTGATGTGTACCGTGAAGTCTTTCACAAGGTGAACGAGATTGCGCCAAAGGTTGTAAAATCAAGCGCAGCCGACAAGCGGAAAATCGCAAAGCTCGAAAAGGAACTGGAGTTTACGAAAAAACTTCTCGAATGGACAAGATGGAGCGAACGCAGGGAGATTGAATTAAAATGCTCGTGCTTCTCTTTCCTCGTAAAGACGAAGCAGTACGATAAGTGGGCGGAATACAGAAGAACGGGGATAGTCAAAAAGTAACAACCATGATTGAAATACTTATCGTGTTGGGTCGTCTTTTATCGGGCTACCTCACTTTCCGAAAAAAGGGAGAGAAACTTTTCTATTGAGCAAAATCTAAAAAATTAAATATTATGAATACTTCAATTATTAAATTCGATTACAACGGAAATATAATTCCTTTTGAGAAAGGGAGTGATGTTATGGTAAACCTTACGGCTATGGCGAAAGCTTATCCCGATAATAATTTATCCACAATTGTTAACTCGCAGGGAATCAGCGATTATTGCACATCACTTTCCAAACTAAAAAATTTTAGTTTGGCTGATTTACTGATAGTTAAGAGAGGTGGAGATAATCCAGGCACTTGGGCACACCGTCTTGTCGCTATTCGTGTTGCACAAAAACTAAATTCCGATTTAGCGGTATGGGTGGATATGAGAGTAGATGAGCTTCTTAAATACGGTATGACCGCCACGCAGCCAACTTTGGAGCAGATGATAAACAACCCCGACCTTGTTATCAGCCTTGCAACGCAGTTAAAGAGCGAACGCGAGGAAAAGCAAAGAATGGCTTGCGAAAATCAAATCCTCAAAGAACAGAACAAAAACATAATTGAAGAAACCAAACCTGCTGTAACCTTTACAAACGCATTTAGTGGAGCGGAAAGTTCATGCCTTATCGGAGAACTTGCAAAATTAATTGCGCAGAATGGATACGATATAGGCGAAAAGAGATTGTTTGCATGGATGCGTAAAAACGGATATTTGGGCAAGCATGGAGAAAGATATAACGTGCCAAATCAGAAATACATAGAACAAGGGTTGTTTGTAATCAAAAAAGGCGTACGCTCTGGAAGTAATGGCGTTTTACATACTACATTGACTACAAAAGTTAGTGGCAAAGGACAAGTTTACTTCGTGAACAAATTTCTTAATACAATATAGAAAGTAATAATATGAAAACAATAAAGCAGCAATCAGAAGAGTATGCGTTGAAATATCCTTCCGAAATCCGAAATGAAATAGCGAAAGCATGGATAGACGGGAGAAACTCAATAAGGAAGAAAGAGGTACTTGACCTCTATTTCGTAGAGGAAGAATACAAGGATATATTCATATACTGGCTCAACTACAAAAAAGAGAGGGGGCAGCCATACAAGCAGACCGGAGCAGAGGCATGTTACCGGAAGCTATTAACTCTTTCGGGAGGTGACAAGCAGATGATGATTGCAATAATAGAGCAAAGCATGAGTAATAATTACCAAGGGTTATTTCCACTAAAAGACAATGGGAACAGAAATCACACTAACAAGCAAGGAAATAGCGGTTCTATCTTCCAGGCAGCTGATTGCTATCTGCAAGAACATCAGTAATGAGATAACTTCCATAAGCCAAGCGATAAACGCACCTCCCATACAATTATCACAATGGAGGAAAGATAACGAAACCTGCATAAAGGCGGTTCTTGTAAAGTTCATAGAAGGTACTCTGTTGTTTTACGGCCGTAGCCGCGAGGATATGAATGACTATCAAGTAGCATCCATTGTAAACTCTATCCTTGACAAGTATTATTATTTTAGAATTGAGGATGTTTGCCTTTGTTTTAAACGGGCAAGGGAAAACTCATCATACGGTGGATTTTATGGCAAAATAGACGGTTCTGTCATCATGAGCTGGTTTGCCACTTACGATAAGGAGCGGGATGAAGTGATACACTCAATGCCGGAAGAAAAAATTAATGTTTTTACTGGAGAAGAGTATAGCCGAGAAGAGTACATTGAGATGTTGAAAGCTAAGATAGCCGGTGGAGACCTGTACGCAAACGAAGCATTGCGGCGTGTTGGTACATTCGAGCGTATAATGTTTGATAGACGTGGAGAGTATGCCAGTTATAAGTATTGGCGAAAGCATAAATTTGACAATAAAGTATGAGACTTACAATATGTTGGACGACAAGAGGCAGGCAAAGACGCTTTTACTATGATATATGCAAAAAGTTTGGCATATCGGATTACATGAGTGTTAATCATGAGACGCCATGTGATATAAGGGATGAAGATATGGAGCTGTTGAAGGAATGCGAAAAACGAGGGTTTATCCAAATAAGAAACAAACGGTAAATAATCATGGACATAGAAATTGAAAAGAAAATCGAACAATTGGAGTATCAGCGCATGATTGATGAGCTTGCAACAGAGAGCAGAAACAAGAATATGAACAAGGCAGAACACGCAAGGCAATGACTACCGACACGGCAAATCAGATAATCAGCAAGTATGAGAGCCTTGTAGTTTTGTGCACCTACAACATACTGCTCACGAACGACATCTGTTGCGGACAGGTTATCGAGTGCCTGCATGCGATGAAGAGAACGCCTTATTACAAACAGGCATTCAAGCGGTATTTGAATGATGCCGACAAGGCAAGAAAGGAATACGAGCGTACTGTAAACAGCGTTATCGGTTCAGACCGGAGCGAGTTTTTCGCCGACTGCAACGACAAGTATACGGAAGAAGTGAACAAGCACGTGGATATGTTGTATTGGCAGTTCAAGCAGGTTCTCGACGATAACGGCGTACCCCATTCCGCAGAGATTGCAAGGTTCGAGCTTGCAAGGACATTGTGTGATTACGCCTGCATCCAGTTTGACGAAAGGATTAAAGAACTTCGGAAGAAAGATGCACGGTTCAACGGGTTTACGTTGGAATATTTGAAGCTTTCCAATGTGGCAAGGATGATGAACCTTGCTTCCGACAGTTTGAAAATCGGGAAAACGGTCAATATGAACACAGAGCGGTGCACAGCAGCGTTTGATGTGCTGGAAAGAAAGCTGTCGGATGCGGATAATATTGCCAACGCGATAAAAGTTTAGTGAGATGAAACTTATTTATAACCTTATAACCCTCCTCATGGACTGGCTTTCGGTAGAGGTTGGAGCGAATGAAGAGTGGTTCTGAATCAAGACATCATGGTGCAAAATGTGTGTTTCGGAAGACAATCGGGAACGGAATAAAAGAAAGGAAAACAAATGAATATAAAGAAAATAAAGGAACATAACCCTCAATCCTTTTTAGACGATTTGAAACGGGTAAGGGAAATCATGGTCTATACAGAACATACCAACTCCTATTATAAGATTCTTAAACACGAATTGTTGAGAGATGCGGAAGAGAAAGCCATCACGTACTATATAACGGATTCTATATTCGCTAGAAAGCGTGATGTCATGGTAATAATTTAATCGGAAGAATATGAAACAAACAACTATTCCAGCTTTTAAATATTGGCTTCGGATACACGGCTTTCGCTTAGAACGGTTCGGTGCCGGAACAAAAAACAATCCAATCAAGATTAAATCAAGAAAAAGAAATAAGATATGAAACAGACAATAAAAGAAGCAGCAAGGGAAGCAATTCATAAGCATTATAATTGTAATGGAACCTATCCATGTTCAGAACGTGAATATTGCGAACATTGTAACGGTCATAATACAGCATTCGATTGTTGCGAATGTGGTGCAGATGAATTTAAAGAAGGATTTATTGCCGGTGCGAACTGGCATATCAACAGCGTGTGGCACAAGACTAAAGATGAAGTGCCACAAGCTCATGGAGAATACGAAAAATGAACATTATCCGCAGATACCATGCCTTGTGTATGGGAAATTAAGCACTGGAACTGGTTACGGTGTCCGCTATTGGAACATAACCGAGCAGTGCTGGGACGATGAAGAGTGCGATGATTACGAGTGCTCCAAAGATGCCATTGAAAAATGGGCGTATTTGGATGATTTAATACCTAATAAAAAGCAATGATTATGAAATCAAAACAAATATTATCAGTCGAACAGATGAAACATTTGCAGGAGCTTGGGCTGGACACAAGCGATGGAAGCATGTGTTGGTGCTACGCTCTTTCTTATAAAAATGCAAAATGGGAACTTGAAATATATGAAGATGTAATTAATCAAAAACGAGATAGTGCATTTTGGGAAATAATTCCCACTTACACTTTGCAGGACATTCTCGACAAGCTGCCGACACTTATAATTATAAGTTCCGATTTTTATAAGATTTGCATTGAACCGTCTTGTGGATATTGGGATATATATTACTATAAATCTGATGCTACAGAACTTATCTCGAAAAAGTCTGAAAATATTATTGATGCGGCTTACGATATGTTGTGCTGGTGTATTGAAAACGGATATGTTGAAAAGGAGGGTAAATAATGAAAGCGAGAATAAAAGAGACTGGAGAGATTGTAGAGGTTGAAGGCTTATTCGACGTTGGGACTGCCTTAGTGAATGGTAGGTATTTCAAAGTGTCAGAACTCGACTTCTTTGATAATTTTGAAACTATTGATTGGGAGCAAAGGCGTTATGAATTGGCGAAAGCTGCTATGCAAGGGTATTGTATTGCTTTAGGAATAAACGATGACAGTGAAACTTATGATGATATTGCAATAGGTTCCTTGAGAGCAGCCGATGCACTAATAAAGAAATTGAAAGGGAAATAACCATGGATATAGAAGCTGCAAAAAATAAGAAAGCGAAAGCCGAAATGGAGATAGCTCATATTCTGGAAAAGCTAGAAGCCGAAACGGGTTTAAAAGTCAGCAACATGCTTTGTATATGTAGAGAAAAGGATAAATCTGCGTTAACTGTTTCCCCCATAGAGCATATAAAAACCAATATAATCTTAACGTTATAACTATGGAAATAAAGAATGTAGGACAACTTAGGAAAATCATTGAGAACCTTTCCGATGATTACGAAATTGAGATGAGAATCAGACGCAAATTAACACAGGAAGAATTGAAACATTGCAGATACCCTTATCCTTATGATACGAAATATCTTACTTTGGAATTTGACGATATAGGCGTTTCTAGCAAGGTGCTATGTTTGGGTGTAACTTCTAATGATTGATGATATGGAAGTAATCGATTTTCTTGAAGTAGCAATACTTTGCTTGTCATTATTGATAGTCATTCCTATACTTATGTTTATTTGGATTGACTGGGAACGAATTGAATCTAAAAGAAGAAACAGATGGAAATAAAGAACGGAATAATAATAGACGGAGTGCTGCATGAAGCTATAATTAAAAGTGAACTTGACAGTGAATTTTATTGTGAGGATTGCTCTTTATATAGCTTCTGTCACGGAGGTTTTGATGAAAGATGTGCGATGTTCAGCGCTGACGGGTTTGTTATTTGTGGCAAAGTAACAGATATTAAGATAGATAAGGAGGAATAACTATGGGATTTACAACACCGTGTTTCATAAGAAAGAATACACCGGAGCTTCGGAAGAAGTTGGAAGAATTGAGGTATTCACATGGTAAGCCTAAATATTATACAGATGATGATGATAACAAGTATGATTTTATTATGTGTCACAATGGAAGGTTCTTTTTACTCTCTCAAGAGAACCATGTGATAAGGAATGGGCATCCTTTGAAAAACATGGAAGTATTAATTGCGGAACCAACGAAGAGCTTTTCTTAGCTATCGCTGCATTAAGAGATGATACAGATGATGATCAACTATTTACTAATGGCAAGGGCGATTGGGGTATATACCGGGATGGCTCTGACGGCGGTTTACCTGGAATGGATTTCTATGGGATGCCTAATGATTTTAACTTATCATATTATCACAAGGCTACCGTAAACGAACTGATTGAACACTTTAAAGTATGAAGAAAATAATTATCATTTTGGCAACAGTTGCCCTATTCGGGTGCAATAACCCTGGAGAATACCCTATAGAACACCGTACAAGAGAGGGAAGCATAACTTATCTCAATGATAGTATAGCAGTCATTTGCACCAGCATAGAGGGACTTGGCAACTACGAAACGAAGATTATTAATTTGAAAAGACAATAGCCATGACCGAAGAACTTGTGACATTAGAGACTGCGAAGCTGCTGAAAGAGAAAGGTTTCAATTGGAAGTGTGAACACCTAATAGACCGCAATAAGGTTATTACAAAATATGACCTTCCGCAAAGTATGTCGTGTTGTACGGAAATAGATAACGAATCAGTTGAATTTTTGTGTCCAACATTGTATATCGCCCAAAAGTGGCTGCGTGAAACCAAGAACCTGCATATCACTATATATAATAGTGCTTCTGGTTACACATACGATATATCTAAAGCAGATATGGGAACGGTAGTCTTTTGTTTTCCTGAAGGACCTAACGATGGTGGGAATTGGGATGCCTACGAAGAAGCACTTGAAGCAGGATTACAGGAAGCATTAAAACTTATATGAGAATGGACCCTGTTGTAAATGATGCTTATAGGCTTAGAAAACTTTTAGAAAAAGCAACGGGACTAAAAGTATATAAGTCGGAGCTAATAGCCAACTATTTTAATGGCTATCTAAGTATAGTACAAGAGTATAAGAATGAAACCAATCCTCACATTACAGTAGCACAAGGTAGCTGGTCGATAGAAAACGGTGGGGAGTATAAAATTTCACTCTATACACCTACAATCGTTATTAAAGACAAGAAGATGTTTAATACTCATTTTGTAAAAGATGTAGCCTATAAGATAGTGGAAGCATTAAATGATGAATTTGGAGAAGATAATTGGAATACGTGCAATGAGGAGCAAAAGTGTTGGCTTCCCATGTCTCGAAACTCGTTCTATTTACAAATCCCAAATTTTGAGAAATATTAAAACTTATATAACTATGGCAAAAGTATTTATAACAAAGTATGCCTTAACAAAAGGTATTAAAGAGATAGAAGCAGATATTATTAGAAGTAGATTTGAAGATGGAGAATATGTAATGGATGGTTTATGTTCTTACTTCTGTATAGGGGAAAACGCATTCACCGATAAATCCGAAGCGTTGAAAAAGGCGGAAGAAATGAGGATTAGGGAAATCGCTTCCCTTCGTAAGCAGATTGAGAAACTTGAGAAATTGTCTTTTAAAGTATAGGAGAAACAGCAATGAAGAAGATAATGTTCAATGATAAATACAGTCTAACCCAGGCTGTATTGGATGGTCGGAAGACTATGACGAGAAGAATAATCAAATGTCCAAGAACTTTTAGGGGAGAATGGGTCGCAGGATTCAATATACACAGACGCCATTCTGACAAAAAGATTGTTGATTGGCCTTGTATGTATGATGCTGATGAAAGAGAGTTTGATATGGGCGAGATATTGCCGAAATATGAACTTGGAGAAGTTGTTGCCATTGCGCAAAGCTATATGGATGTTGACCGATTTCATAGAAAAGGGAAAAATGCAGCTTTCTTAGAATACTTGGATTCTATATTGCCTGAACTGAAATTATATCCCGGTTGGACTAATAAAATGTTTGTCCGCGCTGACCTCATGCCCCATCATATCCGCATTACCGACATCAAGATAGAACGGTTGCAAGACATTTCCGATGAAGATTGCTTGAAAGAAGGAATTTTTAAATGGGATGCTGGACAAAAGGATATTCCTTTTTATTCATTCCATTACGCAGATATACCCGACTACAGTAATCCTTGTGACGCCTTCGCAGAACTAATAGATAAAGTCTCCGGCAAAGGTACATGGGAATCCAATCCCTATGTATTCGTTTATGAATTTGAACTGATTGATTAAAAACGAGAAAAGTATTGATTATGAAGCGTGAAATAAAATTCAGAGGGAAAAGTGTTGATAATAATGAATGGGTGTATGGCGATTTAATTCATATTGGAAATGGATGTATTATATATCAAGGCTCACAAAGTGATTATCAAATTACCAACAAGACAGGTGTAGCTATCGAATTATTCGATGATGAGGTTTCAGTTGTACGTCCAGAGACGTTAGGTCAGTTCACGGGCTTATGCGATAAGGATGAAAAGGAAATCTATGAAGACGACATACTTATGTGTGAGCAACATATAGCTCTTGTATTGTGGAACAAAGAACTTGCTACATACGCATTACAATTCGATTTTGAAAAAAAAGTCGGCATGAGACCTTTAGGAGAATGGCATGCTATGACAGTCATTAGTAATATTCACGATAACCCGAATTTGTTGAAAGAAAACAACCATGAGTAAATACATGAATTGGGAACTCTATGATAAACCGCCTGAAGGCTTCTCTATTGACAAGCATACTGGTTCTCCTTTGACCGGATACGACTTTTACACAAACGGGAAAAGCGTCTTAAACGGAGGAGTAAGAATTCTTGTAAAAGCTATGAATGTTCATGTTAACAACATAACAGATAACCATCACCCCGTGAAAAAATCTATCCCCAATAGCAAAGAACCTAAACAAGACCCGATGATTAACCGTAATGTGCGTCAACGGGTAAATGTCTTTGCACGCGAGAGGTTTAAAGTAAAGCTGCTACAAGAAATAGAATTTGATTTAATGGTGTGTCAACTCGAAGGCTGGAGCATGGAAAGCTACGTCAATGAGCTTAAGCAATTGATTGATGATGTTTATCGGAGAATGGTTAAGACAAAGAAAAGGAATATCGAGACTACCAGTAACCCAAAACTTGAATTTAAAGATGAATGAATTATATATACCTCCACAGCGATTAAACCGCAACCCTATTAACGGGCGGTTTTTGAAAGGAAGTATCCCCCATAACAAGGGGAAGAAATGGGATGATTACATCCCTTCGCATAAAAGGGAAAGTATGATTAAAGGATTAGCTTTAGGGAGAACGGGAAACCCTAATATAGCGGGCTGCAATGCAAAGAAAGTAGTAGCTATAAAGAGCGGACGGTTACAAGGTGTTTTCCAGTCCTCTAACGATGCGGAACGAAAGACTGGCATTTGCGCCCGTAATATCAGGAATTGCTGTTCCGGAAAGCGTAAACACGCTGGCGGCTATCAATGGTTTTGGGAAAGCGATAATAGTTGGTGTGAATTAATTATAAATGAATAATATAACCATGAGTAAATTAGAGCACATCGCCACAATTGATTACTGCTACTGGAGATTAAACAAGCTCAAAGAACAGCTTTCCAAGCCTAAATCGACTATGGAGCAGTTGGTTGATAAAGCCTGCGGTTATAATGAAGTAGAAGAAGTGAAAAAGGAAGCTATAACCCTTTTGGAACAGATTGTTGAAAGTAAAAAGGCTATCGGTGTGAATTATTCGGGAGATAGCAAGTTCCTTGATAAATTAAAGAACAAAGAAACGCATGAGTAAACTATACAAAGCAACCCTCTTCGGCAAATCATTCATTATAGAATGGTTCAGTTATGCAGATAAATGGTATCATAAATTTAGTATAATAAAATAATGGATATAACAGAATTAAAAATCGGTGACCGGGTGAGAATAAAACTCCCGTCACCACAAGGAGAAAGACTTTCCATACCCATGCAGGTAATAGGGCTGCTTTCTAGTTTCAACAATCCAAGCCCTAAAGATACGGTATATCTTGACTTTGAAGGAAATGAGGGAGATATATGGGAAGAAGAAGTACAAAATTTAGTGTTTTCAGACAATGAAGAGAAGTCATGAGAAAAGCAGACAGAATAATCAGAGACAGACATTCCCGCATCCCGGACAAATACAAGAAGATTGACACTACGGTCAACGGGGATGTAGAAAGCCTTGCCGAACAACACAAGGAAGTGGAAAGAAGGCTATTCCCTCTACGCCTTAACAAGACCACTGTTATTTACGTCACAAAAGACAAACAAAATGAAGCATATGCAGCGAAGTCACGTAAACGGATGGGGATAGCAGAGCCGAAGAAACCTTTTGTCGACCCACTTTCGGAAGAAAACATTACCAAGTTGTACAAGGAAGAAAATATACAGCCCCGCAGAATGGCAGAGATGCTGAATGTAAGTGTAAGGACGATATATCTAAGGTTGGCTAAGTATGGACTTACAAAAGTTAAATGCAGATAGTAAACTTACAGGCATACAGATATAACCCTCACCAAAACAGCAAGCGGTATAACCCAATGGAGAATCCGTTCAAAGCGTTCTAAACGTTCCATTGGATAACCCGGAAAAGGCGGCAATAGTCCATGTAAAGGACATTGTCCGCCAATTCAAGCAGTTCATCTATGTAATCCCTTTTTCGCATCACGTTCAAGTTTTCTACGTTGTTGGCGGTTTATACCATTTGCTATGGCAAGGCTGTTCAGCGTCTCTTTCTGTTCGGGAGAAAGCATGTTATATACTTCTTCCCGTGATTTGCCTGATAAAATGGCTTGTACTATTTTCCACATAAGCTACGTCTACAATGTTCACACAAAAATTTCTTCGCTACCGGGAACATCTTCTGTCCCACATATCCGCTAAGGTACTGCGCCTCTTCCCCGTATGGGTCGATGCCGAACGCCCGTGAGATATGCCGGCATAGATGCCCCTTTTCGTGGTCGAAAGAGTTCTGAAACTCTGCCGGGGAAGAGGTAAGAGCTATAACCATTACGGTCTGTCTGCTCCGGATATTGGAGTAAGTGATACCCGTATTCAGATTGCAGGAGCGCATGTTCTTATAGGCATTCGCCAAATCCATCCCCCTGCATCCTACCCGCTGAAGGTCGGCGATGATGCGGTCGGTATAATAGCAGTCCACCGCATAATATACACGCACTTCCCAATCATAATCCGGTATGTAAAATTCCTGTATTATCATAGGCTACATCATCTGTTCCCACATGATAGGATTGCCGGAGCCTATACAATCGGCATAGAACCGAGTGAAAGGCATTCCATTGTAAGTGTCCACATCATCTATGTAATCCTTAATGAACAATGCGAGATGGGCTTCGTCAGTGATAGAACTTTTGTAGTAATCCGACTTCGCCATGTTTGCCACGTAAACGCTGTCGTATCCTGCGTCTTTCTCCAGGTTTACACTGTACTTTTTAAGAAGTTCCTCTACCTGCTCTTTGCTGATTGGTTCAAGTTTTTCCTCCTTGCCCGTAGATTTGTTTTCCATCTTCATGCGGGAAACAGCCCATAGGCACATCTTCTTGCTGAAATGCCATCCGTACTGGCTGAGATAGTCAGCCATTGCAGGCGGTATTCTGTCGTATGTATCTAATCTTTGTTTCATATTTTCCTGATTTTAAGTGATTGGCAAAAGAGGGGAATAATCCCCTCTCCATTACATGAACTCTCCGTTGGCGCGTCTGCGTCTGCGTTCGCCCATATCATCACCGTAAGGCTGTGAATCGCGGCGTTCGTTGTAAACCGGATATTCCGGGAAGTAACCCGGCATACGGCGTTCGCCCATATCTGAGCCGCCGCTATAGCTTCCACCGCGTGAACCACCGCTGTTACGATAGCCCATTTCACCGCCCTGCATCTCACGCATGGCTCTCTCGTAACCATGACGGCAACCCTCTCTATAGGCTTCTTCCATAGGATTACCGCCTCTCATACCGAAGTCACGGTCATATTCTCCGCGCCCTTCTTCCAATATTTCCCACATTCCCATATTATTTCTTTGTTTTAGATGTTTCAGCCACTCCGAGCTGTTCCATAAGCCGTTTGTTCAATTCCATAAGGTCGGACATGTTCTTGCTCATTTCCGCCATTTGCCCTTTCAGAGAGGATATTTCCTGCTCCTGACGTTGTTTCTCTGCAAATTCGGGGTTCAAGAGCGTCAGCATCTTATCACATCCCGCAATGACGGAATTGTGGAAGTCCATGCTGTTGATAATGTCTATGCTTTTCTGTTTCATAGAAGCGACCTCGTTATTCATCGCATCACGAGAACATGACACTACGATATTACCGTTCTGTCCAAAGTCGGCTATATCCATGCCGGCAGGTAGATTTTGGAAAGTCGTGTTCTGCCCGTTGATACAAACAACGACATCCACAACCATTTCCATTTGGGGCAACTGTCCCATAGGGGATGCCATAGGATATTTCGGCTTAGGAGCGGAAACGCTGACTACCGGACCGTATTCGATAAACGGGTTAGCATCCTTATGAAGTATATACAACTGGTTATTGGTACGAAGTGATTGAAACATATTGGTTTGATTTTAAAGGGGTGTGGCTATTCCCATTTTGGAAACAACCACAAAGCCCCATGTTAACTACTTGCTCTTTTGAGCGGTTGCTTCTGCTGTCGGAGTCGGTGTTGATGCGGTTGTCGGACGATACCCACCGTTAACAAGGAACAGTTCGTTGGTGTACTTGTTATAGTGAATTTCGTAGATACCCGTTCCGGCAAGGTTGCCGACAGTCACCGGCTCATTGTTGTAAGCCAGCAACGGTCTTGTATCCCCGTTAGTCCCTATCAGTATTGGGAGTGTAGCAGTCGTGCCGGCTGGTATCGCCTGGCGGAGACTGACATAGAAACCGCCTACATAGCTTCTGTTACGGAACGCATGGTTAGGAAGCTCCAAAGTCACGTTCTCCGTGCCGACCGTTACGGCTACCGTAGGAAGGGTATTGAAATTAGCCCTTCCAATAGTAGGGAACAAGAAAGGAAATCCTGTAAAAAAGTTAGGCCACATAATTCCCCCCTTTCTTACCGGAATTAACCCCAGTAGTTGTTACAACCACAACCGCCACGTCCATACATTGCATCACCGGCGTAAGCACCGAAAGCCGCAGCACGGAAACAATCTGTGTTGATGGCTTGAATATTAGGGTAAACAACCGGAACGGTGTTAGGCATCTTGCATTTTATTCCATCGACATCGGACTGCAATGCCTGCAAGCCTGCTGCCAAAGGAGCAATCTGTTGTCCTACTGAATTCAGGATAGTAGCATTCTGGTTACGTTGGGAGATTTCAGCAGTCAAAGTGGCTTTTTCTGCTGTAAGAGCCGCAATCTTGTCCTGCAATGCCTGGTTCTGCATGGCGTCCAGCTTTGCAAGGATAGCATTGGTATTGGCAGTCGCACCGTCACGCAATGAAAGGGCATTCTGATTGGCTGTGTTGACAAGCGCGTTGGTCTGATTGCACATCGCAAGCTGGTTCTCATAGCCCATTGTGGTAATGGCGTTCTGAGTCTTGCAGCAGCAATCTGCAATCTGAGTAAGAACAGCCTGATTTCCGGACTGGAATGCGTTGATGATTTGCTGGCTTGACATGCCCACCTGATTTCCTACATTGGCGATAAGTCCCTGGATGTTGCACAGGGCGCTCTGTAACTGTTGGGTAGAGCAGTTCAAAGAAGAAGCAAGCTGGTTGATGGCATTGCCATTGCCCTGAATGGCTGACATCAGGTATTCACGACCGACATCACCGTTAAGCTCAGCAGGCAGACCGCCACCATTGCCAAAGCGGTTGCCGAAGCCGTTGCCGCTCCAACAGAACCACAAAAGGATAATCCAGATGAACCACCACGAGCCGCCCCATTGGTCTTGGCTGCCACGTCCCTGGTTCAGTAAAGCGAGAAGTCCGGGGTCTACACCCTTGCTTCCCATCAAGTTGGGCAACATAGCCATGATGTCGAATTTGCTTCCGCCACCATTTCCGTTGTTCCCGTCTTGGTTGAAGACATACGTTCTTTCCATAGAGATTTATATTTTGTATTACGGTCAAAATCAACCGCATCACAAAAGTATAAATACCGATACTGCCATGAAATCAGTTGTTTCCCAACGCTTTCCTAATGTTTTCCCAATATATTCTCAACATTTTCCCGCCTTCCATACGTTCCTGGAAATTGGAAATCATGTAGTTTATCGCGCGTTTGGTCTTGTGAATTTTAGGAGCTATCTGCGAAGGGTACATTCCCCTTTCGACAAGCAACTGTACAAGCAAATAGCGGGCGTCTACGGTTTCCGTATCCTTATCCGAAGATAGTATTCGGCTGGCGGGTATTTCTGTCTCCTGCGCCACGAGATTGATTGTTTCGGCAAAGATTTCTGACTTACACATAGTTTTTCTGAATTTTATATTTATCTTTGCCCTGCCACATAAAATATTTGATTATATACGAACAAAGCATAAGATACTGTGTTGAAGATATTAAAGCCTCCAACGTGCGGTGTCTTATGCTTTTTTCAAATTTTTATGTGGCAATAATTATTTGAACGTTGGGGGCTTTCTTTTTACTCTAAGCCCCGAAAGAGTGTCAGCTACAAGCCAACTTCTACATCGTTAATTTCTTTCTTACCATACAAATAGATTATAACTTATTCCTGCGCCTACATACATACCGCCTGGATACCCATACCCAGCCTGCAACCCTAATCCCCAACGCTTCTTCTTCGGTTTGATGGGAACCGGATGATAGATGTCATTTGTTACTGTCTGATAAACCGTCTTAGGAAAGACCTGCATACTATCCAGCCGCGGGTCTACATATCCGCTCACCACCGCACGATACAGGCTATCTTCATATACAACCCGTTTGCGGTGAAGTAAAGTATCACCTATACGTACTGTGTCATTCGGCAATATCTGCCAAAAGACCGCTATCGGTGCGGAGATAAGAACCGTGTCAAGTTTGACAACTGTCTGTATCTTCGTCTCGGTACGTATTTCTGCCGGGAGAGGCTCGAGCAGGCGGAACCACGCCACCACACAAGTGATTGCCAGCAATACAATCAATATACAGGGTAGTTTTTTCATGACCTCAACAAATAATGATTTACAACCATACCAGCACATATTGCGACAACTCCACACAGCAAGTCTGCTTTGCTCCAATTGCCGTTATAGTAGTGACAACGGTCGCTGTTCTCCTTAACGAAGAGCATCAGCAGTGCAGTGCTGCCACCGAATACTATGGCGGTGGATAGATAGACCACCGCACCTAAGATGTTATTTCTCATACCATAAATAATTAAATAATTAGTAAGATACTACACCGTAGCTCCACTGGCATCTACCCATGAAGAACCGTTCCACCATATAGGTTTACGCAGGGTCACATCAAAAAATTGAAAACCATTATCTGCATTGCCAGGACGTTGTGAAGTAACTCCTACATTTAAATATGGAATTGCGAGAAAATCAGTAATCGGACTTTTTAAATTCCCACTCGTTGACACCAAGACTCCCTGATTGTAAAAAAGATGCGGGTATAAAGCTTTGTCCGGTATATCGTCCTTTACCGGTTTCCACAGCAATACCGATGTCTTCATGCTTGACCAGGTAGAATCATGTTCACCGATTAATGCACAGTCTGAAAAATCCTGAAACGATAAGGTTTCAACGTCATTAACCGAACTGAATCCAACAACAACTTCTTTTTTCCCGTTAGGTGACTCTCTGTATACCTCAAACCCATAGTTCTTACCAGGGTTTATATAGAAATATGGTGTTTTCTCTTTATCACTATCGGTAATATCTATATTAAACGCACGTTTGGCAATAGGTATATTTTCTCCACACAACAGATATATTGTATATTTATAATTTCCATTCTCCCGATTATTAATAATGTTACCGATATCCTTTAATTCAATATTTTTTTTGTTAAAAGCATCTATAACATACTGGCGCATACCTAATGAAGTCGTTCTATTATAATTATAATAACAGGCTTTGTACCAATTTGTATCAACCAATGTTCCCCCTATTCTACAGTTGAGAAATACGCAATTCATATCTACAATATCAGTATTATTCAAAAACTCAGGCATTGTCATATCTCCGGCTTTATCCCATAGCCCTCTAAAATAACAACCAATATATGTTACGCCTTGATTTTCACTTAATATCCTGCTATTCATATAAAAATAGCAGCCTATAAAGTTGGCTTGAATGAGACCTCCACTACCTTCAATTGTAACTCCGCTGATTTCCCAGTGACAGCCGGTAAAATTAGCTTTGATTTTTTGAGTTAATGTTATATTGCTTTGTATGCAATTAATGAAGTTAGTATACAGTCCTCCTCTGAATGTACCTAACTTATAATCAAAAGTCCTTTTTTCGTTATACCCTCTGAATTCATTTACCGAATTAAATATCCAAGCATCTCCCGCTAACTCTTGTCCCTCATTCATTTTGGATATAGTACCATCCCTTAACACCACATTTATAGCATCAAGCCGGTATGTTACATCTGAATAGGTGTCCTCCCATGAATAATAAATGACATTATGCCAACGCATGACATCAATATATCTATCAGCCAATGCCAGTATATAAGGAACCCGCCTTATATTCATATTATCCAAATGTACAGGACCCCCACTGATTATGACAGGAATTTGCCAATTACGGTATTTCGTATCGCTGCCTTTAGACATGATAAATCCTTCTTTGATTGAAAGCCCGATAGAAGAGTATGCCGATCTCCAATCATTTATTCCATCGTTCATGTTTATGACAATATGGAAATCTATAAAAGAAGACATATTCATGTCAATTGACAATTCATTCAAAATCTTTGCATCTATGTCTTTGGTAAACAGATAAGTCTTCTTATTGGAACATCTTATACTGCGACATATCCGCACGATTGCATTAAATGCATCAGAGCTGTCTGTTTTACCGTCGTTGGACGCGCCAAACCATTCCGGCATTAAGTATTTGTTTTCTACATCCCCTCTGATATTCAACGCATTTAAAAAACGCCCCCCATTAAATTTTAGAATACACCCTTCAGGAATGCTTATTTCTGCGCCATCCAAATCAAAATCATACCTGATTTCATATATAGTATCAGGCTGATTTATCATTTCCTGCGTAAGTATATTTTTACCGTCTATAATATTCCTACGCAATATTTTATACCCCTTGCCGCTGAATCTGTCAGGATTATAAGCACGGTCGGCAAATTTTAAAACACTTAAACTTTCCCCTTTGTCTACAGACACAAGGTCTTCGTCATCCGCAAGATTGTTTATTGTACCGCCACCACTTGCGTTAATAAACTGCTTAGTTGATTCGGACAGCATATCAGGAGTAACACGCTGGGAACTGAAATTTGAAATTGCATCACTTTCCGCATCCTTTATTTTGTCGATGGCTTCATCTCGAATATCGGTCAATTTATCTTCATTTGATTTCCAGTTCTCGATATTTTCAAATACTCCACCTGCAAATTCCCACGTCTCCACAAGTCCGCTATTGTTCAAGAATGACACCTTTAGCCCAACCATTCTTATATCTTCCGGAACTTGAACAATAGCACCTTCTAATGTATATTTATTGCCACTATCAATTCCAGATGAAGGATGATGAATGGAAACATTATACTCGGTTATATAGCTCATATATCCACCTTTTCCGGAACTAATGAAACTCTTTAGGACGTTAGGGGTGATAGAACCATTTTCTCTGTCTTCTTGAAATGGAAACTGCTCATTACCCGTCAAAACGTCTCTTTTGGGGAGTTGTCCAATTTGTTGTCCTTTTTCTATTTTCTCTTCCATACTACTATTTATTTTTACTTGTAAGCAATATCGGCTCTTCGTTAGCCAACAATAACGGAGTGCCATCCGACAATAATAAATACCCTTCGTCAGGAAATGGATGCGGCTTATTTCCGCCAGCACCGGGAAACCCTATGGTAAGTATGCTGATTACGGGAATGCCGATTATAGGAATGCTGATGTGAGGGATAATGATTGGTTTCATAGGCTATCCCTCTTTAATCATTTTGGCTTCTGACACTTTCGTAGCACTTCTTATTGTAATTTCCATACCTGCCGCTATGCCAATAAGACGAAATATCACATTGGAAGGACCTAAGGCTTGATTGGCATTTGGGGAAAGCGGGATAGGATTCATGCCCTCGATATTGGCAAATACAGTCACCATTCCGCCCTTGTTCTTTATCTGTATGGTAACGGGATTACCGTCACTGACAAACGTTGCGTAATACGCTGTTTTGCCTTCTTCTTTTTGAAATGATAAAACTTCTGCTGCCATGATGTTTACTTTTTAGAGTTATTCAAATAGTTCACAATTCCCTGCACATGCAAGTCCACTATTGCCCGTTTGCCCTCTTCCGATAATAAGAAGCCAACATCTTCCTTATTGTCTTGGAATAGGTTCTCTGTAAGGACTGCCGGACACTTCGTGTGCTTCAAGATGTAGAACCCGCTTTCCTTATCAGGGTCGCCATCCGTCATATCCTTGCGTATCTTCATACCCGACAAAAGTCGTTCGGCTGCCGCATATAAGCTGTCAGCTAATTTATCGGCTTTCGTCTGACCTGCCGAAGTCCACGCTTCCCAACCACGTGCCTGCATCCATTCAGAGCCGCTTCCCGCTGCATTACAGTGGATAGATACGAGGATTGTGTCACTTGCCTTGTATTCGTTCGCCCTACGGCAACGCTCCGATAGGGGAACGTCTATTTCCTCTTTGACGATACGTTCTGCGTCAATGCCTTGTTTGCGCAATTCCGCTTCCAAACGTATGGCAATCTCACGGGTATACGCATACTCTTTCAATCTTCCGTCCGGTGAACACTTGCCTGGAGTGTTGCTTCCGTGTCCGTTATCAATCAATACTTTCATTCTGAGCGTCCTCCTTGAAATATTTATCATAAACCACACGAGCCACCCATCCGGCAACAACACCGACACCGAATGATGCAACAGTAGTCAGGTTCACCCAAAACGGTGTGTAGTGCATGTAAAGCATAACTCCCACGATGATAGCGATAACAATCGCTGCAATAATCAGTTTCTTTTTCATTTTGTTACTCCTTATCTTTAGTTATTATTTCATTCATATCTTCTTTCTCGACATCGAGCACTTTCTTTCCGAACAATCCCAACGCTTTCAGTAAATTGAAATTATATCCCTTTGGCTTTAAAATATTGCTTATGATAGAGCAGAACTCTATGAAGCAGACAAACAAGCATGAATACACATCAATATTCCATTTATTGCCGGAAGCAATGTTTATCATCACCACCATACAGACAAAAGCAAAGTATGTCACCATTTTACCCATAGTACGGCGCACAGCACTTGAAAACCGAAACTCTTCACCCAATAGCAGGCATTTCCTTATCCCGAACATTAAATCGCATACAACGACTGAAAATGTCACTATCAGCCACGGTATCATGTGTTCCAATGACTGCGCAATAAAACTGCTTGCTATTACTGAGAAACCACCCGGTATGCTTTGGGTAATAATGTTATTCTTCATCTTATCGTTATTTGTCAATTATTCATATCTTTGTGTCTCTTATCAAATAAGCTAACTACTGTCATTCCGTTTTGCTCGTGAGAGTAGGACGGGATTTTCATATCTTGCCGTAGTATCTGAACCATGCACCCCATTTACGTTCTTTCAAGTAGTTCGAATTATCCTGGTTGAGTTTGGCTTCCATCTCAAATGCGCTCGCACGGTAAGCGTTTTTATTGACCTTACCGTCCCCAATCTTGCTGTCTGTAAACAGATGGTATATAAAGCTCACAAACCATTCTGTCAGATACAAAATGTAGTAGAATAGCGGGATAAGTAACAACCACCATACACTGACATAGAACGCCAGCAATACGGACGGGATAGCCGCTATCTCCATACACTCGAAGAACTGCTTCTGGTGTGTTCGTTCATGGCGTATGGTTGTTTCGGACAGTTCTTTCAGCTTCGTAAAGATGAAGCCGAAGAGCATGATTGTTGTGTAGCCGCCAAAGAGGATAAGTTTGGCAAACCAGTTTTCATAAAATACTTTTACTCTCATAATCAAATAAGTTAAATTCAATTCTTATAATTAGCTTCTTATATTATAGCTGTATAATTTACCATCAATTTTAAATTCAGTAAGACACGTTATATTCATTTCGTTAAAAACATAACGAGGATTACACATACCAATTAGAGTAGCATAATTGCCATTATTAATAACAGAACCATAAACACCAGGAGCTACTTGTTCATTAAGAGCACAAACTTCAAAACCGCTATCTATACCAGCTGCTACAATTCTATATTCAAAACTTTCTATATATTTTGAAAAGTATAGGTTACTTGTATAATTTTTAGGGTCTCCAACATAAGGCAAATCAATATATTGTTGAAGAGTAATAGGATTAAAATTATACTCACCAACACAAGGATAAGAATAGCCGGCATAAACAACATTATTACCGATATTAAGCAAATCAATATTTTTATTTCCAACAGCAAGATTACTAATAGGTGTAGTTTCAATTTTAATCATATCTACCCATCTCCATTTTTTAATATCAAGATTTATATTTACACTCTAAATTATTATCTCTCTCTCATATCAAACATCTGTTATAGCATACATTGTTTCTTTATCTTTAGAACCAATACCCTTGTATTCAGCGGAGGTTTTCTTAGTAAGAGTATTAATATTATCACTATTAACAAGAGAAGCAATAATTACTTTACTTTCTCTATTATCGTCATTTGAGATAATAGAAATACGATTGGTAAACATCTTAACAGGATTATTTCCAAAATAAGTAATAATAAAATGCAATTCGTAAGACGTACTATCATTTGCTATCCAAGCATTTACGCAACCTAATTCTATACAATTATTATTGGGATTATTATTAATGTGAAAATAATATCTTGTATGATTAGCTAAAATATCAGCTACAACATTCTTAAAATTATCAATATTGCCAAATAAATCAATTGTTCGTTGTTCGGCATCAGCTCCAGCAAGACTTACATTGTATAAAAATTTATCAATATTAGAAACGACGATAGTTTTACCATAATGAGTAGTTTTCACATACTTCTTCGTAGCTATATCCGCCACTATTTCCGCAGGCGTTTCAATAGTTGGACTAACACTTTGTGTATCTCCCTCGGGTTTATACGTATCAGTACGAAGAGTAACGTATGCTTCATGAGAAGCATAAAAGTGGTATTTACCACCACCTCGTACAAAAACATAGCATGTATCAAAGTGGCTCAAATTACCTAAACCCCTCACAGGGTCTATATCTGCATGAACGAAATCTGATAAGTATATAGTAATATTGCTATCACGATTAACGCCCCAAGCATTCGGAACAAATTCCCAAATTTTACGAGTAGAAAAACCTCTCTCATGTTGAGACCATGACGGTTTTGTACCGCTATCTAATGATACCAGCACTTCTACTCGTATGTTCATTCTTTCTCCAGCAGCAATCGTAACCGGATACCATGTATTTTCATCCAACCCGGTAGCGTCAATCTCTGTAAGCTGCATCATGTAGCCAACACTACGAGCGCTTGAAATGCTGTCATCGACATATTTCTTATCAGAGACTTCCGCCCAATCCCCATTCTTACGACCGTATGCCTTTCCATCAGTTGGCGCTTCGTCTATACCGCCTATATTTCCCTGGCTTACCCATTCACCGTTCACCCATGCGTAGTATTCGTAAGGGGCTTCCGTGCCTACAGCCATGAACCCGTCAACTGCCGAACCATCGGGAACGGCAGATTTCAAGGCTTCAAGGGTGGCGTATTCGCCAGCCACACGGAAAGAGCTTCCCGGTTCGCCTTGTATACCTGGCTCGCCTTTTTCTCCTTTCAAAAATTCTAAAGGATAATTGACCACAGAAGCTTCACTGTTGCTTCCTGAAGGTTTAAATGCAGGCAATGACGTTACATCATCCGCTTTGTCCGCATTCGGTACTTCATTAACCCCTATGGAGTTAGCCATAAGACGGGCAACTATTTCTTGATAATCCTGTTCTGTCCAAGCCATAATTATTCCTGTTTATCGGTTACTTCTTCCGGTTGATTGTTGATAGCACGATTGAGCGCGTCAATGAAGAAAGGTTTGCAAAAAGCATTTGCATGCTCTTGTATCAAGGATACTTCTTCATCGGTATACTCTGTCTCTTCATTGGAGTTGTATATCTTCAAAGCGAGTGCATGCGATGCGATACCGTTACCGTTCCGGTATAATACATTCGCAAAATTCTCTCTACAATCTATATTTTCACAATGCTTACGGGTAATGTCCGTAGCAATCAGTAATTGTTTAAAATTTATCTTTTTCATGAGCTTGGGTATGATTTAGTTAATCTTCCATCTTTATAAAAAGAAAGTCCGCTGATGCCAAGAGACACTTGGTATCTTGAACCACTTAAATTTGAAATCATTGACAATGACCCTGCAAAAAGGGTGGTAGACGCAGTTAAGTTGCCATCACTTGCTATATTGTCCAATTTTAATCTTGGGTAAGTAACAGAAGTACCTCCGCCTCCACTATCAAGGAATGAAATTCCACCCACATCATATCCTTTTGAATTATAAAATTTTAGGCTGTTTGAATTTGGGTTTATTTCTATTTTTGTACCTGACGAAGCGGTTGATATTTTGCCAACAATGCTAACATTCCCATTTTCGTCTATCACCAAAGAGTTGTTAGGAGTTCTTACATTTTTAAACACCCCGCTGTTTGCATTTATCTCTCCTTCAAAATATCCGCCAATAGCCTTTATTGTCCCGTCTGCCTGAATAGACACATTCCCGTTGGCGGATATATCTCCGGTAAAGTATATGTTTTTGGAAACCACGGAAATGTTATCAAGTGCCACATTGATTTCTGAACCTAATCCGTCTTTTTTGACATATAATTTAAGTTCATCGGTAACTCCATTGATGTCCAGCCCCAACTGCGTTACATCTTCCTCTATTTTTGTAACAGACAATTTGAGGTTTTCCGCTGTCTGCTCAATCTGTGAGAACTTCTGATTATTACTTTCAGAAAGTTCCTTTACTTCCAACCTGATACTTTCCGCTGTCTGCTTTATTTCGGAACTTAATTTTGTATATAAATCCTCGAATGCGTTTTCGGTAAGAGCCAGCGAGTGTATGTATATATCCCCCGTAAACTTCAACTCGAAATCGCCCGTTCCGTCCCATGCGCCGGAATACTCCTTCATTGCGTATTCCTCGCCCGGTTCAAGATGTTCGGTGAAATGCAGGTTCTGACCGGGAAATCCTATTGTCAGCGTTCCGGCTGTAGCTACCTTATACCGGAAAGAGATAAAGAACTTTCCCGGTTCTTCCCCTTCCTCATAGGTCGGTTTATTGGCTAAATCAGCATTTGACTGTTTAATTCCGGAAGAAAGAATACGAAGCACGTTTCTATCCCCGTCTCTGATAACGGCAGCCATGGCATCCTTGCGGGAATAGAACTCCCCATTCACTAATAAGAACTTTCCGTTCACAGTAAAGAAACGAACATCGTTCTTTGTCTCCCAACCGTTCGTATTGCTTGCAAATGATGCATTGTACAGATAATTATCCTTTGCCTGCACCTCGTCAAGCACTTTCGAGATTTCTGAATAAATAAGGTCTTCCAGTATCTTGAACTGGGTCATAATGTTTATTCCCGTTTTCAAGATAAAGTCTCCCATGAACTTGTTGCCTTGCGGGCTGATAACTGTCACTTCCTTGCCAGCTAAAGAATAAGAATTTATTCCTGCATACTGGTGGATACTCGGTGCATCGTCCCCGTACACGGACAAGGTGATTGCGTTCTGACGCTTCTTGTCCGTTCTGTTTCCGAGTTGTACAAGGCTATCACCTTCCTGCGGTATGTCGCTGTTTGCATCACAGTCCGTTTTGCTAAGGTCTATATAATCCTCGCCGACACCTACGCATAGGCGCCAATAGTAACGGTTGGACACATTCTCATAGACACCCGGTTTGATATTGAAGTCTTGAAACCGTACCTGGTCGCCTTCCTTGAACGGGTTTTCGATAGCCGTTTCACCATCATCAACCAGTAAATAACACCGCCAAAAATCCTCGTGTTCTTCCACCGTTCCACATTTCATTCCGGCGGCAGTGAACATGTAGTTACCCCCTGCATAGGAAAGCTTCTTTATCTCCAGTTCGGAGAACATCGCCTTGATACGCACAAAGAGTTCGTCCACTTCAATGTAGGATTTACCCGTCTTGCTGTCTACTTTAATGACAAAGCCTTCACCGAGAGCACCAGAAGAAAAGTTCATGGACTGGATATAGTCTGAAAATAATCCACCTAAGAACTTTATTAAATAGCTGGTTTGGTCAGGTTTGGTTTTATTCAAAAACAGCTTTTCTCCAAAGGCTTTAATGATTGATTCCACTTGTTGGGTAGTCAATCCGCCACCGCCTTGCCCGCCTACTATTGAATCTATCTGATTCTGTATCTTTTCTAAAGTTCCTACTGCTTTGTCATTGCGAAGGGTAATATCATACGTTGGAATGAGAGCGTCTCCTTCCTTTATTGTAAGACTGTCAATAATAATGCTCCCGTTGATGTTTAAGTCTTCATCCTCGAACAACATTAAATCACCTTCCTTTATACTGTCATGCAGTTCCGGGTGACGCGCCATAAATATTTCGTCTACTTTAGGCTCGTAAGTATATCTTACATAATCATTTTTTGCAAGATATTCTTTGGAAGCTGTTAGCAATCTTTGGGAAGCAGCTTTTATATACACATCCGGCATATCAATGCCCAAAAGCACAAATTTATCTCCGGCCTTGATAGTAAAATCCTTATATGGGAAATAAAGATTCAAACCTTCATCATAGACTCTGTTGCATGTCAAGACCCACATATTACCCTGTTTTACGGGCTTGTCTGCATCTCCAAGTATTTCAAATTCACGTCCACCACACATTCCGCTTTTCATGGATATGGTGGCGGTTTCCCCTGTTAGATAATCGTTTATGTCAAATCCAATGTCTTTGAGATATATTTTGAACGGTGGGATGGTTTCCCCTTCTTCAAAGTAACCATCATCCGCGATTGGCGTATTATCCTTATTCACAGAATCGGAAGCGATTTCATCCAACGCTCCGGTAGCATTTACGATTATTCCCGCGTCTTTCAACTGCTGTGCCGTCATTCCTTCCATAGACGGATATATTTCCGGTAAAGAAGTATCGCTCCCGTCAAAGAAAACCGAACCTTCCCGAACTCCGATAATATCTATGTTTTTACTATCAAGGTATGGGTCAAGTGTCTTTTCCGGAAAATCAGGAAGCATCAAGTTTTTAACAGCCATATTATTGGGGACTAATGCTCCGGAAGGTCTTTTGTACTTTCTTGGAACATTGTCCGTCTCAATGCCTTTTTCTATCCGCATCTTTGCGCCTATGCGGACGTTGTCCTTGTCGGCTTCGCTATTCAACAAAACGTAGCATTTCCCAAGAAAGCTACCTCTTCTCATTTTATAAGAGTGCCCATTAATTGTCACATCATACAATGCTGTGTCAGATAGGAATTCCATGTAAAAAGGAAGCGTCACAACAGCTCCGTCTATCAAATGTGTATTAGGGTCATATCCGTAAGATACATCCTCGATGGGAGCTTCGACAATAGGACTTCCATATGTTGTATAATAGTTGTACGGCAAGTTTTTGGTACCACCATATGCTCTTAGGCGGGTAATTATCTTCTGTGACGAATCCGCGGTTTTTTGTATGGAGTACAGCCCTTTGCCCTTTCCATACCCGAACATGTTTCCTACTGCAATTCCGGCAGTGCCTATTGTTATCGTTCGCTCCTTTATGATAAAGTTTGCCTTAAACTCGCTATTTACCAAAGCGAGTGCGTCCCAAACGTTTATACTGCTTATTGATATGGATTTGTTAGCCTCATTAACATATTCCGGATGTACTGTAACTGTCCATTTTTGTTCTCCTTTATAGATACGGTCAAGGTTCACCTGTATTCTTTCCGCGAGAGCATTTATACTTTCAGCGTAAAAACTGAATGTAGGCAGGGAAGAGTAGTGAATTAAGTTATCCTCTTTTACATAGTCCAAAAATTCGCATCTTGTCAGTTCGTCTGCAAGAGAATTGAAAACTACGTTCTCATATTTGAAAGCCTCTCCGTATGTGTTTTTGGAGGCTTGCTTCAATTCAGTCGGGTCGTAGTTTATTTCAAATCTTTCTCCGCGGTATATCAGATAGTCCCCGACTGTAAAATCAATCGGAGTGGGGGACGTAACGGTAATGTTAACGGAACAAGCTCCCATGAACTCTCCGTTATACTCTAACTTGTTAGCGACGCATCGTTGCGTCTGCCCGTCTTTGCTGTATATTATAAACCGTCCCATTATGCCGTAAGAATAATTTGTGTTTTAGGGTCAGTTACCCGAAATGTAATGTTGAAAGTTACGACATCTCCCTCATCTGTCTTGCGGACAAAAAGGTCGGATTTTATAGATTTAAAATAAACCCCCTGCCTGCCTATTTGGGTATAGGTGTCATAAACCTTTAATTCTGTTCCGTAACCGTCTTTTCCTATCAGATAGTCCAGGAAGGCGACAATCTTTTCATTGGCTGTTCCCATATCACCTTTATAGGCGAACTCTATTTCTATATCATAGGCTTGCATGTAGAGTTCTTCGGGAAAAAAGGTGTCTTCTCCGTCTTGGTCTATCCAGTCCCTTTTGGGCAAACCCTTAATATCTCCATATACAGTAAAAGGGAAGTCCTTGCACACAATCCCCCATTGGGATTTGGTGTCAATAACAGGACTCCCCAGCTTACTTTTCTGAAAATAGATACTGTAAGGCTTTGCCATGTGTTATTTTGAGTTTGTGTTGTAAAAAAACAAAAAGAGCCAATCAACGGCATATCCGTTAATCAGCTCTTTGGCTTGTATTATCAATACTGCAAATATATGGTATATTTTCTAAATAATCAAGTAAAATATTAGAAAATTGATATGGTTTCCCGGCTTACATTATATTTGTAATGAATACTATCTGTCGGGTGACACGATTTTCATGTAGGGGTTCTTTATCCGCTTCTCCTTGAGTTTCTTTTCAAGTTCTTCCATCTTTTCATACATCAGTTCAATATCTTCGGATAGGCGCAATAATTGAAGTTTGAGGAGCTTGTTCTCTTTCTGCAAGTTATATATCTTTTCTTCCATGATGAATATTTGTTTTAGTCGTTATTCCTGCCACCTGCCCGCCAGCCGTATTACTGGCGGGGTATCATAACGTGAACGTTGGTCGAAACCTCAACGTGCATCTATGCTTGGTTACGTGGCAATATATTTTTGGGTATAGTTATAGCTGTCGGGCATTGGAACCGACTGCCGGATGATTAAAATAGCGTGATTAGTATTTTTTCATGCAGCTAACGAATAAGGCTATGATAGATATAAGTACACCTGCAATGGCAAATATCAAATTCCAATTGATAGGATTGTGTAAGTTGGGGTTAACGGCAAGATAGTGCTTACCCTCTTCGGTGAGTTTGACATTCCATACATGACCGCCAACTACATAATTAGCCTTCACCAATCCTTTTCTTTCAATAGAACGGATGGAAGCAGTAAATACATGCTGTGGATATGTTGCCGGGCATTTCCCGCCAAACTCCGCAACAATCCGGAATGCTTGTTTCTCTTCCTTTGTTAATTTAATCCGTTCCATAACCTACTCGTTTTCTGCAAATTTACTAAATACTACGCAAATATGTGTTGTTGTGCTATACTATTTTATAGGCGAAATCTTTCTGTCAGAAGGCTTTCCGCCAAATAGATGGTTGATATAAGCAAGACCTTTGGGCTTGCAAAACACCTTTTGGCATAATATGTCTGGGTGGTTGTCTCTGCGTATTGGCGGCAACAGCGTCATTTCAAAGTAGCCTGCATCAATGTACTTTTGTTTCGGCTCGTTCCTGTCTTTGAAGAATATGCCCGCATCCCTTAGCTTCCCGAAAAGGGTGTTCCTCCCAAAACCGAGATTGAGTATCTTTGCGGCTTGACCTATGTATACTTTGCCCTCTGCTTTGAAGGCGGCTTCGGCGAAGTCGGCTTTGGGCTGGAGTTTGGTAATCTTTGCATCTTTCTGCTCAATTTGCTTTTGTTGCTGTTCTGCTTCAATACGTAGTTGTTCCTTTTCCTTTTCAGAAGCTACTAACGCTTCCAGTGCCTCAAGATAAGTTTGTGGAGTCTTGATAACTTTTTTCTCATTTTCGAGGTATTCTAAACGATTAATTATTCTTTCACGCAGAACCGCATCATAACCTGATGCAAGAATAAGACAGCCTTTAGGAGTGAGATTAAAAAGAGGTCTTTTTTGACCGTTAGCGTCTGTGTATGACCCCAATCCAAAATTGGATGCGGATACACCTTGCGATAAGAGGCTGCGAATGTCGCGCATTACATGGGCATGTTGTTTACTCGTAACCTCTGCAATTTCAAGAGAGGTCATACCTTTCTGATTTGGAATTAAGTTTTCCATACTTACTATTGTTTGGCGTTGTAATTATAGACAGACAAACGGCTGTCATTTCCCGTGTCGCCAAACAATAGTAAGATTTTCTCCGAAGAGGAAATATTACGCAGGAAAGACAGCCGTGTATTTTTTATACAGGCAGTTGGGCATAAAAAAAGCCCAACTAAATATAGTGAGCGATAACCGTGCTCTACGGAGAAAGAATACTTTACTATTGTTTGGCACCACAAAGATATACATAATCCTTGAAGATGCAAACTTCTTATAAGAAAATCAATTGCTTTTGTTTATTTTCTAAGTTTTTGTGCGAATATATAGAAAATAAACCATATATTCAAAAGGGGGAGCGTAGTAATATCCAAACATGCTTTATAACATATAACAAAAAAGGTGAAAAAACTGTATATAATATATTGCTCTCCAATACAAAGTTGTTAACTTTGCCACACATTAATTAACTAAATACATGCTTTATGAGTAATAAAATATTTTTTCTACTTTCTCTATTTTGTGTTCTTATATCCTCCTGTGAGAATGAAGATGATATGGTAACATCTATACTTTTAGACAAGTCGGATATGACTTTGAAGCCCGGAGGAACTTATCAATTTACGGTAAAAGGCTCTCCTTCTAAAGCGAAGTTGCCTAAAATTAATTGGGGGATATATCCTGTAAATGCAAACAATCATTTGGCAAAAATAGATTCACACGGGAAGCTAACAGCCTTGAAGCCAGGGAACTTTACAGTAAATGCCTGGATTGGAGATGATGATATAACGGATTTGTTATATATTGATAATGCAGTAATAAAGGCTGTGTGCAATGTGACAGTTGAGCCTATAGAAGCTACTGGTATATCTATAGATAAGGAAGAGATTGTGTTTAATGGAGAACAAAGTTTGATTTTGGATGCTTCTATTGAACCTCAGGAGGCTACGAAGAAACTGGTCTTTTGGGAAATAGATAATTCGGAAATTGCAAGTTTAGAATCGGGTAAAGACAATTCGGTTATTGTAACAGCGCTAAAGGCAGGAGAAGCTACAATTACAGCACGTGCAGGGTTTGAATCTTCTATAACTTCAACATGCAAAGTGAAGGTTAATCCAGTTGTAGCACAAGGTTTTTCCTTGAAAGAAAATGAAAAAAATGTAAGGGCGGGAGATGTTTTTACTATAGAATCAATAATCACTCCTGCATATGCAACAAAAGAAAACATAGCATGGGAGATTTCTGATGTAAATATTGCAAAGATTAATGAAGACAACAGTATATCTGCCATGTCTCCTGGAAAATGTATAGTTAAGGCTATTTTGGGAAATACAGGGTTAGAGGCTACTTGTGAGCTGACAGTAGAACCCATTTTATTAGAATCTATAAGTTTTGATAACCTTACATATAAAATTGAAGTTGGAGGACAAAAACAGCTAAATGTTGTGTTTACACCAGAAAACGCAACTAATAAGAATGTGATATGGACTTCATCCGACCCTGTGATTGCTCCGGTTGATGAAAATGGAGTGGTTTTAGGGAATACATCAGGAAGAGTACAAGTTACGGCAACGTCAGAAGATGGCGGACATGTGGCAAACTGTACTGTTTATATTGTGTCATTAGGAGGTATGATGGATGTTTATTTCCCTACATCTTCTTTGATTATTAATTCGGGATATTATACGGGCGTTATGTCATGTGCTATAAAGAACAATAGCTCAAAGACTATAAAACTTACTAAGTTTAAAGTTTTTTCTACTGGAAGCGGTAGTGCTCCTATTGAGATTACTGATGAGGCGAAATTAGGATATTTATCTTCTGGAGAAACAAGAATTTTACAGTTTAGATTATCACATGTTTATGAGCCAGGATTTAAGTGGGAGTTTGAATGTGATGGTCATTATTTTTCTGCTTATGGAAGTTATAAACAGTAATTTTTAATGTTAAGTAATCATTAAGTTAAGCGGAGTTTCTCCGCTTTTCTTGTTTTGTGGCATATCGTTTGTTATACCGATTATGGTAATAATTGCCACAATATTATAAATATGAGAAAGCATGGAAAAAAGGCAAAAGACAAAGACCGTGGAGCTTAACAGAAGTTCTAAAACTGGGCGGTTTGTTACAGAAAACTATGCCAAAAGACATCCAAGCACTACGCAGACCGAACATCGTCAGAGAAAGAAATAGGCAGCATCGCTAAAATCTTTTTCGTAAGAAACTCAATTAAGTAGGAATAAGCTTCGTCACTATCACTGGTTAAGTTTATTCCTGCTTTTTCCAATGTAAAGTTGGCGATGTGAAATATCTCGTGCGCTAATATTGACAACCCTTTTATATCTTTCGGCAAATTTGGCATATACAAAATCATTTGTCCGCCAGGCAATAAAAAACTTTTTCCCTTTTCTTCTCCACTAATCATAGAAACGATTTCGGAAGACTTCTCGCACCCGAATATCTTTGATAGTCTTGCCTTCAGGTGCTTTTTTTCTCCAAAATGAACCATTACATCCCGGTCATAAATGTCTATGCTTATTATCTTATTCATAACAAATATGATGTTTGTGCTTTATATATAATAATACAAATATAGGGAAAATAGCTAAGAAAATGTTCTTAAACATGCGAATTATTATTAAAATAATATTTTGTATTTAGATTTTGGAGTATTTTTGTCTCACAAAAGAATAAACATCATGTCAAAGGAAGTATATACTCGTAAAAATTTTAGGTCTTCATTATTAAGGCAAATCATTATTAGGTGTGACTATTCAAGTCTAACGGACTTAAATGGTTTTATAATGAAATTAAAATCCTTAGAATGGTTCCAAAATCTTTTTGCGGGTTATCGTCTTGTCAGGACGAATAATTTTAATCTACAAATAAATCCCAAAGCAATAGAGGATAGATTTATCCCTCTTGAGGTAAACGAGACTGGCAATATTCATCGCTTTTTTGATTGCAAGATAGAGCCTAAGCAAAATTCATCTATGGATATAAGCTCTACTTTTATTTGCTTTACAATAGGATGTAACGACTCTTATAATACGATAGACCCTTATCTTGACTCTATTACAGACATCATAACTACCTTAAAAGAATATGATTCTTATGTGCAAATAGAGAGGTTGGCTATAAGAAAAATAGATGGCAAGGACTATGCTTCATTGGAAGAAGCATATAAAACTTTTGAGGTTATGGAAGATTTGGAGAAGAACATTATAGACAATGTAAAACCTATAAAAAAAGTTTATACGGATGCCTTTATATCTAATGACGCAAATATTAAAGTTAATTTTACTCGCGGATTAGAACGTTTTAAAAACGGGTCTATTAGATGTATTTTAGATATGGACGGCTATATTGACTCATCCCTTGTACCACTTAATGAAGTAACAGATAAAAAGGGAATAGAATCATTATTGAAAGATAAAATAAACGATGAATTGTTCAAGTTGTTTAGAGCGAGCGTAACAGAGAATTTTTTATCTAAAGGACTTATATCATGAAAACAAAAACTTCATCTGCCAATATAGAATTTAGTGTTACAAGAGCTTTTGAAATAAAGGGTAATCATTCCTCTTATGGGGGAGGAATTGATTGGGCCGCTCAAACGTCAATAGGAAATCAGACGAGGGCTATGTCTTCTAATAATAATCAAAAGAGAGTCAATATAACGGTTTGTAAGAATGCTAAGGGGTGGTGAAACAGAAATACCGATTACAAGCTCTGGTACTTTACGCGTAAAGATATTTATTATAGGATATAAAAATCAGGGAGAATCTATTGTAATATTGTTTATAGATACCGGTGAAAAGGGATGCCCTGTAAAATATTCTATTGTAATAGACTGTTTCAAATACAATAAACGGAATATTACAGATGAAATATTAAGGCATTATTCGGTTAGTACCATTTCGATGTTATGCTGGACGCATCCCGATTTAGACCATTCTGTAGATATTGATACATTAATAAAGAAGTATTGCAAGGAAAGTACACAAATATTGCTGCCGGAGCATTTTTATAACGAATCAAGTGATATTATTACAATAAATAATAAAACACTTCGAGGGGCTGTTGATAAGGTCTTTAATCTGAATAGATTAAAAAAGAGAACTGTTGCCAATATTAGCGCAACAGATAGGGGGTATAATGAAATTAAAAGTTTGAAATTTGCAGGAGTCGACAAGGACGTCTTTGTTTCAGTGAATGCTGTTACTCCTATATCTTCTATTTTAGCAAACTATGTGAAGAAAGGGAAACACAATGTAAATAAGAACGAACTATCAATATCATTTATAATTAATATAGATGAGTATTATCTATATTTTGGTGGGGATACGATGAATGGGCATATAGATGCTATAAATCCGGCTTATTTAGAGCAATGCCGTTTCGTGAAAATCCCACATCATTCGTCTGATACTTCTACAAACCTGGTCCATTACTTGTCACAGGATATAGATACTGCATGCACAACTATATTTAGCAAGCATCATTTGCCCAAAGAACATGTTTTGCAAGAATATTGCAATAAAGGGAAAGTATTTTCTACCGGTGGGCAGAACAATAAAAAGTATAATTATGGAGTAGTTGAATACGAGTATGATTTTTCAAAAGAAGAAGTTGATATGAATATTAAATTGCACGGGAATGCTATTAGCTTGAATTAATGTAAGCCAGACATTAAGCCTGGCTTTTTCTTTGCATGACATCCCCATCGGTTTCCACAATACAATCTTCTCCATGAATGTAAACATATACCGATGCTATATCCTTTTGGATAACATTTACTTTTGCCCGGTCGTACACGTTAATGAATACCTTGCAATACTGTGAACAGTCAATGGTTACTTCACTGTCATGGCGCACGTAAATATCACATACAGAAAAGCCATCAAATAGGAGAGTACCTTTACAATTTCCGTTCAAAACAGAAATTTGTGACATGTTGCGTTTCTGCACATCTTCATCCACAAAAATATTATTCTTGTGGAGAAGGTCTTTGTCGAAGTGTTCTTTTATGAAAGTGTTGGTGGGGTAATTATGCTTAATGGCAAAATCAATCCCATGCAGATACTTGTCAATTAATCCTTGTTGGGTAGGATTCCCCCATGCGTGTTGCCACGGTTGGCATAAACCAAACGTAATAGCCTGGTTCAGTAATGTTTTGCTTAATTCTTTTTCGTTCATAACGTATTATATTTTAATTTTTCTTCCACTTCTGTCTATCACTATACTTAGCATATCTCTAACTTCTTGTACTAAAGCAACGTTTGCTTCGGTATTTTGGGCACTTCTTAACGTATTATTGGCTATTGCCCTCAATTGAGTAAGTTGTTGTTCGGCTATAACATTATATTTCGGAAGAATCTCGTTTCCCCACTTTTCAAGCAAAGCGCGTTTTACACTTACATCTGCACGAATACCGTTTATGTAAGAAGCTAAAATATTGGCGGTTTCTTCTGTAATGTTTTCTTGTATCCCTTTGGAAAGAGTGTTTGAAGCGTTTGTCTCTTCAAGGCTTATTCCCATTTTTTTTGCAGCAGCATTTAGATAATCCCATATTTTCTTTGAGTCTGATATTGTCCCTCGAAGGCTTCCAAGTTGCTGCATTAGTCCGGCTGCCTCTTGTTCCGTCAGATTTGTACCCCCAGCGGAACTGTCCGTAAATATACCTTTATCTCCAAACAGATAATCTCTTAGCTTATCCATAGCAGGTTTTATGACATTCAGAGAAATCATCTCCTTTATGACATTGCGCATTATATCAGCCACCGTATCATCAAAAGCCTTTGCTGCATCTTCTCCGTTGGCGAACGCATTGACTAACGCTTCTGATATTTGGTCTGACCATCCCTTTAAGTCTATACCGAATTGTTCGCTTGCCAAATCTTCATAGAAATACTTGATTTGCTCGCCTAACTCGATATACTGCTGCTTGTAGTCCTCTATTTTAGAAGCATCCGAATCTTTCTTGTCTTGTTCCGCCTCCATTTGCTTTTGCACCTCTTCTTGTTGCTTTTGAAGATTTGCAATCATTTCTTTGGATTGACTTTGAGTAACAGCACCCAATTGCCGTTCAACAATAGATTGAAGATTTTTGTAATCATTAGAAAGCTTCTTCACTTCCAATTGGGAACGCTGAATTGCTTTGTCAAGCTTCTTGTCATGGGCTTTGGCTATACTTCCTATAATGCCGGTTATTCCACTTACCACACCTGCCGCCCCTTGTGCAATAGCCATCGGGTTACCGGAAGATATACCAGCGAAAAGGGTAGCACCGCTTTGGGCGGTATTCAATAATCCACCCGCAACTTCTTGCACAGTACTTAGAGTGTCTCCCATGCTGTCATTCCCTAAGGCATCAAATGCTGATCCCAAATCTCCCAAAGTGCCGATAAGAAGATTAGCCATGTCGACAACATCTCCAAAGCCTACTTGAACTTTGTCGGAAGCTGCATTTTGTTCGTCTTGTGCATCAGTAACTTCCCTTTCCGCATCAGCTAATGTTTTTAATTTAGGAGTTAATTTATCAACGACTTTAGTCTGATAGGATAAACCGCCATCCGTTTTCTTGGTTTCCGTATGGCTCGTTTCAGAAACACCAGTAGTAACTTCACCGCCATCCTGGATAAACCCAAGTTCTTTTTGAGCTTTTTTCAGTTTTTCAGTGGCTTCCGCATACTCTTTTATTCCGTCTGATAATGTCTTGAAAGGGTTTCTGCTTTCACTTTCGTCACGTAGTTTTTTTAATACATTGACAAGCTCTTTAAACTCGTTTACTTTTAGGCTTTGTCCGGTCGTATTTTTAAACTCTTCCAGGTTCTTGATTAGCCTGCTAAGAGTTGCAGAAGAAAGTCTGTCAAGGTCGTCAAAGGTCTTAGCCCAGTCTTCCGAACTCTTGAATTGTTCAAATTTGGTTGATGCAGCATCTTCGCTCGCTTTCTTTTTCCTTTGTGCTATAAGCCTGTCGGTCGCTTCTTCGCCTAATTGACCTCTTTGGCTTTCAATATCTGCCAAGTCCTTTTGAAGATTACGCTCAATATCCTTTATCCTTTGGGCATAATCTTTATAATCCTCAATCATGCCTAAAAGGTTTTCAAGGCTTTCTGAACGCATTTTCTTACTTTCCTCGTTGATTGATTGGTATAGTTTCAGAATTACTCCTTCCCCAAACTGCTTCTTTACATCATCCTCTTTCATGGCAAGGACATCTGTAACGGAGAATTTACTTCCCGTATTTTCAAGCGCTTTGGAAAGTTGGTTGCGCAAATCATCTACTACACTTTTGAATGAGACCTCTCCGCCGAAAGCGATGTTCATGGAAAGAGATTTGTTTCCGGAAGCATTGAATAGCTTCTTATATAAATCCCACTTTTCTCCGGTTTGGGAAACGTACTTCTCTATCCCCTTTAAGGCATCATCAACTTCTTTCTTCGCACTGTCAATTCCTGCCTTGTCAATCTTGACACCAAGAGAAATGTATAAATCTTCTTGCTTCTCTTTGCTCTGGTCTAGCTGCCCTTGGATGTATTTGTAAGCCCTGCTTGGGTCTTTTAAGTCCAAATTGATTCCGTTCTTATCAAAGATAGGGGCAAATTCAGAAATGCCCTTTACTCTTTGGGATGCGGCTTCTTCTCCTTCTATCTTTCTCCATTTCTCATAGCTGGAAACGGCTTTGTCTATGAGGTCGGTACGGGCTTCCCATTGTTCAGCGATAGGGTCTTTCGTGCTTTGGGTCTCTTTGGTTACACGCCCGAATGTTTTCAATATTTCATCTGTGGCATTCTTTAACAGCTTGGCTTTGTCTATACTTTTACGAGTTTCTTCATTCCATTCACCCTCTTTTTTAGTCCATTCGCTAAGAGTAGAGGACGCATCCTCATTAGCACCGATTATACTTTCTATGTATTTTTGCAGACCACCTTCTGCATCAGGCTTTAGCCTTTCTATACCGAATTTTTCATACAATTCGGTCGCTTTCTTGAACCAAGCAGAGTTTTTGTCATCTTTCTTTATCTTGTAGGTTGAATAATTTTCTAATGCGTCATTCAACGTCTTTTGAGCTTGCGATAAAACCTCTTCTTGTTTTTTTATGTCTTCATCTAAGGACTCTATGACATTCTCATACCCGTCCAGTGATTGATAATATTCTCTGCTAGATTTCAATCTGTTAAGTTCTCTTTGAGCTTCATTTCTATTATTGGTCGCACCGATTACAAGTCCTGCGCTTTTTACTTTTTCTCTTTCTTTCGAGGCGGATATTACTTTTTGGATAGCTTGATACTCTCCTTCTAAAAGGAATTGTTCAAATTTCATATTCTCAAAGAGAGAGGGATATATTTTTTGAAGGTTTAGATATGCCCTTCTTTGAGCGTCAATCCCGTTTGTTTTATCGAATATTCGAGAGATATATCCTTTAGCCTTACTTTCCTCTTCTTTAATCTTTTCTATGTTTTTCGAGAACTCAATGTTTAGCTTTTTTGTTTTTTCAGCAACCGTTTCAACTTTTTCTTGGAATACTGTCAATGTTGTAACTATAGCGCCTAATGTGGTTATCCAAAATACCCACGGATTGACTTTCATTGCCGAGTTAAGTGCCCATTGTGCTACTGCGGCTGCTTTGGTGACTTTGACTCCTTTGTTTAACCATGTATAATACGCTTGCATTTGACTGATTGCAAAAGAAGACTTTTGTGCTATATTTACAGCTATCACAGCCGTTTTATAAGATCCATAAATTCCAACAAGTATACCAAGTATATCTGCGACAGCCTCCCAATGTTTCATTAAATCAGTAAGCAACTCTAAACTATCCGAAAGCACACCGCTATTGCTTTCCGCAATGTCAGCCATCATCACGTCCCATGCATCCTGTAAGTTGCTCCACTTACCAGCAAGACTTTCCGCAAGGGCTTCCTGCATGTTGTAGAATTTCCCACCTTCATCGGTCAGCTCCCAAAGAACATCTTTTACCATTCCGAAACTAACTTCTTTCCGGCTGATTTTGTCGAATACGTCTCCGGCAGAAGTTACCACTCCCGTAAGTTTAGTGAACCGTTTCGCCAATTCATCCACCAAAGGAATACCTGCTTCTGTAAACTGCCTCAATTCCTGTCCACGGAGAAATGCCGCACTACGTACCTGTCCGTACGCCAATATGATACGCCCCATATCGACACCAACACCTGCGGAAATATCGGCAAGTCTCTTGGTTGTATCATAAAGTTCTTCATACGGGATGCTGTATGCGGACAATTGTTTGGCGTATGAAGCCAGTTCTTTGAACTGGAACGGAGAGACAACCGCCAAATCCTTGATACGGTTGAATATGGTTTCAGCTTTCATGCTATCTCCGATAATGGAAGTAAGTGCAATGCGCTGCTTCTGGAACTCTCCGCCAATAGTATATAATCCCCTTACAAAACGCTCTAAAGTGTATATGGAATACACATTGGCGATTTGATTTTTCAACTCCCCGGCTATCCGTGATTGAGAAGACATTGTAGTGTTTGTCCTCTTCATTGCCGCGTTGTGTGTATCGGAAGCCTTTGCAGCCTGCATTCGGGCAATCCTAAGCTGTTCAAGGGCTTTTTGAGAGCTGACATAAGCATCTGCACGGATTATCTGTGAAACTCCCCTCATGGCTCTTAGTTCGCTTGCGTCAACGCCCTGCCCTTTAAAAGCCTCCTTGAGTTTTTTAATACTTTCGCTATCTACATCCAGCTTTACTTTGTAGGTCTTGTTTTTCAGCAAGGCTTCTACCTTGTCTTCAATCTCCTTTATATCTACTTTTAATCCAACCTTTGCACTGGTCGTGACGTGCATATTCACAAGTTTTTTCTTGATAGCTTCGTACTCTTGTTCTGTATAATCTTTCAAGTGAACGCCAAAATTCAAATTTCCGAGGTCTGCCATATCTATTCTTGTTTTGTATCTTTGGGGATAGCGTTAATACCGTTTACTATAAAATCATTGAGGGAAATTCTTTGCCCTTTCATTTCCTGCTCTTTTCTCTTTTCTTCCCACTTCCTTTTTAAATCTTCCATTTCTTTCGCTGTGTGCGTTTTTTGTTCTGTGTCTGCTTTGTCATACACTACAATCGGAGCATCGCACATCAGAAGTTCGTATTGAGCACAGGTCAATACCCAGTCCATATACCAATTAGGGATATTAAGCATTCCCCAAAGAAGAATTAACGGTCGTGTCAGCTCCGGATGTTTTTCTCCGTTTGCAAATGCTGCTCCTGCCGAAGTTCTTGAAGGATACGTTCTGCTTCCTTTCTCGTCATCGTCATTATCGTGTCTCTCATTCCGGTCAAGAACATGGTAGCATTCAAGTATTCCAGTTTCTGCAATTCCACTTTTTTTTTACCGATAACAACAATATCGGTTAACTCTGTGTCTGTGTATTTTTTCCATAGCATACGCCAGTATATCCAATGGAAAAGTCTTATCTTCCACCAATTATTCAGAATAATGAGAGAGGCACACTTGGCAGTAACTTCATCCTCACTTTTGCAGGAATGTAAGACATGGGTTAATTTTCGTATTGTTCCACGGTGCAGCCATTTTATACCGAACTTTTTTCCTCTTATCGTAATATAATCTATGCTGTTCTCCAGTACATCGTCAAGCGTTTTCTGCTCTGCTGTGGTAGGTTGGTTTATTGTTTTGTTGTTCATGCTGTGTTATTGTGATGTGTGAAAAAGGAGAAGGCGGCGGCAATAACGCACACCGCCATATTTTTAAATCAAAGAACCGTCCTGGGTAACTTCCACCGCACTGAACTCATTGGCGGTGAATATGCTGACCGTAGCAGCCCTTTTTGCTCCGCTATTCTCGTCGACTTTGACCGTCACCACTTTCCCGCTAACCGAGGTTTTGCACCATGTTTCCGTTGATGAAGCAGAGACAGAGCTTTCCTTGGTTGTTGCGGTAATGGTTTTCCCTGTATTATCTGCCGCGCTGGTAAAAGACAGGGAAGCTGGAGCTACGGTCAGTCGGCTTTTTTTGTCAAGAAAGCGATATTATCTTCGGAAGAAGAGCCGGACGAAGCACCATCTTCAAGTTCAATGGTGCCACTTAATGCAAAACCGAATGGGGTAGTGGACGCATTCTCAAACAAGGGGCGTGCGTAGACGGCCATTCTTTTTACAAGCAGACATTTTTCTCCGTCGTCACTTATAAGCGCAAATCCTACGTTCAGCTTCTTGCTGTTTAGCACAGCAGAGAATCCCTTGAATTGCTGGTTGTTGATAGTCGCTTGCGCTATTTCAGTGGTTTTCCCAAGAAAATATTCTACCAATTCCTTGCTTACACTTGGAACGGTAGCAGCGAAAGTAATATCTCCTGCTGTACTGGTGACAGCCCAATCCGCTTGCAGACCGTGCACCTTTGTACGGTTTAATGTCGGTTCTGCTTGGGACAAGGAAAGGGTATCTACGGTAACGGGCAAATCAAAATCCGGAGTTACCGTGGCAAAATCTGCAATGCCACCCTTTACTAACATAATGGATGAAAGACCGCTAAATACATCTTTCAATTCCTGCTTTGTTTTCATTGCCATAATAAATAGTTTTAATCGTTTTATTTTATGTTTATTTTATCACAAGGTCAGTCCTTATCAATGTTGCGCTGAACCCTAATCCGTCATTTCCTTTCAAGGTCAATTTGGGGTTTGAGGCACTTATGAAATTGTCGCTAATAGGGAATAGGGAAAGAATATCTCCTACAATAGTGTCCATTTGTTCCAAATCTTCCGCACCTCCCTTTTTCTGTCTGACATATACTTCAATAGTGCAATAGGTACGAATATTCCCAAATCCGCTGCCATAGGTCATGGAAGACAACAAGCCGGGCAATGACACCACAATGAAATTATCCATTTGCTTAGGCACAGCAGCGGGACGGTCATTTGTGAACACATTCTCACTTACCGTCTTTGCTGCGTCAAACAATGATTTAAGCGCGTCTTTGTATTTAAAATCCTGTTCGTACCCCATATCATTTCATTGGTTTAAAGGTCATTTTAGCAATGCTTTCCGCGTAATCAAATGTATCTGACAATACATTTAACCCCTTCTTTGACTCCAAGTAGTTAGAATATTCCGTACCTGTACACATCACTAATCCTATGCCGTCACTTGGAGTTTTATATGCTTTGAGGAAATTTACAGAAGTGGTTAAACCGTACTCCCCGTTGGTGTCAACCAAGTTGTATTTTTTTATGGGAATAAACTTACCACTTTCGTAACTTTGGACCATTATCACGCCAATGCCGTCTCCTCTGCTAAGCTTGGGGCGGGTGGGATTTTTTAATCCTTGTGTCACGACGGCGGTAATTATACGAGATAATCCACCTCTGTAATAAATTCCAACAGCTAATGAAGTTAGAGTATTTCCGGTTACATTATGGTACTTGGCTGATACTACTCCGTCTTGCAGAAGTCTGATTCCGATTTCTGTTATTCTATCCAGCAAATATTCATCAATGATATTTCTCATCTTTTTTTTGCCTTCTTCCAAGACTTTAGCATTATCTTCCATAACCTTAATTTTTAGCCATATTGAAATACAATGTAGTCCCCATTTCAGTTGCATAACAATCCGTAACAGTACATGCTTCAAAAGAGCTACCGTAATCGGTTACGTCCACAAGGTCTCCCGCAAGAATACCTTTCACAAGACCGGGAATGTCTATCGCATAATCACTTTTTATCACATTGCTTTTTGTGAATGTCCTTAAGCTGGAACTTCCGTACTTGTTACATTCTCCTTCATACAGCACTGTTTCGCTTCCCTCATCAAAAGATGTTTCTCCGGAAATACGATACACTTTGCATGTATGCGGAAAACGTGGATTATTTACTTTCATAGCGGATACCTTTTATTCATGTTCATACCCAAGTTGACAATTCTGACAGATGATTTACGGACGTTCTCTCCATACAATGCGTATATGTCATTTGCCATTTGCCGAAGGTTACGTTTGTCATAGGCAGAGCTTTGTGTACCACCCTCCTTGTGCTTCCATACACCATTGGCATCCTCTACGCTTCCAGTTACGCTCGGTGTACTTGCGCACCACATATAAAGGTCTGCCCGGCACAAGTCTTTCTGGCGTTTTTCCAACGTGCTGACATCCGTCCCCCGTGCAATCCCCCTGTCAATCAGTATGGTGGAAATAGCACTGTCCGTAACTTCAAAACCGACACAACCACGGAGATATTCCTCTATGGTAGTGCCAGTATTTGTATTTTGAGAATCCTTCATGGTTATTTACCTTTAATGTTCAAGTAGTAGAACCAGCGAACCTTATTAGGAACAACCAATCCGGTCACTTCTGATTTGATTACCTGCGTCATGGTTTCATCATTGAATACCTGACGTATCAGAGTGCGGCCACCGTCATACAATGCCGTACGAGCACCCGGCGTTTCCATGAAAATAGGACGTCCGCATTGTACATCACCCAGGTCTTCATTTGGAACATACGCCAATACCCCCTCTTCAAAGCTTTGCAAATTCTTGTATTGTATAGCTTTGGAAGATTTGTCATATTTCTCCACTACGGATATTGAATCGACAATTCTGATTTCAGCACCGATACGCGTTTCAATGAAAGTTTTGATTGTTTCATCGGGGACAAGATTAGCAAATGCCAACTGCATGCCTTTATCGGAAATATCCGGGCGTGTCGCAACTGTGTACATTTGGCGGAAATACGGAAGGTTAATCAAATCCTCAAAGGTCGTCTTGGAGCATTCCCAGTGACCAGCAGGGGCAAAATCCTTTTCTTGGGAATCGCGTCTGACTTGCCTCATGACTTTTATCGGGTCTATTGTAGTACCCAAAGCTTCTTCCTGCACCGCTTCGCTTTCCGGCTTCTTATACCAGATAGAATCCTTGATATTCTTTTTAGGCACGCCGAAATCTATAGTCAATGCAATACCAAGCGGGTTGTTAGCTGCGTCAATGATTAGCTTACCTTTGTTGGATACAACCTGATTTCGCTGGTATAGGAATGTATTGTAGTTACCACCAAGTAAGCTGTCCACTCCATTAAACAGAAGCTCCATTATTGTAGACTCAATTTCCGGAGTGGTACCGCCAATGGCATCCATCAGCATCATTTTTTCTCTTAGGATTTTGCGGCTCAATACAATCTCATGCTTGAAGGTTGGCAATCCACCCATTTGCAGGGACATTCCGTCTGTAGATTTGGTTGCACCATCACTGTCAATATCCACATAGGTAGCCAGCGTGTATGCACGGACTGTTGCTTCTATCTGCTCATATGTGGGATTCAGAGGAATATTAGGATTTAACGGGAAACCCATTTGGGAGAACGTTTGTTCCGCATTGTATTTTTCGGCAAACATGTCATTAATCCATGCTTCCAGCGGTTTATTCCCAGTATATCCCAATGCTGCAAGGCCTTTCCCTACAATGTCGTAAAATTCTTTGTTTCTTGTGTACATATTATTCTCCTTTCTTTATTCGTCAGACTCTCGCACAAATTCAATCATAGGCAGCTGTGCTTCTACCGATTTGGGAATGCCACCACCGAACACCCTGTCTGCATAAATTCTGCCTGCGCGTACAACTGCGCATGTTGCAAGGATACAGCCTTCAGGGATACATACGTCTTCAAATACAAGGCCGTTGACATCGGTTAGCTCTCCGCCGGCGGGAACTCCTTTGACAGTTTCCTCAATATCTCCCGTTACTCCGGTATTTCCTGGAATAAACATGTATGCGTAAAGTTGGGCAGCGGTTTTTTGTGTGAAAGTCACAGTAGCCCCACTACGTTTTACATCCCATTCTGCAAAAGAAGATTTTGCTCCTTCGATTTTGGTAGCTACCAGTTCTGGGGTACTTTCTGATGCGCTTGTTACGGCAACCGAATAGCTTTTCCCGCCTAACACAATAGACAAATCCCCGTTTCCGGATGCCTTTTTAGTGATAGTAAGCGTCACTACTGCCTTTGCACCAGTCACTCCATCTGCTGTAATTACCTCTACCTGTTTGCCTGCTCCATTGAATTTTACCATTGTGCCGGCATGTATAATATCACCAGGCTTTAATCCCATTCCGGCGACATCAATCATACCACCACCCTGATATAATTCTCTTACTCTTGACCAAACAGGAAAATTTCCGCCAAATCCCGACCGGGATTGACTGATAGTGTTGAAAGTTCCTAATTGTCTCATTCTTTGTCTGTTTTAATGTGTTTATTGTTTTCGAGGAAGTTTTCCTTGCGCTCTTAGCCGGTCTTTGAATGCTTCACGGCGGCTTTTTGCCTGTTCTTCTCCGGTTTCTGCATACTGGTTGATACTCGGGGAAGCGCCATTTCCGAAAATAGCCTTGTATCTTTTTTCATAATTGCGTTTGGCGCAACTGACAATTTCTTCCACTTCCATATCTTTGGTGATTTTCACGTCTGATATGGCGATATTCAGGATTTCATCGTTACAGATATTTTTGCCCCCGTTTTCAATTTGAGATTTCAACAAGTCCATAGACTGGACTTTTAAGTCATGGATTGACGCGGCGTTTTTCTCCGCCTCCCTCTCTTCCTTCAAAAGCAAAATCTCATTTTCCATTTCCTTTAGCTTGTCGGCAAGGACGTTGTCTCCTGCTCCTTCTCCTGAGTCAGGAGAACTCTGTTGAGGTTTGTAGTTTTTCTTAAAACTCTCAACTTGTGTTGCGACATCGTGGTTGTACTGTCCCTGCATCCCTTGAAGAAAGGATGTTGCCTTGCTATAATAAACGTCATCAGGCTCCATTCCTTCCGCTACCGGATTCAATTCTATGTACTTCATTAATGTCTGTGACGAAAGACTGGTTTGTCCTAATCTGGTCGTCAGTTCGGATAAGATTTGTTCTTTCTCCATCGTGTTTATTTAGTTTGTGTTATAAAAAAAAGAGCCTATCAGTGCTTTGTGCACTAATAAGCTCTTAGGCTTGCATATGTAAAATTGCTATTCTTCTATTCTGACGCTGATAAAATTACGACATCTTCGGCATACAGTCCTAAACAATACGCTACCGTGTATTATTTTCACATCGGTCAACTTTTGCCCGCACACCGGACATGTTACAAAATTTCCTTTTTCGCTGGTCTGTTTTTCATCCAGCTTAGCGTCTATCTTTATCATATCACATGATTTAGTATTGCAAATATATAGTATATTTTCTAAAATACAATGCTTTATGTGTATTTTTATATGAGAAATATTAGAAAATTTATAATAAATCGTATATTTGCATTATATATAACTCATAGAGCTGTGATTCAAGCCGGAGTGTGCGGATTTATACTGCATACGCCGGCTTATTTTTTTTATGGAACACGACAAGATTGTATATACGAAAAAGGGAGAGGGTGTATTCAGTTATGAATACATAGACAGGTTGCGCAATTTGAAAAATGATTTCAATGTTATAGCTCAATCCGGCGGGCAGGAGAACTCATTAGCTTCCGATGCCGACATTGTTATTATGGGAGGAAATCGTGGCGGTTCAAAAACATTTACTTTATTAATGGAATCCTTGCCAGACATTAAAAATCCACGTTTTAATGCCGTTCTTCTGCGTAACGAGAAAGATGACCTTAGAGATATGATTAACACGTCGTATCTTATTTACTCCCAATTTGGAACTTATAACCGTTCTATATCGGATATGACTTGGAATTTTGGAGAAAACGCGGGAAAACTGTGGTTTTCTTATTTTGCTGATAATTTTGAGGATTTCAAGAAGCGCTTTCAAGGTAAACAGTTCTGTTATATCGGTATAGACGAAATAACCCATTGTTCTTATGACAAGTTTAAATACCTTATCACTTGCAACCGTAACGCTTATGGTATTAAAAACCGTTTTTGGGGTACTTGTAATCCGGATCCGGATAGCTGGGTGCGCGTTTTTATAGATTGGTGGATAGGAGAGGATGGGAATCCTATACCAGAACGCGATGGAAAGAAAAGATATTGTTTTATGGATGGAGATTCTCCCAATAATATATTTTGGGGAGACACGCCAGAAGAGGTATATGAACAATGTAAATCCATCATAGACCCTCTTTGGAATGATGCTTACAAAAAATTGGGATTTAATAAGAAAACAATGTTTGTCAAGTCAGTCGTCTTTATACGGGCACGTTTGGAGGATAATATCAAATTGATTGAGGCTGACTCAAATTATGCGGCTAATCTTGCCCAGCAGGATGAAGAATCCCGCGCTCGCGACCTCGAAGGAAATTGGAATTTTAAAGCGGCTGGAGACGATATTCTTAAAATCGAACACATGGAGCGTTTCTTCAACAACTCCGCCCAATATGGAGATAATAAGCGAAGGGTATCATGTGATATTGCGTATGAAGGCGGAGACAATCTTGTTCTATGGTTTTGGATTGGGAACCATATCGAGGACGTATATGTGAGCCGGGACAACTCTAAACGCACGGAAGAATGCGTTGCTTACAAGCTAAGAGAATGGGGAGTCCTGGAGAAAGACTTTGTTTTTGACTTGAACGGCCCCGGACAGGATTTTAAAGGGAAATTCCCCGATGCTGTAAAGTTTAATAATATGGCAGCTCCAATTCCGATGGCAAAGGCCGATGAAAAGTCAATCAAATATATTTATTCTTCCTTGAAATCACAATGCGCTGATATTCTCGTTAAGAAGATTAAGAATGATGAAATTTCGATTAATCCCGATTTGTTGTCGCGTAAGTTTTCAGGAAACGGATATTCAGATATGACACTTTATAATATCCTGATGAAAGAACGCAAGGCCATCCGGGATGCAGACACAGATAAAGGCTTCTCTTTAATTAAAAAGGAAGTGATGAAAAAGTACGTCGGTCATTCTCCCGACTTTATAGAGGCTATGATTTACAGACAGATTTTTGATATAAGAAAACAACACACTAAACCAAAAGGATTATGGAGAATATAAGTACACGACAGATTATGGTACGCCGCCCGTTTCGGAGAATATTGCCAAATGGATACAAACAAGCAGTAGGGGTTATATCTGGCAGCTTGTCCGTTAATGAGCCTTTAGACAATCCGACATATCAGATAATAACTCAAATGGATTTTTTGAGGGAATTTGAGCCGTCCGGACATGCTATAAATGACCCATTGGTATATCCGGACAGATTAAGACAAGACCCTGAAACAAAAGAGTGGTTTAGAGAGTCCGTTATCAGATGTGCTTTTGCGTTTCAGAGGATTATAACAATCAAACACCTGGTCCATCTTTGTGGAAACGACATTCAATTTGAGTTGGAAGGGGATACCGAAAATGAAAAAGTAAAGGATACATTTTTTAAGTTTCGAACCGGATGGGCTGTAAAGGACATGGAGATAGCATGGTATGAAGCGGCAAAATCCGTAAAGATAACGGGGGACACAGCATTTGTAGGTTATCTCCGAAAAGGAATTTTCTATTGGAAAGTCCTTTCTTTTGAGAAAGGAGATACGTTATATCCCCATTTCGATAATGTTACAGGAAAACTTACATTGTTTGCCCGTTCTTATTCCGATTTTGACAATGATGGAAATACAGTTACAGACTGGCTTGAAGTTTGGGATGAGAAATATCTTCGCCGTTTTAGAAAAGGGAGAGGTGCGTATAGCAAAATAAAGCAAGTGATAAAGAACTTGTTTGGATTAAGCGGATACGAACTTGTATCTTCTCAGGAGCATGGCTTTACATTTATTCCAGTGGCTTATCACAGAAATGAAGCCGGCGCTTGTTGGTCCCCTTCACAAGACAGCATAGAGCAATATGAACTTGCTTTTTCGCAATTGTCACAAAACAATACAGCTTACGCCTTCCCGATTATGTATTTCAAAGGAGAGGGAGATAGTATTAATATAGAGGGCGGGATTGATGGCACTATAAAGTGTATATCAATGGGACCGGATGATGAAGCCGGTTATCTTAACAAGCAAGATGTTTCCACCGCTTTTACCAAGCAGCTTGACACTTTATACAAATTAATCTATGAACAGTCTTTTGCGGTTATTCCACCGGAAGTAAGAAGCGGGGACCTTCCAGGTGTAGCCATAAAGCTGCTTTATTCTCCTGCTTTTGAGAATGCCATGAAAGATGCGCAGGAGTACAACCATCTCATTGATGATATGGTGAAGATATTTACTTATGGCTATGGGGTGGAAACCGAAAATCTTATCGACTTGCAAAATTTGAACGTATATGCTTGGATAAAGCCGTATATACATCTAAATGAATCTGAACTTGTACAAAATCTTGCAGTTGCTGTTCAAAACGGATTCTTGTCCCGACAGACCGCAAATGAGCAAATTCAGATGTACAGCAATCCTCGTGACTGGGATAGGATTATGAAAGAAAAGAAAGAAGAACAGCAGGCTGATATTCTTTATGAATTGAAATCCCGGCAGGTATCCGCCACAGATAATGAAGTTGAACATAATCCGGCAGGAGACGACAAGTTATGAAGCAACCTACAAAAAAACAGATACAGGATGCCAAGGATTTCATAAAATTACGTTTGCAGGCTGAAATATCTATGCAAAGTCATTTGGAGGAGCTTCTTGTACAAGCGGCAAAAGAGATTATAGATATATCATTCAAGTATGATATTCAGCCTGCAATGTTCCGGTTCTCTGCAAATGAGAGCTTAAAGCGGGACGTAAGCGGAGTACTCCGTAAGTTGCGTGAGTTAATTTACGATTACACGGAAACTCTTTCTGTATATGACAGAAAGGAGGAAAGAGATGCAATTGTAGATTTTATAAACAGGGAAGACCACGGGAAGACATTATCAGAGCGTATCAGCATTTATTGCAACCGATTTCAGTATGAAGTGGAAGCTGCCATTGCAGCCGGTCTGATAGCCGGAATCGGGAAAGATAAAATAAAGGGTAGTGTAAAGTCTTATCTTAATTCACCTTATACCAATCCTTATTTTAAGCGGGCGGTCTATAATGGCGGGGCTGCTGCCACACGTATTAAAACAGATGGTGTGAGTTATGGAGTTGGCAAGTCCAATTCTGCTTACAACTCGTTAAATACCCTTACCCGCTTTGTCATAGGCTCTGCATGGATGTGGTTTTGGGGAATTGAGCATAAAAATAAAGGATATACAGGTTTCTACTCATATCGTGGGAGCAGCTACCCATGTTCCTATTGTGATAGCATGGTCGGGTATCATCCTATATCTGACTATCAGAATCAATGGCATATAAGATGCTGTTGTTATTTTGTATTTGTATAATTAAAAATCATATAATATGTTGAGAGGGAAGGAAGAAAAAATAACATTCAGCAAAGGATTGGGTTCTGAATGCAGAAAAGCGGGAATCAGTATAAAAGAGAAGGCTTTTGCCGACCTTTTAGCGTTAGGATGGAAAGACAAGGACGCCTATCTTATTTCCGGTCTTTACAATCCGGTATATAACCTGGAGATAAACAAGAAGAACATGAATACCCTTTTGTCCGACGATAAAGACTTCATGGACTATTTGACCTCTGCAAGCAGAAAGATTAAACGCAGGCAAAAAGAGAGCGAGAAAGAGGATGATATATTGGTAGATGGTATTAGTGAGGAAGATATTGCTTCCGAGCTATCAAAAGAAAATCAACTTCGTAAACTTATCGCTGCCCGTAAGAAATATGACGGGAAAGAGGGATGCAAGGGATGGATAGACCTTACTAAAATGATAGCAGACATTACGCAAATCAAAAAGGACGAAATAAAGGAAGAGGACGCCACTGTGCATTTCTATTTGCCACTTTCATGCAATAATTGTTCCTTATACCTTGCTGCTAAAAAGAAAGCCGGGAAGTGATACCCGGCTTAAGAAGTGTATTTCTGTTAGACCAATTCGTGTAAGTATTTACTGCCGCATTTTGCGATAAAATATGTTCTTCCCGAACTCATTTCCCATAGCTAAATTCTTATTCCCAAAGAAACTGCAAACATCGGGGATTTTTTACCTATCTCCGCATCGGCTGTTTCATACTCCTTGATGGAAGAATCTATATGAATTCCGCCATACTGATATGAGAAGGACAAAAGCATTGATTCTATTTTCCTTTCCAACTCCTCTTTGTCTTTTCTTATCTGATAGCAAAAGTCTCTTTCATTTATCTGCTTACCTTTATCTAACGGTAGTACTGAAGCTATATCGGAGGGATAGTAATATTTTCCGTTTTCTCCTAAATATCTAACATTGTATCCGTTCTTGTCACATAACGCATCTTCTATCGCTTTCAATTTTCCCCCATTTTTAAGAGTTATTAGTATTGGCTCATTCATGATTATCCTCCATTTCCTTCTTCATCTCATACATCTTCCTTTCCTCCTCAATAATTTGGGCGTCCTCTTCGTCGGATATGGGATTGGCATCCGCACGGTCAAGGGCGCTCCCGATTGCCTTTAATACATCCACTTGCAGCTCTACATCAATGCAGTTAGCCACATACTGGACGTTGCGCACTATAAGCATTGGCAGGTTATCTACTTTGTCTTCCAATCGAGTATTATCCAGCATCATAAACATCACGCTCCCTGCCCCATATTCAACGGAGAAATCTCCGCTTACGGTTGATACCTTAATGAAGGGCAAATCTCCCTTCTTGTACTTGACAAAAGTCATGTTCCCGATTTGTGTCTTTCCGAAATCCATAGTTTTGATATTTAATTAAGTAAATCTGTCAATCTTCATTCAAAAAATCATCGTCCGAATATTCCCAACCTTCAAACAGATTGGTCTTCGCCTCTTCCGCAATATTGGGAACGTGCTTCATGAAGCTATTCACAATATCCTCGTTGTCACACCACAGCGTATAGACATTGCTGTATCCCTTATCTGCACGTTTTTCCCGTGCGTATCCGAGTGAAAGCATGTCAATGCCCAACTTCCTTTGCGAAACCGGGATGACCCCGTTCTTTTTACAAAACCGTTCATAGTTCTTGTATATATCCGAGGATGTCAGCTCTATGGAACCGCTCCCTTCAAATTCTTCCGGTTGGCACTCTTTGTATTTGAAATATTCCGAAATACTCCCGTCCACGAGTTTCCCATCCTTTCCCGTAACACTCGAACGTATCCGCTCCAGTTTCAAATCAATCTTCCCGCCCAAGTTCTCAGGCATCCGCCAATTGTTCTTTTTAAGTTCGCACAGCCCTTTCACAATCCAAGCCATTATACCGGCATGTTCCGCTTTCATTCTTTCTGCAAGCATGGTGTCTCTCTTTTCCACCGGTATTGTCTTGTCAAAGTTCAGCACCAGGGCGCGGCGCTGCATACTCTCGTCGTCAGGGTCGTCACGGTTCAGGAAATCTTTCGGCTGCCAGCGGTAGTTGGAGTTGCACAGCATTATAGGAGGTCTCTGCATCATCGTGATATTCCCGCCTATTCCTCGGCAGGCAATCGGCTCTCCGCTGGATATAGCTTTTATAATGCTCATGTCCTTGAAATCACCCCGGTTGCTTTCCGTACAGTACATAAGCCTTTTCCTTGACATAGAGTAGGCGGCGCGTAACTGCTCATCCCCACCTCTTGCAAACTGGCTCATCTTTATATTTAGTATTTCATCCTCTCCAAACATATCCTTTAGAACCCGGTAAATAACACTTTTACCGTTCGCACCAGTACCTTGCAATATAAGGAAATATTCAAAGCTTATATTTTTCCTATTGACAAGGCAAGCACCGAGGAACATCTGCAATATCCTGCGCTTGTGCTTTTCCGGCAATACGCCATCCAGCTCTTCCGTAGGTATCCAGCTTTCTCCAAGAAAGCTTCTCCAGGTAGGACAGTTGAAAATCTCCTTGCGGTCATACTTGAACGGATACATCTTCACACAGTCAAACTTCGGAGAGTGCGGGTAAGTCTTTAAAGTGTTCATGTCAACCACGCAATTAGTAAAGCACATAATGCTAAGGTCGGGTTGTAGCTCATGGTCTCTAATGACATTTATTATCCGGTTCATGTAAGAATACATAATCTTATTAGTTCGGTCACGGGCGGCAACACCCATTTTCTCAAGCCACCTGTCTACGGCATCATAGAGCACATTGTAGTCCATGTACTCGTATATCTTTCCTGTAAAAACATACAACGGAACACGGTAATCGGCAATGTCTTTCGTTACAACACCATATCCCTCCCGGAACAATCCTTCAAGACGCCTGCCGTATCTGTCTGTACGTTCCGGATTGCTTGTAACCAAAGATATATCCCTGAATGTAGAGGCGTATTCGTCGCAATGTTGCGACAGCAGACCGAGCACATAATCCTTTAATTCCCTTCTATTCATTGTAAGTCGCTCATTTTGTGTTTAAAAGAACATAACGCATGCTCCTATAGGCGCATTTTATGAAAATAACCTTTTTTCTTTTATCTGTAAAGGCTAAATACATATATCTATGTTCTTTATCTTCATTATGCAAATATACAACTATCTGATTATAAAACAAGTAAATTTTCTAATTAATATGCGTTAAAGCATAGAAACTACCCAATAATCGTCTATATAGTGCAAAAATGTAAAAATGCAATGGTTGATTTGTTGTAAAATATCATTACAAATTAGTGGAAAATGAAGAAAATAAAAAATTTTTAGGAGAGGTGACTACGCCGATTTCCTTACAAAAATAAAGGGGGTGGGGGTGGCTATTTGCATGGAGTTTGCAATGTATTTTGTTGTATAATAGTGATTTTCTGTTTACATTATACATATAATATAAAGTTTATGTTTGTTTACATTGTTGCACCCTCCAGTCCTGAGAATAAAGTAAAGGCTATTACAGCGCAGCCGAAGACACCCAATACTATTAATAAATAAAATCAATATTACATGCCTGTGTTATAGATAATACCTATTAATCATTGTGCTTTGTTAGCGTCCTATGCTTATTCACGTTGTCTATATATTATATTATTAATATAGATTATTTCTATTACATTTAAAGTGTCTGTTATGCTTGCTATGGTATTATATATTTACATATTCTCGTGGTTGTATTTTATGTTATAAATATTTGATATATAGTGTATTGTATTATATTTATTGTGTGTTTTGTAATATGATTATTTTATGAAAATATTTTGCAATATTCTTTGCTGTTTACAAAATAATTCGTATCTTTGTAATGTAAGAAAGAGATAGATATAAGGTTCTTGTTCTTACAGGCGTGTTATTAAGTGTTGGAATAAAAAAGAGAGCCTTAACACGGCAATGTTAAGACCCTCGTAGGTTGGGAATACTTAAAGAAGTACCCCCCCCAAGCGGAGGCAAAAGTACTTCTTTAATTTCTCACCTGCAAATATTCTTCCATTTATTTATATACTTGATACAAATACGTTTTAGTCTTATTGTGTTAGGCTTCTGGTATCGTGTTGTATTGGTTTACGTGTACACGCTATAAGGTTGAATCATTAACAATTTAAACTATAGCATTATGAAGACTTTAGAAAGTATCTTTTCGGAAATTAAGGAAAACGGCGTAATCACCAAACAGCAATTACAGCTATTGAAGAACCGTTCTAACAAGCAGCAAAAAGACGTTATCAATTACGATTGGTTGGAAGGTATCGGAGACGGTTACGGTATTCCCTTGACAGAGGAACAAGGCGTTCAGGGCTTGAACTGGTTAAAGAAGTTCATCAGGAAAAATGGAGAAAGTAACGTATATGGATATAGAGAGCTTGAAATAATTAATAGTGCTTCTCCTTGTGATTTTGTTTTTAAAGGTTTTTATGATGCCGGCAACGGTTGGTTTAGAAATTTCCTTCCTATATACCAGCTCAACGGCATGGAATATATTCCCATGAAAGAGCCTTATATAATTGGTTGATATGTTCGGCGTTATGTTGCTGTTATTCGGTGTCGTGTTGTTTGTCAGCGGCACCGATATAGAGAGAATCAAGGAATTTATAAACGATGAATCAGATAAATTTTAAGGATATGGGAGTGTTGGCGTTGCATATTAATAAGGAAAAGCATTTATTTGCCGCTGAAAAGGTTCATATATCACAAATAAAGCAAGGTGATATAGTGTATCATGACGGACAATCTAAAACCGTCGGTAAAGGTTCTTTAAAATACGATAGTTTTGCAGGATATACGCTCTTTGGGGACTCTTATTTGTTGGGAAGAGAATCGGTAATACGTTATGACGGAAGGCGGAAAGCTGGTTGCTGTTAAAGATTAAAGCAGAATTAAGGTAGGAGGTATAAATAGTTGGCGGATTTAATAAACGAATAATTTAAAGGAGAAAATAATATGTATTTAGGTTTTATTCTTTGGGCAATTGTTCTGGTAGTAATACTATGGAACATCAACCCAGCGCTGGTTATTACGTCAGCTTTAATAGGAATCGCTATGGCGATAGGAAAAACAAAAGACAATAAATCAGGTGAATAATATGGAGACTTTAAAGGAAGTGTTTTTGAAGAAATACCCGCAATACGGAAAGGTGTTGCGGGTGTATGAAGAGGTTAACGAAGTGGAATGTACATTCGACAGCATAACAAAACCGAGGTTGTACAACTTTGTTCAGGCTCTTAATGAAAGGGTGGCCACCAATAGCGCTAAAACCTATTGCGCTATGCTTAAATCAATTCTTAACCTGTACAGCGATATGTATTCTTTTCCAAAAGGTTTTGAGGCTATATTGACCTTAAAAAAGGACGCTACGCAAAGTACGTGGCTAACGGACGACGAGATAAAAACGTTATTGGCGTATAATCCGATCAATGAAACGGAACGCGCTGTAAAAAACTGCTTTTTGCTTGGTTGCCTTACAGGCGCCAGACATTCAGATTATATAGAATTTACAGAGGACAACATAGTAGACGGAAGACTGATATATGTTTCACGGAAAACCAAGATTAAAGCGGAGATACCAGCGGCGCCTGCTGTGCTCCGGATATTGAAAGAAAACCGGGAATACGGTATCAATGAACGAAAGGTTTCGGATGTAACCTTTAACGACACAATAAGAAGTATATGCCGGCGATGTGGGATAAACAAGCGTATAAAGCTGTACCAGGCGGGCGAATATATAACCGGTGAAAAGTGGGAATTTATTTCTTCGCATTCCGCCCGGAAGTCTTGCGCAACCAACTTATATTTAAGAGGTGCGGACTTGTATTCTATCAGCCGGATGTTAGGGCACTCCAGTGTAACGATGACCGAAACGTATATATGCTGCGGGCTGCGTGAATTATCAGATAAAATAATGGGATATTTCAACGGGTTTAAATAGATTTGCACCTGATTTTATATATACATAAATATTTTATGGCACAAGAAAGTAAATACGCATACGACGAAGATAGTGTAAAGGCTATTGTTCATTGGGCTTTAACGGCTCAACTGCCCACTCAAATAGAGTTAAGCGAATCGGAGAATATATTCGACGTAAAGAAATACATACAGGCGAATATACACGATATAAACCAGCATTTTCCTGACCCGTTTTATAACCCGTCAATAGACAGATTGTACAGATTAAAAGAGTTTATTGAAAGGCAAGAATGATTTTATAACCCAGTGGGTCTTTTCACTTATTTTGGGTTGAATTTAACCCACTGGGTTGTTTGGGTTATAACTTGCTATCCATCTTTTCAAATTCTTCCTGCACGGACTTGTTTAGCACCTTCGCGTATATCTGGGTTGTCTTTATATCTGTATGTCCCATCATTTTGGCAAGGTTTTCGATTGATACGCCCATATTTAGAGCCATTACCGCAAAACTGTGTCTTGCCATGTGGGAATGAAGGCTTTGCTTTATCCTTGCAATTTCCTGAACGACTTTCAACCTTAAATTATATTGGTAATTGCTTATTATCGGTAGCTTGAAGTCGTATTTTCTCAATATTTCCATTGCGGGTTTTAGGAGCATAAGAAAGTATTCTTCTTCTGTTTTTATTCTAATATCTCTAATAAAAAATTTGCTTCCTTTCTTGATTACTCCGCAGAAATCGAATTTGGACAAATCTGCATAAGACAGACCGGTGAAGCATTGGAAGACGAATAAGTCCCTAACCTTACTGATGCTTTCTGATGTTATTTCTAAGTTCTGTATTTGCTTTATTTGGTCTATGGTAAGGTATTTTATCCCTTCGCTTTTTCCACGGTCAAATTTGAGCCTATTATATGGGTTGTCTTTTAATAGCTCATATTTAATAGCTTCGTTTATATATCTTTTCAAGCGTTTATGATAGCCATGAACGGTGGTCTGTTTATTATATTTCTTATGTAGGAAATCGTCATAATACATTATGTTGGCCGTTGTTATGTCGGAAAAATAAACGATTCTACCAAATTCTTCCAGAGAGTTAATTAATGTGGCATGGGTGTTTAAAGTTCCCTTTCTTAAATCTGTTCTTTCGCTTACCCGGCGCTTTATGAAGTCAAGAAAACTTTCTTTTTGCTGTGAATACTTTAGGAAATGCTCCAGCTTTTCAAAGTTGAAAGGTTCCTTATTCTTTATAAGGGAGTTGATAAATTCGTTTATATTCTGTATCTGCGCATCGAGTCTTTCGTTCAGGTCTATGGACTGAACTGTATTCTTGACTTTGTTTTTTTCGCTCCATTGGTCGGAATATAGCCTAACGCCTGTACTAATCCATTTTCTTTTCCGTTCAAATAATATTTCTATCTGAACGGTTCCTTTTGTTGTCTTGCTTGCTGTGTGTTTCCGGTCAAACACAAATCTTGCTGTTGGGTACTTCATAATTTAAAAGATTTGGTATCACACAAGGGTATCACATTTGTTGCACATTTCATGAAATACAATGAAATATAGTGAACTAAAATGAAACAAATATAGAACCGCGTTTGTTCGTATAAGTCATTGATAATTACATAATATGCTGATAATAAGAAAAAAGGGGTTACATTTCTGTAATCCCTTGCTGTGATTCGCTTGGGGCTCGAACCCAAGACCCCAACATTAAAAGTGTTGTGCTCTACCTGCTGAGCTAGCGAATCAATCCTTATTGCTGTTAAGCGAGTGCAAAGATAGATACTTTTTTGAAAGTTGCAAAAGATTTTCGCTTTTTTTCTTATCTTTGTACCGAAATTTCGTGTGCAGGAGTCTCACACTTCATCTCGAACATTATATTTTATACTTTATATTTTATACTTAACTCACATGGCAACAGTAGACGATAAGAAAATTATCTTTTCTATGGTAGGGCTGAACAAGACCATTCAGCAGAACAATAAGCAGGTGTTGAAGAACATCTACCTCTCGTTCTTCTACGGAGCGAAAATCGGTATCATCGGTTTGAACGGTTCGGGTAAATCGACCTTGCTGAAGATTATCGCCGGCTTGGACAAATCCTATCAGGGCGAAGTGGTGTTCTCGCCCGGATATTCGGTAGGATATTTGGCTCAGGAGCCTTACCTCGATCCCGCGAAGACAGTGAAAGAAGTGGTGATGGAAGGCGTACAGCCCATTGTAGATGCGCTGGCAGAGTACGAGGAAATCAATCAGAAGTTCGGACTGCCCGAATACTACGAAGATCAGGACAAGATGGACAAGCTCTTCACCCGTCAGGCGGAGCTGCAGGACATCATCGACGCTACCGATGCCTGGAATCTCGACAGTAAGCTGGAGCGTGCGATGGATGCGCTTCGTTGTCCACCCGAAGACCAGTCGGTAGAACATCTCTCCGGTGGTGAACGTCGTCGTGTGGCGCTCTGTCGTCTGTTGCTTCAAAAGCCCGACATACTGCTCCTCGATGAGCCTACCAACCACCTTGATGCCGAATCCATCGACTGGCTGGAGCAGCACTTGCAGCAGTACGAAGGTACGGTAATTGCTGTAACTCACGACCGGTACTTCCTCGACCATGTGGCAGGCTGGATACTCGAACTCGATCGTGGCGAAGGTATTCCCTGGAAAGGCAACTATTCCAGCTGGCTCGAACAAAAGACCAAGCGCATGGAGCAGGAAGAAAAGACTGCCAGCAAACGCCGCAAGACGTTGGAACGCGAGCTAGAGTGGGTGCGTATGGCTCCCAAAGCCCGTCAGGCAAAGGGAAAAGCCCGTCTGAACTCTTACGACAAACTGCTGAACGAAGACGTGAAGGAGAAAGAAGAGAAGCTCGAAATCTTCATCCCCAACGGTCCCCGTCTGGGCAACAAGGTTATTGAAGCTAAGCATGTAGCAAAAGCTTTTGGCGACAAACTCTTGTTTGACGACCTTAACTTCATGTTGCCGCCTAATGGTATTGTAGGCATCATTGGTCCTAACGGAGCGGGTAAAACCACCCTTTTCCGCCTTATTATGGGGCTGGATACGCCCGATAGTGGCGAGTTCGAGGTAGGAGAGACCGTAAAAGTAGCCTATGTGGACCAGCAGCACAAGGATATCGATCCCAATAAGAGCGTTTATCAGGTAATTTCCGGCGGCAACGATCTCATCCGCATGGGTGGGCGCGATATCAATGCCCGTGCCTACTTGTCGCGTTTCAATTTTTCCGGCGCAGATCAGGAAAAGCTTTGCGGTGTACTTTCCGGTGGTGAGCGCAACCGTCTTCACCTGGCTCTCTGTCTCAAGGAAGAAGGCAATGTGTTGCTTCTTGACGAACCCACCAATGACATTGACGTCAATACACTGCGTGCTCTCGAAGAAGGTCTTGAGGATTTTGCCGGATGTGCTGTTGTCATCAGTCACGACCGTTGGTTCCTCGACCGTATCTGTACGCATATTCTTGCATTTGAAGGCGATTCTAATGTATTTTTCTTTGAAGGCTCCTATTCGGAGTACGAAGAAAATAAACTGAAACGTTTGGGTAAGGAAGAACCTACTCGCGTTCGTTATAGAAAGTTAATGAATGATTAGTCCGGGTTTTAAACTGAAAGTATACCTGCTTTATCTGTAATAAAAAGAAACTCTGCAAGATATTTGTGGAGTTTCTTTTTTTTAAAAAGTTTTTAGAATGCTTTATTAGGCTGAAAAAATGTAGTGCAAACGTAATAATTATTTGATATATAAATAGTATATTTGCAACTCAATATCATTTTAAACTTTAATTAACACTATCTATTAACAAAAAGCAGAATTATGAGAAAACATCTAATTCAATTTCTGTTGGTTGCCGTGTTGTTGGTATTTACTTCCGCAGCATGGGCTCAGACCACAGTGCATGGTCAGCTTGTCGACGCTGAAACCGGCGAACCTTTGGTAGGTGCTGCCGTTATGGTAGAGGGAACCACTCAAGGTTCCGTGACCGACATTGACGGCTATTTCAAGCAAAGCGTTGCTTCGAATGCCACATTACTTTTCAAATACATCGGTTATAAAGACCAGAAGAAAAAGATTACACAGAAAGGCGCTTCCGTAGAGTTGGGGACCATCAAGATGCAACCTGATGCAGTGATGCTGTCGGATGTGACGATTACATCGTCCGTTGCAGTGGCTCGTAAAACTCCGGTAGCGGTATCTACCGTAGACCCGGTGTTCATTGAAGAAAAACTCGGTTCGCAGGAGTTTCCCGAAATTCTGAAATCCACTCCGGGTATCTATACCACTAAAGACGGTGGTGGTTATGGTGATGCCCAAACACGTATCCGCGGTTTCAAGAGTGAGAACGTGGCTATGATGATTAACGGTGTGCCTATGAACGGTATGGAGAATCAGAAGGTGTACTGGTCCAACTGGGCCGGACTGTCCGATGTAACCCGTAGCATGCAGGTACAGCGCGGTTTGGGTGCTGCCAAAGTATCTGTTCCGGCAGTGGGCGGTTCTATTAACATCGTAACAAAGAGTACGGAAGCCAAGAGAGGCGGATTCGTATCTTACGGCATGGGTAACGACGGTTACAATAAAATCCTTTTCAGCGTATCGTCCGGTCTGTCCAAAGATGGCTGGGCATTCACGTTGCTGGGTGGTAAGACCTGGGGCGACGGATACATCCAGGGTACGGATTTCGAAGGTTACAACTGGTTTGCCAGCATCGCTAAGCGTTTCAACGACAATCACCAGTTGTCTCTTACTGCGTTCGGTGCTCCGCAGTGGCACAATCAGCGCAACAACCAGAACGGACTCACCATCAAGGAATGGCAGCGCGTGCAGAAATATATGGGTGAGAAAAGCCCTTATAGATACAACCCGACTTTCGGTTACAGAAATGGGCAGGCATACAACTCGTCCAGAAACTCCTATCATAAACCGCAGATTTCACTGAACCACTTGTGGCAGATAGACCGCAAATCAAGTTTGAGTACGGCATTGTACGTATCCATCGGTCGTGGTAACGGTTACAGCGGTTCGGGTGACGCTGCCAACCGTAGCCGTTGGTATGGTGCAAGTAACGGATTGGTGAACAATGATTTCCGCGAAGCAGACGGAACTTTCGCTTACGACGAGGTAGAAGCTCTGAATGAAACCAGCACCACTGGTTCCAAGATGATTATGGGTAAGTCTATGAACAACCACATGTGGTACGGATTGCTTTCTACTTATACCACCAAGTTTGGTGAAAACTTCGACTTCTATGGCGGTATCGATTTACGCTATTATAAAGGTTTGCATCAGAATGTCATTGTAGACCTTTTCGGCGGCGACTATTTTATCGATGCTGAAAATCGTGGTAAAATTTTGGCCGAGAATAATCCGGCAGCTGCCGACCCCAATTTCAAGAACCAGAAGTTGGGTGTGGGTGATGTATATTACCGCGACTACGATGGTTTTGTAATGTCCGAGGGCGCATTCGCACAGCTTGAGTACAATCGCGACAAGCTCAGCGCATTCGTTTCCGGTGGTCTTTCCAACACCGGTTATTGGCGTTACGATCGTATGTACTATAGCAAGGACAAGGCTAAATCCGATACCAAGAACTATTTGGGTGGAAACATAAAGGGTGGTGTTAACTACAATCTTAATGAAAAGAATAACGTGTTCATCAATGCTGGTTTCATTACCCGTGCTCCGATGTTTGATACCTCTTTCGTTAATTCCCAAAACTCTCATGCCCGCAACGAAGATGCCAAGAACGAAAAAATCATGTCTTTCGAAGTTGGTTACGGCTATCGTAGCGGCATATTCACAGCCAATCTTAATGCTTATTACACCCGTTGGATGGATAAGGCTTTGTATGATTCCGGCGATTTTGATTATAACGTGGACGGACAGAACATCAAGGATCGTTATACCTTGAATATGACTGGAGCCAATGCCAACCACTTGGGTGTTGAGCTTGACTTTGCAATCCGCCCGTTGAGATGGTTGGACATCAACGGTATGTTCTCTTGGGGTGACTGGCGTTGGAACGGTAATGCCAGCGGATATTATTACAATGCTGCCGGTCAGTTGATGACAGACTTCAAGGGTGGTACATTGGCTGATATGTCACAAGCTTCCAACTACAAGGCCAATATTAAAATGGATAATGTATACGTAGGCGGTTCAGCGCAGACTACGGCCGCTCTGGGCGTGAACATCCGTCCTATGAAGGGATTGCGTATTTCGGCAGACTGGAACTTCTTTGCGCGTAACTTTGCCGACTATGACATCGATGCAGGCAATGCCGGTTTCGGCGATGAAATCGTAGTGGTTAGCCCATGGGAGATTCCCTCGTACAGCACGTTCGACCTGAGTGCGGGATACTCTTTCGACTTTGGTAAGGTACGCGCTACACTGAGCGGTAACGTCAACAACCTCTTCGACCAGGAATACATCGCTGATGCCCGTGATGGCGGCAGCCACAACTGGGAGACGGCTACACGTGTACTCTACGGCTTTGGACGTACTTACTCCGTAAGACTGAAGTTCAATTTCTAAACCTTTAAGAACTACGATTATGAATAAAAAGTTTATATACAGTTTGTGTGCGGCCGCTTTTCTGATGACGGGCTGCGATTACAACGAGGACAACTTCCCTGGTTACGATGAAGGTGGGCGTCCTACTGATGTTGCCAAGATTGTTTACACGCTTACCGATGCCGACTACGATGCGATGGGCAAGGATGTGAAGAAGAACAAATACTTCTCTGCTGATGCCATGCCTGATGATTACATACCGGATTGGTTGGCCAAAACTTACCTGGGAGCGGATTTGAACTCTTCGGCAAAGATTACGTATCGTTTCAAGACGGTATACCCCAAGTATAACGATATTCCGTATCTGCAACTCACAGAAGAAGATTATACTATTATTCATGGAGAAGGGTATTATGGAGCCTATCTGAATGAGGATACAGAAAGTAAAATGTATAAGATACTGAATGAAAAGTATGCTGATGCCGAGGACGGTGCATTCTCTTTCATAGAGTATCAGTACAATAAGGATGCTAAACCGGAAAAAGTGGAAACCCCTATTGCCAAATACGATTTTGAAGATTTGACCAAGGGTGATTTGGAGAAAATATCCGGTTGGTACATCAGTGCTAAAGGTAATAAATGGACTGTAGGCGAATACAGTAAGAATAAGTATCTGCAATTTACAGCCAACAAGGCTGACGGTCTTGCGGAAGCTTGGTTGGTAACTCCTGCCATTAAAGTAGAAGGAGCCGACAAGAAGTTTGCATGGGATGTTAAAGTAGGATATTGGAAACATGACGGCTTGCAAGTACTCATTTCAACCGATTTTGACGGTAAGGATGTAACTAAGGCGACTTGGGATGATGTGACAAGTAAGTTTACAATTCCTCAAGAACCTGCAAAAAACTGGGGAGACTTTGGTCAAGCAGGCATCATGAATTTGGATGATTATGCGGATAAGACTATTCATATTGCTTTCCACTATACAGGAGATCCGGAAGAAGGTAAAACTACCAGTTATCAGATTGACAATATCGTAGTGGGTAAGGACATTCCTACTGTAGTCAATACTGAACTGCGTTTTGCTTTGTATGAACGTAAAAAGAACAAGTGGGAACTCTTTAAAAACTCTGCTGAGGCACAATTTATTGCATTGGATGATTATACGAGCATGGGTACTGATGACGGACAACCGGGTAAGGACTATTCTTTCAGTTCTACCGTCAAGGCAGAAAACTACATTCCGCGTTATTTGACTAATGCCGATGAACTGCTTTACCCGATAGGCGGCGACACTTGCACCGTAATCTACCGTTATTATGCAGGTAGTGGTAAATACCAGGCCAATGCCGACCAGTACATCTACAACGACACCGTTAACGTATGGCAATACTGTGACAACATCGTTATTGAAACAAGACCTTACGCTTACAACGGTACGGAATGGTTGTATTCTCCGAGCATCCTCATCAATCTGCCCGTAGAGAAAAATAATGCTGAAGTATCTGCATTCTATCAGGCCATTACGGATTGGGTAAAAGAGAATCATTCTGAATACGTAACCTCTTATGGCAATAATGATTACTATTACGGCGGTTCGGCTTATCAGAACAACTTCGACTTCCGCGTAAGCGCATGGCAAGGACAGGGCACGTACGATGGCATGTCTTCCGATGAAATCACTGCACTGATGTGGGAGCGTCTGCCCGAAGCCTTCCCGCATGCACTGGAAGTCCTTTATGCTGATGCTGCACCAGCCGATAATGGTGTAGACGTAATTTATACGATAAACTTCGGTATATACGATGGTAGCTCTACCACTACCTATACCATACAGTATAAAGTGATTGGCAAAGGAAAGTTCGAATACGTTGAAAACTCTTTGCAGAAAGCGGCTGTATAGCATATTGCTGATATAAGCTGTCAGACAGAGATTTGAAAAGGCGCGGATTACGCGGATTTCACGAGATGTTTTTATTCGTGGAGTCGGTGTAGTCCGCGTCTCTTTTTGAGGATATGTTTGTTGCCGTTACCTTTCGGGTTAGGATTTGGATTGTGATATATCACTACTTGAGCATTGAGATAGTTCAGTAGTAAACTTTTTACGAGTACTCGGAGTGGATGATATTGTTATACAGTGAGGTGTTCTTGCTCACTCTTAGCAAATTCGGTACAAGCTGTTGCTGCGGTGGTTACAGGCTTCAAAATTTGATAACGATAAGTAAGATCAGGTAATGTTTCTGTCATGCGGGTCATTTCTTCTTTTTATTGTATTATTTATCCATAATCATGCAAATAATAGCAAAAAGTGTTATCTTTGAGCATCTTTCTTTCCGTAAGGGGAGTGAGGTGCATTTTTTCGATGCGGGTGTTTCTCAAACATGTTTTTGTAAAGCAGATAAGATAACCCCTTACATAACCCCAAAAAATAAACTAATGGATAAAAGTCCTCTATGCACCTGCCTGATAAAGCAGGATTTGGAAGAAGCCGCCGATCCTTATGAGTTTCTTGATAAAAACTACTCGATTTCCGGTATTCTCGACAATTTGGATAAACTCTCCCCAAAAGAATTGAAATGTGCTTGCTGCCTGTTCGGTGTGGCATTGCAGAAAGCCTGCAAGAAGAAAAGGCGGTGGTAGAGGATGGCATAGTATTGTTTGTCTTTATAAGAAGCATGGCGGGTCGGTTATGCGACAAATAAAATCAGGCTTAATTCTTAAAAAATGTAGCATGATTGTAATGTATTTATATATTATTTTGCTTATCTTTGCCAATGTTTTCAAAAATATAACATTTTAAGAAACTAATTAAAAGCTATTATGTTAAAAGTATTAAGACTTATTTTTACGTTTATGCTGGTTCTGACGGCTGCGGGCGTAAATGCGCAGGTTACGACTTCCGCTATCAGCGGTAAGGTGACCGACGAACAGAATGAGACGGTAATCGGAGCGACGATTGTTGCCGTTCATGAGCCTTCCGGTACACAGTACGGTGCTATTACCAATGTGGATGGACGTTACACGATTCAGGGTATGCGTACGGGTGGTCCGTACAAGCTTACAGTGTCTTATGTAGGTTATCAGAGCGCAGTGTTCACCGGTATCATGTTGGAATTAGGTAACACTTATACACAAAACGTAAAACTGCACCCCAGTTCGGAATTGCTGGATGAAGTGGTTGTCGTAGCCGATGCCAAAACACAAAGCGGTGCTGCTACCAACTTCTCTGCCAACTCTATTGAAAATACTCCGACTGTAGACCGTAACATCTACGACATCGTGAAGAACAGTCCGTTGGCTATGACTTCCAAAAACGGCGGTATCACTTTCGTAGGCTCCAACAACCGTTACAACAGTTTCCAGATTGACGGTACGGTGGCCAACGACGTGTTCGGTCTTTCTGCCGGTGGCACGAACGGTGCTCAGACAGGCGCCAATCCTATTTCTATGGATGCCATTCAGGAAATTCAAGTAGTGGTGGCTCCCTACGACGTTCGCCAAAGCGGATTTACGGGCGGCGGTATCAACGCCATCACCAAGCAGGGTACGAACGAAACCCACGGTTCCGCTTACACTTATTTCAACAACCAGAATATGTATGGCAAGTATAGTGCCGTACGCGGTTACGAAAAGTCGCCGATGTCCCAACAGTTCGACCGTACCTACGGTGGTACGTTGGGTGGTGCCATTATCAAGAACAAACTGTTCTACTTTGTCAGTGCAGAAGGTAAGAAGAACAGCTATCCCTCAAGCACTTATCCGGGATATACCACTAATTACATCACCAGCACCACTGCCAAGCTGATTGCCGACCAATACAAGAAGCTCACCGGTATAGAAGAAACTTACGGTGAACGTGATATCGAACAGAAATCTTTCGGCCTTCTGGCACGTGTGGACTGGAATATCAGCGAAAAGCATAAACTTGCCGTACGCTACCAGCACAACAACTCTTATAAAGATGTGTACGGAGCAAATTCCACCACTTACTATTTCGGCAACAGCGGTTATCGCATGAACAACAAGATGAATTCGGTAGTGGCCGAGTTGAACTCTCGTCTGGGAGATAACCTCTACAACGAGTTGCGTGCGTCGGGTACGTTTGTCCGCGACTTCCGCGATACGGAATATTCAGGTCCTTGCGTACAAATCAGCAATGTCACAGGCGGTGACGGTGAAACTAAGATTACAGCCAATATCGGTACGGAGTTCTCTTCCGGTGCCAACAAGCTGAATCAGGATGTGTATAGCTTTGAGGATAACCTCTCTTGGTATCTTGGCAACCATACACTGACTTTCGGTACTCACAACGAAATCTACAAAATCAGCAACTTGTTTATCCAGGCTTCGGAAGGTGCATGGTACTATAACTCTTTGGATTACTTCCTGCAAGACAAGCCCTACAAGTTTACTTACAAGTACAGCGACCCCGACATGACGGGTGGTAACCTGAAATATGCTCCTGTTATGAAAGCTGGCCAGTTCGGTTTCTATGCTCAGGACAAATGGGTAGTGTCAAGAGACTTCAACTTCACTTACGGTATCCGCTTTGATATTCCTCTGCTGTTCAACAAACCTACTGTGAATCCTACTTTCAACGACTTTGCAGCCGGACGTAATATGGGTGTGCGCGTAGGCGAAACTCCGAGTGCCAAGCTGATGGTTTCACCGCGTGTGGGCTTTAGCTGGTATACCGACGAAGAACATCGCACGCTTATCCGTGGTGGTGTAGGTATCTTTACCGGACGTGTTCCGTTTGTGTGGCTCAGTAACTCGTTCAACAATACGGGTATGGAACAGAAGGGTACTACTCTCCAGCCCAAGGATGAATCGGGCAAGAACGATACCAATGAAGCTCCTTCATTGGGAGAATACAAGGATAATCCGCTGGCTGCCGCTACAGGAAGCATGAAGCAGGATATCGTGACTACCGACAAGAAGTTCAAGTATCCGCAGGTGTTGCGTGCCAATCTGGCTTGGGAACAGTTCTTGCCGGGTGATGTGAAGATGACTCTCGAGGGTGTTTACTCCAAGACCATGAATAATGTATTCTTCGAGAATCTTGCTCTTGTAGAAAACGGACAGGTGTATGCCGTTCCGGGTGTAGAGGCTTCCGCTTCTCCTTCTTATAAGGTACAGGCGGGTGACTATTACTCTATTATCAACCTGAAGAATACAAACAAGGGTTATAGCTATGCTCTTTCGGCCTTGCTGGAGAAACACTTCGGGTTCGGTCTTGACATGTCTGCATCTTATACTTTCGGACACTCCAAGTCTGTAAACGACGGAACTTCTTCCGTTGCCTACTCTAACTGGAAGTACAACTACTCCCGCGACACCAACAGCGGTAATGAACTGGGTTTCTCCAAGTTCGATATTCCTCACCGCGTAATGGCTCAGGTGGCTTATACTACTCCGAAATACTGGAACAACTGGATGAGCACTTCTATCTCTGTTATCTATAACGGATTCTCCGGAAACCGTTACAGCCTGACCATGAATGAAACTTCCGACTTTAATGGTGACGGACAGAAGGGTAACTCCCTGCTGTATATTCCGACTGACGAAGAGTTGGATAAGATGAAGTTCGTGGACGCTACAAACAAAAAAGGAGAAGTAACCATGACTGCCGAAGAAAGCCGCCAAGCTTTCAAACAGTGGATTGAAGGTGATGCTTATGCCAAGGATCATCGCGGACAGTATGCCGAGCGTAATTCCAACCTCACCAAGTGGGAACATGAAATCAATCTCCATCTGGCTCAGACCATCTATAATCCTAAGGGGTTGGGCAAACTGGAATTTACTTTCGACATTATCAACTTTGCCAATATGTTGAACAAGAAGTGGGGAGCAACCTATGGTTCACTCTATAACCTTTCACCGATTTCCGTTACGAAACTGACAACGGTGGACGGTCAGACCACTCCTAACTATATTTACAACAAGTCCGAAATCACCAAGAGCGATGTTTCCTCACGCTGGCATGCTCAGGTGGGTATCCGCTTGACGTTCTAAGGATATTTTTGTTCATGTTTATTTTTACGGTAGAGCTGTTCCGGGAAACCGGGGCAGCTCTATTTTTTTATTGTACCTTGAGCGTAAGAGGAAATACGGTATGGCAGAGTGGGAGGGTGTTTGGAATCGTCTTTTAATACTTCACCGTCAATATCACCGGGTTGTGGTCACTGCATAAATCCAGATTGGGAGAGTAGTAGTCGGTGCATTCCAGCTCCGGTGAGTGGAAGGCATAGTCGATGCGTAGCATGCGCTTGCCGTAACGGTAGGTGTACATGTAGCCGTGTCCGCCTGTCTTGAAGCCGTCCTTGAGGCTCTCGGAGAGCCGGTGATAGGTGTAGGATGAGGGTAGGGAGTTGAAGTCTCCGCACACCAGTACGGGGTGAGGGCTGGCAGTGGCGAGCTGACAGATGCTGTCGGTCTGGAAAGCACGTTTCACGAAGTTTTCATGCAGGGTTTCCGCTGCATCCTGTACGGCTTGCGCTTCACGGCGTGTATTGTCGGCGGCAAGTTCGCGTTCCCATTTTTTACGGTTCTGGCTGACGCTGGTAGTTTGCAGGTGGTTGTTCAGCAAGCGGATGGTATCTGTATTCAGAATGACGTCGCACAGCATGCTGCAATTGGCGCTGTGAGGGTAGGTGATGAAACGTCCGCCGATAAGCGGGTAGCGGCTGAATACGGCGATGGGGAGGATGCCGCGGATGGAGTCGTCTGCGGGGATAATGGCATATTGCCAGTGAGAAAGGGCACGACGCAGACTGTCTGTCGTGAAGTGTTTGTTTTCGCCGAATTCCTGAAAGCAGAGTACATCGACGTGTTGTTGCTGCATATACTTGGCAATCTGCTTGCAGGAGTAGCCGGTAATTTCGTTTCCGAAGTTATGGACGTTGTAGGTGGCTACGGTGAGGTAACCGCTGTTTTCGCCTTGCCGGTTCGGTGCCGTTGCGGTGGCGGGTACTTCGTGAGGAGAACCGAAACGGATAACAGCTGTAAGGTATTCCCAGTTGAAGAAGAAAGCCGTCAGCGTGACGAACGCCCATTTCCTGCGTGCCAATGCCCAGCAGAGGGTAACAATCAGACAGGATACCAGCAGTACCGGTACGGCAAGTCCCAGCAAGGGCATGATGGTGGAATGTTCCGGATGGTAATGCCCGGAACGGGATGCGATGATGGTGACAACAGCCAGTACAAATGTGGTAGCTATCAGTATCAGATGAAACAGACCTTTGACGGCGGTTTTTCCCATGATTAACGCGGGTGTGTTTTATAAAAGTGTGGCGAAAGCCCCGGCTACAAGCTTGCCAGAGCTTTCGTCACACCCTTTTGCTGGTTATTTTATTACTGAATTAATCGGCTTTCCGTCTAAGAAAGCTTTTATATTATCCAGCATGATTTGCATGAGGCGTTCGCGTGCGGCGGCGCTTGCCCAGGCTATGTGCGGGGTGATGTAGCAGTTCCGGGCGGTGAGCAGCGGGTTGTCGGCACGGGGCGGTTCCTGTGAAAGCACATCCAGTCCGGCGGCAAAGATGGTACCGTTGTTCAGTGCATCGGCAAGGTCTTGCTCGTTGACCAGCGGACCGCGTCCGGTGTTGATGAGGATGGCGTTGGGCTTCATCTGTTTCAAGCGGGCGGCATTGACCAGTTCACGGGTGGAGTCGGTGAGGGGGCAGTGCAGGCTGATGATGTCGCAGTTGGCAAAAAGTTCATCGAGCTCCGTTTTCTTGATTTCGGGAGGAAGCTGGAAAGGCGATTTGGATGTGTATGCATGTACTTCCATACCGAAGCCGATGGCGATGCGGGCGGTGTTGTAGCCGGTTTGCCCAAGACCGATGATACCGATTTTCTTGCCACTCAGTTCGATGAGCGGAGTGTCCCAGAAGCAGAAATCGGGGCTGTTGGTCCAACGGTCTTTGTGTATCTCGTCGGTGTAGTGTTGCACCCGTTGGGTGATGTTGAGGATGTGGGCAAAAACCATTTGCGCAACGGACGGGGTGCTGTATGCCGGGATGTTGGTGACCGTGATACCCCGTTCTTTGGCAGCGGCGGTATCAATGATGTTGTATCCGGTGGCAAGTACGCCGATGTATTTCAACTGGGGCAGGGCTGCGATGGTTGCTGCATCGAGCACTACTTTGTTCGTCAGCAGGATGTCTGCTCCGGCAGCACGTTCAAGCACTTCGGCAGGGGCGGTACGGTCGTAAACGATACATTCGCCCAGGCTCTTCAGTTCGTCCCAGGAGAGGTCTCCGGGGTTGGCGGCATAGCCGTCGAGGACTACTATTTTCATAAGTGTTATTATAAGTTGTTTCTAATGTTGTTCTGCAGAATTTCCATTTCTAAAATCTTTCCTTTCCCCACAGGGCCTGCATCCTTTCTTTATGCTTTTGTTCGGCGGCATTTGCTTGCGGCTCCCAGATGCGGCGGTCTTTCAGTTCGTCGGGCAGGAACTGCTGGCGGACGAAGTTGCCGGGGTAGTCGTGGGCATATTTATAGTTGTCGCCATACCCAAGCTGTTTCATCAGTTTGGTGGGGGCGTTGCGCAGGTGCAGGGGAACGGGCAGGTTGCCGGTTTGCCGCACCAGTTCGAGTGCATCGTTGATGGCCATATAGGCCGAGTTGCTCTTGGGACTGGTGGCGAGGTAGATGGTCGTCTCCGCCAGCGGGATGCGTCCTTCGGGCCAGCCCACTTTCATGATGGTATCGAAGCAGGCGTTGGCCAGCAGCAGTGCGTTGGGGTTTGCCAGCCCGATGTCCTCGGAGGCGGAGATAACGAGACGGCGGGCTATGAAAGCAGGGTCTTCACCGCCCTCTACCATGCGTGCCAGCCAGTAGATGGCTCCGTCCGGGTCGCTGCCGCGGATGGACTTGATAAAGGCGGAGATGATGTCGTAGTGCATCTCCCCGTCTTTGTCGTAGGCGAGGGGATTCTGCTGGAGGCGTTCGGTCACCATCTCGTCGGTGATGACAACGGGGTCTGCGGTTTCGGACTGCACCACGAGATCGAGGATATTAAGCAGTTTGCGGGCATCGCCGCTGCTGTAGCGGAGCATGGCGGTAGTCTCCTTGAGCTCTATCTGCCGTTCTTTCAGTTGCACATCCGTGGTTATGGCGCGCTGGAGCAGTTCCAGCAAGTCATCCTTTTCCAGTGATTTCAGTACGTAGAGCTGGCAGCGGGAGAGCAGCGGGCGGATTACTTCGAACGAGGGGTTCTCGGTGGTGGCGCCTATCAGCGTCACCGTTCCCTGCTCCACAGCGCCCAGCAGCGAGTCCTGCTGCGACTTGCTGAAACGGTGGATTTCGTCAATGAACAGTATCGGGCTTGCCTGCGAGAAGAAGCGGTTGCTTTTGGCGCGGTCTATCACATCGCGCACATCCTTCACCCCGCTGGTCACGGCACTGAGTGTGTAGAACGGCGTCTCCAGCTTATTGGCTATAATCTGCGCAAGCGTCGTCTTACCCACTCCCGGCGGGCCCCACAGAATGAACGAGGAGATACGTCCCGCATCAATCATCTTACGAAGCACAGCCCCCGGTCCCACCAGGTGCTTCTGCCCGATATATTCGTCTAATGTCTTGGGTCTGAGTCTTTCTGCTAAAGGTTGCATGGGGTTAGCGATTAGGGGTTAGGGGTTAGTGATTAGGGGGCAGATTCTTTTTACGGGTGATGATGGAAGAGGTTATCATCTTCATCAGTTCCGTACAATCGGTATCCAAGGACACATATTGCTCTGTGGTGATGTAGTTTGTTTTATTTAGCAATTCGAGCCAGTATAGGGTTTCTGAACATTCCTTTTGAGCAACGGAATATTTGTGTATAAAGTCGGCAGGGGACTCGGCAAATTGCCCTTCCCTGATATTGGCTCCCACCGACGTACCGCTTCTTAAGATTTGTTTAGACATAATTCTTTCCTGTTTTAGTTCATTCAAGAAATTATATAAATTCACAATGCGTATAGCAAAGTTCATTGATTTGTTTTTTAATATTCCCTCTCCCATATAACCGCTCCTCGCTCATCACTAATCACTAATCGCTAATCACTAACTAAAATATCATCAATATCATAAAGCGCACTCCGCCTTTCTTCACCCCCGGGATGTCGGTATAGGTGAGGCGGCGCACATATTCTATATGCAGCAGCTTGAAGATGTTGTAGATGCCTACGCTGGCTTCGATGTAAGGGGTCTTGCCCATGACATGGCTGGTGGGCACGCCGTCGCGCATCGGAAAGAGGAAGAGGTCGGGGTTGCTGCTTTTGTAGGGGTTGTTCTTGTCCGTGAGCGTGCCCCACATGCCGCGGATGCGGAACATCTCTCTCCATTTCAGTTTCTTGATGAGGGGGATGCGGTTGAAGAGCTTCCCGTTCATGTCGTAGCTGAGGGCGAGCGAGGCGTAGCGGTCGTTCAGGAACTCCATGTTGTCGATGAGGTTGAACGATTCGTTGTTCTGAGTGATGTATGAGAGGTTCGCCATGGGCAGGTTCAGCAGCGGGAAAGGAACGGTGTTCCACTGCGCGCCGGCACGGGCGGTAACATCCAGCTTGCCCCACGAGCCGAACCAGAAACGTTTGCGGATGCTGGCTTCCGTGAGGTTGAAGTTATATTCGCCGCCCAGCACACCTTTCAGACCGACGGTGTGCGAGAGGGTGAACGTGGGGGCGTCCAGCGACACGGGAACACGGCGTTGCTTGGTGTTGACAAACGTTTCGCCGGGAGAGTAGCGCAGGGTCACTCCGAGTTCGGTGGTGGTGATGTCGTGCACCAGGGTATTTTTCTCGTCCCATTCGCCAGGGGTAGTGCCGTTGTTCTTCCAGTATTGCAGCATACCGGCGGGCTGGTCATTGCGGTGGCGCGCCATGGCCTTGACGGAGAAGCCGGTATTGGTTTCCAGCTCGTAGGTCAGGGTGGCGTCGCGCATGTACGACATCTGGTCTACGGTAGTCCATTTCCAGCCCACGAACATATTGTCCTTGTCCGTAGCCAGATACTTGTCCATAGGAGACATCACGTCGTAGGTGTACTGGAAAGCGAGGTAGTGCTTGGGAAATTCCCAAAGGACGTACTCGCGCTTGTTGAAGGAGTAGGCAGCCTGTCCGGAGTAGAACCACTTCTTGTCGCGCGTGCCGTAGGCGCCGTAACCGCTGAAGCTCCAGTGCGGATGCAGGTTACCGGTGGTCATGCCGCTGAGACGGAAACGGGTTCCGTTCACGTAGTTGCTGGTAATCATGGTGTTGATAGGGCCGAAGTCGAACTTGCTGGGGTGCTTCTTGCTGCCCGTCTCCACGAAGTTCTCGATAAGCGCCTTGGCACCGAAAATGACGTACTTGAAGCCCGGTATCTGCTCGATGCGGTTCATGAACACGTCCATGGAACTTTCCTTTTTGGTGAGCGGCACCTGGCGCACTTTGGCCCAGTATTCGTCGCTCTTGGCAAGCATGTTGGCTTCCTTGATGACGCTGCCTTTCAGGCGGAACAGGCGGGGTTCTATCTCGTCGAATTTATAGTCGCTGTACTTGGTGGTGCGCTGCACTTCCAGGCCTTGTATGCCTTTCATCAGGGCGAGCTCCACGGTCATGTCGTCGTCGGTGAGCACCCAGTTGCTGTCGGGCAGTTGCTCAAACTGCTGCACGATGTCGAGGTTCTCCACGAAGTTGACACCCGTCTTCTTGGGCAGGTTCATCACGGCTTTCTTTACGGCATAGGTGGAGTCTTTCACTACGTACAGATGTCCCGTGAAACCGAAGTCCTGCGGGTTCTGCGGCACGAAGGTGAGGTGCACGCACTCCTGCTTGTCCACCATGAGGGTGTCCATCAGGTAGAACTTATAGAAGCTGATGGCTCCGCGTCCGATAGGGCTTACGAAGCGGCGTTGCAGCAGGCGGATGTCATCGTCGTAGATGTTGACGTCGGAAAAGACATCGGTAAGGATAGTACCTAACATATCGCCCGTGTTGAAGAACTCCTCGATGCCGTTGGAGTTCATTCCCTCGATGATGGTCTTCTCGCTCTTGGGACTTTTGCGGTAGATGGTTCTGGAAGCCGTCTCCTTGATGGAGATGGGTAGAATCATCTTGTTGGTCTTGGGCGACACTTCCACCTGGTCCTTGAAGAAAGAGAATTTCTTGTAGATGCCTTTCTCCATTTTCTCCGGCGTGACGTCGTTGATGGACATCTTCATCTTTTCGTACTTCTGATACTGGTAGAAGTCGTTCTCCTCGAGCTTCAGGGCTTTTTTGTGCTCGATGACCTTCTTCATAAACTCCACGGCAGGATTGTTTTTACGCGAATACTTCTCTTTCTTGGGCTTGACGACGACTTCGGAAAGCATTACATCGGCAGGCGCCAGCGCCACGTTGAGCACTTTCGTACCGGGGGCGAACTTCACTTTCTTGGTGATGTAGCCGATGGCGGAGAATGTCAGTTCATTCCACCCTTTACGCGTCTCCACCTGGTATTCTCCGTCGGCATTGGAGATGCCTCCTACGCCTTTTCCTTCGTATTGCACGGTGATGTACATCAACGGTTCGTGGGTGAGTGAGTCCGTTATAACGCCTCTTATCTGTGCTGATGCGCCGGCAGAGGCGAATAGTAAAAGCAAGAGGATGAGGGTAATGTTATATAGTCGTTTCATACGTTTCATAATCAAGCTGCAAAGTTAACAATTTACTGTTAATCAAGAAGCAAATATATTTTAAAGAATGAGAGGGATGTTTAAGAGGCGGAGGAACGGGCAAGGTGATGGACCGGCAGGAGAACGTTGCCTTTTTCTTCCTTTTATTTATCAATATCGGCAGGATAGGTCGGGATTTGTGCCGTATAGGAAGAATGGGGCGGATTGGAACTTTGAGCCTTTGGTATAATTGGATACTTTTGTCTTGCCGTACGGTAACGTACGATACGGAATGACTCCCAATGATAATATATGGACAGACTTGCTTAAACTATTCTTCTTTTTTACAATACTGTGTTTAGTGTGGGGAGATGTGCCGGACCAGCATTTTTTTGTATGGGCACATCTCCTTTTTTATGCGATTTTCCGAACGCGGGTCTTATAGCTTCTCCCCGTTTATCAACGTCTGTACGATACGTTCGGCTGTGCGTCCGTCCCAGCGGTCGGGCAGGGTGGTGTGCTTCCATTCGCCGTGCAGCAGTTGGTCGAGGGCGGCGGAGAGGGCGAAAGAGTTCTCCCCGACAAGCTCGTTGGTTCCGATGCGCCAGGTTTCGGGGTGTTCGGCATAGGTGTTGAGCGTGATGCAGGGCACATCGAGGAAGGTGGCTTCTTCGGCTATGTTGCCGGAGTCGGTCACGATACCTTTGGCCTGGTTGATGAGGAAGCCGAAGTGCAGGTAGCTTTGAGGCGGCAGGATGTGCAGGCTGGGCATGTCAAGCCCCAATGATTTTACGGCACGCTCCACGTACGGGTGTATGGGGGCTACGATGGGCATGTCGCCCGCTTTTTCGGCCACTGTCTGCATCAGCGAACCGAGTACGGCTTTCTTTTCCAGCAGGTCGTGGCGGTTCAGGGTGAGCAGGAGATAGTTGCCCTTGCGCAGTCCGAGGCTGGAGAACCAGAGCGGCTGTACAAGGCGGTGGCGGTTGTAGCGGATGGTGTCGATGAGGATATTGCCTACGTAATGGATATACTCCGGTATCATACCCTCCTGGTTGAGGTTGCGGTTGGCCACCATGCCGGCGGTGAAGAGATAGTCGGAGATGGCGTCTACAATCGTGCGGTTGACCTCACGCGGCATGTTCATGTCGAACGAGCGCGTGCCGGCTATGACGTGTGCCACCTTCAGTCCGCGCTTCTTGGCTACGATGGCGCAGCTCATGGTGGCGGTCATGTCGTCCACTACGAGCACCACTTGGGCGGGGTGTTCGTCGAGCTCCCGCTCGAAGGCCAGCATGATGGCGGCTGCCACCTGGGAGTGGTCGCGTCCGCTGATGCCCAGATAGGCGTCGGGCTTGCGCATGGCAAGGTCGGAGAAGAGCGAGGCGTCCAGGGTGGTGTCGTCCTGCGGTCCGGTGTAGACTATGCGATAGGATATATTTTTACCTGCCTCTCTGGCTGCGTCTATGGCGCGGCAGAGGGGAGCGATTTTCATAAAATTGGGGCGTGCGCCCGATACGATGGTTATTTTCATTGCTGATATAAATTGGCGGTACAAAAATACACTTTCTTAGGGAAATTATTTGTTACTTTGCAAAAAAAAAGAAATGCTCTCATGCCAACATTTGTTCAGATACTCGACTTTATCGGTACATTTGCTTTCGCCATCAGCGGCATACGGCTGGCTTCGGCGAAACGTTTCGACTGGTTCGGCGCTTACGTCGTGGGTTTCGTAACGGCCATCGGCGGCGGTACGATACGCGACCTGTTGCTGGATGTGACTCCCGGCTGGATGACCGACCCTATTTATCTGATATGTACCGGACTGGCATTGCTGTGGGTTATCTTCTTCGGAAAGCACCTTATCCATCTGCACAATACATTCTTTATATTCGACACCATCGGTCTGGCACTGTTTACGGTGGTGGGCGTGGGCAAGAGCCTGGCGCTGGGCTATCCTTTCTGGGTGGCCATTATCATGGGCAGCATCACCGGAGCTGCGGGCGGTGTGATACGCGATGTGTTTATCAATGAGATACCGCTCATATTCCGTAAGGAGATTTATGCGATGGCGTGCGTAGTGGGCGGTACGATGTATTGGATTTGCGGGCTTGCCGGCATGCAGTCTTACGGCTGCCAGGTGATAGGCGGGATATCTGTGTTCATCACCCGTATTCTGGCCGTGAAATATAAGATTTGCCTGCCCATACTCTCGGGCAACGATGAGGAAGGGCAGGAGAAAGAGGGGTGACTTTGCGGTTGCTTCTGCCGATGCTTTTTGAGGAACCGGATAAGGAAATGCTTACCGGTTTTTTTAGGCACGGATTACACGGAATTCACGGATAGGTGAGGGGGACTTTATACTTTATACCTTCTTTCTCATAACTCATATAGCTGTATTTTGTTTATCTTATGGTAATATTGGCATAAATTATAGCCAAAATCGTACGCCGATTATAGTCAAAATTGTACTTCCTGCTGAAAACCAGCTGCTTTATCTCACCTGAAAACTGTCAAGATAGGGGGTGAAATCTGTCAAATGATAGTTTTCACCCCAAAGAATACCCGTATTCCAACCCTCAGGACTTGGAAACTTCCGTATACTTGCAACCACTAAACCGAAACGAATATTAACCATTTTAAAAAATTAGCAAAGTATGAATACTTACAGTTTTAGAAAAGATTTACTTGCCGTGCAAGAAGAACTGCTTCGCTTTGCATACAAATTAACGGCCGACCGGGAAGAAGCGAATGATTTGTTGCAGGAGACCTCTCTTAAAGCCTTGGACAATGAGGATAAATATGAACCCGACACCAACTTTAAAGGTTGGATGTATACCATTATGCGTAACATCTTTATAAATAACTACCGGAAGATAGTCCGTGAACAGACTTTCGTAGACCAGACCGATAACCTGTATCACCTGAGCATGCCGCAGGATTCCGGTTTCGCCAGCACCGAAGGCGCATACGACCTGAAAGAAATGCACCGCATCGTCAATTCATTGCCGCGCGATTATAAAGTGCCCTTCTCCATGCATGTTTCCGGATTCAAATACCGCGAAATTGCCGAACGCCTCGGACTCCCCCTCGGAACGGTAAAAAGCCGCATCTTCTTTACAAGACAGAAACTGCAGGAAGAATTGAAGGACTTCATTTAGAGTCTGTCCGGTTTCTGCCCGGCATTCTTTCGGGAGTTCTTGGGGCTGTTTCTCTGAGGAGCATGGCGGACTGTGTGACGGATAAAAAGAGGAAAACAGCGGTGAGGTGAAAGAAAATGTGTGAAGAGAAAGAGGCCGCAAAAGACAGAGGGCGATACGGGCAGTCTAAAGTAGAACTTTAGAATCGCCAAGTAGTACTTTAGACTTCTAAAGTGCCACTTTGGGTGTCTCAAGTCAAACGTTGCATTCCTTGTTCCTCAATTTTCTATTTCCCAATTTACCAAATGATATAAAACATATCTTTCAAGTGAATATTTATGGGATTATTTTGACTATATGTCAGAATAATCCTTTATATTTGTATATATCAAGTTAACCGAGTGAACAAATAGCTAATTACCTATTACAATGAAAAAGGAAATCAAATTCAGTCTTGTTTACCGAGATATGTGGCAGTCGTCCGGTAAATACCAGCCGCGAGTGGACCAGTTGGTACGCATCGCACCGTTGATAATCGAAATGGGGTGTTTTGCCCGGGTCGAGACCAACGGCGGAGCTTTCGAACAAGTGAACCTTCTCTATGGCGAGAACCCCAACAAGGCAGTACGCGCCTTTACCAAACCCTTTAATGATGCAGGCATACAGACCCACATGCTCGACCGCGGACTGAATGCGCTGCGTATGTACCCCGTTCCCGCCGATGTACGCCGCCTGATGTATAAGGTAAAGCATGCACAAGGTGTGGACATCACCCGTATTTTCTGCGGACTGAACGAAACGCGCAACATCATCCCCTCTATCCGCTATGCGCTTGAGGCAGGCATGATACCGCAGGCAACGCTCTGCATCACTCATTCGCCCGTGCATACGGTAGAGTACTATGCACACATTGCCGACCAGCTCATTGAGGCGGGAGCACCCGAAATCTGTTTGAAGGATATGGCAGGCATCGGCCGTCCGGGTATGCTGGGCGAGCTGACAAAGGCTATCAAGGAGAAGCATCCCGATGTACTGATACAGTATCACGGACATAGCGGTCCGGGGCTTTCAATGGCATCCATCCTTGAAGTATGCGAGAACGGCGCCGATATAATAGATGTGGCTATGGAGCCCATGTCATGGGGAAAGGTGCATCCGGACGTTATTTCCGTACAGGCCATGCTGCGCGACAAAGGCTTCCAGGTGCCCGACATCAACATGAAAGCCTATATGAAAGCACGTGCCATGACGCAGGAATTCATAGACGACTTCCTCGGTTACTTTATGGACCCCACCAACAAGCATATGTCGTCCCTGCTCCTGAAGTGCGGGCTTCCGGGCGGTATGATGGGTTCCATGATGGCAGACCTGAAAGGCGTGCACTCCGGTATCAACATGATACTGAAAAGCAAGAACCAGCCCGAACTCAGCATAGACGACCTGCTGGTAATGCTTTTCGATGAAGTGGAATATGTATGGCCCAAGCTGGGTTATCCGCCTTTGGTGACCCCGTTCAGCCAGTACGTCAAGAACGTGGCGCTGATGAACGTGATGCAACTGGTGAAAGGCGAAGAACGCTGGACGATGATTGACAACCATACGTGGGATATGATTCTGGGCAAGAGCGGACGCCTGCCGGGTAAGCTGGCTCCCGAAATCGTGGAGCTTGCCAAATCCAAAGGCTATGAATTTGTCGACACAGACCCGCAGTCCAACTATCCGGATGCTTTGGACGAATACCGCAAGGAGATGGACGAAAACGGATGGGAGTATGGCGAGGACGACGAGGAGCTCTTCGAGCTGGCTATGCACGACCGGCAGTACCGTGACTATAAGTCGGGCGTTGCCAAGAAGCGTTTCCGCGACGAGCTGGAGCGCGTAAAGGATGCTTCCATGGCAAAGAGCGGATATTCAGAAGAGGAGATAAAGAAGCTGAAACGCGCCAAAGCCGATCCTATCATAGCCCCGTCCAAAGGGCAGGTGCTTTGGGAGGTTTCCGTGGAAGGTCCGTCCTCAGCGCCGTTTATCGGGCGTAAGTATCAGCACGATGAGGTGTTCTGCTATGTCTCTACACCGTGGGGCGAGTACGAAAAGGTAATGACCGGCTTTACGGGCCGTGTTGTGGAGGTATGTGCCCAGCAAGGCGCCAACGTCAATAAGGGAGACGTCATAGCGTATATCCAGCGGAGCGATATCTTTGCATAATGATTGGTAAGGGTGTGTCAAGGCCTATCCGGGGCTTGACACACCTGTTTGTTTCAGGTATTTATTTATCAGTTCTTTCAATATCTCCTGCGTATAGGGCTTTATCAGGAAATCATTGCATCCTGCATCGAGAGCCGCTTGTCTGTCATGTTCGTAGGCATAGGCGGTAAGAGCTATGATGGGTATCCCGGGCGAAAGCTCGCGGATGATTTTCGTTGCGTCCAGTCCGTTGAGGTTGGGCATTTTCATATCCATCAGAATTAAATCCGGATGCAGCTCCTCGAACATGGTTACGGCTTCCATGCCGTCCTTGGCGCGTTCCAGGTGGTACGACTTTCCTAATATTGCTTTGACAAGGATGTAGTTGCTGTCCGTATCTTCGGCTATCAGGATAGTGGGCTGTCGGGTGTCCCGGGATGCTCCGGCTGTTTGTGTCGCTTGGTGTTCGTGCGTTTCTTCATCAGGGCCGTAAGTATTGTTGCCTGTTTCTGCATTGCCGGGAGTGTTGAAACCGGTTTCGGATACAGGGTTCTGTTCTTCCGCTGTTTCCCTTTTGTCTTTTGCCAGAGGCAGGGTAAAGGTAAAAGTCGTTCCTTTCCCCACTTCCGAACAGACGGAGATGGTTCCGCCCAATCGTTCGATAATGGTTTTGCAGATAGACAGTCCCAATCCAGTGCCTTGCGCAAAGGTATTCACCTTTACAAAGCGTTCAAAGACCTTTGCCAGTTTGTCAGTTTGGATGCCGATGCCGGTGTCGCTGACGTAAAATTCTATTCCGTTTCCTTTGCGGCGGTATCCGTAGCCGACGCTGCCTCTTGTGGTGAATTTGAAGGCATTTCCGATGAGGTTCGATATAACCTGGAAGATGCGGTTCTTGTCGCCTTCAACGGTAATCTCCTCGTCCGAGGCTTCGTAAACAAGCTCCACACCTTCGGGACAGCGGAATTTCAGTGCGTCGTGTATTTCCTTGCAGAGCGGGTGCAGGCGCACCGGGGTGATGGTGAATTCTACGATGCCTGCTTCAATCTTGGAGAGGTCCAGGATTTCGTTTATCAGTTGCAGAAGTCTTTCGTTGTTGGCTTCCACGATGTCGTAGTAGTTTTGCCGCTCTTCGGCATCGGTGCTCTCGGCAATGATTCTGGAAAAGCCTACGATGGCGTTGAGCGGGGTACGTATCTCGTGGCTCATATTGGCAAGGAAAGCCGATTTCAACTGGTCGGAAGTCTCCGCTTTCTCTTTGGCCACGAGCAGTTCCCGTTTCATCCGTTCCATTTCGGTGATGTCCCATTCGATACTCAATAGGATGGGTGGGAAGTCGTTGCTTTCAATACGCATCTTCCGTTTGTCCAGAAAGATGGATTTACCGTTCTGGTCGTGCTCTTCGGTAATCCAATGCTTCTCGATTCCGGTCCGGGCTATTTCAACATCCTGCTTTCTCTTCTCTTGTGCCAGCTCGGGGGGATAGAAGTCGAAATCGTCTTTGCCCAATGCCTCTTTAAGGGGGATGTTGCGGTTGTACGATTCGCGGTTGCGGTACAGGTATTTAAAGCCGCTTTGGATGTCCTTGACAACGATACCGGCAGGCAGGTTTTCAATGGTTTTGTCCAGAATCTGGCTGAACCGTTTGATTTGCTGTTCGTTCCTGATGCGTTGGGTGATGTCCCGGCTGAATCCCCATAGGATGGCCTCGCCTTTGTCGCTTGTCACCCAATAGGCACTTCCTTCCATAGCCAGCACTTCGGGGTGTTCGGGCAGGGGATGGTAAAGGATGAAGCCGTTACGTTTTTCTCCCTTTCTGAGTGACTTGATTAATCTTTGCCAGGAATTCTTGTCTTGTGCATTTGCGTTTATCCGGTAGATGTTCAGTGTGCTGACGTCGTCCGTTATGCTGATGTTGTGATGCTCCCGGAAACGGCGGTTGGCAAAGACGAGCGTACCGTCTTCACGGGCGGCAAATATGTCTTCGGTGGAGTTATTGATGGCGTGTGTCAGCAGGGTGATGTCATTGCGCCGTTGCTGGATGTCGGTGATGTTCTGTATGTAGCCTTCCAGAATGCCGGTTCCGTCGGGGAGTGTTTCGTGCGAGAAGGTTTTCAGGCGGATATAGAATATCCGTTTCTTGAAAAGGATGCGGTAGTCTATGCTGTTTTCCGTATTGCCTTGAATGTTCTGTGCCAGCCACTTGCCGAATATTTCTCTATCCTCGGGCAGGATGTACATAGTGTAGTCCTGGAGCGGAATTTCCTGTTCCTCTGCAGTGCACATTACACCGGAGTGACCGGTGTAGTAGAAGCATTGCCTGCCGGAGTTGTATTTCCATCTTCCGATGAGGGCGGCTTTCTGTATTTCATTAAGTTCGTGGTTTTTCTTTTCCAGTTCCCGTTTGCGCTGGCTACGTTCGGTGATGTCGCGGTATTGGCAGAGCACCATATCTTCGTAGGGGCGCATGATGCACTTAAAGAAGTAGGTCTCGCTGCCGATAGTCAGTTCGTAGTTTCGGGCGGAAACTTCCTTGTACGCAAGTACTTTCTTGAATTCGGGGTAAACCTGCCGGTAGGTAACAGACGGTAGCAGTTGGAGTATGTTCCTGCCCAGTAACTGATTTTCTTTCAAAAACCACAAGTCTGCGTTATGTACTGCGATGTCCACGCAGATGCCGTTTCTGTCCAATAAAATCATGGTGTCCGATGTCAGCTCCAGCAGCTTTTCGGCATTCTCTGCGTTTTTCAGGATGTTTTTCATAGTTCTCTTGTTTTATGCCCTCCGTGCTTTTTCCCATGCGCCGCCGGTCTGCCCCCGCCGTTTGCGCAGGTAATTGAAACCGCGGACAACATTAATGTTCATGAAAAGAAAATAATAAGGAACAAAGAGTATTTTATTCTTGATATGTTTCGCTGACAGGTAATGCCCCCAACTCGCCATGAAGTAGAACAGTGCTTGCAGCAGCCAAATGACGGCATAGAGCAGAGGGGTGTTTGACGTAAAAATGAGAATCGTATTGAGGGGGAACAGCAGGAACAACAGTACGGGCGTAAGCGACCATCTCAGTACGCGGTGGGATATGTATTGAAAACAAAACACACCGTAGCGCAGCGGATTGAGCAATGCACGCAGACGCCAGACGGACTGCAAGCCACCGGCAGCGATACGCACTTTACGTTTTTCTTCTTCGTGCATGTCTGCCGAACCGTTTTCTACGGCATAGGCATCGGCGCAATAAGCGATGGTATATCCGCGCATCACAATGTGCAGGGAGAGGATGAAGTCGTCCAGCAGTGTGTCGGCAGGCATCTCCTCGTACAGCTCGCGACGGATGGCAAACAACTCTCCGGCTGCCCCTACGGCAGAGTAGAGGCGGGAGTCCAGTTGCTTGAGGGCGGACTCGTATTTCCAGTAAAGGCCTTCGCCGCCGGATGCAGCGTTGGCTTTGTCCTGTAAGGCGATGCGCTTCTCTCCGGCCACACAGCCCACTTTGGGATTGGCGAATGCGCGTACAATCTCGCGCAATGCTTCACGGTTGAGGTGTGTATTGGCATCGGTGAATACCACAAGCGGGGTGGTGACGAACCGGATGCCGCGGTTCAGTGCGGCGGTCTTTCCCTCTCTTTGGGGTTGATAAAGCACGGTGACTTGCGGCCAGTGCGAGAGACGCTCGTTGGTGCGGTCGTTGCTGCCGTCCGTTATCCAGAGTATATGCAGCTTGTCTGCCGGATAGTCCAGGGAAAGGCTGTTGCGCATCTTATCGTCTACGACATCTTCTTCATTATAGGCAGTAATGAATAGCGTCAGTTCGGGAAGCATGCAGTCTGCCGGCAGGGGCGGGGGAGGTGTTTGACGAAAACATTCCTTTAGTCTGACCAGGACATAAAGGAGCATTCCATAGCCTATATATGTATAGAATATAACGAGTAAACTTATCCAAAAGACAGTTTCGCAAATTTTCATCCGTATCAGATTCTTATATTTCTATTTCGGGAGCAGGGGGATTAATGCCCAAAAATATGGATAATCTTTTGGCGGTGCAAGAAAAAGGAAGAATTTATTAGTGATTGGCAGGTAAATGGTAGATGATTGCTGACGGGCAGACTGTCTTATTATGCCGTATGGCGCTAACGGCTGCCCGTCAGTTATTTAAAATGCTTCCGTCATATTGAAATAGAACAGCGTCTGGTCGTTTACGGTATTTTTGCCTAAGTCCAGACGCACGTTCATACGGGGTTGGACTTCGATGCGCAGACCTACGCCGTAGTTGGGCAGTACGCCTTCAATCTTGCCCATGGTGGGGCCCATGAAACCGCATCCGGTCCAGGCCACGAAACCGATGTGATGCAGCAGGCGTTTTATCCAGTTGCTGCGATCGGTGTTTATCATCTGGCGGTATTCGGCCATGACAACGTGTGAGGATTTGTCGCGATACTGCCCCATGTAGTAGCCGCGCAGGTCGAAAGGCGTTCCGGTCAGGGAGTATTGGGTGAGGGGGACGTTGCCGAATACGTTCTTGCTTTGCGCAGTCCAGGCGAATACCTTGCGGTGGCCTACGGACTTGTACTGGCGGTAGTCCAGTTCCAGACGGTAGAAATTGTTGTCACTGCCGAAAGCCTTGCTGTACATCATGCCCCGGAAATCCAGGTATATACCCTTGTAGGCGTTGGCGGGAATGTCGCGGCTGTCGTAAGTGAGGAGGAAGCCGAGACCGGCGTTGAAGTTCTTGTAGCCGTTGGCCGTACCGCCGGCTGCCACGTAGTCGGGCTCTTCGATGAGATGTTTGGCAGGGTCGGTTATCTTGTCGTAGTTGATGTCTACCTGCGGGCCGGCAAAGACGTTGCTTTCTCCCAGGCGGAACAGGAACCACGGGTTGATTTGTATGCCGCTGTAACGGTATTTGCTGGTACTGTCGCTTCGGACGTAATCTTTGTTCGTGCCGTAACCGATGCCGTAGAAGTTGTCTTCCGTATTCTTGTAGACAAACTTTCCGAAGATGCGGAAGCGGTCGCCTTTAAAGAAAAGCTGCGGCTTTACCATCAGGTTGACGCCGCCTTTGAACATATAGGCTATGGACATGGGCAGCACCGAACGCAACTGTGTGGTGTCGCTTGGATTCATACGGAAAGTCATCAGCGCGCTTCCGCCTATCAGTGCGCCGAAATCGGGCGTATAGCTGGGGCCGCCCAATATGTTATAGTGGAAATTTCTGCGGGCTACCCTTTGTTTGCGCAATTCCTTTTTGGTCAGTGCGGGAGTGGTGTCGTTGGTAGCTGTAACGGTCTGCTCTTGTGCTGAAACAGTCGTCAGTATCAGTATCAGAGTAAATATACTCAGTATGTATTTTCTCATATCGTACGAATATGGCTGCAAAGAAAACTATTTTATTTGAATTGGTTTTGAATAGAATAGATAATAAATCTAAAGAGGGCACTAAAATTATCAAAAAAGACATTACATTTGCTTTGTCAAGGCTTTTAGATGGGGAATGCAAAGTTCTTAGACATAAGAGAATACTCTGTATGCTTTGTCTGCTTTGTGGTGAAAGTATCTGTTTATCATCTTGTTTAATATCGAACATACATAACAAATAATGAAATGAACAAACGTATTTTATCTGTAATTGTTTTCGGCGCCGCACTGCTTTCGGCGCAGGCGCAGGACGGCAAGGGCGGGATAAGCCCTGCCATGCTCGGCCAGATTCAACAGAGTTATCAAGGTACGCCTTCCGACAAGGCGTTGCGCAATGCCATCGGCAACAACGACATCCGCAAGCTGGCGCTCAACCAGGAGAATATGCAGGATATGGATACCCATTTTTCTATCAGGGTGGATTCCAAAGGCATCACCGACCAGAAGTCTTCCGGCCGTTGCTGGCTGTTTACCGGGCTGAACGTAATGCGTGCCAAGGCCCTTGCACGTTATGGCTTCCCGGCTTTCGAGTTCTCGGAGATATATCCCTTCTTCTGGGACCAGTTGGAGAAATCCAACCTCTTCCTGCAAGGCATTATCGACACTGCCGACAAACCGTTGGACGACAAGACGGTGGAATGGCTGCTGAAACATCCGTTGAGCGACGGCGGCACATTCACCGGAGTGGCGGACATCGTTTCCAAATACGGCCTTGTGCCCAAATCTGCCATGCCGGAGACGAACAGCAGCGAGAATACCGCCCGTATGGCTAATCTCATCTCTTTGAAACTGAAAGAGTACGCCCTCCAGCTCCGCAACCTTGCTGCCGAAGGCGCCAAGCCTGCCGCTCTGGAGAAAGAGAAAACCGCCATGTTGGGCACTGTCTATCGCATGCTGGTGCTGAACCTGGGTGTTCCACCTACGGAATTCGACTATGTGCGTACCGATGCCCAAGGCAATCCGGTGGAGACGGAGCATCATACCCCGATGTCTTTCCTTGAGAAATACGGTGACAAACAACTGCTCACCAACTACGTGATGCTGATGAACGACCCCAGCCGCGAGTATTACAAATGCTATGAGATTGACTACGACCGCCACCGCTACGACGGCAAGAACTGGACGTACGTAAACCTGCCCGTAGAGGATATCAAGCAAATGGCTATCGCTTCATTGAAAGACAGTACCATGATGTATTTCTCCTGCGACGTCGGTAAGTTCCTGAATTTGGAACGAGGCTTGCTCGATGTGAAAAACTATGACTATGAATCGCTCATGGGCACTACCTTCGGAATGGACAAGAAACAACGCATCCAAACCTTCTCCAGCGGCTCTTCCCACGCCATGACACTGATGGCGGTAGACCTGGACAAAGACGGAAAACCCGTCAAATGGATGGTCGAAAACAGCTGGGGCGCTGACAGCGGCTACAAAGGCCACCTCATCATGACGGACGAATGGTTCGACGAATACATGTTCCGCCTGGTAGTGGAAACCAAATACGTCCCTGCCAAGATAATGGAACTCTTCAAACAAAAGCCCGTCCGCCTGCCGGCATGGGACCCGATGTTTGCAAACGATTAGCGGTTAGTGGTTAGCGATTAGTGGTTAGTGATTAGTGATTAGTAGGCTGCGCTATAACTCTGCAGGATATCCATTCCCAACCGTTCATCGCTAATCGCTAATCACTAACCGCTAATCCCTCTCCTCGTGTTCGTTAACGAAAGGAATTACGGAAATTTCTCCGTAATTCCTTTCTTTTTTGCTCTTTATTCACATTCTTTTTTGCTACTTTTGCGGGCAAATTAATGAAACCATTATTTTATATAAACGCATGGCAAATGTAATTAAGTTACGCAAAGGCCTTGACATCAACCTGAAAGGCAAAGCTGCCGAAGAGTTTATGTCTGTGAAAGAGCCGGGATTCTACTCGTTGGTTCCCGATGATTTTACGGGTATCACTCCGAAAGTGGTGGTGAAGGAACAGGAGTATGTGATGGCCGGGGGACCCTTGTTTATCGACAAGAATCATCCTGAATTGAAATTTGTTTCGCCCGTAAGCGGCGTAGTGACGAGCGTGGAACGCGGTGCACGTCGTAAGGTGCTGAACATCGTGGTAGAGGCTGCCGCTGAGCAGGACTACGAGGAGTTCGGCAAGATGGACCCGTCCAAGATGAGCGCACAGGAAGTGAAGGACGCATTGCTGCAAGCCGGTATGTTCGCCTTTATCCGCCAACGTCCGTACGACGTAATCGCCGACCCGACGGTGACGCCGAAAGCAATCTTTATCTCCGCTTTCGACAGCAACCCACTGGCTCCCGACTTCGAGTTCGTCCTGAAGGGCGAGGAAGCAAACTTCCAGACAGGACTTGACGCTTTGTCCCGCATGGCAAAAACCTATCTGAGTATCAGTGTAAAACAAAAAGCAGCCGCACTTGTGCAGGCAAAGAACGTTACCCTTACCGCATTCGACGGGCCTAATCCGGCAGGTAACGTAGGTGTACAAATCAACCACATCTCTCCCATAGTGAAAGGCGAGACGGTATGGACCATCGGCGCGGAAGCCGTAATCTTTATCGGCCGTTTGATGAACACCGGTCGCGTAGACCTCACCCGTACCGTAGCCGTAACAGGCAGTGAAGTGCTGAAACCCGCATACTGCAAGTTGCGTGTAGGCGCATTGCTCACCAATGTTTTCAAAGGCAATGTAACCACCGGCAAAGACCTGCGCTACATCAGCGGTAATGTGCTGACGGGTAAGAAAGTTGCCCCCAACGGTTTCCTCGGCGCTTTCGACAGCCAGCTCTCCGTAATCCCCGAAGGAGATGAAATCCACGAAATGCTGGGTTGGATTATGCCGCGTTTCAATCAGTTCAGTGTCAACCGCTCTTATTTCAGTTGGCTGATGGGTAAGAAAGAATATGTAATCGACGCCCGTATCAAGGGTGGCGAACGCCATATGATTATGTCCAACGAATACGACCGCGTGTTCCCCATGGACATCTACCCCGAATATCTGCTGAAGGCCATCATCGCGGGAGACATCGACCGCATGGAAGCTCTGGGCATCTACGAAGTAGCTCCCGAAGACTTTGCGCTCTGCGAATTCGTATGCTCTTCCAAAGTGGAAGTCCAGCGTATCGTTCGTGCCGGTCTCGACATGCTCCGTGCCGAAATGGCTTAGGAAATTAAGAATTAAGAATTAAAAATTAAAAAATGACGGTTGAAACATTGCGATATAACCTGCCAAGTGTATACGGCGCAGCCTATTTCTCAATTTTCAATTCTCAATTATCAATTTAATAAATGAAAGCGTTAAGAAATTATCTCGACAAGATAAAGCCGAACTTTGAAGAGGGCGGCAAATTCCACGCATTTCGTTCGGTGTTCGACGGCTTCGAGACATTCCTGTTCGTGCCCAATACCACTGCGAAATCGGGAACGCATATTCACGACTCTATCGACAGCAAACGCATCATGTCGATGGTGGTTATTGCGTTGATGCCGGCGCTGCTGTTCGGTATGTATAACGTAGGTTACCAGCATTTCCACGCCACCGGTGCTGCCGGCGGTTTCTGGGAAATGTTCGCTTACGGTTTCCTGGCTGTATTGCCTAAAATCATTGTATCTTATGTAGTGGGTCTGGGCATTGAGTTCGTTGTGGCCCAGTGGAAGAAGGAAGAAATTCAGGAAGGTTTTCTGGTTTCGGGTATCTTGATTCCGATGATTGTGCCGGTAGACTGTCCGTTGTGGATTCTGGCGGTGGCCACTGCATTCTCCGTAATCTTTGCCAAGGAAGTATTCGGCGGTACGGGTATGAACGTGTTCAACGTTGCCCTGATTACGCGTGCCTTCCTGTTCTTCGCCTATCCTACGAAGATGTCCGGTGATGCCGTTTGGGTATCGGGCGACAGCATCTTCGGTTTGGGACAGACGGTAGACGGGCTCACCGTTGCCACTCCGCTGGGAGCAGCCGCTACTGCGGGCGCTTATCCGGAGTTCTCGTGGGACATGGTGACCGGCCTTATTCCGGGCTCCATCGGTGAAACCAGCGTCATTGCCATCGCCCTCGGCGCCATCCTGCTGCTGTGGACGGGCATCGCAAGCTGGAAAACGATGTTCTCCGTGTTCGTGGGTGGTGCATTCATGGGCTGGGTGTTCAACACCATCGGTCCGGACACTGCAATGGCCAACATGCCGTGGTACGAACATCTCGTGCTGGGCGGTTTCTGCTTCGGCGCCGTGTTCATGGCTACCGACCCCGTAACTTCTGCCCGTACGGAAACAGGTAAGTACATCTTCGGATTCCTTATCGGCGCAATGGCTATCATCATCCGCGTGCTGAACCCCGGTTATCCCGAAGGCATGATGCTTGCCATCCTGCTGATGAATATCTTCGCTCCGCTGATTGACTACTGTGTGGTACAGGGTAACATCAGCCGTCGCGAAAAACGTGCAATCAAGTCTAACAATTAAATACCGGAAAAGAAATGAATACCAATAGTAATAGTTATACTATCATTTATGCTTCGGTAATGGTTGTTATCGTTGCATTCCTGCTGGCATTCGTAAGTTCTTCTCTGCGTGCCACTCAGAACAAGAACGTGGAGCTGGATACGAAGAAGCAGATTCTTGCCGCCCTCAACATCAAGAATGTAGAGGATGCCGATGCAGAATATAATAAGTACATCAAGGGCGATATGCTGATGAACGAGGACGGTACGCTGACCGAGAACACCGGCGCATTTGCCACCGCTTACGAGAAAGAAGCTAAGGAAAATCACCGTCTGCACGTGTTTGTGGCCGAAGTGGACGGAGAGACGAAATATGTATTCCCCGTTTACGGTGCAGGTCTTTGGGGTGCTATCTGGGGGTATGTAGCCCTGAACAGCGACAAGGATACCGTTTACGGCGTTTACTTCTCTCATGCCAGCGAAACCCCGGGTCTGGGTGCGGAAATCGCAACCCCTCAGTTCCAGGGAGAATTTCCGGGCAAGAAGACACTGGAGAACGGTGAAATTGCCCTCGGCGTTGTGAAGAACGGAAAAGTAGAGAAACCGGACTATCAGGTAGACGGCATCTCAGGCGGTACTATCACCTCTGTGGGTGTGGATGCCATGCTGAAAACCTGTCTGAACAGCTACAAGAACTTTTTAACCAATAATAATGAGGAGAAATAAGAATATGGGAGCATTGTTTTCAAAAAAGAATAAAGAAGTATTCTCTACTCCGCTTGGACTGAACAACCCCGTTACCGTACAGGTGCTGGGTATCTGTTCTGCCTTGGCTGTTACCGCCAAGCTGGAACCGGCTATCGTGATGGGGCTTTCCGTAACGGTGATTACGGCATTCTCCAATGTAGTGATTTCATTGTTGCGCAAGACCATCCCCAACCGTATCCGTATCATCGTCCAGTTGGTGGTAGTTGCCGCATTGGTAACGATTGTAAGTGAGATTCTGAAAGCTTTTGCTTACGATGTAAGCGTGCAGCTTTCCGTATATGTAGGTCTGATTATCACAAACTGTATCCTTATGGGACGTCTGGAAGCATTTGCCATGCAGAACGGTCCGTGGGAGTCTTTCCTCGACGGTGTGGGCAACGGTTTGGGATATGCCAAGATTCTGGTTATCGTGGCTTTCTTCCGCGAGTTGCTGGGTTCGGGTACATTGCTCGGTTTCAACATCCTGAACTACGAGCCTTTGCAGAAGATCGGTTATGTAAACAACGGCTTGATGCTGATGCCGCCCATGGCACTGATTCTCTGTGCCTGCATTATCTGGTATCAACGCGCACGCCATAAAGAATTGCAGGAAAAGTAATATAAATGAAGAATGAGGAATGAGGAATGAAGATTGTGCCGTCACTGTATGGGGATTCTTGATTCTTAATTCTTAGTTCTTAATTAAAAGAATTATGGAACATTTATTAAGTTTATTCGTCCGCTCCATTTTTGTGGACAATATGATATTTGCATTCTTCCTCGGTATGTGCTCTTATCTGGCCGTATCAAAGAATGTAAAGACTGCCGTAGGACTGGGTATCGCCGTAACTTTCGTGTTGGTGGTGACGCTGCCGGTCAACTACTTGTTGCAAACGAAAGTGCTGGGTCCCGATGCCATCATTGAAGGCGTCGACCTCAGCTTCCTGAGCTTTATTCTTTTCATTGCCGTGATTGCCGCTATCGTGCAGTTGGTGGAGATGATTGTGGAACGTTTCAGCCCTTCGCTCTACGCTTCACTGGGTATCTTCCTGCCGCTGATTGCCGTGAACTGTGCCATTATGGGTGCGTCACTGTTCATGCAGCAGCGCATCAACGTGGGCGAGAGCGATCCTAAATTTATCGGTGGCGTTGCCGATGCCGTTTCCTATGCACTGGGTTCGGGTATCGGCTGGTTGCTGGCTATCGTGGGTCTGGCTGCCATCCGCGAGAAGATGGCTTACTCTGATGTACCTGCTCCGCTGAAAGGCCTGGGCATTACCTTCATCACGGTAGGTCTGATGGCAATGGCATTCATGTGTTTCTCTGGTTTGAACATCTAAAAGAAAGGAATAAGACAATGGATATGAATTTGATATTAGCAAGCATTGGAGTATTCCTCGTGGTTGTTCTGCTGCTTGTGGTTATTCTGTTGGTAGCCAAGAATTTCTTGGTTCCATCCGGTAATGTGAAATTGACTATCAACGGCGAAAAGGAACTGGAAGTCGCTTCCGGTTCGACGCTGCTGAATACGCTGTCTGTCAACGGCATCTTCCTTTCCTCTGCTTGCGGTGGCAAGGGCTCTTGCGGACAGTGCAAATGCCAGGTTGTAGAGGGCGGTGGCGAGATTCTGCCTTCCGAAATACCTCACTTCAGCCGTAAGCAGGTTCAGGACCACTGGCGTCTGGGCTGCCAGGTGAAGGTGAAGGGCGACATGGGCATCAAAATCGACGAGTCCGTACTCGGCGTCAAAGAGTGGGAGTGCGAGGTTATCTCCAACAAGAACGTGGCTACGTTTATCAAAGAGTTTATCGTGGCATTGCCCAAGGGCGAGCACATGGACTTCATCCCCGGCTCTTATGCGCAGATTAAGATTCCTAAATTCTCCATGGATTACGACAAGGACATCGACAAGTCCCTTATCGGCGAGGAGTATCTGCCTGCATGGGAGAAATTCGGTCTGCTCGGCCTGAAATGCCGTAACGATGAAGAAACCATCCGTGCCTACTCCATGGCTAACTATCCTGCAGAGGGCGACCGCATCATGCTGACAGTACGTATCGCCACTCCGCCTTTCAAGCCGAAAGACCAGGGTCCGGGCTTCATGGATGTGATGCCGGGTATCGCTTCCTCTTACATCTTCACCTTGAAACCGGGTGACAAGGTAACGATGAGCGGCCCTTACGGAGATTTCCATCCGATTTTCGACTCCAAGAAGGAGATGATGTGGATTGGCGGTGGTGCTGGTATGGCTCCGTTGCGTGCGCAGATTATGCACCTCACGAAGACGCTGCACACAACCGACCGTGTGATGAACTACTTCTACGGCGCGCGTGCCCTCAACGAGGTGTTCTACCTGGAAGACTTCCTGCAGATAGAAAAGGATTTCCCCAACTTCAAGTTCCACCTTGCACTGGACCGTCCCGATCCGGCAGCCGATGCAGCGGGCGTGAAGTATACTCCGGGCTTCGTACACAACGTAATCTACGAGACTTACCTGAAAGACCACGAAGCTCCCGAAGACATCGAATACTACATGTGCGGTCCCGGCCCGATGTCCAAAGCCGTTGAGAAGATGCTCGACGACCTCGGCGTTCCGGCTCAGAACCTGATGTTCGACAACTTCGGCGGATAAGGAAACGGTGTTGTCAAAGACACATAATAGTAAAATAGTGAAGAAACTCCGGCAGGGCTGCGGCCCTTGCCGGAGTTTTTTTATGGGCATAGGATAGAGGCGGTTCGAAAGAAATGAGTATCTTTGCTTTATCGTAATCTAAAAACAGTGGACGGTATGAGCAATAAAATATATCCTATCGGAATACAGAACTTCGAGAAAATCCGCAAAGACGGGTATTTCTATATCGATAAAACCGCTTGGGTTTATCAGTTGGCCAAGACCGGCAGTTACTACTTCCTCAGCCGTCCGCGCCGTTTCGGCAAAAGTCTTCTGATTTCCACTTTAGAGGCCTACTTTCAAGGGAAAAAGGAATTGTTCAAGGGACTGGCCATCGAGAAACTGGAGAAAGACTGGACGGAACATCCCATTTTGCATCTGGACTTGAACATCGAACGGTATGATACGCCCGAAAGTCTGGGTAATATACTGGAGAAGAACCTTTCCGAATGGGAGAAACTTTATGGCGCCGATGTTTCCGAACGTACATACTCTTTGCGCTTTGCCGGAATCATCAAGCGTGCTTGCGAGCAGACTGGGCAGCGTGTGGTAATCCTTGTGGACGAATACGACAAACCGATGCTCCAGGCTATCGGCAACGGGGAACTGCAAAAGGAATACCGCAACACGCTGAAACCTTTCTACGGTGTGCTTAAAACGATGGACGGCTGTATCAAACTGGCTTTCCTTACCGGGGTCACTAAATTCGGCAAGATCAGCGTATTCAGTGACTTGAATAACCTGGATGATATTTCCATGCAGGAAATGTATGTCGGTCTTTGCGGAATAACCGGACAGGAGATTCACGATAATCTTGAAGAAGAGCTTCACGAGTTGGCAGACGCTCAGAAAATGACCTACGAGGAAGCCTGTGCCGAGTTGAAGCGGAGATATGACGGCTATCATTTCGTAGAGAACACCGAAGGTATCTACAACCCTTTCAGCTTACTGAATACTTTTAAATATAAGAAATTCGGCAGTTACTGGTTCGAGACGGGAACACCCACCTACCTGATAGAACTGTTGAAACGCTACCATTACGACCTGGAACACATGGCGCATGCCGAAACGTATGCCGATGTGCTGAACAGTATTTATGGGGATGAGGAACCGTTGCCCGTAATTTTCCAGAGCGGTTATCTAACGATAAAGGGGTATGATGAACGTTTTGGAATTTATCGTCTCGGCTTCCCCAATCGTGAGGTGGAAGAAGGTTTTGTTAGATTCCTCATACCTTACTATACACGTTTCAACAAGATTGAAGCACCGTTTGAAATACAAAAGTTTGTACAGGAAATAGAGAGAGGAGAGCCTGATGCCTTCTTCCGCCGCCTGCAAAGTTTCTTTGCCGATACTCCCTACGAATTGGTGAAAGAACTGGAGCTGCACTATCAGAATGTGCTCTTCATCGTTTTCAAACTGGTGGGTTTCTATGTAAAAGCGGAGTATCACACTTCGCAGGGCAGGATAGACCTTGTGCTGCAAACCGACAAGTACGTTTATGTAATGGAATTCAAACTGAACGGCACTGCGGAAGAGGCTTTGCAGCAGATTAACGACAAGCAGTACGCACTGCCTTTTGTAGCAGACAGCCGCAAGGTACTCAAGATAGGGGTGAATTTCAGTAATACTACGCGCAATATCGAGCGTTGGGTGGTAGAGGAACTTTAAGTCAGCCATATTGCTGCCATTGTTTTTTCTCCGCCTGTACCGGCTCTTTTTCTACACATATGTTTTTTTCTTCAGTACATACTGATTGTTTTTCCAGTGGGTACTCTTTGTTTATCCCTGTTAAACTCAAAGTTTATCCTCAATAAACTTGAAGTTTAACCGTGATAAATCGGGAGTTTGACCGGGATAAATTGTAATATACTTCATGCAGAACGAAGTGATATATAAACCATCACCTCGTTTTCCGCCAATCTTTTCGTATCTTTGCTCCATTAAACCAAAGTACTTTATGGAACAATCTGACATACTTCGTAACTTACGGATAGAGCAACTCACCCCGATGCAGGAAGCAGCGCGGGATGCCTATCAATCGGATAAAGACCTCGTCCTGTTGTCGCCCACGGGGTCGGGCAAGACACTGGCATTCCTGCTGCCGCTGGTGCAATCGCTCAAAGCCGATGTGCAGGGCGTACAGGCGGTGGTGCTCGTACCGTCGCGCGAGCTTGCCTTGCAGATAGAAAACGTATTCAAGTCGATGAACGTCCCTTTCAAGTCGATGAACGTCCCTTTCAAGGCGATGAGCTGCTACGGCGGACGTCCGGCAATGGACGAGCACCGTACGATGAGGGGCATTAACCCTGCCGTTATCATCGGCACTCCCGGACGTATGAACGACCATTTGCGGAAGCAGAACTTCGATACCCGCTTTGTAACCACATTGGTGATAGATGAATTCGACAAATGTCTTGAATTCGGCTTTCACGACGAGATGGCGGAAGTTATAGGACAGTTGCCTGCCTTGAAGAAACGGGTATTGCTGTCGGCAACGGATGCAGAGGAAATCCCGCAGTTCACCGGAGTGGGCGGGGGGGAGTCGTCACCGCAGGTTGTCAAGCTGAATTTTCTTTCGGGCGAAACCGTATCCGGACGATTGGACTTGCAGAAGGTAATCTCTCCCGAAAAAGACAAGCTGGAGACATTGTACCGGCTGCTTTGTACGCTGGGCGACCGTTCTACACTGGTATTCGTGAACTATCGCGAGAGCGTGGAGCGTACGGTAGCCTATCTGAAGTCGAAGAAATTCCCTTGCGATGCTTTTCACGGCGGTATGGAACAGGACGACCGCGAGCGGGCGCTCTATAAGTTCCGCAACGGCAGTTGCCCCGTCCTGGTATCGACCGACCTTGCCGCACGCGGATTGGATATTCCGGGCATCGACAACGTGGTGCACTATCACATGCCCGTCAACGAAGAAGCCTTTACGCACCGTAACGGACGCACGGCACGCTGGGAAGCGCGCGGCTCGTCTTTCCTGCTTCTGCATGCCGAAGAGCGTCTGCCCGATTATCTTCCGGAAGAGCTCTCCGTATTCGAATTGCCGGAGCAGACGCCGAAACCTGCCAAACCCCGCTGGACTACCTTATATATAGGCAAAGGCAAGAAAGACAAACTGAACAAGGTGGACATTGTGGGCTTCCTGTATAAGAAAGGCGGACTGGTGCGCGAAGATGTAGGACAGGTGGATGTGAAGGAGCACTATGCTTTCGTGGCAGTCCGCCGCAGCAAAGTGAAGCAATTGCTTACACTGCTGCGCGGGGAAAAAATCAAGGGGATGAAGACTTTGATAGAAGAAGCTCGTTGACAGTATGTTATGAAGCATATCCGGTGATGTTATTAAGCATGGGAAAATAGCTTGTTTTTGATAATCATGCACTTTTTTTTCAGTTTTTATTCCCGGTAGAAAGTTTTTTCAGCTTCTATCTTTCAGTTTACTTTTTAATACTTTCCTTGTTAAGCGTACATAACAGTTTGGCGTATATTTCTTGTATATACCAATAAAAAGTAAGGCAAATACGCGATAAAGAAGAAAATTTATAAGGAAAGATTTGCAATGCAGAAATAATTCCGTAATTTCGCCATGTCGAAAGACATAAACGAACGAAATTGTATAACCAAAACAAACTTCAAATGAAAAAGCATAATTTCAACGCAGGACCTTCCATTCTTCCGCGTGAGGTGATAGAGGATACGGCGAAGGCTATTTTAGATTTCAATGGATCCGGTCTGTCTCTTATGGAGATTAGCCACCGCGCTAAAGACTTCCAGCCCGTAGTGGACGAAGCCGTAGCACTGTTCAAAGAACTACTTAACATTCCGGAAGGCTATTCGGTGCTGTTCCTGGGAGGTGGTGCAAGTCTGGAATTCTGCATGATACCTTTCAACTTCCTCGAAAAGAAGGCCGCTTACCTCAATACGGGTGTGTGGGCAAAGAAAGCCATGAAGGAAGCCAAAGGTTTTGGCGAGGTTGTAGAGGTTGCCTCTTCTGCTGAAGCCACTTATACTTACATTCCGAAAGATTATACGGTACCGGCCGATGTGGACTATTTCCATATCACCACCAACAATACTATCTATGGCACGGAATTGAAGGAAGACCTGAACGTAAACGTTCCTATGATTGCCGATATGTCGTCCGATATTTTCTCCCGTCCTATTGATGTGTCCAAATACATCTGTATCTATGGCGGTGCACAGAAGAATCTGGCTCCTGCGGGCGTAACATTCGTCATCGTGAAGAATGATGCGGTAGGCAAGGTGTCCCGTTACATCCCGACCATGCTGAACTATCAGACTCACATCGACGGCGGTTCAATGTTCAATACTCCTCCCGTTGTTCCTATCTATGCGGCATTGCAGACATTGCGCTGGATAAAGGCTCAGGGCGGTGTGAAGGAAATGGAACGTCGCGCCATCGAAAAGGCGGATATGCTGTATGCCGAGATAGACCGCAACAAGATGTTCGTGGGTACTGCCGCCAAAGAAGACCGTTCACGCATGAACATCTGCTTCGTGATGGCTCCCGAATACAAGGAACTGGAAGCCGACTTCCTGAAATTCGCTACCGAAAAGGGTATGGTAGGCATTAAGGGACACCGTTCCGTAGGCGGTTTCCGTGCATCTTGCTACAATGCCATGCCGAAGGAAAGCGTACAGGCTTTGATAGACTGCATGCAGGAATTTGAGAAACTTCATTAATAATATTTGTTCACCACAGAGGGCACAGAGTCCCACAGAGATGAAATGAAAAGGAAAACTCTGTGAAACTTCGTGCGGTTCTGTGGTGAATCTTTTTTTAATACCATTGAATCATGAAAGTATTAGTTGCAACAGACAAGCCGTTTGCAAAAGTTGCAGTAGACGGTATTCGCAAAGAAATTGAAGCAGCAGGCTATGAACTTGCCTTGCTGGAGAAATATGGCGATAAGGCAAAATTGCTGGAAGCCGTGAAAGATGCCAATGCCATTATTATCCGCAGCGACATTATTGATGCCGAGGTTTTGGATGCCGCCAAAGAGCTGAAAATCGTAGTGCGTGCCGGTGCGGGATATGACAATGTGGACTTGGATGCCGCAACCGCCCACAATGTATGTGTGATGAACACTCCGGGGCAGAACTCCAACGCTGTGGCCGAACTGGCTTTCGGGCTTATGGTAATGGCTGTCCGCAATCTGTACAACGGTACTTCCGGTACGGAGCTGAAAGGCAAGAAGCTGGGCATTCATGCTTACGGTAACGTAGGCCGCAATGTAGCCCGCATAGCCAAAGGTTTCGGCATGGACATTTACGCATTCGACGCTTTCTGCCCGAAAGAGGTTATCGAGAAAGACGGTGTAAAGGCTGTGGCTTCGGCCGAGGAACTTTATTCTGCCTGCGACATCGTTTCGCTGCACATTCCCGCAACGGCGGAAACCAAGAACTCCATTAATTATGCTTTGGTGGGCAAGATGCCGAAAGGCGGTCTGCTGGTGAACACCGCCCGCAAGGAAGTTATCAACGAAGCCGAGCTGATACAACTGATGGAAGAACGTGCCGACTTGAAGTACATGACCGACATTATGCCCGCAGCCAATGATACATTTGCCGCCAAGTTTGCCGGCCGTTACTTCTCCACACCGAAGAAGATGGGTGCGCAGACGGCCGAAGCCAATATCAATGCCGGCATTGCCGCTGCCAGACAGATTGTAGGCTTCCTGAAAGACGGCTGCGAGAAGTTCCGCGTAAATAAGTAATGGATTTATACTCAGACAACCATGGCAACAATAAAACCTTTTAAAGGGATTCGTCCCCCTCAGGATTTGGTAGAGCAGGTGGCATCCCGTCCGTACGACGTCCTGAATTCCGCCGAAGCGCGTGAAGAAGCGGCAGGAAACGAAAAATCCCTGTATCACATAATCAAGCCCGAAATAGATTTTCCGGTCGGTACGGACGAGCACGATGAACGTGTGTACCGGAAAGCGGCCGAAAACTTCCAAATGTTCCAGGACAAAGGCTGGCTGGTGCAGGACGATAAGGAGAACTATTACATATATGCCCAGACCATGAACGGTAAGACGCAATATGGTTTGGTGGTGGGCGCATACGTGCCCGATTACATGAACGGCGTTATCAAGAAGCATGAGCTTACCCGCCGCGACAAGGAAGAAGACCGCATGAAGCATGTCCGTGTGAACAATGCCAACATCGAGCCCGTATTCTTCGCTTACCCCGACAATGCAGTGCTGGATGCGGTCATTGCCCGTTACACGGCACAGAAGCCTGTTTACGACTTTGTGGCTCCGGACGACGGTTTCGGCCATACATTCTGGATTATCGACCGGCAGGAAGATATTGAGGTCATAACCAAAGAATTCGCCAAGATGCCGGCACTTTACATTGCCGACGGGCACCACCGCAGTGCAGCCGCAGCCCTGGTGGGTGCGGAGAAAGCCGGACAGAATCCCAATCATCGCGGAGACGAGGAGTACAACTACTTCATGGCAGTCTGTTTCCCCGCCAACCAACTGACTATCATCGACTACAACCGCGTGGTGAAGGACCTGAACGGGTTGACTCCCGGAGAATTCCTGGCTGCCGTAGGCAAGAACTTCACGGTAGAAGAGAAAGGAACGGAAATCTACAAGCCGGCAGGCCTGCATAACTTCTCCCTTTACCTGGACGGCAAGTGGTACAGCCTTACGGCAAAGCCGGGTACTTACAACGACAACGACCCTATCGGCGTGCTGGATGTTACCATTTCGTCCAACCTGATACTGGATGAAATCCTCGGTATCAAAGACCTCCGTTCCGACAAGCGTATCGACTTTGTCGGCGGTATCCGCGGGCTGGGCGAATTGAAGAAGCGGGTGGACAGCGGTGAGATGAAAGTGGCTTTGGCGCTTTATCCTGTGTCCATGAAGCAGCTGATGGACATTGCCGATACCGGCAACATCATGCCGCCCAAGACCACTTGGTTCGAACCGAAGCTGCGTTCGGGACTGGTAATTCATAAACTGGACTGATTCAGATATCATTTTAAAGAACGGATACGAAGAAGGTGCATGGAAACTTGGCAGGTTTTGATGCACCTTCGCTATTTTATATTGCCATTCCCTTTTCCGGTATACGGAAAATGCCGACCTTTGCCGTCAAAATAAGATACCGTTATTCGGCATTAGTTATTAAAACCAAAAGAACGATATGGGCAAAAAGGAAGAATACAAACTGAAGAACGAACAGTTCCTGCAAAATCTGCGTACCGAAGAAGGCGTAAAGGAGTTGGCTGCCGGCGTGCTTTACCGTATTCTGGAAAGCGGGCAGGGCAGTAGCGCTACTCCTCGATTAAACAGTATTGTGTCGGTGCATTACAAGGGAACGCTCATTAACGGCAGGGAGTTTGACAATTCCTGGAAGCGCAACTGCCCGGAAGCTTTCCGGCTGAACGAAGTAATCGACGGCTGGCAGATAGCCTTGCAGCAGATGCGCGTGGGCGACCACTGGATGGTCTACATCCCGTACGCCGTGGGATACGGCACACGCACCAGCGGGCCTATTCCGGCTTTCTCCACACTGATATTCGAAGTGAAGTTGTTGGGCATTGCCTGAGAGAGGGTGTGAACAATCATGTTACGGAACGGAGACCTTACCCGGGGTGGCATAACGGGTACGTTGTTGCGTTTCACCCTGCCTATGATGGCGGGTTCGTTGCTGCAACAGTGCTATAACATAGCCGATACGCTGATTGTAGGGCAGTGCATCGGTGCAGATGCACTGGCGGCGGTAGGCTCGGCATATACGCTGATGGTCTTCCTTATCTCCATCCTTCTCGGTTTGTCTATCGGCAGCGGCACGGTATTCTCGCTGCATTACGGTGCGGGAAACCATTCCGCCCTGCGCCGCAGCATTTTCGTGTCGTTCGTACTGATAGGGGCGGTTACATGCGTGCTGAATATGGCGGTATTCGTATGGCTGGACCCCATTCTCCGTTTGCTGCAAGTGCCGCAGGACATTTACGGCATGATGCGCGGTTACCTGTGGATAATCTTTTGCGGCATTGTCTTTACGTTTATCTATAATTTCTATGCGGCGATGCTGCGTGCGGTGGGAGATTCGGTAACTCCTCTCTGGTTTCTGGCACTCTCTGTGGCACTGAATATCGTTCTCGACCTGTTTTTCATCCTGCAACTGGACTGGGGCATCGAGGGGGCTGCGATAGCCACGGTCATGGCACAGGGAGTCGCTTCTGCGGGAATTATGCTCTATACCTGGAGGAAGCGTCCGGAACTGCGGCTGCATATCGGGGACATGCGCTTCGACCGTGGCAGCCTGAAAGAGATAGTCTCTTTCTCCACACTGACCTGTGTGCAGCAGTCGGTCATGAATTTCGGCATCCTGATGATACAGGGGCTGGTCAACAGCTTCGGCACGGCAGTCATGGCCGCCTTTGCCGCTGCCGTCAAGATAGACTCCTTTGCATACATGCCCGTGCAGGAGTTCGGGAACGCCTTTTCCACTTTCATCGCGCAGAACTTCGGGGCGAAACGTTACGGGCGTATCCGCCGGGGTGTCCGCAGCGCCTTGCTTACTACGGTTATCTTTTCGATTATCGTCTCCGTGCTCGTGTTCGTCTTTGCAGAACCGCTGATGCTGATTTTCGTTCATCCGGGCGAAACGGAAATCCTTGCTACCGGAGTGGAGTACCTGCGCATAGAGGGTGCGTTTTACTGCGGCATCGGCATTCTGTTCCTGCTTTACGGCTATTACCGGGCTGTCCGGAAGCCGGGGATGTCGGTAGTGCTCACGGTGATTTCGCTGGGCACTCGCGTGGCGCTTTCCTACCTACTGGCGGCTATTCCTTCTGTCGGGGTAACGGGCATCTGGTGGTCTATTCCCATCGGTTGGCTGCTGGCGGACGCGGTGGGTATGCTGTATTATAAAATGAAGAACGGGGCATGAACAATTCCCTTGCGGCATGCTTGCGTTGTGCAGGATTCTTTTTAGTTCTTCATGGAGCCAAGTATCAATAAAAGCGGTATCTTTGCGCCCGATTTTTCAGAAAGAGATACTGCCATGACCAATAATCGTCTTAAAGGATTTACTTACGGAGCCGTTGCCGCTGCCAGTTACGGCATGAACCCGTTGTTTGCATTGCCCTTGTACGGGGCGGGGATGAGTGTGGATTCCGTCCTCTTTTACCGTTACTTTTTCGCCGTTGTGATGCTGGGCATCCTGATGAAAGTGAAGAAGCAGTCCTTTGCGCTGAAGAAGGCGGATATACTTCCGCTGGCGGTAATGGGGCTGCTGTTCTCTTTTTCCTCGTTCTTTCTCTTCGAGAGCTATAACTACATGGATGCGGGCATTGCGTCCACCATCCTGTTTGTCTATCCGGTGCTGGTTGCCATCATCATGGCGGTGTTTTTCCACGAGAAAGTCTCCTTCATCACGATGTTCTCCATAGCGCTGGCATTTACGGGCATCTCCCTGCTGTACGAGGGTGGGGACGGGAAGACGCTGAGCATGCTGGGCGTACTGTTCGTTATTCTCTCCTCGCTGACCTACGCCATATACATCGTCGGTGTGAACCGCTCTTCACTCAAGGAGCTGCCTACGGCGAAACTCACTTTCTATGCTTTGCTCTTCGGCATCAGCATCTATGTGGTGCGTCTGGACTTTTGCACGGCTTTGCAGCCCGTCCCTTCGCCGGTGCTGTGGGCAAATGTCCTTTCACTGGCTTTGTTTCCCACTATCATTTCGTTGGTGCTGATGACGCTCTCCATCCACCTCATCGGCTCCACGCCGGCTGCCATATTGGGGGCGCTGGAACCGGTGACGGCGCTGTTCTTCGGCGTAGTGGTGTTTGGCGAGCAGCTCACTCCGCGCATCATGCTCGGCATACTGATGATACTTACTGCCGTAACACTGATAATTGCGGCGAAGCCGTTGTTGCAACTGGTGAGGAGGCGCATCGGCTGAAAAGCGGCTCTTTCTTCTGCCGTGATAAAGTTTTTTTTGCCGGCTATCAAAAGGCGGATAGCAAAAAGTGTAGTATCTTTGCGGCATGAGCGAAGATACGTATAAAACCATAGCCGTCCCGTCCGAGGGAATTTATACCGAGAAGCGCAGCAAGTTTATCGCTATTGCCTTGCCGGTGCGTACGGTTGAAGAAGTAAAGGCGCATCTGGAAACTTATCAGAAGAAATACTACGATGCCCGCCACGTGTGTTATGCCTATATGCTGGGGCACGAGCGCAAGGATTTCCGTGCCAATGACAACGGCGAACCGTCCGGTACGGCGGGAAAGCCCATCCTGGGGCAGATAAACTCGAACGGACTGACGGACATCCTGATTGTCGTAGTCCGTTATTTCGGCGGCATAAAGCTGGGAACCAGCGGACTGATAGTGGCTTATAAGGCTGCCGCTGCCGAGGCTATCGCTGCCGCCACCGTCATTGAAAAGACGGTGGACGAAACGGTGACCGTCCTTTTCGAGTATCCTTTCATGAACGATGTGATGCGCATTGTCAAGGAAGAGGAGCCGGAGATGCTGGAGCAGTCGTACGACATGGACTGCCGCATGACGCTCCGCATCCGCAAGTCGGCAATGCCCAAGTTGAGGGCGCGTCTGGAGAAGGTGGAGACTTTGCGTTTTGAGGAAGCGTAAAGTCTCCGGGTTTTCCACATCTTTTGTACGGATTTACTTATCTTTGCACACTTATTTAATCAAAATCGAGTTGATATGGCATTTGAAGCAACCAAGCGCGAGCTGGGCGAACTGTATACCTTCTTCCGTCTGCTGGCGGACGGAAAGGTCTTTCCGGGAACGCCGGATGCGCAGAGAGATGATAGAAAGTGTTGGCCTGTGGCGCTGATACAGAGAGAGGAACATGACGGCACGCGCCGCTATTATATCGGGGAAGAGGATGTGCGCATTGTCAGCGGTACGGTGGAGAAGGACGGTACGTTTACCGCATCGGCAGGAAAAGAGCCGCTTTCGTTTCCCCGTGCGGACTTTGGCGATGCGGCGGAAATCATACTCCATCTGCTCAGAAATGAGCAAGGCGAGGAGGTGGAAGTTTCCGAAGGGCTGGAAGCCTTTCTGGATGCTGTGAACATCTACGACTTGGAGTCCAGAACCGATGACCGTACCGACTTCTCCGTAGCTTTCTGGAGTGCGGACGCTCCGCTCACGGGCTTCACCGTCCGTTGTCGTCTCAGCCGCATGAATCCTTTGCTGGACGGCGGGCGCACGGCCAATCTGAAGCTGGAGCAGAGCGGCGTGAAGTTTGCCGTGCCCACAGTAAACAAGGTGAACGCCTTGCCCGAATCGCCTATGGAAGTTGCCGAACGCATGATGATGATTGAGCGTCTGGGCGGCGTGTTGAAGTATTCCGACGTTGCCGACCGTGTGTTCCGCTGCAACCTGCTGATGATAGACCTCCACTTCCCCCGCATGCTGGCCGAGATGGTGCGTATCATGCACCTGGACGGCATTACCCGTGTTGCCGAACTGACGGAACGCATTAAGGAGATGAATCCCCTGAAAATCAAGGACGAACTGATAAACAAGCACCGCTTCTACGAATTCAAGATGAAACAGTTCCTGCTGGCGCTTGCAACGGGCATGCGTCCGGCAAAGATTTACAACGGTACGGACTCTGCCGTGGAAGGCATGCTGCTGACCAATGGAGACGGCGGGGTGCTCTGCTACCATAAGTCCGACCGGCAGACCTTTGCCGACTTCCTTTACCGGAACACCCGTTTCGAGAAGGGGTCGGTAGATAAGGACAAATACGGCTTCCTGGAGCGGGAGAACGGTGTGTATTACTTTAAACTGAACGTAAAGATAGGATTGGTAAAGCGCTGACCGTCTGTTTAGCGCCGTATGGGCGGAACGGCAGACTGAAACTTAACGCATTTACTCTCCTTACATAAAAAAACATATATCCTGACAATGAGCAACGAAGTATTGGAAAACATCAAGTCGCGCCGCAGCGTGCGTACTTATACGGAACGGCAGGTTTCCGCCGGAGATTTGAACCTTATACTGGAAGCGGCAGCGTATGCCCCCAGCGGCATGAACTTCCAGACGTGGCATTTCACCGCCATCCAGGATGCCGCCGTGTTGACCGAACTGAATGAAAAGATAAAAGGCGCTTTTGCCAAGAGCGACGACCCTCATTTGCAGGAGCGCGGACATAGCGAAACCTATTGTTGCTATTACCATGCTCCGACGCTGGTCATCGTCTCCAACGAGCCTACCCGCTGGTGGGCGCCTATGGACTGCGCATGCGCCTTGCAGAATATTTTCCTTGCCGCCAAGTCTTTGGGCATCGGCTCTTGCTGGATTAACCAATTGGGGCAGACCTGCGACGACCCCGACGTGCGTGCTTTCCTCACCCGCCTCGGCATCCCCGAAAATCACCGTGTGTACGGCTGTGCCGCCTTGGGCTATGCCCCTGCGGACGCTCCCGTGAAAGAGAAGAAGCTGGTAGCAGGCACGGTAACCGTAATCCGCTGACGGTGCATGTATCATGTATAGGCGGAGAGCCTGTTTATATCCCCGCCAGGATGTACCATACGGCAACAAGGTGGCAGCCCGACCCCGCCAGTACGAAGAAATGAAAAGCCGAGTGCATATAGCGCACGCTGCGTATGGAATACAACGCCGCACCGCCTATATAGCATACCCCTTCGCCGATAATCCAATAGCAGGACACGGGCGCAACGGCAAAAAGCTGCTTGAACACCACCAGCACGGACAGCCCCATAAGGATGTAGCACACCGTTTCCACATAGCTGTGTTCTTTCATTTTGCGGAAGCTGATGATAGTGCCCGCAACGGCGCACAACCAGACAAAGCAGAACAGTCCCCAGCCCCATAGCCCCTCATCGCGCAAGGCAATCAGCGTAACGGGAGAGAAGCTTCCGGCAATGTGCCAGTAGATAGCCGCGTGGTCCCAATGGCGCAACCGCCGTTTCCACGGGTTATGGTGCTTCAAGGAGTGGTAAAGGGTGGAGGACAGGTAGGAGCCGCCCATACCGAACAGGTAGAGCCACATGCCGAGTATCGCCCACGGGTCTTGTGCCCGGTAGCATTTCATCAGGAAGAATCCCCCGATAATGACCGCCATCGAGATGCCTATGCCGTGAGACAGGCTGTTGACCGTTTCTTCGCCTCTGCTGTAGAAGAGACCGTTCCTTTTTCTTTTGTGAGTGGTACTCATAGATTTATTTGTGGCATAAAAGCAGGGGGGATATATAAACCAGGAAACAAATGGTATGTATTTTTTTCAGGCACGGATTACACGGATTACACAGGTTTCACGGATTTCACGAATTACACAGATTACACGAATTACACAGAGTTCGCAGAAACAGAAAAAATCAAGTAAATCCGTGAATTCCGTGTAATCCGTGCCTAAAAAAATCATCGGGTATATTTCACTACCCTATTCGAAGCACCCGTAGCACGTAGGCAGCAGTTTGCGGTCGCCCAACGTATTGTCCACCCGTGCCACGTTCACCCAGAATTTGTTGTCGCGTACGCTTTCTATCGGATAGGCGGCTTTCTGCCGGGTATAGCTGTGCTCCCATGTATCGGCCACCACTTCGTATTCGGGATGCGGGGCATTTACCAGCACATTGTCGTTCTTGTCCGCTTCGCCGTTCTTCACTTCCTGAATCTCCTGCCAGATGGCGAGCATTACGTGTACGAAGTTATCCAGTTCGGCAAGGCTTTCGCTCTCCGTGGGTTCTATCATCAGCGTGCCGTGAACGGGGAAGGAGAGGGTAGGCGCATGATAGCCGTAGTCCATCAGTCGCTTGGCGATGTCGTTTTCGCTGATGCCCGTTTCCTCGTGCACCTTGCGGCACTCCAGTATCATTTCGTGGCCGACAAAGCCGTTTGCCCCGCGATAAACGATGCCGTAGGTATCCTTGAAGCATGCAGCCAGGTAGTTGGCGTTCAGGATGGCCGTTTGGGTGGCGCGTGCCAGCCCTTCCGCACCCATCATGCGGATGTAGCCGTAGGTGATGGGCAGGATGCCCGCGCTGCCGAAGGGTGCTGCCGCTACTTCATTGGCGGCATTGCCGAACAGTCCGTGGCCCGGCAGGAACGGAACCAGATGCTCTGCCACGCAGATAGGGCCTACGCCCGGTCCGCCGCCGCCGTGAGGAGACGCGAATGTCTTGTGCAGGTTCAGGTGGCAGACATCGGCGCCGATAAATCCGGGGTTGGTCAGCCCCACCTGGGCATTCATGTTGGCGCCGTCCATATACACCTGCGCGCCGCAGGCATGGATAATCTGGCAGATTTCCACGATTTCCGTTTCAAAGATGCCGTGGGTGGAGGGGTAGGTAATCATCAGCGCGGCAAGGTTGTCCTTGTTCTCTTCGGCTTTGGCGCGGAGGTCGGCCATGTCAACGTTGCCCTGTTCGTCGCAGGCGCAGGTAACGGTGGTGAAACCGGCCTGGACGGCGGAAGCCGGGTTGGTGCCGTGCGCCGAAGCGGGTATCAGCACCTTGTTGCGGTGTCCCTGCCCGATGCTCTCCTGATAGGCGCGGATTACGCGCAGCCCCGCATACTCTCCGGCAGCGCCGGAATTGGGTTGCAGGCTTACGCCGGCAAATCCGGTTATCACTTTCAGTTCCTCGCTGAGGTTGTGTATAAGCTCGCGGTAGCCTTCCGCCTGGTCTTCGGGAACGAGCGGGTGCATGCCCATGAATTCCGGACGGCTGAGGGGCAGCATCTCCGCGGCGGCGTTCAGCTTCATGGTGCACGAGCCGAGCGAAATCATGGAGTGCGCCAGTGAGATGTCCTTGCGGTCCAGCCGCTTGATGTAGCGCATCATCTCCGTCTCCGTGTGGTATTTGTTGAACACCTCGTGCGTCAGGTACGCGCTCTGACGGCGGAACGCTTCCGCAATGGTGCAGCTTTCGGGGATGTCGGCGGCTTTGGTATAGTCCTTTCCGGCGGCGATGCCGAAAATGGAGAGCAGTACGTTTACTGCGGCGAGGTCGGTGGTTTCGTCAATGCTCATGCCCACGTCGCCGTTCTTGAAGTAGCGCAGGTTCACTTCCTTGCTCAGGGCAACGGTGCGCACTTGCTGTGCCGATACATTGTCGGGCAGGGCGAAGCGGAGCGTGTCGAAGTATTGGGCGTTCATCTGCCTGTATCCTAATTTATTGATTTCCTGTTCCAGGAATGCGGCGATGCTGTGGATGCGTCCGGCAATGGTGCGGATGCCTTCCGGCCCGTGGTATACGGCATAGAAGCCTGCCATCGTGGCCAGCAATGCCTGTGCGGTACAGATGTTGGAAGTGGCCTTCTCGCGTTTGATGTGCTGTTCGCGGGTTTGCAGCGCCATGCGGTAGCACAGTTTTCCGTATTTGTCTTTGGACCAGCCGATGATGCGTCCCGGCATGTTGCGCTTGTACTCGTCGCGTGTGGCGAAATAAGCTGCCGACGGGCCGCCGTAGAACATCGGCGTACCCAGCCGCTGGGTGGTTCCGAATACGATGTCCGCTCCCCATTCTCCCGGCGGGGTGAGCAGGGCGAGGCTCAGTATATCGGCGGCA